>Ga0114931_10001035_pt1 | contig 35154 bp, 32 predicted proteins | sample 2SBtaG_FD_89579 | JGI IMG/M metagenome (GOLD analysis project Ga0114931, IMG submission 89579) | Deep subsurface microbial communities from Kolumbo volcano to uncover new lineages of life (NeLLi) - 2SBTROV14_V59a metaG | ecosystem: Environmental > Aquatic > Marine > Volcanic | place: Kolumbo... | reverse complement strand
GAAAGAGGAAAGGCGTCCTTTGCCCAAACCTATCTTACGAACTCCCCTTTCGGCATTCGTCTTTCCCCTTTTGCTCCCGATTTTTTGTGAACTCAAATTTACTGCAGACGGCTGAATTGTTACCGTATTTCTTGTTTCGTCATGGGGACATTTTTCGATGTGCTGGGCGTCATTGGTGCTGTGCCTAGTGTTTCGGCGGACCACCGCCCCGCTTACTTCAGAGCAACAATGCCGCAGAAATTATACCACTTAAAAAACACGTCCAGTTTTTCAAACCCTTTGCTACGCAACAGCTCTTTGTTTTCTTTCAGCTGATAGGGGACCAGGACGTTTTCAAGCGCCTCTCGCTTCTGCGCAATTTCCATTTCAGTGTAGCCGTGACGTTTTTTCATTTCGTAATAGTGGTTTATGAATAGGCGATTGTACACAGAGTGTTCGCCCAGGACTTTTTCGACTAAAATGAGGCAGCCACCTGGGTTAAGGCTCTCGTAAATGTTTGCGATAATCTTCTCGCGGTACAGCGGTCGCACGAATTGCAGCGTTAGCACCAATAAAACCACACTTGCGTTTTCCAGATGCAGATCAGCGTTCAGTTCGTCTTTCAACAACTCACAGTCCCAGGGAAATCGAACTTCGGAGAGCTTGGCCTGGGCTCGCTCTAGCATTTCGGTGCTCGAGTCGATGCCAATAAACTTGACGTTAAAGTCCTTTGACAACCCTTGTCCAATCTGGAGAAACGAATTGCAGGTCGAGCACCCCAGGTCGTAGATGTTCGTACCTTCTACGGCAAAATCCCGCACGAGCTCTGCCGTCGCGCGCTGTATCTCGCTATAGTATGGGACCGAGCGGTCGAGCATGTCGTCGAAGACTTTTGCGGTCTGCTTACCAAAAGTAAAGTCCGTGATTTGTCCCATCGACTCAGCGAATATGTGATCCTCTTGCTGCACAGCGTCACCATTCCAAGCGTGGCCGGATTGCAACTCAGATCCATTGGGTAGTGTGACGTTTGAATTAATCAATGGAATGTCCTCCAACATACATGGAATGAGTGGATTAAGACTATGCGTTCGTCTTGCAGGGGAGTGCCGGCGCTTTTTTTCCGAACCGAGGTGTTTACGTTTCGTTGGAACTTGCCACGCGGTGTTGAATTTGATGGAAGAATTGACATGCCTGCGGCAAGATTCTTTTATCAACCTCAAATCACTTCATACGGCGCAACGAATAGTGGTGGTAAGTGAACGGTTTTTGTTAGGACATGAATATCCAGCGTGAACTCGATGCCGAATTTCGGGTCGATTCTCGCAATGTTCGCTAGGGCGTCAAGATCAGAATGCAATAACAATGAGAGATCATGAGAGACGAGAGGGTATATTTGTTACTTCGGCCGACAAGAGAGTGACAGTGAGGTGTTTTCCTTTCTGCTGCTATCTTCTCAACCGCTAGCAATAACGTCTCAACCGCCAGCTCCGCTTCGGACGGCAGGCCTCTTTCCCGGGCCAGAAGGTCCTTGCCTCTTTCAGCAACTTCTGAACGCCCTGATTGCTCAAGCCGCAATTATCGCAATTGCCAATCACGGCCACTGCTAGCGGTTGAGAAGATACGAAATTAGGGTATAGGCAAGCCATGAATGACGCCCTTTTTCCAGAGATAGGCCCAATGACGAAGAAATTCCAAAGCACGAAATTCCAAAATAACGCGGTGATTTTCACAGAAAGTAGTTTATCCGGATTTCGGCTTGCTTTCGTCATTGGGTATTTCGGTACTTGCCATTCCTCCCTAAACGCGGGGTTGGCATTTGCGGGGTTGGAATTTGACTTGCTGCCGCGCGAACCGGGCGGTAGCATGCTGCGTAGAACTACCGTGGGATTAGCTCGGCACGGTTTGCGAGTGCGATTTTCTCTGCAAAAAGATAATTTAGGTGAATGACTATGATGTTTTTCGATCCTGTTTACTTTCTCTACATTGCCCCCGCTTTGTTGCTGGCTTTTTGGGCGCAGATGCGGGTGAAGTCGACTTTCGCACAAGCTCAAGAGGTGCGCGCACATTTGAGTGGTGCTGGAGCGGCTCGCCATATACTTGATGCGGCCGGCTTGCAGAACGTGGCAATTGAGCAAGTTCCAGGCCAGCTTAGCGATCATTACGACCCGCGCGACAAAGTGCTGCGGCTTAGTCAGTCGGTTTATAGTGCGCATACGACTGCCGCGGTTGGTATTGCTGCGCACGAAGCAGGGCACGCACTGCAGGATGCTCAAAACTACGTACCGCTTGTGTTGCGAAATGCGGCTGTGCCTGCCGCGACCTTTGGTGGCAATGCCATTATATGGATGCTGATAGGTGGGATGTTGTTGTCTCCGAAGATTCCGGCGTTAGCTTTTCTCGTGCCGCTTGGCATCGCAGCATTTGCTTGTGTAGTAGTATTTCAACTCGTCAACTTGCCCGTAGAATTCGATGCCAGCGCGCGAGCGAAGAAACTCTTAGTTGAGCATGGAATTGTTGCAGATCAGGATATGGTCTACGTCAACCGGGTGCTCAATGCTGCCGCTTGGACCTATGTAGCTGGTACGCTGCAGGCGGTGATGACGTTGCTCTATTACATAATGCGATTTTACGGCGGTCGTGACTGATTTGCGGTAAGCATGCCGCGGAGCTAGCTCTTGGTCAGACGGCTCTGGACCCTCGACTCTTTCCTATCATATCGGTAGGATTAGGGTTCTGGGGTCCAGCTTAGGCATGCTGCCCCTCCCTATGCCGATCGAATGGGAGAAGAGTCATGGTGCAACGATTTTGTAATCACGCGGCGTTGATGGTGCTGGGGGTCTTCGTCGGAGCGGTCGTGGCGGCGGGTTGGTTTGGCTTCGGTCAGGCCCAAGTGGTTCACGCAACGGCCACCGATGGGGAGAACAATTTTGCGATTGCGACTGGGCCTGCTGCCAACGGTATCGAAGCGTTTTACTTTCTTGATTTTCTGACAGGCGACCTGCGAGCGGCAGTGGTCAGTCGTCGAACGGGTGAGTTTAGTGCCTTTTTCGAGTACAATATACTGGACGATTTTGAGTCGACTAAGAATCCAAAGTACCTGATGGTCACAGGCTTGGCAGACCTTCCACGCGGCAGAGGCAATTCTCAGCTGGGCAACAGCCTGATCTACATAGCTGAAGCAACAACGGGCCAGGTAAACGCCTATGCCTTGCCATTCAGCACAAGCTTGAATGCCGCGGGCAAGCAGCAACGAGCTAGTTTTATTCATGTCGCCGGCGGATCGTTCCGCACGACTTTCGTACGCGATCAAGAGTAACGAGAGAAAGGATTTTCGTGCAGATCCAGGTTAACGGCGAGCAGCGAGAAATTGCGAGCGGAGCAACGGTTGCTCAACTGATTGATGAGTTGCAATTCGACCCGCGTTACTTGGCCGTGGAACTGAACCGGGAGCTTGTGCCACGCGCTGAGCATGGTGGCCAGAGGCTTGCCGAAGGCGACAAGCTGGAAGTCGTCACCCTTGTTGGCGGCGGATGAATTGAAGTCGGAATTAGGATTGCGGAATTCGGAATCTTGAAGTTGCTAAGTCCTCTAGTGCTAATCTTTATGAAACCATGACTACTGAAACCTGTCGCGACGTCCCGTTGATTATTGGCACCCACTCGCTCGAGAGCCGGCTTATCGTCGGCACCGGAAAATATGCCAGCTATGCCCAAATGGGCGAATCGCTCGAACGGAGCGGCACCGATTGCATTACGGTTGCCGTGCGGCGTGAGCGGCTGATCGATGCTGAGGGTAAGAACTTGCTCGACTTTATCGACACTGATCGATACACGCTGCTTCCCAACACGGCTGGCTGTTTTAACGCTGACGACGCGGTACGCGTTGCTCGGCTGGGGCGTGAGATTTTGCTGGGCCTGGAAAATCCGGGAGCCGATTGGGTGAAACTTGAAGTTTTAAGCGATACGAAGACTTTGTTGCCCGACCCGGTCGCCACGATCGAAGCCACCGAGCGTTTGGTGTCCGACGGTTTTCAGGTGTTGTGTTATTCCAGCGACGACCCGGTGATTGCCCGACGACTTAAAGAGGCGGGAGCGACCAGCGTTATGCCCGCCGGCAGTCCGATTGGCTCGGGGCAGGGTGTACTTAATCCCAACAACATTCGCATTTGCCTTGAATATCTCAAGGAGGGCGATCCCGACTACCCAGTAATCATCGATGCAGGTGTCGGTGCCGCGAGCGACGTTTCGATCGCAATGGAGCTTGGCGTCGATGGCGTGTTGCTGAACACTGGCATCGCACACGCCAGCGATCCGCTGCAGATGGCCGATGCGATGCGGTTGGCCACCGAGTCGGGACGGCTGTCGTATCTTGCAGGGCGTATTCCTCGAAAGTTGTACGCGACTGCGAGTAGCCCCGATGAGGGCTTGATTACGGCGAAACCTCGCTAGTGCTTTGTCACAACTAAAAATTAGGGTGCTGGCTGACAGAAGTTGTTATACGGTAGATTGTTCTGTCAGCCAGCACCCCAATTCTAAGAGTTGTCAAAGCACTAGGGCGTCACCCAAAGTTGTTCGTGGCACTACCACTAGGATGTGAGTAAACGGTTATGGAAGACTCTTCTGACATTTCCGTAGCCGATATCCTAGGTCCCGAAGGTTCGATTGCTCGTCGGCTGCCGAATTACGAAATGCGTCCGCAGCAGATGGCGATGGCCGAGGGCGTGGCAGCGGCCATCAGGGCGAAAGAACATCTGGTCGTCGAGGCGGGCACGGGCGTCGGCAAGAGTTTTTCTTATCTGGTGCCGACGATTCTTGCAGCCACCAAGCCTCCGGTAGATCCGAATAAGCCAGAAAAACCGTTGCAGGTGGTGATTGCCACGCATACGATCAGCCTGCAGGAACAGCTCATTCACAAAGATTTACCTTTGCTTAATAGCGTCATTCCCCGCGAGTTTTCGGCGGTATTGGTGAAAGGGCGTCGCAACTACCTCAGTCTACGGCGTTTGGAGAGCGCGCTGACTCGCAGTGTGAGCTTGTTCGACAATCAAGATTCCTACGAGCAAGTAAACGACTTGCGGACTTGGAGTGAATCCACCCGCGACGGCACTTTGAGCGATCTGCCGTACCAGCCGATGCCACAGGTTTGGGAAGAGGTCGCCAGCGATCATGGCAATTGCCTAGGGCGGAGATGTCCTACCTATCAGAAGTGTTTTTATTATCAAGATCGGCGTCGTGTACAGCATGCCCAGTTGATGATCGTCAACCATGCTTTGTTTTTTAGCGATCTTGCCTTGCGGCGTCAGGGGGCAAGCATTCTGCCCGATTACGATGTCGTTGTGCTGGACGAAGCCCACAATGTCGAAGCGGTGGCGGCCGACCACATGGGTATTCGGTTGACCAGCGGACAAGTTGAGTACACACTAGGCCGACTGTATAACGATCGTACGCAAAAAGGGCTGCTGGTGCATCATGAGATGCGAGAATTGCAGCAGCAGGTAGACAAATGCCGAGTGGCAGCCGACGAGTTTTTTGCTGATCTGCTAGATTGGCGCGAATCGAGTGCTCCGCCCAACGGGCGAGTGAGTGACCCGATTCAGATCACCAATCACCTGGGTGGAGAGCTGTTGGTCTTGGCTCGTGAAGTGAAAAAGGCGGGCAACGCGCAGCAGGAAGATACCGATCGGCAAGATTTTATTGCGGCTCACGATCGGCTTACGAGCTTAGCAGGGGAACTCAACAGTTGGCATCATCAACAATTGGCCTCTTCGGCCGTTTATTGGATGGATACTTATAAAACGCGACGCGGTTTGCCACGGCTTACGCTCTCAGCCGCTCCGATCGACGTAGGGCCCATGCTCCGCGACCAGCTTTAATTCCACGCCGACGGTCATTCTCACCAGTGCCACGTTGGCAATTGGGAAGCAAGAGTCTTTCGAGTTTTTTCGCCAGCGGCTTGGGCTGGTTAAAAGCAAGTCGCTCAAACTTGATAGCCCTTTTGATTATCAGCAGCAAGCCGAGCTTGTTACGATGCGAGGCATGCCAGATCCGAGCGCCGAGCGAAACGAGTTTGAGCTAGCCAGCGTTCGCGTGATGCAACGATATATTCGCGAAACGGATGGCCATGCGTTTGTGCTTTTTACTAGCTACGAAATGATGCGTCGCGTGGCATCGCGGCTTTCGCCTTGGCTGCGGGCGAATAATCTGAATCTGCTAAGCCAAGCCGATGGTACGCCGCGTACCCAGATGGTCGAAATGTTCAAAAAAAATCCCCGTACCGTGTTGCTCGGGACCGACAGTTTTTGGCAGGGCGTCGATGTGCCAGGTGATGCGCTGCAGACGGTCATCATCACGAAACTACCGTTCGGCGTACCCGACCGGCCGCTGACCGAGGCTCGCGTCGAAGCAATTCGCGCTGCCGGTGGCGAGCCCTTCCGTCAGTACCAGCTTCCCTAGGCGGTGCTAAAATTAAAACAAGGTTTTGGCCGTTTGATTCGTAGCCGTAGCGACAGGGGCCGGGTGGTGATCCTCGACCCACCGATTCGCACGAAATCGTACGGCAGGGTTTTCTTAGAGTCGCTACCAAATTGCCGAATGGTGGAAGTAAATTACTCAAACTGAAAAGACTAACCGCTAAGGACGCCAAGGATTAAAAAGTAAGAAAAAGTTGAGAATCTGGCTGTTTGAGTACCAATCTCTTCTGCTATTTGGCGCTCTTGGCGAACTTGGCGGTTCAAAAAAAGCGACTTGGCAATCCTCCTGGTTGGCCAGGGCGACTAGTTGACCACCCCCCAAATCGTACATAAACTGAATAGCTTAGGGGGTTTCCGGCGTATGTCTGACCTTCTGATACCCCGACGTCCCGGCCTCCAAACTTTGTAGCGACATGCTTGCCAAACGCGTGATCCCCTGTCTTGATGTCGACCATGGCCGCGTGGTGAAGGGAACCAACTTTGTGAACCTTCGTGATGCGGGCGATCCGGTTGAGGTGGCGGCGCGTTACGAGCGTGAAGGGGCGGACGAATTGGTGTTCCTTGATATTTGCGCCAGCCACGAGGGACGTGATATCATGCTGGAGATCGTCCGTCGTACCGCCGACCAGGTGTTCATGCCGTTTACCGTAGGCGGTGGGATACGGACGTTGGAGGATGTCAGACAACTGATTCAAGCAGGAGCAGAAAAAGTAAGTATCAATTCGGCGGCAGTGCAGACGCCCGAGTTGGTCACCGAAGTGAGCCGTGCGTTTGGAGCGTGTGCTACGGTGGTGAATATCGACCCCAAGCGGATTCAACGTGACGGACGAGAAGTGTGGGAGGTTCATATCAACGGTGGCCGTGTTGCTACGGGGCTTGAGGCAGTCGCCTGGGCTCAACAAGTCGAGCAACTAGGCGCCGGCGAGATCGTGCTAACTTGCATGGATGCCGATGGCACCAAGGATGGCTATGATTTAGAGATGACAGCGGCAGTGAGCGAAGCGGTTTCCATTCTGGTGGTGGCGAGCGGCGGTGCAGGTTGTCCCGAGCATTTGGCCGCAGCAGTGACGAAAGGCAAGGCCGACGCGGCCCTTGCGGCCAGTATTTTTCACTACGGCGAGTATACTATCCAGGAAACCAAGCGCATCATGGCTGAGTACGGCGTACCAGTGCGACTCGTCGCTTAGCTGGGATTCAACAGGGTGAAAATGTAATGCCATCAAAATCCTCAATCAACGAATCGGATTACGACAGTTTTGTCGCCCGACACCAAGAGCTTGAAATCAACAAGATGTTTCGCGCCTGTGTCAAGCACGAGGCGAGCGATTTACATCTGAAGGTGGGTCGTCCGCCCATGCTTCGGGTGGATGGTTCGCTACGTCCGATGGATCGCGATCCGATAGATGACGAAGAGATGGTTCGGCTCTGTTTTCCGCTGATGAACGAGCGGAGCAGAAAAATTTTTGATAAAGACGGCGGGGCCGATTTTGCCCACATGTGCGAAGTGGATGGTACGAATTGGCGCTTTCGGGTGAACCTACTGCAACAGTTGGGGCATATCGGCATGGTGGCACGACGTGTCAGTAGCTGGATCCCCGACTTCGAAGGTCTCAACCTTCCCCCTTCGATCGAGCGGCTCTGTACTTACGATCAAGGCATGGTCCTGCTAGCCGGCGTCACGGGTTCGGGAAAAAGTACGACGATCGCGTCGATGCTCAACTGGATCAATGCACGCTTTCGAAAACATATTTTGACACTCGAAGATCCGATTGAATTTGTTTTTTCCGAACAAAAATGTCTCATCAACCAACGAGAGATCGGGCTCGATGTCGTTGATTTTGAAATCGGCATGAAGCATGCGGTACGTGAAGATCCTGATGTGATGCTAGTGGGAGAAATGCGTGACAAAGAGACCTTCATGACCGCCATCCATGCCGCAGAGACAGGGCACTTGGTCTTCGGGACGATCCATGCCAGTACGGCTGCTTCGACGATTGGGCGAATTCTCGACTTGTTCCCACAGGAGATGCACGGCGCGTTACGGAGTGCGATTGCGATGAATATGAAGGGAATCATTGCCCAGAAGTTGCTCAAGTCGATCAAACCTGGTGTGGGTCGAGTGCCGACTTGCGAGATCATGATTTTTTCGCCAACGGTTCGCAAATTGATTCTCGAAGAGGAGGATCATCGCCTTGGCGATGCGATTCGCGTCGGTGCAGAGGATGGCATGCAAGATTTTACGCAGAGTCTTAAAAAACTCGTCGACGAGGAGTTGATCGATCGCGAGGTGGCGATGGAAGTGGCCCCGAATCGCGAAGCATTGAAGATGGCACTTAAAGGAATTGATGTTTCGCAAGGCGGTATTATCTGACGCGGCTATTGTGTCTGTGCAATGCCACTTAGGTCGAGTCTTGTTGTAAAGGACGAATGACGAATGACGAATGAAGTCTGTATGACGCATGCCGAGCGGTTCTTGGGATCAAGAACCCGCAAGTGCTGGCCCCTTGCCTTTCGATGCGTGCTTCGTCATTCATTATTCGTCATTCCCATGTTCTTTGCACTTGCTGCCATGCTTTGGTTTTCAACGAGCCCTGTTTGGGCTCAAGCTGGGGGGCTTGGCGAGCCAGGTGCTGCCCAAGCGATAGGGAATGAAATCGATGGAGCGGGAGCCCCGAAAAACAGTAATAAGCAGCAGGCCCCAGCGGCGTCTGGCGAGCAGGGGCAACCTCCTGCTGCAGATAAGGATGGCCAGGCAGGCAACGTTTTTTCTATTCAGGCTCAAGCACTCAGTTTTCGAATATCGCTGATACTGAAGCCGCTGCTGCTGTTCTTGGTGCTACTCCTGTGGGTGACGGCTGGTGACTGGGTCAATCGCGATACTCAAACCTACAAACTGGGCTGGCACAAGTGGAATCCGATCTTGTTTTTCCCGTTTGCGCTCATTGGGTTGGCAATGTTTTTCTTGCCAATACCTATGTACATCAAGGTGCCAATTTTGCTGGTGGTTTTCTTGAGTGAGTGGATTCCTTACGTAATCATACACAACAAAAATGTCGAGCCGCACGAAACGATTTTAACCGGACCGTGGTGGCGATATGTTTTGGCAAGTTTAGGTAGCAAAGTTGGTATTAAGGTCGATGCAGAGCGCAAGGCAGAGTACGAAAAGGGGGCACCAGTCGATTTGTTAGCCCTGGGTGCGGAAGACGAAAACGCCAACAACGCGAATTTGCTTTCCGCAAGGCATTCGCCGGGCTATTTGTTAGCCAAAGATCTGATCGTTGAATTGGAGAGCAAGCGGAGTTCGCGTATGCTGCTCGACTTCACGAAGCAGTCGGTGAATGTCAGGCATGAGATCGATGGCGTGTGGCATGGCGGCGAACCTCGCGAACGCGAGTCGAACGATGTGATGTTGGCAGTTATCAAAACGCTTGCGAATCTCAACGCGAAAGAGCGTAAGAAAAAGCAATCGGGAAAATTTGGCGCCAAGTACAAAGGGAAAACCTATACTTGTCCGCTTGTTACTCAAGGAGTTGCCACAGGCGAACGGGTGATCGTGACCTTGTTGGGTGAAAAGAAGAAGCTTTTTAATTTCAACGATCTTGGTATGCGAGAAGGGCTTCAGCAGCGATGGGCGGAACAGATGGCTGCTGAGCAGGGACTTCTCGTGCTTGCGACGTTGCCCGGCGATGGGTTGACGACGATTACGAATATCTCGGTGAACGAAACGGATCGTTTGATGCGAGATTTTGTTGCCATTGAAGATGTCAATCATCCTGAAGAAGAAATCCAAAACCTCAAGGTGACCACCTACGATTCCGCCGCCGGGGAATCTCCGGCGACGATCTTACCAAAACTCATTCGTACCTATCCCAACGTCTATGTCTGTCGTGATTTAGTCAATATCGAGTCAGCTCAGCTGTTAATCGAGGAGGTGCGGGATGAGCATCTCGTGATTACTAATATCCGCGCTCGCGAGTCGGCCGAGGCCTTGCTGCGTTTGCTCCAGATGAAAATCCCCGCGAAAGATTTAGTCTCAGCCGTCAAGGCAGTGCTGTATCAGCGGTTGATTCGCTTGCTGTGCCCCGACTGTAAAGTGGCTTACACCCCTCCGGGAGAAGTCTTGAGAAAATTGGGGATTCCTAGCGGTAAGATCGAGCATCTGTATCGTCCGCCTAAGGGCGAGGAAATCAACAAGCCGTGTCCGACCTGTCAGGGATTGGGCTACAAAGGGCGAACCGGCGTTTTCGAATTGTTGATCGTGAACGACCAGATACGAGAGTTGCTCGTCAAACAACCTAAGCTCTCCCTTTTGAAGAAGGCGTTTCGAGCTTCCCGGCAACGGTCGCTACAAGAAGAAGGTATCCTGCTTGTTGCGAAAGGCATCACCTCTGTGCCAGAATTGATGAGGATACTGAAGCAGTAATTTAGAAGTTGAAACCGGCTCTAGTAAGTTGAGAGTGTGATATTTGATGTTCCTCGTTATTGTCCTAACGATGGGTCTAAAACCCTCGCCTTCAGGCGAATCCTTTAGGTTTTTTCCAGTTTCTTAATGTCTATCGATACAAAAAATACGGATAGCAGCAGGACTTGTAACCCGCTGCGTAAGCGAGGGCTGACACGGTTAGCAGGCTCATCCCTCGCTTACGCGTCGGGTTACCGTTCTTCGACGCCTGTCGTGAGCGTAGGACTTCAGTCCGTAGCTCACGAAAACCCTTGCAAAGCTACCGGCTTCAGCCGGTAGTAGTTGAGTTTCTAAAGCCGAACACCCAACCCCCGAAGCCTACTGTCATGCTCTATCTTACCGTGATGCTTATATTTTTGTGCTTTGCTTCGATTGCAATGACTGTGAACGAAGGACTTTGGAACAACACGATCACGCTGCTGAATATCATGTTGGCGGGAATCTTGGGAATTTTTGGGGGAGTCCCATTGGGCAATTTTATTTTGACCCAGTCGGGAAAGCCGCCCGAGTTTGCGTGGTATTTCGTTTTCGCCGGTATTTGGGTCATATTTGCAGTTTCGGTGACGGTTATGCACTTGGCTACCAGCGGTGCCTCACGTGTCCGGATGAGATTTCTTCCAGTACTTGATAAGGTGGCAGGGCCACTGATGGGGGTCCTGGTCGCGATCATGCTGACGAGCTTTAGCGCTTATACTTTGGAGCGTGTGCCCATCAAAGCGGGGGAATGGTCTTTTAGCGATGCGTCGGACTGGCAGAAGACGACGTTTAAGTACGCACGATCGCCTTTCCGAGGAGTCATCAAGAGTTTCGTGCAAGGCGAAAAAGCCGATAACCCTTTCCTTGGCAAGTAATGAAATGCTATTTTGATCTATCAGGATGTCTTCCCAATTCCTTCATTTTTTTATCCTAGAGGTTCAATTTGGCAAAGGTCGATCAGGCAATGGCCAATATATCAATAACACCGGAAAGCTCGTACAACGCAGATGAGCTTGGGCAATATCAATCGTTGAGTACCGCTGCCGTCATGGCATTGGTGCTTGGATTGCTGTCAGCGGCTGCGTTCTTCTCGCCACTTCTATTGGTAGTACCATTCTTTACTATTGCTGTAGCTTTGTGGGCTTTGGCAAGAATCAGGAGTTCAGAAGGTGGTTTGCAGGGGGCCCGGCTTGCCTACTGTGGACTGGCGTTAGCGATAGTTTTTGGCGTTGCCTCGGTTACCAGAGTCCAGGTTCGCGTCGAGATTTTGCGACGCCAGGCGACCGAGGTAGCTGAGCGATGGCTTTCGATGTTAGGACAGGGACAAGTAGAAGAAGCGTTAGGCTTGATGACAAGTAAGGCGAAATCAAAAATTAGCGATCCGGGCGAAGGAAGTTCCCTGGTTCCTATTTTCGAGGCCGAGCTTAGCGGTGCTCAGCTTCTTCAAGATCCGCTAGCAGTGGCGTTGATCGAGATGCATCAAAGCGATAAGGGGGCCACTCTCCAGAGCGAGAAGAAGCTGGTTTTCGATTTGCCCAAACCTCGTGCTGTGTTTTATTACAAGATGCCCAATGCCGAGGCTCAAGATTCCTTGTTTTTGCTGAGTCTCGTAAAGACGGGGGGCGGGCACCTTCCGGGAGTGTGGCTGATTGATGCTTGGGACACCGAAGGTGTGGTGCTTCCCTAGTGCTTAACTCGCCTCGCATAGCAGAAGTTTACAAGGCACGGTACGTAGAGCTAGGTCTAATTCGTAGCTGGGCTCTGCCTACCAATTTTGCTCTTTCTGTTCGATGAGCGTTCTTTTCGAGGAGGTCGTGGTCGACACCGCTAACGACACGACTTTGGGATCGAAAATTGGTAGCTGCTCTCATCCTGCAAATCACTGGTTCTCTTCCGCTTGCTATTTAGTCTCTCTGCCTAGCGAGGAAACTGGGAAAACTTTGCGGGTTATCCGGTATGAAACACTTTTTTTTTTAGTAGAACTCCTGCCGCTAGAAGAGCAGAGAGCGAGTTTTGGCCCTACGAATTGGTACAACCATCAAGGTTTGTCACATATGTAGGATTTAGAGGTGAAATCGTAGCTATTTGTCGTGTGCAGACTCCACCGACAATCTGGTCTGGGTCGATACATGAGATCGAGGCGGAAGGAAATTACGCGAATTCGTATTCGTGGTCTGCGGTCGTTGTTGACTGGGTGACTGCGAGATAATGTTCGCTTTGTAGACCTTGCCTTGTTGTTTGTCTGGTCGGAGCCAGATGGCGCAGCATCGCAAAAACAGAAGGAGCTCCCAGGTGAAAATCAAGACATGGACTGTCGGAATAGCTGTTCTGGCACTGGTCGCATCGCCCGCTTATGCGGAGATCGACTTAGGGCAGTTGAGCTACGACCAAGATGTAGTACCCGTCGGGTGTGATAGTTGCGGTGGCTCAGATAGCTGCTGTGGCGATACTTGTTGTGGTGGTGGTGGCTGCGGCTGCGGTGTCGGCGGAGGCGGACTTTTTAGCGGCATGGGGCCAGGGTACTTGGAAGGGATGTCTCTCTCCTCGGCTTTGGGAATTAGCAGGTTTGACGTCGGTGGCTGGACACAGTTTGGCTACCACGACCAACAAACCCCACTGTCGACAGTGCGTGGCGATACGCGAGCGTTTAACGACGTTCCTAAAAACCTCAACCTCCAGCAACAGTGGTTTTATATTGGCAAAGAAGCTGATGGATCCAATGGCCTCGGTTTTGGTTTTCGTGCCGACTTTATCTACGGTACCGATGCCCAGAAGACTCAGTCTTTCAGCAATCCGACGAACAGCTTTGATGAAGGATTCGACCACGGTGTCTACGGCTGGGCTATTCCTCAGTTGTACGGCGAAGTGGCCATGGGCGACTTGAGCGTCAAAGTGGGTCATTTCTTCACCTTGGCTGGTTACGAAGTCATCCCTGCGACAGGCAACTTCTTTTACAGCCACGCGCTTACAATGTTCAATAGCGAGCCATTTACTCACACGGGTGTGCTGGGTACGTACACCGGTTTCGAGAACATGACGCTGTATGGCGGCTGGACTCTTGGCTGGGATACGGGTTTCGATCAAGTGCAGAGCGGCAACAGCTACTTGGGCGGTTTCGCAGTGAACTTGCTCGACTCGGTTTCGTTGAACGTCATCAACACTTATGGAAACTTTGGTAAGATTTCTGCTCCAGGTGCCAATAGTGATTACTCGCATAGCATTGTCATCGACGTGACGATGACCGACCGAGTGAATTACGTCTTCCAGACGGACTATTTGGGCATTGAAGGTCCTGGCGGTGTTGGTATTACTGAGACCCTCGGTATTAACCAGTACCTTTTTTATAAGTACAGCGACATCGTCTCCTTCGGTACCCGCTTGGAGTGGTGGCGAAACGATGGCGTGTCGAACAACGAGATAACCACGGGTGCCAACGTCAAGTTGCTCAATAACTTGGTGATACGCCCTGAGGTTCGCAAGGACTGGGTTCCTGCGACTGGGTTTGACGAAGATATGTTCGCCTTCGACTTTATCTTGACTTACTAGGCGAACACGGTCGTCTTCGACCAAGGTTCCCCGAAAAACGATTCCCTCCACCGGGGGTCGACCTCAAGCAGGTCGGCCTCCGGTTTTTTTTGGTGAAGCCCCCGGGATTGCAATCCCAGGGCTTTCCAAAGTAGTTCCTTGGGGGTGCGTGCTTTCATTATTTGCGCTTGCTGAGCGGTTGGGTGTCCAAGTGGTGTTGCAGTCGATAGAAGCCGACTTTTTCATCTTCTTGCACGGCATCTGCAAATTCTTTTTGCTGCAGCAGCCAATTACTTGCCCAGCGGACGAATTCGACATTGTTTCCTTCGAGGGCAAGGGTCCAGTCGGCGATAGCGGCATTGCTGCTACGTGCCAGGCTTTCAACGGTTTCCACTTCGCTTGCCGATGAGTCTGCTTTCCACAGATGGGTTGCCACGATTCCTGGCAATTCGACCAACTGCTGAAGCCCTCTCTTAACGATCCAGGTTTCGAAGGGGCCACATTTATCTGGCAGTGGAGAGAATCGCAGCGTGGCGATAGCGCCGCCTTGCCCCTGACCGATACTCGCCACCACATGCCCTGCAGAACGACACACATTGCGCAGCGTTGGAACGACACGACTAGTCCACTCGGTAGGGTTGTTCAGACGGTCAAGGTAGGGGCTTGAAGTAAGCACTTCGGGCGACTCGGTGAGATAGTAATTAAATACAAGCGGAGTACTTTCAACCGCGACATAGCGACAGCCGCGTAGAAAACCAGGAACTGAGAGCCGTTCTATCATGTGCTGGCGGGTGTGCCACTCTTGGAAATCATTTTCGCTCGAGGAATCGAGATCGTGCCAGATGGCGAGAACGCCTTGAGAAGTTTGTTGATTCATCATGGTCTATCGCCTTTCTTAACGGTTGCTGGTGTTTGGTTATACTACTGTTCGATTTGTTGGGATTCTACGGGGCAGGTTCATTCGTAGGCTTACGCCTGCGGCTCGCCTGTTGTGTTGGCTCGCGGTTGTCTGTCGGTGGGGGTATACTGTAGCGGCCATGCCTTCGACAACTTGTGAATCCTCTGCTGCTCGCTGCGACGACTCCACTGAACCTTCTCAGCTTGAAGCATCTCAGATTTCCAACTCAGCGCAAGAACATGAAGACCGCAATTTTTGGGTGCTGGCAATTTTTCAGATCGTGATGCGGACTGGTTGGATCTTCAAAACCGAAAGCATCGTCATGCCGGCGGTTCTCGATACGATTACCAGTGGCGGCCCGTGGGGCGGGTTCTTGCGAGGTTGCTTGCCGGTGCTCAATCGTTTTGGACATAGCATTCCTCCGATGCTATTTTCGCGCCGTTTGAAAGTACTCCCACAGAAACGTGTAGTAATATTTGTTTGCACTTGTTGTATGTCTGCGATATTTCTGCTTCTTTCAGCAACGTGGTGGTTGGCTGGGGCGACGGTTCCCTGGTGGATGCCAATGCTATTTCTGGCAGCCTACGGAACGTTTTTTGTTGCTACCGGCATCAACAATCTGGCGTTTGGTACGCTGCAAGGAAAACTCATTCGAGTCACGCGCCGAGGCCGAATGCTGTTGGTCGCCAATGTCGTCGGCGCTACGACAGCCATCATTGCGGTAGCCGTCTTGATGCCTCGTTGGCTTTCGCCGACCGGAGGCCGGTTTGAAATGATTTTTGGTTTTACGGGAGTCTGCTTTGCGGGTGCGGCGTTATTGCTGCTGCTGTTGAAAGAGCCTCACGACAATTATCAAGAAGCAGGGCAGGGTGCGAGGCATTTGTTCGTATCGGCGTGGAATCTTCTGAGGAGCGACGCGAACTTTCGTCGACTGGCGTGGGTGGCGTTGGCGTTTAGCTGCTCGCTGCTGCTGTTCCCTCATTATCAAGCGCTCGGTCGTAGCAAGCCGCTGTCGTTGTCGTTCGACAACCTGTTGGTGTGGCTCATTGTCCAGAACATCGGTACGGCGATGTTCAGTGTGTTGGCGGGGCCGATTGCCGATCGCCGGGGAAATCGGTTGGTGTTGCAAGGCGCGATGCTGGGAATTTGTTCGATGCCGCTGGTCGCGATTGGGCTTTCGCACTGGTCTGCGTGGGGAGCCACCTTGTATCCGGGAGTCTTTTTGTTCATTGGTTTGATGCCCGTCGGCTTTAAGACGTTTAGCAACTACACGCTCGAGATTTGCCAGCCGGAAGACCATCCTCGTTATCTCAGCACGCTTGGTCTGTGTTTTGCACTGCCGTTGGTGATTTCACCGGTGCTGGGTTGGGTGGTGGAGGCGACGAGTTACGAATTGGTATTCCTCTCGGTAAGCGGAATTTTATTTGTGGGTTGGCTGCTCACGTTCAGACTTCACGAGCCTCGACATGCAATCGAAGTGGAAGTGCTGGAGACGGTGGTGCCTGAGGATGATTGATCGGGCTCGCTTATTTCCGGCCTGTCAGCACTATGAGGTGGTCCTGAATTGACGGACAGGAGAACCTCACTAAAATTGCTTCAGGAAAGCGTTTTTTCAAGACTGAGGCATCAGCGACCATTGATCGCGGCGATCGCGTCTTCGATCGAGATTCTAGTAAAAGTCTCCGGCTCATCTTGCAAGGCTCTGTTTAAGGCTGGTAGACTCTTGCTAGTCCCAATCTCCTTAAGGATTTCTGCCGCCGCCCTGCGTGCCTCATCGGATTTGTGATCTAGGATTTCGCAGACAGCTCTTTCGGCATCAGAACCCATGGCGATAAGGGCCTTCTGGGCATCCGATTCCTCGGAAAAATACATCAATCGCGATGCAATTGCTCGATACACCTGTGGCGACTTGAATTTACTGAGAGCCTTGATGATCGCAGTACGCTCGGGCCAATTGATCTGCTCGCCTTCTTTGGTGAGTAGAAGAATCATTCCTGGGACATGTTTTTTGGTTGCCCAATTCGCGAGGCCAGCGATGGCCGCCCGTTGATCGAATGTATCGCCGTAGGCTAGGTAGTGTAAAAATATTTCTCCCACTTTTTGTTGTTTTTTGGCGACCACGGCCAAGCTTGCCAGCTCGTTCAGTTCAGTTGATCGCGAGGGACGGTGGATGTTGTGGAAGCGGCGGGCTTGTTCTAGATGCTTGCGGAATAGCTTGGCGTGCTCGGCAGGCATGCCGCTAAGATCGGGTTCGAAATGGCGTGGAAAATCAGAGCTGTTCTTAGGATCAAGCTGGGTAAGTAGCTCGTCAACTCGCTGGGGATCGCTTCTATGGCTTGGTTTGCGCGCCGCTTTGGGGGGCTTCGGTTTTGGACCGCCTAGCTTGCGACTATATTTTTCAGAATCTTTAGCGTAGCCAGCACCCATGTGACGCGCAACAGAACCAATGGCCGCTTTGATCTTGTCTCCCATGGTGGCGCCGGCGGAGCTTAATTGGTAGCTCAGCCTGTAGGGTATCGCTTGGCCCGGTTCTTCTCCATTTTGATATTGGACCGACGATCGAAACTCCATACTCGCAGGCATGCCGATTTTTTTATCGAAAACTATCGTTCCTGTTCCGGTTTGAATGTAGGTTGGCGGGTCTTTGTCTTCGAGGGATTTGCACTCGTATTCTTTTGTAAAGGTTACTTGCTTGGGGTTTTCTGCAGTGATCTGGTAGTTTATTTTCTCGATTGCCACGAGACTGGTGGGCTTCTCCTCGTGCCGAGATTGCATACGCTGCATACGTTGGATGAGAGTCTCTGACTGCTGGATCTGCAGTTCGGTAATCGAGGAAGCAGACCATTTCTTTTTTTCTTCGTGTTGCAAATTTTCAACGAATACAGTTCCTAAAGGATCGAGGATCAAGGGCAAGCGTTGTTTGCCTTCGATTCGTGAAATCTCTCCGAAGCGGGTGATGGCAAACTTGCCCTGCCCGTCAATCGGAAAGAGACTCCCGCTGTCTAGTCGGCCAAGCCTGGGGCTGTTAGGCGACAAGTTTTTTATGTGAGTTTGATAAGTAAAGTTGTATTCCACCCAATGCGAACGTTGATACTTAGGGTCGAGTTGCACCTCCAGATAAGCCACCGAAGGGATAACCATCTCGGCAATCTCAGGGCCACTGCGAGGTTTTAGATCTTTTGGTTCCGAAGGATTTATTCCCGCCTTTTGAAGCAAACGACGGACTTCTTGGGCAGGAACAGCGAAACCTACCTCAGAGATTTTGAAACCCGAGAGGAGCGCACTGGCGACTCCAACGACACGACCGTTTTCGTCGACGATTGGGCCACCGCTGTTGCCTGGATTTACTGAAGCATCGATTTGAAAGCTACGCGCTCCTTCATCGTTTTCTTCAGTTCTGCCAGCGACGGTTCCACTTGTGATTTTGACTCCCTTACCAAGCATGCTAGACAGCGGATAGCCCACCACGCGCACTGGTTCTGCTAATACGACGTCCTCGGCAGAAGAAATAGCTAAGCTTGGTAGACTTTGCGCTTTGATCTTCACAATGGCTAGGTCTTGAGCATGGTCGATCGCAACGACTTGTCCCGTCCATGATTGCTTTCCAAGCGTTACTTTCACGCTCGCTGCTTGGTGGACAACGTGGGCGCATGTCACGAGATAGCCATCGGCAGAAACAACAAACCCGGTACCGGTCGTTGCAAGCTCTTCTTTCGAGGGTTCGTGAGCAACCGACCCGACCCGATAATAGCAAGTCCCTTCTGTCGAGTGTTTTTTCCCTCCATCCTCGTAGTCAAGCCGAAACTGGTAGGTGTATTTTCCGCCCGTCTGCCATTGATACTGCCAAGAGTCTTTTCCAGCGGTAGTCTGTGCTTTGGATGATTGATTCGGAGAAGGTTTTTCGGACGTGGAGCTTTCAGGCTGATCTGGGGCAAGATGCTCAGTGTCTTTGTTTGCCTGGTCGGCGGTGCTCGTCAAGCGTAGAGATTCTGAAGTCTCTTCAGGTTGCAACGCTTTGTCGTTTTGTGGTTGCCTCATCTCAGGGTGCGTCGCCGATTCAGTTCCCTCGCTAGTAGTGGAAACCATCGCTTGAGTGTTTGATTGCTGAGGGGCTGTTCCAGGGATCGAAGCCTGTGGAACACCCCGATCAAGCATCAGAAAAATCGTTCCGCAGATCATAATTGCAATGATGGTTCCTACGGCAATCCCGAGTACAAGACCTTGCGATTTGGCTCCAGCGGCTGCGGTGTCTGCCGGGAGTTGAGCGGTCGAGGCTTCAGAGAGGCTAGGATTTGCCTGAGGAACAAGTTCCGATGCGAGAGCAATTCTTGTCTTGCACTTCGGACAAACTAGAGAAGATCGTTTGCCCTGGTATTTCAGCTTCGAATGGCAAGCAGGGCATTGAACGAAACGATACATTGTTGAACCTGTTTCCAAATGGATTGAATGCTGCGATTCTCGTCAGTGCTTTTTCCAATCAGAATCTTAGGGTTAGCGGGTTTGTCTCTACCACGGTTTTTATTGCCCTAACCGTGGCTAGCGCCAAAACGGCTAAGAAATGGCCCCTAAATTTCATACTGTCAAAGCACTAGTGCTTTGTCATAGCTAAAAATTGGGGTGCTGGCTGACAGAACAATCTACCGTATAACAACTTCTGTCAGCCAGCACTCCAATTCGAAGAGTTGTCAAAGCACTAGTTTGTAGCACCGATTCTATCTTGGGAATGGAGGGCCGGCAATAATTCTTAACCACTAACTTGCCAGCGAGCCCTTTTCGCTGAATAATGCGAGATTCGAGTCACCGCATCGTGACGGAGTATCTCCCATGCAGGACAAGCTTACCGGTACCGCTCTCACCTTCGACGACGTGCTCATCGAGCCGCGTTACAGTACCGTCGTGCCTGCCGATGTCGATGTCTCGACGCAGCTTACGCCCCGGATACAGCTCAATTTGCCGATCCTCAGCTCTCCCATGGATACGGTCAGCGAAAGCGGAATGGCGATCGCCCTGGCTCAAGAGGGCGGGCTGGGCGTGATTCACAAGAATATGTCGGTCGAATCTCAGACCGAAGAAGTCGACAAAGTGAAACGCAGTGCCAACGGCATCATTGTCGATCCTGTGACTCTGCCGCCAGATGCTAGCGTTGCTGCCGCTCGGCAAACCATGGACGAGTCGAAAGTTTCAGGCATTCCGATCACTCAGGGCGGTAAGCTCGTAGGCATTCTCACGCGGCGAGATCTGCGGTTTCTCGAAGATAACAGCCTCGCAATCGCCGAAGTGATGACCAGCGGCCAGCTTGTGACAGCTACGGGGACTGTGACGCTTGAGGAAGCTGAGAAGATTTTAATGGCAAAAAAGGTCGAGAAACTTTTGCTGGTTGACGAAAATTACAAACTGACGGGCCTGATTACAATCAAAGACATCGACATGATGCGGCGATTCCCTCAGGCCTGCAAAGATACGCAGGGAAGGTTGCGTGTCGGTGCGGCGATTGGGGTCTTCGACTTCGATCGGGCTGCTAGCTTGATTGGGAAAGATGTTGATTTCCTCGTCGTCGATAGTGCCCACGGACACTCATCCAACGTTATCGAGACAGTTAAAGAACTCAAACAGAAATGGGATATTGACGTCGTTGCTGGAAACATTGCGACGGCAGACGGTTGTCGCGATGTGGTGAAAGCGGGCGTCGATGCAGTGAAGGTGGGTATCGGACCTGGTTCGATATGCACGACACGCGTGATTTCCGGCATCGGTGTGCCGCAGATTACGGCGATTTACAACGTCGCCCAGGCGGCGGCAGATTCCAACACGACGGTCATTGCCGACGGAGGGATACGCTACTCAGGAGACATAACCAAAGCCATCGTAGTCGGTGCCCATCTGGTGATGTTGGGAGGGTTGTTGGCTGGGCTCGACGAGAGCCCTGGCGAACGCGTTCTTTTTCAGGGCCGAACCTATAAAGCCTATCGAGGCATGGGTTCGTTGGGAGCGATGGTGCATGGATCGAGCGAAAGATATCGGCAGACCGACGGCAGTGCCAAGAATGGAAAATTGGTGCCCGAGGGAGTCGAAGGGCGTGTGCCCTACAAGGGCCCGCTGAGCGAGTTTCTCTACCAATTGGTAGGCGGCTTGCGAGCGGGGATGGGCTACTGTGGGACTAAAACCATTGACCAACTGCGCACCGACGCGCGATTTATTCAAGTCACGCCGGCCAGTGTGCGGGAGAACCATCCGCATGATATTGCCATTACGCAAGAAGCCCCGAACTACACCGCCGAATACTCGGCTGCCGATAAACGCTAGGCGGTTTTTACTACGCCGTCTGGCATTGGTCAGCAGCGTGTGTACGCTTTTTCTGAGCAGTACGACCTGCCAAGTTAGAGCTGCCGGTCCGAAGTGGAGTCGGCCCTCGACGCCACATCGGGTTGCAGCGCATCGCCCGCATGAACTTGTGGTCAACTACCAACGCAAGGCCGTGTATCACGATCCGGCTGTTGTTGCTGCGGTTTGGGAGGAAGACGATGGTTTCGTTTCCTCTTCTGTGGCGAAGGCGCAAGCGGTGGTAGATCATAGCGTGGTGGTTCGGCGCTCGACCGCGGCGAAGATGTCGAGTCGAGAGCGCCTTGCCCAGCTTCCTGAAGATCCATTTGAGCGTGAGTTTCCCGAATCGACTTCCGACGAGCCAGCAATGGAGCTAGGCATCGACGATCCGCCCGTCGATGCGGTTGAAGAGGGTATCGAGCAAGAATTTGATCGTCGCGAAGGTAAAGAGGATTTGAGCGACCAAGAGCTCTTCGGCGATTCACAAGAAGAAGATTCTCTCGTGGATGAAGAAGATTCTCTCGTGGATGCCGATGCTCAGGATCTCTTTGAAGAAGTGCCCAACAACGAAGAGCCTCAGGCAACTGAGGTCGATCCATTCGAAGAGCCGCAGGCCTCCCCGGTGGATGAGCCGGGAGAGGAGGACGCGCTTTTCGACGAGTCTGAAGAGCTTATGGAACAGCCCTCGATCGAGCCGCCCCAAGTCGAGGTTCCCAAAACCGAGCGGGATTTATTCGACGAAGCATTTGGCGACCAAAAGCCGTCCGAATCGAAGGACCTCTCCGAGTTGTTAGAAGAAGAGATGCGAAAAGACGAGTCAGACGGATCGACGTTGCCCGCAGCGGAGGAGGATGATCTCGGATCGGAGGTTGAATCGGAGGGAGAGCGTGCAATCGAACTTGGGGAAGATCCAGGTGTTGAGAACCCGGATGAAATGTCTGAAGAGCGCAAAGAAGCTGAAAGAAACTGCGCTGAAGAGATTGCCAAAGCGCATGCCGAGCGAATCGACGACATCGATCTTAGTATTACCCTGGAGGGCGATGCTGGCGAGGACTTTCCGTTTGAGTGTCGACTTGATGCTGGCCAGCATGAACTGCGGCAATGGCCTCAGATTACTTACAATTGGAAGGCCGCGGCGTTGTGCCACAAGCCACTCTACTTCGAGCAGGTGCATCTCGAACGCTATGGACATTCCTGGGGGCCTTACGTCCAGCCGATCATGTCGGGAGTCCATTTCTTTGGCACGGTTCCCTTGCTGCCGTACAAAATGGGGATTCGCACTCCGACCGAGTGTGTCTATACGTTGGGTTACTATCGACCAGGAAGCTGTGCCCCGTATTTGATCGACCCGGTGCCATTCACCTGGCGAGCGGCTTTGTTCCAAGGAGCGACAGCGACGGCGCTGCCGTTTATTATTCCTTAGCTTGAAGATCGGAACGAGCGGCAGCGATGAAGACGAGAAAAGTAGTCGCGACTGGACGGATCGCTTGGGCGTTGTGGTAAACTACGCCACATGGATTCTCTCCCGGCACTTACCCGTCGACAATCGCGGGCCATCGACGAACTGGCCATCGACCATTACGGCATACCGAGCATGGTGCTGATGGAGAATGCTGGGCGCGGGGTGGTTGAGGTGCTGTTGAGCGAGGGGGACGGGCTCGGGGACGAGCCGGCTCGCGAGGTGGCGATTCTTTGTGGCAAGGGCAATAACGCGGGCGATGGGTTTGTGGTTGCTCGTCATTTGGCCATTCTTGGCATTCGAGCGAAAGTGTTGCTGCTTGCTACGGCTGGCGAGCTGCGAGGCGATGCTCTGCAGAACTACGAAATTCTGACGCGGTGTGATGTGCCGGTCGTCGATCTTTCGGGCGTCTCTAATGTGGCGAGCATGCTGGACGCTGAAGCGTCCGATGCCGCGTGGTTGGCTGATGCGCTGCTGGGTACTGGCGCAATTGGCGAACCGCGTGAACCCTACTCCACGGCAATTGAGTGGATGAATCGCCAGTCAGCATTGCGTTTGGCGGTTGACGTTCCTAGCGGCCTCGATTGCGACACGGGCCAACCGGCCGGGTGTTGTGTGCGGGCTGATCACACTTGCACTTTTGTGGCACCGAAAGTTGGCTTCGCAGAGCCCTCGGCAGGCGAGTACGTCGGGAAGCTTCATGTGGTGTCGATCGGCATCCCTCCACGGTTGATTGCAGAAGTCGCGAACCGCTGATTTAACTTTGCGGCACAGTTTTGTCTTTATCGATTGTTGAGGTATAATGAGGCGAGCGGCAGATGAAAAGTTAGCAATCGGAACCCAACGCGTCAGCGAGGGATGCAGTAGATACTGGCTTATCCCTCGCTGACGCGTCGGGTTATGAAGGCAAATTCCTATCTACCGCTCGCCTAAAACCCAATGAGCAGGTGATTTGGATTGTCTTTTCTTGAGATGAACTTCAAATAGGAAGTAGCGGCGCCATGGATCGATCAGAACTTCGCAAGACGTTAGAGCAAGTTCAAGACGAGCTAGCCAATGCGGAGAGCGTTGACGACAAGACCCGTCAGTTGCTCACCACGTTGACCGATGATATTCGACGTCTGTCTGAGCAGAGCGGTCGGGCTTCTGCTGAGAGCGTTGAGCCTCTGACTGACCAGGTGCAAGATTTGGTGCTGCAATTTGAGAGCGATCACCCAAGGTTGACGACTGCGCTGAATCAGGTGGCGGGCGCTTTGGCGAATTTGGGAATCTGAGGGGTTGCCGTGTGCTGCGTGGCAGCACGGCGGAGACCCCCGTTTGGGTAGAGGGTCAGTTTTCCGCCCACACATTGGTCATTGGGCTTGGTCATTGCAGGCCGTCTTGCCCGTGTTTTTCCCAAACTGACCCACTACCCCCATTTTTTGCCCTGTTGCGAACCCCCCTGCTGCGTGAGATAATGCTAGAATCTGGTGAGGCGTTGTCCGAGTCGAAACACTTTACGGGAGGAATTCGGAAATGAAGAATACCGCGATGCTTTTGGTGGCGTTGGCATTTTGTTTGGGGGCCGGTACCGAATCGCAAGCTCAAATTCCCTATTTGACATACTATCAACCGGTCGTTGCTTACCGACAGCCTGTTGTGGTTTACCGGGCACCTGTCCTACCCGCACCGCAAACAGTTTTTTATGCGCCAGCACCAGCGCCTGTTGTCTACCAGCCGACTGCCCGAGTGCGTAGACGGTATCGCCCGATCTTAGGTGGCACGGTTACCCGAGTACGCTATGGCTATGCCCCGACGTATTACGCCCCGGCCCCGGTAGTCTATGCGTATTGAGGCTGAAGGTGTTAGGATTTAGGCAGCAGGAGAGAGCAAATTTTACTTTTTGCCTCCAGCCTAACACCTACAGTCTTTCCCTCCATGGCCGAACTCAAGACTTTTCTGTTTACCGACATCTGCCGTAGTGTCGATCTCAAGAATGAGATGGCCGGTAGCAGCGTTACAGAACGTGATAAGGCGTTTATCGAGAGTATTCTCACGCCGCATCGTCAGCGGATTGAGGCTCAGTTGGAGGAGTACGGCGGGCGGGTCGTTTCGACGGCAGGCGACGGACACTTTCTTGTCTTTGGCAACACAATTCATGCAGCTCAGTGGGCGGTTGGCGTACAGCGTAGTCTACAGGACGAGCCGATCATCACGCCCGGTGGTGACCACGTAGAGTTGCGGGTCAGCATCCATGTCGGAGTGCCCCAGCAAGACCCGGCCGATCCGAGCAATTTCGTCGGCAAGAGCGTGGACTACGCTTCACGACTGAACGACTATGCTGCGGGCTCACAAATCCTCGTCTCACGCAGTGTGATGGCAATACTCGACGACGTGGGGCTTGATGGAATCTCTTTCCACCTCCACGGGCGACGGCATCTGAAGGGGATTGGCCGTGTTGAGGTCCACGAACTGCTTTACGACGACCACGGTTTGCGTACGTTGCGACAGAATCCAGCGAGCCAGTCGGGTCGGCAGTGGACGGTTATCCCTACGGTTGGGTTTGAGCCTTCGGATACACACGGCAGCTTGGGAGATGCAGCGACTTCGGTAGCAGCCCCGTCGTTGAAGCGGGTAGGCAATTACGAGCTGATCGAAGTGATTGGCAGCGGTGGAATGGGGGATGTCTACAAAGGCCGGCACATTCAGTTTGGGCGTGAGCGTGCGATTAAGGTAATCAAGCAGCAATACGTCGGTAGGGGCCATGAAGAGGTCGTCCGCCGCTTCTACCAAGAAATCAAGGCGGTGGGAGCGCTGGAACATAAGAACATTGTGGTGGCGATTGACTCTTCGGCTGCTACCGACGATCGACACTACCTAGTCATGGAATACATCGATGGGGTAGCGCTTAGTGAACTGGTGGACCAGCGTGGCCAACTTTCGGTGCCCGATGCGTGTGAAGTGATTCGTCAAGCGTCGCGAGGGCTACATTACATTCATCGGCATGGCATGGTCCATCGCGATATCAAACCGTCGAATCTTATGTTGACGCTAGTAGAAAACGACACGGTATCGCTCGAGTCGTTGATGGCTGCCGATATTAATGGCACGAAAGGGATTGTTAAGATTCTCGACCTGGGTCTGGCGCTATTGGTCGAGGACAAACAAGAACGGTTGACCCTTTACGACAACCGGGCGATGGGCACCGGCATGTACATGTCGCCCGAGCAATGGAAGACGACCAGCGTCGACATTCGCGCCGACATTTATAGCTTGGGTTGCACACTGTATCACTTGTTGGCGGGACATCCGCCGTTTTCGGAGTCGGATTTGCGCCCAGAGAAGGCCCACGAGAAATCTCGGGTGCCTCCGATTCGCACCGTGCCGCCGTTGCCCCACCAACTATGGGAAGTGCTGCGCAAGATGCTCGCTAAGAGACCGGAAGATCGCTATGCGACTCCCACCGAAGTCTCGGCAGCGCTGGTGCCGTTTGTTGAGGGCAACGACCTGATTTCGCTTGTTCGTGAATATGACGAGTCAGACGAAGCAACCAGTACCTTTCGCAATACCAAGACCGATGCGGCTTCACGGATCGATACTTGGTTGTCGCGTGTGGTGCATCTTTATCCCACGCGCCGCTGGTTGCTTCGCTGGTGCTTGCCGGTGGTGGTGATTGCTGCTTGCTTTGGATTCTTGATCCGATCGACTCAACAGAAGAGGCAGCGGTTGATTGAAGCGGTGAGGGCAGAAGCAGGCATTCAATTGGCGGGCGACGCCGAAAAAATTGCGACCGAGGCAATTGGCTCCGAGATCGTCAAGCGATTTGCGATCTTGCAGCAAGCCGCCGAGGACCCGGCCGTTGCTAAAATGATTCTCAACTTTGACTCGAGTCTCTCCCGAGATGAATTGGCAAAAAATGAGCTGAATGATTGGATTCGGGTACACCGAAAAGACAACATCGACATTGCGCCGTCCGACAGTTGGTTTATCAACGATCGGCATGGCATTCAGATTGCTCGCGATCCCCTGATCGATCCCAGAAAAAAAAAACCTGTGAAGAGTTTTATGAGCCCGTATGTCTATCGAAATTACTTTCACGGTTTGAGCAAGGATCTTCCCAAAGGGATAACCGAAGAGATCGAGCCGATCAAATCGCCTAATCTGTCGGAAGTCTATGCCAGCAGCAACACCGGGAAATTGAAGGTGGCATTCTCGGTACCCATTTGGGGCGAAGCCGAAGAAGGCGCAGAGCCGGTGGTTCTGGGGGTGCTGTCGATGTCGGTCGACTTGGGCGAATTTGAAGTTTTTGACAACTATTTGAAGCGAGAGAGAAAGAAAATTGTGCTCGTCGACATGCGAAAAGACTACTTGGAAGCTGGCTCTTCACAGTCGGCCGAGAGTTCTAAGCAAGGGTTGATCCTCGAGCATCCCCTGGATAGCACCTGGGAAGATGATTCGAGTTATCCGCGTGTTGCCCCGGAAGTGCTCAAAAGCATGTTAGCGAAGTCGAAGGGATTTGTGGTCGGCTATCACGACCCGTTCTCGACCAAAGCAGGCGAGACTTACTGGGGGGCGTTTGCGTCAGTCCCCAATACGGCCGAACGATCGGCGACGGGCGAAAAGGAACGCGGAAAATATGGCTGGTTCGTGTTAGTGCAAAAACCGGCGACGGAGTGAGGTGCGAGCGTGATTTTCTTTAGCAGATAGCCGGTGGTACATTTGGCACCGGGGCATTTCGGACCGCGTGGCGGTCCGTCTAGGGTTTAGCTGCTATCTGAGCACTGCGCGCCAAGAACCAATCGGCGACGCCTGCGGTAATATGTTGTAGAAGAGTTGCCAGGACGATCATGAGGATGACGCGGGGCTCGGTTTCTAGCACTTCGCCAGCAAGTACCAACGCGAGTCCTGTATGCTTCATGCTAAACCCAAAGATGAGCGATACGCGAGACTCGTTTCCTAGACGCATCCAACGCGACAATAGCCATGCGCTGAGCATCCCAATCAGAGAGAGCAAAATTGCCAGTACGGCAGAAACGAGCACGATTTTCGTGCCTTCGTCGTGAAATACCTTCGGCATGGCCAGCGAAGCGTTGGTGTAGTTGAGCGTCAAAAGCGTCATCGCGCTTACCATGCGGATATAGCCCTTGGATTTTTCGATACGGCGGGGACCGGCAAGACGGTTTGCGATGCCGCCAGCCAGAGAGGGCAGGATGACCCAGATCATGAAAAATGAGCCAGAAAACTTGGTGACGAGTTTTTGGCACTGATCGGTTTCTTGATGTGACAGCGCTAGCCCCATCAGGTTGAGTAGCTGGGGGGTGGCCAAAGGGCTCAGTACGATTGTCAGCACGATCAAGCCCAGGCTGACGGCAACGTTTCCTTGAGCATTTTGTGTCCAAGCGACCGAGGAGTTGGCAACAGGCATCGCGGCTACCAGCGCCAGGCCAACCATCATGCCAGTTGTCACATACTCGCCCAACAAGTACGGCAGGGCCCAACCCAGCAGGCCGACCAACGTGCCGGGCACGACCCAAATGGCTATCAATCCCAGGAACAAAATTCCAGGACGCTGCATAAGATTTCGAACTTGCGACCACTCGACGACCGCTGCGGCACAGAAGAGCAATAATGCCAACAGCAGAAGGGGAGCAGTGACCTTGTCGCCTGAAGGGGGCGTGAGCGAAAGGTTTCGGATTGCTAAACCCGGTCCAGGCAGTACCGCTGCCAGCAGATAGCTACCCACCAGCAGCCAAAGAAAATTGCGATGCATCCAGCTAGCAAAGGCCGTCAGTTGCTTGGTGCCATTGCTGCTAAGAGTCGAGGCCATCGGTGCGAGCGGTAGGATTCGAGGAGTAGCTGGACTTGTTTACAACCAAAGTCGATTGACGTTCTAGCTCTAGGATAGCAGAACCTCAGCAGCATTTCAGGGTCGGCTTTCTTTGCAGCGAACTTGGTTCCGAACCCTTTCCGAACTTGGCGGCAAGGTGTGGTGTCTTTTCGACAACAGACCGTCTATAATGCGGCTCCCGCCTTGATGCCGCCGGAATTCGGTACTGCCGGAACTTTACGCTGCCGATATCCTCCCTTCCTCTTATATTGACACCATGCCAACCAATATAGCCGTGCTGGACGACATCACGGTCGAAGAGCTTTTGCGCGAATGCCCGCCTTTAGAAGTTCCGACGGATGGGGTGACCGAAGCCCAGCCATCGACCCTGTTTTACGGTTGGTTGATGCTGCCGTTGGCAATGTTGATAATGATCGCCACGAGTCCTGGCCAGACGTTTGGCTTGGCGTTCTTCAATACAAAATTTCGGGCTGCCTTCGACCTGAGCCAAACTCGGCTTTCGATCACCTATTTGGTTGCCACGGTGGCCGCCTCGTTTGCCATACCCATCATTGGCGGCTGGGTCGACCGGTTTGGTCTGCGGCGCTCAGCCTTAGTTGCAGTCGCGGCAATGGCTGCCGCTTGCGTCTTCGCCTCCCAAGTCCAGGGCATAGTGACGCTGTTCTTTGCCTTCACGCTATTAAGAACCGTCGGCCCGGGCTCGATGACGTTGATGGCCAACAATACGCTTGCCTCTTGGTTTGATCGGCGTCTGGGTCTGGTGAGCGGTATTATGCAGGTAGGAATGGCAGGCGCGCTTGCGCTCGTGCCGGCGGGCATCCTTGTGCTGATCGATGCCTTCGGGTGGCGAGGAGCCTTTCTTGCCTTAGGGGCAATTATTGCCTGTGTCCTGATACCCCTCGTGTTGCTGTTCTATCGCGAATCGCCCAGCGAGATGGGACTGCAGCCCGATGGAGCTGCTGATCCCAGCGGTGGTGATGATTCCGACTCAGCTTCACAAGGCTTCGCCTGGGGAATGGATGTTGAACAAGCCATGCAGCATCGAGCCTTTTGGATTCTGCTCGCAGCAGCGGCAGTTTGGGCCTTGATAGGCACGGGGTTGGTGTTTCATCTTGATGCGATTTTCCAGAGCAACGGCATGGGGCTGGCCGAGTCGGCGCGAGCTATGTCTTGTTTGGCAATTGGCATGGGAGCGATGCAAATCGTTGGCGGCTTGTTGGCCGACCGTTTGCCGTTGCAGTGGCTATTGGGCGTGGCGATTGGGCTAATCGCGGTGAGCTGCGTCATGCTGGCAATGGGGCAGGGGGGAATCTTGATTGCCGCATTTGCCGTTTATGGAGCCGCGCAGGGAATCAAGACCATTATTGCCGCGACTGCTTGGGCTCGCTATTTTGGCCGCGCCCATTTGGGAAAGATCCGCGGTATTTCGCTCACCGCTGCCATAGCGGGCAGCAGTGTGGGCCCGTTGATTATGGGAATCAGCGCCGACTATCTCGGGGGTTTTACTCCGGCGTTGTGGCTGTTTACCGCCATGGCAACCGTGATTTCGATCGCAGGGTTTTGGGCAACGCCTCCGGCAGTCAAACACCCAGTTGCCGGTTGAGGTCTTGTAGCTCGCTACGCAGTTCTCCTACTTCGTTACGAAGTTCGGCGACCTCATTACGCAAATCCTGCAGAGCCCCGCCATCGGTTGCGATAGCTTTTTGTCGTGGCAAAGGAGATGTCGCAACGGGAATCGATTCATCAATCTTGCTATTTCCATACTCTGCACGAAGTTTGGCCAGTTCTTGTTCTTGGTAGAGCGAGTGGGTTACCACACAACCGCGTCCCGGGGGGGTTAGCAAGATTATCAATCCCTTCTGGCGCAGGCTGTCGATGATCGGGCGCAACTCGCCAATGTCTCGGATCGGCTCCATGCGTGCCGCTCGGCCGCGCAGCTCGCCGAGGGTTTGTGCGCCACGTAGCAGTAACTCGGCCATGACGGCCAATTCGGTCTTATTGACCCCCAGCCAGTCGTAGAGCAGATGTCGATGTTTATCGACACGGCCATCGCCTTCGATCAGCGCGACGGCTCCCAGGGCGCGCAACTGGTCGAGCGCTTCCTCGACTTGTTCTTCTTCGAGCTGCATCTGGGGATAGCGGTTGCTCTTTTGATTGCTGCCGTTGATGAGCCCATTGAGGGTGAGCGGGTAGTTTTCGGGCGTCGTCTTGGCTTTTTCGACCAGTACGCCAACGACTCGCCGCTGGTTCTTCTGCAAAGGCTGCCAGCGGGCAGCGGGTTCTGGCTCAGCCGAGGGTTGGTCGCTCATGATTCTTCGTTTCGTTAGATAAGCGGGGGAAAGCCGCTCAGTCTAACGCCAATCGCTGCGATCTGACAGATTGCAAGTTATTTCGTGTTGTTCACGGTCAATATCGCTCGGCGCGGGCCTTCAAAAACTGTTAGAATGGGGGCAAGGCCGATTTCCTTTACGTCGAGGAGCGATCCCCATGTCGTCCCAGGCAGTCCCACAACTTACGAGCCAAGAGTATCTGGCCATTGAACGGGACTCGGAGCAAAAGCACGAATTCTATCGTGGCGAAATGTTCGCTATGAGCGGGGCGAGTATTGCGCACAATACTATTTCGGTTAATCTTACGGCCTCACTTCATGCTCAGTTGAAAGACGGAGACTGTCAAGTTTTTGTCAACGACATGCGGGTGCAAGTTCAGTCGACGGGCCTTTATACGTATCCCGGCGCGATCGTGACTTGCGAGCAGCCCCAGTTTGAGGACGATCAGTTCGATACGCTTCTCAACCCGCAGGTGATCATTGAGGTACTCTCCGATTCGACAGAGAAGTACGACCGCGGCAAGAAATTTGAGCATTATCGTCAGATCGAGTCGCTGCGAGAGTATATTCTCATCGCCCAGGACCATCCTCAGATAGAGCGATTCTCCCGCCAGAAAGATCGACATTGGCTGCTGGATGAGGCCAGCGGACTCGACGCCGTGCTTCACCTGCCGACAGTCGACTGCACACTCAAGTTGACCGATGTCTACGCCAAGGTGCAATTTCCGCTGGCCGGCAAATAGCCGCGATCTGACAGATCGCCGGAGAAGGGTGTCGGCTTTTCATTGAAGGCGATATCATGGGGGAACCTGGGGGCGGGGACGCCCCGGCTCGCTCTTGCCTCTGACCTCCAACCTCACTTCCCCATGAAAACAGACGAACTTCGCGAAAAATACTTAGCCTTTTTTGAGTCCAAAGGCCATAGTCGCCAGCCGAGCGATGTGCTGGTACCTACTTGGGATCCCTCGGTGCTGTTCACTCCTGCGGGAATGAATCAATTCAAGGATCATTTTTTGGGCAAAGTGAAGCTCGACTTCACTCGGGCGACTACCTGCCAGAAGTGTTTGCGCACCGGCGACATCGACAATGTCGGGCGGACCGCTTACCACCATACTTTTTTTGAGATGCTGGGCAACTTTTCGTTCGGAGATTACTTCAAGCGGGAGGCGATCAACTGGTCCTGGGAATTTCTTACCGATCCGAAGTGGCTTGGTATCGAGCCGGGTCGATTGAGTGTGACGGTCTACAAAGACGACAACGAGGCGTCAGAGATTTGGGCCAATGACATAGGATTGCCCTCGGCACGCATCGAGCGGATGGAAGAAGACGAAAACTTTTGGCCGGCCAGCGCACCGAGCCTCGGCCCCGATGGCGTCTGCGGACCGTGTAGCGAAATCTACTACCATCCTGAGCGGGGAGAGTCGGTCGAAATTTGGAATCTGGTCTTTACGCAATTCAACCGCGTCGGCGACCCGCCCGATAATCTGCGGCCACTGCCCTCGAAAAATATCGACACGGGTATGGGCCTCGAACGAACAGCGGCCACGCTGCAAGGTGTGCCAACCAATTATCATATCGATAGTTTGCTGCCGTTGGTCGAGGCCTCGGCTGAAGTGTGTGGCGTGGAGTATGAACTTGAGAGCGAAGAGGGCCGTCGTTGTCGGCGAATTTCCGATCATGTTCGTGCATGTACGTTCGCAATCCACGAAAATGTTTATCCCGGCGCGAATAAGGAAAAGTATGTCGTCAAGCGGTTATTGCGACGGGCCGTGCTTGATGGACATCAGCTGGGACTCCGCGAGCCGTTTCTCCATCAACTTGTGCCGAAGGTGGTTGAGTTGATGCAGGTCGCGTATCCCGAATTGGCCGAGACGACCGAGCGCGTGGCGAGCGTGATCAAGAAAGAAGAAGCCAACTTTTTTGGCACGATCGACGACGGGCTCAACCGAATTGAACGGGCGTTTGACGAAATGAGATCCTCGGATCGGGTGAAAGTCGAGGGAGCCATCGCGGCCGAGTTGTACCAAACCTATGGAGTGCCGCCGGAGTTGTTCGAGGCACTCGCTGCGGAACACAATTTGGCATTCGATTGGGAAGGTTACAGCCGTGCGATGCAAGAGCATGGCGAGGTCTCTGGCAAAGTGCAGCACACGGTGATGGGTGCCAAGGGTCCGATCGATTCGCTCAAACATGCCCTGCATAGCACCGAGTTTTTGGGATATCAAAGTACCGAAGCTGCCGCAGTGATCAAGGGGATCGTGGCGGGCACCGCGCCCGACGATCACCTTTGCGATTCAATCGAAGAGCGAAGCCATGCCAATGAAATTCGAGTGATTCTCGACCGCACCCCTTTTTATGGAGAGAGTGGTGGGCAGGTGGGCGACACGGGGAGGATCGAAGGCGATGGATTTGCGTTTGAAGTGACTGACACTCAGAAGGATGGCCAGTTGGTGATTCACCTTGGGCATCTTTGTCGAGGGGCGATGTACGAAGGTGCCGAAGTCAAAGCAACGGTTGCGGTCGAGCGTCGAGACGGGATTCGTCGGGCCCATTCAGCTACCCACATTCTGCACCATGCTTTGCAAAAGCATCTCGGCTCCCACGCCCAGCAGCAGGGGTCGAAGGTCGACGACGATTGGCTGCGGTTCGATTTTACGAATCTCAGCCCGATGACCAAGGAGCAGCTTGAAGGCGTCGCAGAGGATGTCGCAGCGCATATTTCTGCCGCGGAACCGATCTCCTGGGAAGTTCTTCCGCTCGCCGATGCCCGTGGGCAAGGTGCGATGATGTTGTTCGGAGAGAAATATCCCGACCCCGTGCGTATGGTTTCGATGGGCCCCAAATCAGGGGACGCTTTTAGCAAAGAACTTTGTGGCGGGACCCATCTGCAAAACACTCGTGAAGTCGGTGCGTTTGAGATCCTGAGCGAAGAGGGCGTCTCGGCGGGTACCCGGCGGATTACGGCTTTGACGGGCCGCCGCGCTGTTGAACATGCCGCGAAAACCGTCGAGGCGCTGCGAAACTCGGCCGAGCTTTTGGGTTGTGCCCCGGTGGTGTTGGGCTCAAAAGTCCGCTCGCTCCTGGAAGAACAACGAGAACTAAAGAAACTGATTGCCTCGGGGGGCACACTCAGTGTTCCACGCACTGGTGGTATGTCGACGATCGTCAACGCCGAGCAGCCATCGGCGACAGTAGCAAAGGCCGTTTTGGCCGAGACGGCACAGTTGTTGTCGGTCGCACCTTTGACGGTTCCTGACCGCATCAATGCCATCAGCGGCGAGGTTTTTTCTCTTCGCGAGAAATTGGAACGACGTGCGTCTGCCGGGCCGATTACCGCCGATAGCCTGCTTGAGCAGGCCGAGACGGTTGGCAGCAGTACGGTCGTGATTGCCGAAGCGCCTACCGCCGAAGCGAATCTCATGCGACAGTTGATTGACCAGATCCGGCAAAAGTCGGGTTCTAGCGCCGTGCTGCTTGCCAGTACCGAGAGCGACGGGAAGGTGACGCTGGTGGCGGGAGTGTCGAAAGACCTTCAAGAAAAAGGTGCCCACGCGGGCAATTGGGTACGTCCGGTGGCGCAAGCGATGGGCGGCAACGGCGGCGGTCGCCCCGACATGGCCCAGGCGGGTGGCAAGCAGCCGGCGAAGCTGGCCGAGGCGTTGGAGATTGCTCGGCAGACTATTTCTGAGATGATCGGTGCCTAGGCACGCGATATTGAACCATCGAGTTAGCCAAATGACGAATTCCAAAATACCCAAATCCGAAAACCGCAACGCGAGAACTGCGAGTATTAGCTTGAAATGTAGTGCTTCTTCTTTCGTCATTGGGTATTTCGTAATTCGTGCTTTGCCTTAGCATTCTATCGAGAGGATTTTTTGATGAAACGACGCACTTTTTTGCAAACATCTT
>Ga0114931_10001034_pt1 | contig 35206 bp, 76 predicted proteins | sample 2SBtaG_FD_89579 | JGI IMG/M metagenome (GOLD analysis project Ga0114931, IMG submission 89579) | Deep subsurface microbial communities from Kolumbo volcano to uncover new lineages of life (NeLLi) - 2SBTROV14_V59a metaG | ecosystem: Environmental > Aquatic > Marine > Volcanic | place: Kolumbo... | reverse complement strand
TCGGTAGGTGCAATACCATGAAATCAAAACATTATCCTCCTGAGATTAATCAAAATTTTAATCACAAAGGAGCTTTATCTTTGTACTACATGAAGAACAGTATTGACGAGGGAAGATACAAAGAGCGACAAAAATTGTTAGGTAATTTTTTAGATGACATGGAAGATAACTAAGAAGGAAAGGAATAAATTAGAAATTTATTTGAAAGAATTTTACAAATATTATCCTCGTGAGAAATACACAGTTTTCCATTTCGTGAGAAACTTTAAACGTCGTTTGAAAGACAACAAAGATGCCTGGTGCGGAGTTTCGGGAACGACTGGATGTTTATCTCATTCAACAAGATTGAGGGGGAATAGAGGTAGTCTTTTTCAATTATATAATTTTCAAGAAAAACATCATAATTTAATTTCTACTTGGAGTTATGATTTTAAAAAAAATTTGATAGTTCCTAGTTTGAGTAAAATTATAAAATCAGGAAAGAAAAAAGTTTATAAAGTTGTTTTCAAAGATGGTGATTATGTTAAAGCTACAAAGAATCATAAATTTTTTGTTAAGAGGGGTAATCAAGTGATTGAATTACCATTATCAGACATCAAAGAAGGTGATTTACTTGTTAAGACTTAGTCTTCTTGAAAAAGATTATATTAAAAAATATTATCCTCTGAATGGTTTGAAATATTGTGCAAATCATTTAGGTAGGTCTGAATCGACTATTCGTAATTTTTGTTATGTAAATTCTATTAAAAGAGATAAAAAAATTTATTTATTTAATCTTAGGAATAGATTAATTCAGTACAATAAAAATAATTCCAAAAAATTGGTTTTAGCTAGATGTGGGAAGGTAATTAGTGATTATTATGTTCAATTAAAAGAAATGTATTTGTCTGGGTTTACTCAGAAACAGATAGCTAAAAAATTGGGGTTTTCAGTGAATACTGTCAGTCGTGCAATATTTAGTTTAAACCTACGAAAAGTTGCATGGAAAAACAAAGAAATTTCCTTCTTGAAAAAACATTATTATGATTCTTCTATGAATAATATTATTTTAAATCTTAATAATAAATCCACTGCTGCAATAATTCATAAAGCCAAACGATTAGGTTTAACTCGTAACAAAAAATATCAATTTGCTGGAATAATAAAAAATAATTTATATAATAATCCTATGAAAAATGAGGAAACTAAAAAAAAAGTATCAAAAAAATTAAAGTTGTTTTTTTACAAACATCCTAAAAAAATGACAAATTATAAATTAAGACGAAATAAAAAAACAGACATTGAAAAAATAATGTATGATTTTTTATTGTCTATTGGTTTTGAAGAGGGAAAAGATTTTCATTATAATCAATATTTTAAGACAAAAGCATCATATAAATTTCCAGATTTTTGTTTTCCTGATAAAAAATTAATTATTGAGTGTGATGGATCATATTGGCATCAAGACAAACAAAAGGATGATGAAAGGGATTTATCATTTAAGGAAAGAGGATATAATACTTATTATTTTGATGATAATTTAATTAAAGGGGGTGGTTTCAAGTGTCAAGTTATGGCGTTGTTGAAAGTATAACTGAGTTAGAAGAATTGGAAGATACATTTGATTTGAAAACTCCTGTATACCATAATTTTATTTTGGATAATGGGCTTGTGACACATAATAGTGGAAAATCTTATTTTGTAATTATGTGCCAAATTCTTTTTGGTAGACCATATAATCTCGTTGACAATGTGAGTTATATCCCTCGTGGTTATGAGATTGTAGAAAAATTCAAAAAATTAAAATTTCAAACATTTCTTGTTGATGAAGCTGCTAAAGAAATGCGTTCTGTAAATTGGCAAAGTAAATCTCAACAAGGTGTAAACACTACTGCAATGACTGAGAGATACTTAAACAATTGGGTATTTCTTAACATGCCAAGTTTTAACGAATTTACCAAATCCATGAGGGTAAGCAATCTTTTGTTTCGTTGTATAATTCCTTATAGAACCAGTAAATATGCAAGAATATTTTTACAACGTATCTCACGTAATTGGCGTGACCCTGATCCTTGGGGTGATAAGTATGCCAATGAACGTTACCAAAAAATCCAACGTAGATACAAAGAAATAACCAATGACCATATTAATACTATCGAGAGAAGTACTCCCAATTATGTTATGGACTTCATAGTGCCTAACTTGGAACTGATTTTACCTAAAGTTACTGATGAATACCAGCGTTTGAAAATTGAATCTAGGCAAGTTACTGATGATACTGATTTAAGTCCATCCCAAAGAAGAAATATTTGGAAAGACAAATATCAGAAATTTTTTTCAGTGGTGGCAAAGATACTAAATAACCATGTCGTCGGTAAAGAAGCACTTTCTAAAAAACAATTATGTGATGAGATAGGAGTATCTACTGATACTTTCAATAAATACCAAAAAATGCAGAATGGACCTTCTGCAAAAGATTTATTTCATAAACAATTAGTGGAACAAAATAAGAAGAAAACAAAAGTTATTTAAAGGAGTTTGTTCATTGATATAACCATGTCTTTAAAGGGAAGAAAAATAAAAAGTCAGAAAACAACTTATAATCCTAAAACTAGGAGATATACCACTAAAACAACTTATGAAAAAAAATCAAGATCATCACGTAATCGTTCTCATTCTTCTGGGGGTTCATCATCAAATAATGTGAATAATGATTCTAAACTTCAAAAATTGAAGAAGTTACAATCTTCTCTTAAACCGGGTACTTTTGCCTACAAACAATTAACTGCTGATATTAACAAAAGATATTCTCAACTTACAGGAACCCCTTATGTTCCTTCCGAGGTTGTTTTGAGTAAATCTAATCCTAAAGTTGGTAATGTAAAGTTCAAAGAAGAAACATTTGCAGCTACTAAAGCTGGTCAGCAAGCGATGGCTAGAACTCAACAAAGAACACAAGAATCATTATTCAAAAAATTTAATTTACCTGGTCAACTTGAACGTGAACAAGCACAACGTAATGTTGCTAATTTTAGGGATGTACAACAAGGTAGACTTGGAGTTATTGACACTGATAAAGGTGTGAGTAGAAAAGTTACTCCTTTTGAAGCTGCTAGTATTAAACGACAACTTGCTGGTGGTTTATTGTCTTCTCAATTACCTAGTGGTAGTGGGAAAATTAAAACTCCCACTCAAGTTGCATCTGAGCAAAAGAATGGTGAGAAAGTTATTTTTTCTACACGTTCAAATAAAGTTTTAGGTGTACAAAAAAAGCCAGTGGTCAAACGTGCTAGACCTGTTCCATCTGGTGCAGTTTCGGTTTATGTATCTAAAAGTCGTCTCGCTAGTGCATTGAAGAAAGGACCTAATGAAGCTAATAAATTATTAAAACAAATTTCATTAAAGGCGACTAAAAAAGCGTATGCAAAAAATCCTGTAACTCGTGCTGTTTTGGATCTTGCAGGTTCGGCAGTTACTAAATTAAGTACTCCTGATATTAGGGCTAAATTTGCTAAATATTATGCTGTTGCAACACGTCAAGATGCACTTACTAGGAACATGACTTCAGTGCAAGCTGATACTGTGGCAGATAAATATTTTGAAGATGCCATATCTTCTTTTAGTGATGCTGTTGCCAAGAAATATTTTTCTACTCCTGCATTGGGTTTTAAAGATGTGGTTGATGTTTATGCAACTCCTAGTGGTAGTCTTAAAGTTGCTTATAATGTTGCAAAAAAAGTTATTAATATTGGTGTAAGGAAGACAGGTGGATTAATATCACTGGGTAATCATGCATCGGTAATTGCTGTGAATAACATTAATGATGCAACTAATGAATTAAAGAAAAGACCTAATGTTAAAAATGCAAATCCAATCATAAAAACATTGGATACTTATGTTCGATTGTATAATGGTTTAACTAAAGGACCTACTGCAAAATCTTTTTCATCTGCAGTAAGAACTGAACCTGCAAAAATGGTTAGTAATGTGGTTAATGCTGTAATCAACTTTATTGAATCTGGTGCAATTAAAACATCAGAAGGTCAAGCACAAGTTGCTTTTTTAGTTACTACTCTTGCTTTAGCGGAACTTGCTGAATCTTCTTCATCAGGTGGTAAGGTTGCTGATGCAAGTGTAATGGAATCTAAATTTAAATCAGGATTGAAAAAACCTACCACAACTGATGTAAAATTAAGTCGGGTTGGCGAGAAAGTAAAGGTTGAAAAAGTGGGTGTGTCTGAATTTAAGGGTGAACCTGTGATTGTCAAAGAAACGAGGCTGGTAAGTAAAGTTACTCCAGCTGATATTAAACAATGGTATGATTATTCTGATTACAAGTTTGTTGGAAAATCAGTTAAAGGTTTAATGGATGTTGCAAGAAAAGTAAAAGAAATTCCTGGTAAAATTTCTGAGGTTACTGAAAAATTAAAATCAAATGTTGGTCGTGTTAAAACTAGGGTTATGACTAAAACTAGAGAAGTGCCTGTTTCTAAAATAGTTAGGGTTGAAAATCCTGAAACTGGAGAGTTTTTCACATTAACTAAATCTAGCATTAAGGTTGAACAAATACCTCTTGCAGAACGATTGTATTTGAATAAATTTGTTTCATTAAGTAAAGAAGCTAAAGAAAATTTATTGTTGAAGTCACGTGAGATTAAATCCTCTGTCTCTGGTGCAGTACGTAAAAGTAAATCAAGTTTGCGTAGGGTTGTCAAAAGGGTAAGAACTAAGGAAGAAGTTTATGCTGTTGGTGGTGAACCTGTGTTACGTAAAGTTCCTACTGCTGAAAGATTTTTTTTAGATAAACCTCTTGACTTTGTTAAAACAACTTTATCTAAATCGGGTAAAAAAATAACTAAGTCATTTAAACAATTTGTATCATCCTCTAAAAAATTGATTGATGCTGTTAGACGTAAAAAAATATTGAAAGTAGGAAAAGAAGTTTTAGCTCTTCGAGATCAACAAATTATTGATAGGGTGAGTATACATGAACAAGTAAGGTTACGTGCCAGAAAAATAATAAAGTCTCTTGCAAAAAGTTCTTCAAAAGTAAAAACATCAAAGACTCCTTATAGAGTTGTTCTTCCAAAAGTTGGTGCTCGGTATATTACTACTAAATTGTTTAGGCGTATGCAATCTTATAAACAATTTGTTACTAATGAATTTGGTGATAGTTTGGGTACTACCATCTCTGAAAATTTTAAACGTGCTGGGTTAGCTCTTAAACGATTTGATGCTAATATGGATAAACTTATTGTTGACCTTGATAATGATGCATCAATAAAACCAACTAATGAAGCATTAAGGGCTTTGAAGAAGTTTAAGAGAGGCATTAGTAAATCTGAAAGAAAGGTAATGAGGAAATCAATTCTTGAAAGGGAAGCATCTAGGCCTGTTGATATTAGGGAAACAACATTACGTAAAGTTAAATTACAAAAGGATATAAACAAAGCATTTCTGGATGCACAAAAGTTAGAAAAAGTTTTGAATGATAAAGGTGGAATACCATTAAAGGAAACTCAAATGAGTCCTAAACAGATTGATGAATTTCTGAAAAGTCAAAGAGCAGAATTAGAAGCAAGAAGAATTAAACGTCTTGGTAGTAAAAAGGCACTTGCTAAAGCAAAACGTAAGTTTGCAGAATCTCAAGATAAAGGTAAAAGTTTTTTTGAAGGTGCTGGCAAAAAGAAATCAAGTAGAGGACCATTGAAAAATAATGATGTTAATGAGGTTGATACAGGTAGACAAATATTATTACAGAAAAAAGAATCAAATGTGGTTAGGGAAAGTGAATCTGCAAAAGTAACTAAACCTACAACTAAAAAATCCACAGGAGTAGGTGGTCGTCTTCCATCTAGTGCTGTATTGGCTGCTGTGTTTGCATCTCCCAAAGTTAAATCAGCTATTGCACCTATTTTATTTCCACAGTTAAGTAGACAAAAAAGTAATGTTTTACAAAGTTTATTAAATCCAACTAAATCTATTTCTTTACAATCATCTTCATTATCACAGATACAAAAACAAAGACAAGTGAGTGTTAGTAAATCTGCTTTGGATCAAACATCTGTATTAGATAGTGTATTAAAACCAACAACAAAAACAGCTTTAGCAACTGGTTTAATAACCTCTTCTGCATTATTATTTTCACAAGTTGCACCTTTAGTTAATCGTGGTTCTCCTGTCTTTGGTTCTTTGAGAGATAAAAGTGGTAGTATTAATACTATTCATACAAGTAGACTTAAAGGTGTAAATTATGGATACCTTGCAGATTTATATTCGGTCATATATGGTGATGTTGCAACTGCTAAACAAAAAGCAGCTTTAACTAAATCAGGTAGGAAATTTACTGGTCTTGAAGCAAGAAAATTATTGAGGAGGAAGAAATAATGGTAAGTATTGAAAAATTAAGAAAAGAAAAGAAAAAGTTAATGCAGGAAAAGAAAAAGTTAATGGCTGAGAGAAAGAAACTTATGATGATGCGTAAGAAATCACTAAAGAAAAATCTTAAAGCTAAGCGAGAAAAAGCTGAGTTTCAAAAATTAAAGAATGAAGTTAAACAACTCAAGCGTGCAACTTCCTCATCATTGTTTGCTAAGACTAGGCGTTATGTTAATGATCCAGCAACAAAAAAGAAAATGGATACTATTAAGAAGCGGTCTAAGTCTGCTTGGTCAAAGTTCCAAGATTTTGCTGATAAATATGGAGAAAGTTAAACTTTTTTATTAATTTTTTATGGGTGACAGGTCATGGGGAAATATAAAGAAGAAGTATTGGATGATGATTTAGATTTAGACCAAGACATTGATGGTTCTACAGATAATGCTGATGATGATTTATTTAATGAAGATGGTTCTTTAAATGAAGATTTCTCAGATTTTGGTGGTGATTTAGGTGGTGGTTCATCTCCAATGGAGCGTTATAATGATTTGCTTAAAGATTTAACTAAATTCGACAAATATTTGAAGGAGAAAGCAAATGGTTGGCTTGGTCTTGTTTGGGATCAAGATAAAGGTAAATATGTTCGTGATCCTAATTTGGATAGAGTAATGAATTTCAAGGGTGTTGCTTATTGTATAAATTTTTTGAGTACTTATGTTCGTGATAATAATATCTTGACTTATATTAGGAAAGATGATTATAAGTATATTACTTTTGATATCTATAGGGTTTTCTTTCCAGGTTTATTAGTTAACATGCTTGACTTTGAGATTAAATCTAATGCTGATTTAATTAATATTGGTACACAGATTGCTCATTCAGCTCAGTTAATATTAATGGGTGCTGGTGAAGGAAAATATACTGCTTTCCTTGGCACTGCAACTAATAGGTCAGAGAATGTTGTAGTGGGTAGAAATGGTTATGCTGATAGTCGTGATCCGGAGGTTCGACCTTCTAAAAAATCATTTTTTAGTTCATTGAAAAAGGTACTTAGTGGAGGAGAATAAAATGGTAGAAATAATTGGTTTAGTAATTGCAACTCTTCTTATAACTGTTGGAGGGGGTGGCATCTGGCTTTTGTGGACCATGACAAGGCCAAAAAAGAAAATATGGTCAGCTAAAGTGTATACTGTGTCAGAAGGTATTAGACCTGAAAAACGTGACAACAAAGGTAGGATTATATCTCTTGGTGGTCTTAACGATTTGAAATTTTTTGCTAATGACATTATTGAAAAAGTTAAGAAAAATGGCAAAACGATTTATTTATTGCAGAAAATGAAAAAATCATTGCCCGATCTTAATGATGATGTTATTGTTGGATATGGTAAAGGTTCATTTGTTAATGTTGTATTAAAAGATGGAGCTTGCACTTACCTTAAAGCTGGGTTTACTAATGGTGCTACTGATAAAGAACCAGACAATATTATTTTTCAGCCTGTACCTTATGACTCCTTGAATATGGTTACAAATGAAATAGAAATTCAACGTGAACGTACTAAAGATGATAAAGATATTTTAGAGAAGGTTCTTCCATGGATAGGAATGGGCATACTCATGTTTAGTATGGTTGCTGTAGCTTATTTCATGGGGCAAGCATCTATTAAGTCTAGTGATAATTTTTACAAGGCGGCTAATGTTTACACAGAGGGTATTAAAGCTTTGAATGGTGTAAGTTTTAGTGATGATACTCCTCCGCTTGGAGCTCAAACTACAACAACAACAACAAGTACTACTTTAAAACCTCCCAGTATAGGTTAATGTGAAACTTTATATAGTAGTAATGCCTAAGGTGTACTCATGAAACTAATTTCCATTATTTTTATTATTTTACTATTTTTTTTACCTAGTGTTAATGCAATTGATATATGTTCTAATCCTGTACAACCAAATGTTAATTGTTTAATTCTCACTCCTACAATTCATTGTTCTAACTATACATACAAAGTTTTAAATAGTAATGGCACTATAATTGATAATAACACGTTGAGTGTATTTAATGGTGATGTGTATAAATTTAACTTTAATCAAGCACCTGGAAAATATCTCATACAATTATGTGATGGGACTACTAGAGAAATAAATGTTCAAAATGAGGAATCAAATATGATAGCATTGTCTTTGATAATGATTATGGTGGGTGGTTTTTTTGTATTTTTAGGTTATAAAAATAAAGTATGGGCTGCAAAATTATTGGGATTTGGCATAGGTTTTTTACAATTAGTTTTAACTTTAGGAATTGTGTATGCTTCATATATGGGTTATAATTTTACTACCTTAATATACACTGACTTATTAATTACTCTTTTGTTAGGTTTTGGTCTGGGGATATATACTTTTGTTATGACTACTGTTAGTTTAGTTTCTATAGACCGGGAACCTGGTGATTGGGGTGTGAAATGGGAAGAGAAGTAATATGGTCCAAGGAGAAAGGATTAGGACAAGTAATTTGTTTCACGACGAGATTAGATTATTTAAGGAGCGTTGCATCCAACTTGGCAAAGTACCTCCTAGTGATGCGAGGATCACGGATATTATTGCTAAAAATGTCAATTTGAGGAAACTACTGGAAGATGAATATTTTAAACTCTAAAAAAGGACAAGCAGAAAATTATTTTACAGTGGTAACTTACTTATTTGCATTTGGTTTTATTTCCATGTTGGCTTTAGTATTATATAATTCTTTCATTGATATATTTTCATCATTATCTTATTGGGATGCTGATACTATTTATGCTCATGGATCATTTTTGTTTACTTTACACTTGTTTGATTATATTATCGTGCTTGTTATGGTGGTATTGATAATTGGTATAGGTATTACTTCATATAAGTTGGCTGCACCTCCTGTGTTTTTTGTTATTACGTTTATCATGGCAGCATTTTACGGACTTGTTAGTTATTATTTTAATTTCATGTTTCAACAGATGGTAGGTAATACTATTTTTGATAGTGTTATAGCTTATTTTCCTCGCACTATACTTATTTGTACTAATTTACATTGGGTTATGCTTGCATCAATCATTATAGGTTCGATAACTTTATATGCTAAGAAAGATCAAGGACAATATACATGAAAAAATATATGTTTTTAGGAACAGTATTATTACTTTGTTTATTCTTAGCTGTACCAGTCCATGCTGCACTTACAGATAACCTTGTTTCATACTGGAAATTTGATGGTGATGCAACAGATTCAGTTGGAAGTAATGATGGTACTGTAAATGGTGCAACTAATTCAGCTTCTTATGGCAAGATTAATCAAGGGTATTCATTTGATGGTTTAAATGATAATTTAATAAGAAATAATGAAATAAATTCTAATCAAGCTTATTCTGTTAGTGTATGGTTTAAAACAAGTTCAAATAATAATATGTATTTTTTTGATGATGGATGTGCTTACAGAGGTGGTAAAAGAGGTATTGTTATAGGAATAAATAATGGAGATATGTTTTATTTTGCTAATAGGAATAGTTATCAAGATTATGTTTCTAGCACAGGATTAACAGGATATAATGATGGTAATTGGCATTTAATAGTTTTAACATGGACTGGCGATGGAACAAGTAATGGTATGAAAATATATATGGATGGAAGTACTACACCAAATTATCAAGCAACTACATCAAGTATTAGTTCAAGTACACAAGTAAATTCTTTTAATTTGGGTTCTCTGACAGATTCAAGTGTATATTATAATGGTGATTTAGATGAAGTAGGGATATGGTCAAGAGTACTTACAAGCACAGAAGTAAGTCAACTGTATAACGCAGGTAGTGGATTACAGTATCCTTTCACTGTACCTACTATTTATAACAATCTTACTATTTCAGCAAATACCAATAATTTTACAGTTGAAGTAGATGGTTTTGGTAATTATAGTACAACATCAGGAACAGTAACCACAGATATAGTTATGAATCAAAGTAGAACACTTGACCTTTTCTTTTATAATGCAACTAATGGAACTGAAAATACTCTTTTTTATAATAGGGATTATTATAACCAAATCTTAAATTCAACTAATTATACTTTCAATGCTTTTTTGTATACTAGTAACCCTAGTCCTTTAAATTTAACTTCACCATTGAATGATACCATACACAATAGTGCTATTAATTTTACTGGTAATCTTAGTTCATCTTTAGGTGGATTTTATATTTGTTATTTGTATACAAATGAAACAGGTTCATGGGCAGTAAAAGCAACAAATAATTTAGGATCACCTCAATTTAATAATCAATTATTTACTGTTAATAATAATTATAAATGGAATATATTATGCAAGGATGGTTTTGATAATGATGTATGGCATGAATCTAATTTTACTTTTATATATGATGATGTTGAACCTATTGTGAATTATCTTTATCCTGACAAAAATAATGGTACATTTACAGACCAGAATTTTAATTTTAGTTTAGAGATTCAAGATAAAAATAATTATGTTACTTGGGTAAACGTTACTTATCCTAATGGTAGTATTATGTATACCCATGAATTTAATACTACTGGTACTCAGACAGCTAACCTTACAGATTATCTTAATAACTCTGTCACTGGTTATTATACTATGAATGTAACTGCTGCTGATGGGCATACTGCAAAATTTATTAAACCTTATGATTTAAAAAAAGAGAATAAGGAGATTAAGATAAAAGGTAAAATAAATAGTAAAACAAAAAAAGAGGAAAAAATTAGTATTTATGCTAAAGATAAAAGTAGATTTAATACTCCTCAAACAATAAAGAAAAAAGATAGGTATGAATTTGAATTTACTAAATCAAAAAATATTAAATCAAAAAAGAATAGATTTAGTCCTTCAAAAAATATTAAATCAAAAAAGAATAGATTTAGTCCTGATACTTTCGTAGTTAATACTACTGGCAATATTGTAGTTATGAAAGATTCAAAGTATAAAGGTCATGTGATTATACGTGATGGTGATATTCATAATTGGAAATGGGTGGATTTTGAAACTGATGAAGGGTATCCTGTACAAGTTAGAAAAGTGAATAAGCATGAGGTTGAAGTTGATGTGTATGGTGATGGGAGTGGCAATTATCATTTTAAATCAATAGGTAATTTGAATGTTCATACTAAAATAGTACAATATTATTATGATGGTAATGCGTTTAGTGCAACACTAACTTATGATCCTGTAATTGCAAATAATGTAAGTTCAGAGTATACTTTAGATTACACTTTGAATCCTTTAGTGTTTACTAATTTACCTTCACCTAGCGGATCACTTGATCTTAATGGCACTACTTATGCTGGCACTGTTGATAGTTATACTTCTACTACTGCAAGCATATTAACTAATGCTGCTGTACCAATTAGTGGAGAAAAAGCAATTATAAATGGGAATTGGACTGTTGATTTTTATTATGTTAATGGTACTTCTGTGACTAGGTCCACTTCTAATTTTAGTCAAATAGTATATAATGTTACTGTTGGATTATGTGGAGGTTCACAAATATATCCAATTTATAATTTGACTTATTATTCAGAGAAAAGTGATGGACCTATTAGTTTAACCAATGGTTATGATTTACAATTTTATGATAGTAATGCTTATTATAATTTATCGGGTACATTTAGTAGTGATAATTCAAATAAGTTTTGTACAAATGTTGATCCATCTGATAGTGCTTACAATTTCCAGACAACGGGAACACTCACATTAAGTAAAACTGGGTATGTTACTCGGTATTATGATTTTGAAGATGGAACATCTTTTATCTCTTCTAATGATCCCACAACCTATGACAAGTATTATTTATTAGATAATAGTAATTCAACTTCGGTATCTTATACTTGGCTTACTAGTGAGTTCCAAAACATTAATGGTTTAATGGAGATTAGTAAGTGTAATGCAAATGGTACTCAAAGTGTTGTATCCATTGTACCTATAGTTGGTGGCAGTGTGGTTGCTAATATTGATTATGTTTATACCAGGTATTCTTATTCAGTATATGTTGGTGGTACTAAATATTCAGAGGAATCATTTACTCCTTGTCATGTTGAGAATAGTTTAACTCCAACATATTATGTTACTGTATCCTCTTCAAACCCTCTCCCTGTCACTGGTTTAAAATCAGTTACTTGTTCCATGGATAAACCTAGTGATACAACCGCTAGAATGACTTGGAATTCTAATCCTTATAGTAGTGAGAGTATACAAGGATGTTTAGTTGGATATGTATCAAGTTTTAAAGGATTAGTTGAAGTATATAGGAATTGTACTAATTCAACTTCCTATTCACTTACTAGGAGCATTCCAGACATTGGTAATGAGTATCTTATACGTGGAGAATTAACTCAAGGATCAAGTTTTGCTACTTGTGATACTACGCTGGATTATTATAAAGAGAATACTGGTAGTGAAATATTTGGTATTGAGGCATTACTTGGTGTAATATTTTTAATATTATCCATGGCATTATTTTATGCTGGTGATGCAGAGATTTCCATATTTGGATCTGTATTAGGATTATTAGCAGTATTCTTTTTAGGTATTAGTGCATTTACTTGGTCTATGGTAAGTGCCATGATATTCTTTGCTATTATTATAGTGGTTATAGGGAGGTATGCAAGAACATGAATACCCTTAGACATCCTGTTGCAGGAATAATTTTGTTTGCTACTCTAGTTTCCTTACTCCTTATATCCTATAATGGTATGAAAACAGCTTATAGTTTTGAACCTGATAATGAATCTTTAGTTAATGGTAGTAATATAGCTCAATCCTTGAATGATTTAACATTAGTAAGAGGATTAAATGAAACATTTACTGCCATTAATAGTCTTAGTGCTCCTACATCAAGTACATTTGATATACTTGGAGGTTTAGCTGCTGCTGGTATTGGTGTACTAAAAACTATAGTGGGATTGGTAAGAGTACCTGACCAAATATTGGGAGTTATTATAGAGTATTATAATATTCCTAATCCTGTGGTTATTATGTTTGTGAGTTTACTAATATCTTATGTAGGATTTATATTATTATCAGCATATTTAAGGAGTCGTGTATAACCATGCCAATAGGAATAGCCAACCAAACTGCAATAAATATGAGTAATTTAATTAGTTTGACTAATAGTACACGTATTTATGAGATGTTTATTAATGTAAACAATGACATTTATAGTGGATGGTTATATTTTGTATTTACTTGTTACTTGGTTCATCTTATTCATTGCAGCTAACAAGGTTAATGACCAGATGATTCAGAATTTAATGCTTAGTGGGGTAGTGGTAAGTATACTAAGTTTACTTCTTAGAGCGGTAACTGTGGTGCAAAATGGTATAGTTAGAGGATTACTTTCAGACTTCCAGATGTGGATGTTCCCTATAATTACTGTTTTACTGGCTATGATAGTTTGGGGTAGTAAGGAATAATTCCGACACTGGGCACAAAATTATATAAACTTCTAAGTTTACATAATAGATAATATGATCGACATATCATCAGAATATGTAAGATCGGAGCATACAAAAAATGGCGAGTTTAGATAAACTACAGACATCTGCGATTGCAGTTGTTGGACTTGCTGCAGTTACTCTTACAGGTATTGCAGTTGTTAACGGCTTTAAGGACACTAGTCTGATTGATAATGATACGGCAGCATCCTTCGTTACAGGTCTAACGATTTTCGCAACGTTCACAGGCGTCATTGCTCTTGCTATTGTAGGAAAACTTATAGTTGGCCTATTCCAGCGTGAGTAAACAGGAGATTAATTTCTCCTAACCTTTTTTTTTCATAACTTGGTGAATTATAACAATGAAATTATATGTAGTATTCAAAAGAAAGGGAGCTAAACAATGGGTTGGTGCACTACCTGCAAGGCCCAGTGCTACTAAAGCTAAACTACAATCTATGCTCAAAGACCAGCTACGCAGTGGTTTTACAGCAAGGATTGTATCTGAGGCTATGCTTAAACGTATAATGCAACGTCAAGGAGTTAACTCATCTAGGATAGGTAAAGCTACCCCCAAGAAGAGAAAAACTCACAGAAAGCATTCTATTAAGCGTAGGACATCAAAAAGAAGAACTGTGAAGAGGCGTATACGTAGAAAGCGATAAACTTTTTTTATTCTTTTTCTTGTAAGTAACCCCAAGACCTTACAGGCCCAGAGGGTGCATGACCTTCTGGGTATTTATGGATAATCTTATTATAGTAACATTTAAATATGTAAAGTACTACAATAGATAGTATGAAGGTGAGGTTATAACTATGGGGTTGTTTGAATCTAATCAAGTAATACAATTGTTTTATGATGTATCCTTTATTGTCATCATTAGCGTCAGTTTTGTATCTAGTTTAGTCATACTTGCTAACCTTAATCTTTATACTATAGCTTGGATAGACATGGCAGCTTACTTTTCTTGGTTGATCATGTATCTCTTGCGTATGGTGTATAAGTTAAAGACTAATGATTATGTTAATAAGGTGATCACTGATGAATTACCTAAATGATGGCATTAATTATGTTATTCAGGATTTACCAGGTATCATTAAACAATGGATCATAGATAAATTTGTAGCTTTTTTTACTTGGATGGTACATCTCCCTTTATGGATCAAATCCCTTGTCTTAGGTTTGATTATCTTAATAAGTGTTTTTATTGTATTATTAGTTATAAAATATAGGAATGAATGGCGTGGAGTATACTAAAGTTTTATATAGTATTTCTTCCTTAATAAGAAGTACCATGGGAAAATTTTATTCAGAAGATGACACAGATGGTGCTTGGACACTATCTAGTAAAAGGCGATCACATGACAAGGAATCCAAATGGGGATACCTCAAACTCAAACCTGCAAATTGGTTAGATTCTAGGAGGAAATAAAGATGAAAAAAAAGTATAATTTGATTTTTAGAAAAGGTAATACTGCTAGATATTATATTAATGGTACAGGTATTGAAGTACAAATTGGTAAATATCGTGGCCAAGATAAATTTGATAAAGAGATGAACCATAAATACAATTGGCATAATAAATGGTATGTTGATGTTTTTAATAATAAGGGAGTAAAATTATTTAATTCAGAAAAAGCTGCAAAAGTATATCTAAAGAAAATTATTAATAAGATATATAAAACAAAACAGCTTTAAGAGAGGAAATAAAGATGAAAAAATCAGACGAATATTCAAAAAAAACTATGACTAAATTTAAAAAAGTAATAGCTGATATTATCAAAAATATAGGATATACTGCAATAGCAAAACAAATTCCTAAAATGAGTACAAATAAATTAGAAAAGAATGTTATGTGGATATTAAATAAAGAAATAGCCATTGGAAAAGGATGTGAATATTTAACTCATCCTATTACACGTAAGAAAACTAAAAATCCTATGCGTCCAAAATACATTAAAGCTAGATTAATGATAAAGGAAGCAATAAAAAGATTAAAAGAACTTGAAAAAAAGGTGAATAAATAATGGCATTATTAACTCCACATAGTAGACAAATACTTCAAGAATTAGCAGTAATTAAATATAATATTCCTTGGAGTAAACTTACTAAGGCCAAACAAAAATTGCTTGCCATATTATTTATGAAAGAATTTTATGGTAAGAAAATTTCAGTTATTGAAAAAAAACTAGCTAGTATGATGAATACTAAATTAAAAAGAAAAAGGTAAATACTCATGCCCAAAAAACTAGAAAGTTGTGTTAAGAAAGTTAAGAAGAAGTCTGGTAAAAAGTATAATCCTTGGGCTGTGTGTAAAGCTAGTATATATGGTAAGAAAAAGAAATCAAGAGTTAAGAAAAGAAAAAAGTAATTAGTCTATTTCATAGTTTTCCACAAGCCAATCGTCCATCTCTTTTTCTTCTTTTTCTGACATTGGTTTTGATTTTTTCTTACGCATTTTAGTCCATAATTCTTTAGTCTTTTTATCCCATAATTCTTTAGTCATTATTATCATCTCCTTATCTATATGTTTTTTATATGCTTTAAGTTTAGCCCCATTACCAAAAGTATTGGGTTTAGCAATATAAAAATTTTTTGGTTTTTCCCTTGACATTTTATTCTACCACCTTAATTTTTATTTCTTTTTTTAGAGGGCAGTCAGGTTCACCATCTTTTGTACAAGTGTGCCACTTGTTATCGACTAATTTTAAGGTTCTAGCGTGAGTTTTCATCGTGACAACTACTTTTCTTCCCCATTCATCTTCTCCATAATCAATTGCTTTTATTTCTTGCATTTTACATCACCTCCGCAGATTTAACAGCTTTGAAACCACTAAATAGTGTACCTGATACACTATCATCATCAACAATGTCCACTGCATTTTCAAGGTTCATGGTTACTAAAATCCTATATGAAATTTGTGCCCAGTTAAACCAATTATCGAATGCATGGAATGATTTACTTAAATCCGATTCAGTTTCTGGTGCTGGAACATTATCCAAACCAGCATACATTTTCTTTGCAGCTTGAGAAGCTTTGAGTTGTATATCATCGCTGTAACTTCGCTCAAGGAATAGATACTTTGTCTGTGGGATGTCTTCCCTTGTGTTAGTATACTCATAGATGTCTTCCATACCATTGAAATCACCATATTGGTAGTGATTAACAAACATACCAACTTCATCCGCAGTAGGACCATCTGTCCAGTATACCCTGATAGAATCTCCCATTGAATAATTTTCAGATTTTACTCTAAACTTCATCTTAGGAAATTTCTCTTTTAATATTACTCGTATTTGTTTTGCTGCTTTTGCAACAGTTGTTAATTCTCTCATTTTATTCATCCTCCTCCTTTGTAAACAAATAAATGTGCCACTCATCATCTTCATTTTTTGATAATTGATAACTTTCCAGGACTAACATATCTCCTGCTTCATTCTTTCCTTCATGTGCAACTTTAATTTCTCCAAACCAAAACCATAAACCCTTTACATCTTTTCCGATGAACTTTCCGCTTATGACCCCATTTATTAAATTAAAGCCAATTTCTTTTTCTACTAATTCTGTTATTAACTTTTTCCATAAATCCTTTCCACTTAATTCCGCAACTTTTTCTTTTTTCATTTGTATATCCTCCGTACCCTTTAGGCGCAATAATAAGTATATACTATCAACTATATAAATACTATTGTATACTAATATATAGTTTAGAGAATATAAGAAAAAAGAAGGATTTATGATCCTTTATATGTTAAATTTTTATTGTTACCTGCCTTTTTTGTACATTAATCTTGGTTTTTTCTTTTTTGTACTGTATACTCTAGCTTTTTTAACAAACTTTTGTTTAGCCATTTTCATCACAGAAGCGTTTATTTTATTGCCTTTGGTAGCAATTATTTTTAATGGTACATATCTACCTTTAGAAATAAACCTAGCAGAAGCACGTACAATCGCTATATGAGGTGGTAAATTAGTACCCAATACAGTAATTCTATAACCCTTTTTCTTTATACCTCTCAATAATTCCCTATTTTTCTTATAATTGGCTAAGGTCTTATCAAGAATAATATCCTTTTTCTTTTTTAGAGCTAATTTAATAAGTTTATGTTCTATATCTTTAGCTTCATCATGTAAATAAGCTGCATGCAATAAAGGATATTTCTTAGAAGGTGAAGGATCATATTTAGCAAGAACTGCTTTAATATCATCATTATTAATGGTCATAGCCTTTTCTTTAACAAATTTTGCCAGTACTGTTGTCTTACCTGAACCTGCTGGACCACCAAACACATAAACATCAGGTTTAGATTTGGTTTTATCCTGATTAAGAAATTTTCTCATAATTTTATTGTGAATTATAATTCTTGCTTTAGTATATTTGCCACGTTTACTATGTAATTTTTTAGAAGTAACACCACGTTTAATATTACGTAATATATCTTGCATTAATTGCCTAGACTTACTGTCTAAAGAATATTTAATAAAATATTTAGACGATTTCAAAGCATCGTTAATCTGTTTTTGGGTAGATCTTAGAGGTTTTTCCATGGTACTTATTATAATAGTAACCTTACTATATATTAGTTTCCTTTTTAATTTTATTCATAATATTCCACTATCCATCCTCGCCGTTCTGATTTAGCTTTAGGACTATAATAAACATACAATGCTTTTTTACAATATGTTGGCACTTTAGTTGCTTTAAGTTTAGCTATTTCTTTTTTGAATGATACATATTTTTTACGTACAGATTTTATGGAGATTAGAAGTTGATTATCTTCAAAGTAGACTTGCAAATCAAATGCACCAAATGAACCACGTGACCTACTTACGAATAAAACACCAGGTTCTTTCTCAAAGAATCGTTTAAGTTGCCTTTCTTTATTTAATCCATAAATTTTATTATTATTTTTCTTCTTCATAGTAATCACTCCTTTTTATCTACTGATTATTTAGTTAAAGAATAAGAAAAATTCTTTGTAAGAGGAAAAAAGTTTTCCCCATTAGTTAGTGTTTTTTCATATATGATTTTGCATACTTCATAGCTTGAGCTTTAGTTTTAAATTGCTTGGTACTATGCCCACCACCAATTTTTCTTATTTTAAAAACCCACCTTAATTCTCTTTTAGGATTTTTAATTTTATAAACCCAAATCTCATAATTTCCATGATAACTACTACTACTTCTTTTTTCCCATAACTCATCTATTACGTTATCTTTAACTTTTTTCCAATCTTTTTGTGCCATTAAATTCACCTCATAGTGTTTTATTATTTTCAAAGTATTTAATTCTTTTGTACCATAAGCTTTTGAGCATCATCATTATTCTTCATTTCCTGTTGACCTAACCAGTTAGTATTCATTTTCTACCATCCTTTTATTAAAAAGTATCCTATAATAATTATTACTATTAACCAAAATAGTATAACATTTAAGGGTATCTTTTTTTGTGATTTCTTTTGTTCTAGGTTCATATGTTTCTTTCTATTTTCTATGATCCTATTATTATATGGTTGCATAATACTAAAAAGTTTATAGGTTAGCAAAGGCAGTAATGAACATCACACCAAGGACAAAAAGCAATAACATTACTCCATTAATTACTATGCCAATGATACCCATTACATTGCCTGCCATTGCTAGTCCAGTGGCTTCTAATCGCTTTTGTTTATAGTAGCCTACTACTCCCATGATAGACAAAGGAAGTCCAAGGTAAGGCATTAAAAAACCCACAAGACCAAATAAACTACATGCAAATCCTGCAATACCCCATGTATGGGATATTGGTTGTACTTCATTAACTTCTAAATCTCCTATTTTCATTGAAATATTCCTCCAAATATTAAACTTATTCCTAACATAATCGTTAATGGTGTGATCCATAATGTTCTATATCCATTATTATACATAGTAATCATATCTTGACTTACTATCCCATTATCATCAACAAGATTAACATAACGAGCATTCCAAGATAAATCAATATTATGTAATGCTGAGTATTGTAACAGCATACTTGTACAAAGAATGATTAACCCAAATATAATTACTAATGGTTTCATTTGTCCTCCATACAATAGTAATAACCACATTGTAAACATTGACTAATAATTATTCCTTTAAACTTTTTTTCAGAACGTTTAGTCATACAATAACAACTTGGACATAAATGATATTTTTTCAATCTTTCTCTTTTTTTTTGTGCTTTTTCTTTTGATTTTTTTAAAAGATCTAGATGATATTGACATAAAGTTTTTCCTTCAACTGCTTCATTAGTACAATATCCAGATTTACATATATTCAAATATTCTTTTATTTTATTTGCTTTTTTTACTTCTTCATCATAAACATTTTTTCCAGCCTTTTTAACATCAAATCTAAATGTTCTTAAAAGATTACCTGCTATTTTATGTTTATTACTCATCTTCAAAGATTTAATAAAATCAACATCAATCTCTTTTGGTAATTTTTCATTTTCCATTTTTTATCATTGCTCCTTATACGTCACATTTACTATATCCACACTTGTCATTGGTGCAGCTATAACAACCATTCTCCATTTTGAGAGTATATTTACCACAGACAGGGCATTTAGCCATATTAGGTTTAGGAAAAGATACCTTAACATAACCATCATGTTCGCAATCTTCAACTACATATTTTTCATCCAAAATATTCACCTTCTCTATATCTTTCCACAACATCTTGAGTAATTACAGTATTTAATGCTTGAGCTATAATAGTTCCTTGAGCAGTAAGAGTAATATACCTATACTTACTTTCCTTCTTTGAAGATATAAAACCTTTATCCTCTAATGAATTAATATACTTGTACATTGAATCAAGAACCTTATTAACTTTTCTAGCTAATTTATTTACATAAATCTTTTTATTTGGATCAATCATCATCCTATATAGTACTACTAATACAATTTGCCATGCAGGATAATGTAGATTATAATGTTTTTTCATAATTTCTCCTCCACTACTACTTTTTTCAAATCTTTGTGTTGAGTATACGTCTTAACAAAATCTTCATAAGCCATGATTGCACCATATAATCTAGTTTCCATACGTTTGAACTCTTCTTCATCACGTGCATACAGATTAATACGTTGCATGATAGTCTGATAATTACGTTCCCATCTTACATTCCTAAATTGGTATTGATTTTTGTATATCTTTTTATTTTGTAGTTCAGTAAACCAGTTAGTTTCATAAAATTTATGTGTTCTTAGAAAAGATAAAATTTTATTATACTCTTCATCAGAAATGAAAGGATCAACCAAATCAAATTTATGTTGACAAGCGGTTTCAAAGTGTGATCCTCCAGTAAGTAGTATAGGCATGATACGTGATCTTATTTTAGGTTTAAAAATAGTATCAAATATTGGTTCATCATCTTTCTCAGGAAAATTATAAAAAGTTATGCTAGAATGATTAGATAAATCTGCATCATCACCCGTATCACCTGTAGCTTTAGTATCATTTACCCATTTAGGTTTAAAATCACCTGTGTCTTCATAATATTTAGCTAGTGCTCGATAATCCTTAGTTTCCAAATCTTGAATCTCATTAAGACCAAGTATCTTAGATTTACCATTAAGTACCTTTTTCATCTTAGCATAAGATGGTTTATTCACTGTTATAACATCACCACGTAATTGTTCTAGTACTGCAAGTGGTGAATCTTTAAGCCATCCCGGGTAAGATACCATCCTCAAATTAACTCTACTATTATATGCAGTATCAATAATTATTTTATGAATAGTAAATAATTCAGGTTCGAGATGTTCAGACTCATAAGGTAAAAAAGTATTTATCATAGTCCTATAATCATATTTTTTCTCAGGTTTAATGTTTACTGATACCGCACTATCAATATACATATAAGCCTTATTTCTAAATGCTATTTTCCTTTTTGATCCTATCTTGATAGGCAGTTTAGTTAAATATTCTGAATCCATTAAATAACTAACCTTATCCTTCTTTGCTACATAAAAGAATCTTTGTTCATCAGTATTTTTATCTTTAATGGCCATCTCTTCACCGACGACATTGGAAATAGTGATAATATTATCATAATACTTATTATTAAATTCCCTGATTATATCATAATGAAATATATCTCTCATATTGAATTACCATCCCTCATTTTTAGTTTCTTTTTGATTAATACTAATTCCTTTGCAAATTTTGATGCTTCATTAGTCAGAGTATAATACCTACTACGACCTTGTTTATAATCACCATTGATAAATCCCATCTTTTTTAATTCTTTAATACAATTAGATACTTGAGAAAAACAAATATGATTATCAAAAGCAATGTTATAAGCAATTTTATTATTATTTAGTTCGATTAATACTCTCATCCAAACTGGAAAATATATCATACCATTCATTTTCATATTACCTACCATCCAATTTTATTCCTACAATAATAATTAATACCAACATAATGACCGCATACACTTCAAACGTAGTATACAAATCATCAAAGACATAAGTTATTATTCCCAATATTCCTGCCATAAATCCAAATAACAAAGCTGCAGTATAATGACTCATATATCTTCAACCCCCACAACATCTTTAGCTTTAGGTAGTTCAGGAGCTTTAGGTGCTGGTTTAACTAATACTTTCTTAGATTTTTGCCAACTTTGTGTTTTTACTCGTTGCCCTATACCAAACTCTAGTAATTGCAATGTGACAAAATCTTTATTATGTGCTATAACTTTAATAGCTTTACCATGAGAAAGGTGAATAATACCACCACCATTAGATATATGCCCAAAAAGATAACCTTTCTTGTGCATCTTCTCTGCTATAACAACTCCTGATTCTATTGATGTATCTAATGATGGTAGCATATTCTTATCCCTCCAAGACCTATTTAGCCTGAAACACTTCAAACCAATGTTCACGTTTAGCTAAATCAATGTTAGGTAACCCCATTCTATCTGCTGTCGCATTATAAGTTTCAACAAACTGGTCTATACCCTTTTCAGCATGAACCACCCAAGGACCATACTGAGGATTGTTTACCAGCTCATTAATCACTTTAAGTTCAGTAGATAACTCTTGATCAATAGGTGGTAATGGTGATACTACTTTAGGTTTTACCACGGTCTTAGGAGTATCTTCTTTTGTTGCAAGCAAATCTGATTTATGTTTAATCTCTATAGGATTTTTGATGGGATTAATAAACTGAGGATACTTATTCCCATACTTAGTTTTCTGAAAAAATGCTTTCATGCCGACATAAGATGCATTACTATACTTCTCTTCAAGACGTGTAGCTGCACCTTCACTCACATTACATTCAAGTTCTGCAAACCCACCCTGCAATTTATTATGATAATATTTACAAGGCACATTATAAAACACTTTTTCTTCATCATTCTCATCTTTAGCAGGTACAACTTTACGTTTAATTGGACCTGTTATTTCCATGATGAGATGGTTCTGTGTAGGAAGATCATTAAGTTTCAAGACAATACCAAACTTATCATCTAACAACTCCATAAACTTCTCAAACTCAAGCTCTGTCGTTTTCGCAAATTCTTTGTTTTCCATTTTTTTATTCACCTACCTAATCTTTTTTTGTATTCTTTTAGTTGTTTTTGTAATTTATAATCCTGATATTTAATAATTATTGCTAATAATAAAATACAAACCATTATTGCAATTTTAATAACAATAATATATTCCATTTAATCAACTTTAATTCCATAATCTCTACACATTTTAGCAAGAGGCATTAAATCACCAGGGTTATAATCACAACTGGCTTCAAGATTCTTATTGGTTGTTTCATACAAACATTTATCTTGATGTCCCCATCCACCTACTGAAATACTTAGTATATTAATTACACGTGTAACATTCATATTATCATCACAGACTTTATTTCTTTCCATAGCTTTATTAATTCCATGATACATTAGTGTACCAAACAACAATAATAATACAAAAGATAACATTAATCCCATAATAAATTCAAATTTTAAATCATCCATTTTTAAATCATCCATTTTTTCATTCATCCCAAATAATTATTTACTGCTTTCTTATCCACTCCAAGGATGAGAGCTGCAAAAAGTATTATAAACATTGATCCAGCTCGCATAACCATTGATACAGGATACTTGAATACTGACAAATACAATGCAAGCACAACAAGTATCATTGCAACCGCAATTCCAAACCTTTTTCCTTTATTATTCATTTGTATCACCATACTAATAGTATAGGTATAATTACTATATAAATACTATTGTATCATAATGTATAGTTTATATAACTCATGTTATACAATATAAATTGATGGGTATTTGACCTTGACATATTCATAATAATATCACTACATTGTACACTAGATCTCATATAACCTAAATAATAACCAGCGACAGCAAAACCAATGAATATTAAAATCAGATACCAATTTTCTTTAAACCAGACATCAAGTGTGCCCACTAATTCTTTGAGAGGATATTTTAGTTTAGCTTCACCTTCTACAATAGCTTTCATGGTATCCCATGTTTCTTTAATATCCTCAATTATTGCTTTTAGTATCATTTTTATATACCCACTTATTTTAATTTAATCCAAAAAGTTTTATTAGTCACCTTATTATAACATTTGGAAGGATAAGACTTATACCATAAAAATGAATTTTTTGTGACACACACATTATCACCAGAAATATAATAAAATGATTCAGTCTCATTCCACAATAATTTTGAACCATACAATGTTTCATAATAACTATGATCCTTTAAAATATGACCATTTAAAATATTAGGTAAAAAAAATATCATAAAACAAACAAAAAATAACATTATTATTAATCTTGAAAGGTATTTTACTATTAGTTTATCTTCCATATTTTATTGCCTCCTAACTTTTTCTTCTTCATCCCATGATCTGGTAATCCTAAATATACCCATAATCAAAAATAATGTGCTTGCTATATCTGTTATTAATATTGATTTTCCAATCATACCAATAATAGTCAAGATTCCCCACCAATATGCTCTAGGGAAATGTGTACTTAATTCTTTATTTATTTTTTTAAACTTCCATATTACAACCATTTTATTTCATCTCCTTTAATTTTATTTTTTTTTCTTGCAACCAATTAAAAACACATTCAACATGCAATAATTCATTTTCTAAATCTTCTAAATCATCTATTTTATTTTGTTTACAATACAAAATATCTTCATCAATAAATTTTTTATATTCTTCAAAATATTTTTTATAATTTCCTCTCAAAGAATTCTGTTTTGGCATTTTATCTATAATACTTAACCCAATCTTCAAAGCTAATATTCCTTCTTCCATCATATTCACTTCTTTGTTTTATAGATTGCAAAAGATTCTGCACCCATAGAAAATCCAATACATACACCAATAAATCCCATAATTATAGCACCAGTTACAAATCCATATATCCATTCAACAGTTATCATTTTTATTTCACCTGTTTATGTGTTGCATATAATCCCATAATATAATGTTTCAATATTTTATTTGCTATACCATGGAAATATCCTTTAGGAATCATGCTTCTTTCTGCAAAATCCCTAGTTTGTGCACAGGTCAATGCTATAGTGTATAGCCTTAATCCCTTATACTTTTCTTCAAACCCAAACACCTGATTAATCATAGCAAGTAAATCACTTTTTTCAGCTTCATGATGTTTAGGATTATACATAGAACTTATTGGTCCTTCTATTCCTCCATACTTTACTTCTGCTTCATTGAATTTCATTTTTCATCCTCAACATTCAAGTAGCATTTTAGCCACATAATAATTTCCATACTCTTGCATAGCCACTTCGGTAGCCCATTTACGTGTGAATAATTCTTGGTTTATCATTGTTTTTCACCTTTTAAATCTTCTCTTATTTCTATTGGCAATATCTCCAAAAGTTCATCCAAATTATTTGTCCAGTTTGTTCTAAACACTTTACCAAAGGTACTATAATAACGTAATGCAATTTTACTAGTGTCCTCACTTTTCAAAACTCTAACTGCACCAATATGATCTTCCCTAAGATATAATCCTTCGTCAACTTTAATGTAATTCATATTCTCACCACTATTTTTTTATTTGTTTTTATCCTTTTTATTTTTTTAATATTCCATTTCAAATGTGTTATTTTCTTTTTTATAATAATATTTATTCTCAAATGCGTACTGCATTATATCGTCAAATTCATCTTTCCCCCATTGGTATACTTCCCATGGAAGTGTTGGTTTCATTCCGAAATCTGTTATATCAACATCTTCGTAGGTTCTTGATATTAGCCCTGATTTTTTGAAAATTGAAACTTTAATTTCATCAAAATAATAACCTCTTTCAAAATAACCACGTCTTATTTGAGAAAATTCTACTTGACAGTAGTCTTTACCTTTTTTAGTTAAAGTTATGATTTCCTTTTTTTCTTCAAAAAACCAATCTAAAATATTAACATCACAAGGTGTAGGATAATTTCCTGTGATTTTTTTTACTTTTTCTTGAAAATCTTTTAAATCTTCAATGTTCTCATAACCCTCTTTAAGGGTTATCGTATTATCCCTAATGCTATCTACTTCTTTTATGCATAATATTTCATTTTCGATTTGTGTCATTTGTATCACCATACTCATAGTATAGGTATAATTACTATATAAATACTATTGTATACTAAACTATATAATGTAAAATAGAAAATAAAAAGGTTATTTATCAAGGAAACACTCTTTTACTTTTTCCTCGACAAGTTTATTTAAAGTTTCATCAATTCTTTCTTCTATAGCTTGATCTATTTGACCTTTTACCTCGTCAAAGAAAGAAACTATCATTTGCTCTTTCTTAGCAATAGATTCTAGTGGTTCACGTAATGATACTTCCACCTGTTTAGCTACTTGTTTTGCTATCGCTTCCTTTATCATCTTTTCCTCCTCTGAGTACCATCTTAGGTTTTTTTATTTTGAATGTTTGTTCTTGCACTTCTTGTTCTTCATCTAAGTCATCAGTACCTTCAATATCACCATCTTCATCTTCTTCTTCATCAGATTCAACATAATACTGGTCAAGTTGTTCAATATCTAACAAATGATCTTCTCTTATTTCAATTGATGCAACATTTAGCAGATAAAATGCTTCTGCTTCACTATCATCACCAAACTCCATAGCCATATCTTTTAATGTTTCTACTTGTTTCCTAAATTTTACATAATCATCTACGCTCATTTGAACCACCCTTTCTTTTTTTCTTTTTGTGCATCTTCAAATTCAATAAAAGCATTATTAAATTTTTCTTGAAAATCCGATTCTGCTTTAACTAAATCTGTTAAATCAAGACCACCTGTCTCTTCGCCTTCTTTAATACAATCCATAAATTCATGAATCATATCTTTATGTGCTTTCAATAGTTGTTTTTTTAGTTCATTCATTCTACTTTAACCTCAAAATCTCTCAAATACATATCATAAAAAGTAAAATCTTTAATATGTTTTAATTCAATTTTTTTCTTAAAAAATAAAACCACCATAACTACTGCAAGTACTCCATTAATGCTAGCAAGCCATAATGAATATTGATAGAGATACAACCCAGCGACAGTGTAAGTAATAAATCCAAGCACATAAATACCAAATTGTATAAGTCTATAAGCACTAGGATGACACCAAAACCATTCTTCATAGGTTAAATTATTTACATTCTTTTCATGTCTAACATGATCTTGTGGACTTGTCCAGTCTTCAACCCAAGGTAATAAACTTTCTCTTCTACGAATTAAATAATTGTGTATCATCAATAATACCCCCAAGATAATCCAAACTCTTTCTTAATTTACCCTGTTTATCATAAACTTTAGCTACTGGTTTTCTTATTACTATTTCATTATTATTTGTTGTCATTCATTCACCTGTTTATTTACTTTTTACTGAAGTTTCCAATAATATAATTATCTTTACCAACAATTTTTTTAGGAAGTTTTCTTTTTCTTAAATCTTTATTGATAAAAATATCTTTATTAAGTTCTTTCCAACATTTATTACAAAACCAATTATTCTCATAATTAAATCCTTCTTCTAAAGTCATACAACTAAATTTATGAGAAGTATATTTAACTTTAAACATAATATCACATATTCTACATTTTCTATAGGTTATACTACTCATATTCTCACCTGTTTATTTACTCTAATGAATCCATAATTTTTTGTTTAATTTCTTGTGCTTCTTCTTGTGTTAAATTTAAAGCAAGAGGTACCCATTTTTTTATTCCTTTTTTTCTTCTTCGTCTTTCCTGACCCCTTCTGTGTGATTCCGACGTTGTTACCATATTTTCACCCATTAAACATTTCTTCTAAATCCTCTCGTACATCCTCTTGTGCAAACTGCAAATAAATAGAAGTAATATCAATCTTTGAATGTGCAAGTAGTTCTTTTAGTTTAACTATAGCGGAAGGATCACGTGGATGGGATTTTACAAAATTCACACCCATACTATGTCTGAATATTTTAGGACTTACTTTACGTGATCCTTCAAGACCACACCCTTTAGATACTTCTTTAATCATTTTCCATGCTTTACTCCTTACAATAGGAAAAATACGTTCATTAGCCCCAATATTTTTCTCTACACAATATCTTGCTAATAAATTTAAGAAAACACTATCTGCTGCAACAAGTTTACGCCTTGCAGAATGTTGTTTTTTTTCTGTTCGTTGTTTAATTAATGATTTCTCCGATTTCTTTCTATCTTCACGAGTATAAGCTCTTACATGATTCTTTTTGAGTATGGACCATTCAATTAATCCTTCTTCTAATCGAATATCTTGTGGTCGTAACCCTGGAGCATACACAAAAGGTTTTTCACCTACAATTTCAGTTATCCTCCTCCCTGTACGCTCTAAAGTTAAGATTAACATGTATGTATCCTTATCACCAATGCTTGCACAATAACTAAGCATACGATTAATTTCCTCAAAAGTAAGATATGCTTTCAAATCTTTCATGGATTGAGTAAAATCGACTTTTGCCATTGTACTTATTTATTACCTTCTACTTTAATAATATTTCTACCATCTAAAATATATTTTGCATCACATTTACTACAAACATACAATCGCTTTTTTGTATTTTGATATTCTTTCAAGGTAGAAATAACAGTTTTCCCACAACCATTATGACACCATTTATATAAACTCCCAAGCATTATTTTTTCCTCCTAATCAGACCATTACAACAAGGACATTTTTGATCCTTTACTTTACCTTTACGCCATAGAGATATATAAAAGTTCCCTTTTGTTTTTGGACAAGTAACTTTCCAATTTCCATCACTTTGCCACTCAAATTTATGTTCTACCATTTTTCTAGTATACCTATTGCCTCAGCTAAACTACATTTTTCAAGATGCATAACCAAATCAATAACAGTTCCTCCATCATCACTATCAAAACATTTAAAATATCCTTCATTATCATGGAAAGATAAGTTATACAAATTACCTAGTGATGGAGTATGTGCAGGACATGCACATCTCTCATTACCATATACTTTTGTCACACCATAATGAGATAACACCGACGACAGGGAAATGTTTCTTTTTATCTCTTCTACATTATTGCTGCTTTTTGATGTGTTTGGAAGAAAGGGTAATGTATCTTTTTTAGGTGAAAAATCATCACCAAATACAGTTTGTAATTGTGCTTTAGTAATATGACTAATTTCAACATTATTTAACACATTATAAAAACCACCACTACGATGTTTACTAAAAGGTGCAAGAACATATCCACCCTTACATATAACATCAGTACAAGTTTGTTCTACCATTACATCCTTAGAAGGATCATAAATTAATTTTTTTATAGGGAACTTATTAAAAGATTCATCAACAATATAAAACATGTGATTAAGATTTTTTCCGCCCGATGAAACTGTAAATGTTTTAGGTAATTTTGGTGCAATAATATCTTGATATTCTTTTTTATCAAAGTCTAAAATAAGAAGATTACCATAACCACCAATGATTCCAATATTATTTCCATTTTCAATATGTAACATTGTTTTCACATTATTGTAAGCATAATTATTATTATAAACCCAATCTTTTTCTATAGGTCTATGGCCATATAAAGTTCCACGTCTACCTAACCTTACAAACCTAAATGATTCATTTTGTAATTGTCTTGGCAAATATTTTAATTGTGGTAATTGCATCATAAATAATCCCCTCCTTCCACTTTATAGCTATTTTTGTTTCTCGTCGACATTTTTGTGTTTTTGTAAATTATCAACTGATTATTTAGTAAAACTACTTAGTCCATAATCCTTCATCATTGTTTCAGTTACATCATGAGCCTTAAGATATTCTTCTGGATATTCATAGGAATTATTATCACTTACTAAAACAATATAATCTCCTTGCCATTCAAACATTAACCATGCAAGAAATTTACTATCATTGTTAATTAATTCTGAATATTTTGAGTCTAAATCTATGCTTAATCTCTTTGTTTTATTTAATATTGAATATATAGTTCCCATTGTGTATTACCTATTTTTTATTTTCCATATTACTCCTCTTGTAGTTTATTTTTGCATGAATCACAAAAGATAGTTCCATTTGAAGTGTTATCTCCACATCTAAAAGCTGCAACATTATCTTTATCTCTTATCCATTTTCTACATCCAAACATAGTAAACTACACCTTCTTTTTAGATTCTTTATGTCTTTTCCAGCCATTATAATAGGCTTTTCTTACATCATCGTATGAATAAGGACTATCCTCGCCTTGAGCATCACAAAAATAATCATCAAACCATTTTTCAAATTCTTTATCTTTTCTCATTTTTTTCCTCCAAATATTCACTTCTTTAATTGACTTTAACAAGCAAAAAACCAAAGCCGTGCAGGATCCACGAAATACCTGCAGCTATACCCATAAACATAAAAACACCGTTCCATGTATAAACCGTGTGATGCACTGGTGATGGAAACATTGCCACTATAAGTATCCATAATCCAATAAAAGAACTTAACGATAAGCCAAACCATACAAGTATTTCTTTTTGCTTTTTGGATATTTTAAAATGCCATCTCTTGCTCTCTCTCCATTGCTCGTATGCCAGATACTCTTTGCCGTTCATATTTATATTAAATTTTTCTTCCATTTTTCCCTCCTTAAACATTCACTCCTTTTTATCTACTGATTGTTGAATTAGCATAGCTTTGATTTCTTCTAAGCTTCCAATTATCTCTGCGGTTTCCTGATTTGGACATTCAAAAGTATCTCCATCTACAAGGGTAACTTCCCATCCACCATCAAGTTTTATATGAGTACCCACCATCTTTATTACGTCTTCATAAGGTAAATCGCAAAAATTGTCTTTCAATGCTTCTAAACAATGTATTTTCATTTTATTCATAAATAATCACTTCTTTATTTCATATCTTGTCCTTCATAATCTTCATAACAATCGTTGGCATATTCCATAAAAACATCATGATACTCATCAAGGTATTTCGCTATAATAAAATTATAATTACGCAGAAAAAAATTACTAAAAGCAATTTCATAGGTTATTTGTTTTTTTGTATTTTCATCTAATTCCATAATAATCACTTCTTTTTATTTTTTTTTTCCAAAACACTCATTAGTAATTCATCATAATTATGTAATAATATAGTCATCAAAGAGGTTATATAACCATAAATAAATATAGAAAACCATACATTATGATATATTTGCATTGTAATCCAAAACATGCCATATCCGCATAATATACTTACTAATGGATTTGAAAAAAAACAATTCAAATATTCTAATCTTTTATTTTTCATTTTTCCCTCCTTAAATAATCACTTCTTTATTTTATAAATTTTCCCAAACCTTTTTTTGTAGATTCCCAGCGACGATAAGCTTCAAAAAATGTTACCTTCTCACCATACATTATAAGACTAATTTTAAAGTCATCTTTATCACTTAAATGGGATAATTCATTTGCAGCAACAAATGGTAATTGTCGTATTTTATCATTGATGATTTTCATACATATCATTAGACATGATTACTATATAAATACTATTGTATGCCAAACTATATTTTCCATCACACATAATATTCATTACTATTTAGTACTATTTAGTACTATTTAGTACTATTTACTAGTATTTAGTACTAAATACTTTTTGAAAAAAGTAAATGGGAACAGAACGTGAAAAAGATAGACTAGTTTAGGAAAAACTGACGCCAAATTGAAAACACAATGGCTATTCTGTTTACAGCTTGGAAATGTGCAAGTTTTCGAACCACCGCTCAGTATTTTCATTAAGGGTTTATTTTCCATTTTGATTCATGTTTTACTACCTTATTTTAGTATTTTAGCCTAGTATTTTAGCCTAGTATTTTAAACTAGTACTTTAAACTAGTATTTTAATGTAGTATTTTACTACCTTTTCCTACTACCTTATTTTACTACCTTTTCCTACTACCTTATTTTACTACCCTGAAAGAAATTCATAAGATTCTAACACATATAATTGAGGTGATTCTAAATGAAAAATAATTCGTACATCACCCAAATAATTCAAAAAAACCTGAGATTTATCAGGAATTAAATAATTCATTAACATTTTGTAAAATGTTTTTCTTGGAAAAATTAACCTACATTTATACTGATTAAGTGGTTTATTATTTAAAATAGCAGATTCAATTATTGATTCAAAAGAAATATTTTGATTAAGATGTCTAAATTTATCACTCTCCTTCCTGAATGTAGACATAGAAATAATAACATTTACAACCGTATTTTTTTTAAAATAAGAACTATAAACTAAATTACCACTATCACTATTATAACTACTATAATCATCACAAAAATCAGTCATTTTCTATGACCTCTAATATTCGTTCTAAAGGTATTTTTCTACTTATACCCCTATCATCCACAAATACAATAAAATTGTGTTCATCAATCAAATAACTATCAGAACGATATGTGAATATTTTTTCTCCAGGACTACTGGGTTTAATTATTATTTTCTTCATCTTTGTTTTCTTTTGTTTTGTTTTTATCAATATTTTTCCAAAATACTCCATAAATTAAATTATTTTCCCTATAAAACGAAATATTAACATGATCCCCACGATTAAACCCCATAGCATTATGAATTGTGGGAGGAATAACAAAATATTTAGTATTTCGTAAAATTGAATTTATTTTTCTTTTCCATACAAAATCAAATTTCACCATAAAAAACACATAGATTAATTACTATATAAATCTTGTGAAAAATTAGAATATAAATATGTAAAATTTATTAATTTTATATAATATTATAAATATATAAAAAATAATAATTATCATGAGCATTTCCATGAGCATTTCCATGAGCATTTCCATGAGCATTTCCATGAGCATTCTCATGAGCGTTTTCCCCTATAACTAAAACTAAAACTATAACTATAACTAAAACTATTACTATAGCTATTACTTGACCATTGACATGTACTATAACTAAAACTCTCATTTAACCAAAGACAAGGGCTATTACTCACACCCAAACTTTAACTCTAACATTAACTTTTACGAAATCAAAAACCAGATCCAACAATTTGCAGAAAACCTGAAAAATCCAAATGTTTAAATACTTGTTCTACCATGGGAATTAGTGATAGGTCATGGGATCACTGAAATTTGATGATACGCACTTGAAAGTGCAAGAATCTTCGTATCGTAAAGGCATAGCGTTGCAGCGTGAACATTACAAGCTAGCCAAGGCATCTCGTAATTTTGGGATTATGCGTAATTGTCTTGAGAACATCAAAATGGAAATAAAGCAGCAAGCGATTTCCAATAACGAGGAGTTAACTCTTCGCAAGATTGAGAACATCATAGCTTGGTTTGACGCTTTACCCTCCAAACTTTCTCGTAATGGTCCAGATGGAACTTACATTGCTTACCCACCCAACTACGATTACCTTGTGAACAAAGCCTTCACAAGGGCTTATGAGCTCATTATAAGCCTTCTAACGAGACTTGACCTATTGTGAGGAATTGAAAAATGTATGAATTTGAGATGAAAAACCAAAAATGGAAAATAGCGGAAAATGTCAAACGCCAAGCAATCAATTTAGGTAGCATACCTTCTGAGGAAGCCGAATTCCATGTTTTTACGAATAATCAAGGTACTTTTGTAGATTGTTCAATCCGTAATTGGATCACCAAATTAAGCAAACAGCCAGCATTTGAACTTACAGATTATTTGGTGTCACCACAAGGTCGGATATTGCAAGTTAAAGGTCAACTGAAAAATGTGAATATCTCGTTTCGAGAAAAAAAGAAGGTAGTGATAAGTCCAGAAGAACGCCATAGGCGTAGTGAACACATGAAAAACCTCATAAAATCAATGAAAAAACATAAATAAAAAGCTCAACCCTAACATTACCATTCCCTAAAATTTTTAATGTTGTTTTTTCATAAAGAATTATTAGGGAAAAAAAAATTAGGGCAAATAGGAGTACTACCAAAACCCCAAAATTACAACGATGGAAAAAAAACAAGGAAAAACGGCTGATGATGATTTTTTTGCGTTAGCTAACAAAGGTGTGCCTAAAACACCCACTACTGATGATTTGCCTAAAGTAGAAAAATCCATAAAAAATGCGAGTCCTCCCAAAATCTTTGAAGAACCTTACAAGGATGATGAAAAAGAAGAACCTGAACCTGAAAAACCAGAAGAAGAACCACAGGATGATGAAGATGAAGATTTTGACTTTGATTTTTCAGTGTATGAATCTGATGAAGAAGAAGTTGAGCAAATTCCTGAATCCATCTTAAAATCTGAACCCCCCCTTGTCTCTGGTTTGAAATCACGTTTTTCTCATGGAAGTTTTGAATTTGAACGTTTAGGAGAACTCAAAAAACAATGTAGTAGTTATGCGATTAAGGTTGCAGCATACAAACAAGATATTTCTATGCTTCGAGAATATTATGGTATTTTACGTACCATGTGGATGATCATTAAACCTATTTTTGGTAAATTCCAATGGGATGAATTTGAAACATTATCTTTGAAGTGTAGAAAAGTTTTAAATGGTGCAAGCTCGTCAGAAAAGATACCTGAGGAAGTGTTCGAAACCTTGCTCAGTTTTGATGCTCAAATGCAACGATTAATGCAATTATCTAATCTTGGATTTGAAGTTGAACGATGGGGTAGAGGATCACGTGCATCCAAACAAATAATACAATGAAACATCGCATTAAAAATGAAGAAGATGGTGTACCCTTTTGGGTGTATGCCATTCTTGGAAGTTGTATAATTGGCTTTGTAGGTTTTTGTTTGTGGTTGAC
>Ga0114931_10001033_pt1 | contig 35212 bp, 48 predicted proteins | sample 2SBtaG_FD_89579 | JGI IMG/M metagenome (GOLD analysis project Ga0114931, IMG submission 89579) | Deep subsurface microbial communities from Kolumbo volcano to uncover new lineages of life (NeLLi) - 2SBTROV14_V59a metaG | ecosystem: Environmental > Aquatic > Marine > Volcanic | place: Kolumbo... | reverse complement strand
TGTACCATTCAAAATAATCTACTTAGATGAGTGTGATGCGCTAACAAGAGAAGCACAACAAGCTCTCAGAAGAACAATGGAGAATTACACACAAACATGTAGATTCATCCTATCATGCAATTATTCATCAAAAATAATTGATCCAATACAATCAAGATGTACAGTATTTAGATTTAAACCACTTCCAAAAGAAGATGTGCTTGGAATAATAGACACAATAGTCCAAAAAGAAGGATTAAAAATAGACCAACCCGCAAAAGAAGCACTATACGAGATATCAGGTGGAGATTGCAGAAAATTTGAGAACATACTACAAGCATCAGCAGCAATACAAAATAATATCACAGAAAAATTAATCTATGAAATGGCAAGTGTAGCAAAGCCTAAAGAAATAAAACAAATGCTTGAATTTTGCGTAAAAAAAGATTTTCCAAAAGCCAAATCAGAACTTCTAAAAACAATGCTTGAATATGGATTATCAGGACTAGATGTAATAAAGCAAATACAAAAAGAAGCTTGGAATCTAGAAGGAGTCGAAGATAAAAAGAAACTCCAGATGATAAAGGAATGCGGAGAAGCAGAGTTTAGAATGATAGAAGGAAGCGATGAATTTGTGCAACTAGAAGCACTTTTAGCAAGATTTATTGTTGTAAATTCTTAAATAAATTCTTTTTTGTAATTACAAAAAGATTAAATACTAACTCTGAGAAGATAATTCTATGTTAATAATTATATATGGTAATTTAGGAACAGGCAAATCAAGCTTAGGTAAAATGTTATCTGAAAAAAAAGGATTTGAACTAATACAATTTGATAAAGAAATGTGGAAGTTCAAAGATAAAATTTACACAAAAGAAGATGATTTTTTGCTTGAAAAAAAAGAAATTTTGAAAGTCTATGAAAACATGCATAAACTAGCTAAAAATATGCTAAAACAAAGCAAAACAGTGATTTTAGATTCATTATACTTAAAACAACAACGAGAAGATGCAAAAGAAATAGCAAAACAGACAAATAATAAGTGGATAATCGTAGAAGTAAGCTGTGATGAAAAAGAGATTAGAAAAAGACTTACTAAAAGAAAAAAAGAAGACGTAAAAACGCCCGGATTTAAACTTTATTTAGAATACAAAAATCTTCTAGAAAAAGAACCAAATTGCATAAAAATAAATACTTCTTCAAAAAATATTGAAGAGAGTTATGAAGAGCTAATAAAAAAAATTCAAAAGTAATCACAAACAAAGAATAAAAGAGAAAAAGAAAAAAGATTAAAAATAAAAAAATTATATTTATCTAACTAATGTGTTTTACAAGTAGATTCTTCTTAACAGATTCTTGGTAACCATAATCAACAGCTACATTGACAATCTTAATCTGATCTATACTTGTACTTACAGTCTGAGTACATCTAACAACCCGTTCACCAGTAGTTAATTTAACATTACCAGTGTACTTTGTACCTGATGCTTGACCATCTGTTAGACCACTGCATGTAAGACCACTAAGACCTGCATCAACTGTCAGACCAACAACATTTTCATAAGCTGTTGAATCATCACATTGCTGACCACTTTCTGATAACTCTCCATTACCAAGATTTTTCACAGTAAAAGAGAATGAAACCTTATCAGGACCTGCTGAGAACTCTTCAAAGCTTGTAATCTGAACTGGACCACCTGAGTTTTGAACATCCTTTATTCCAGAAACAGTACATACATCAGTATTCTGAGAGTCAAGTAAGTTCTCTTTTATACAAAGAGGAGCAGTTGCCTTTGTCTCATAATAATAACAAACATCTACTTGTAGAGGAAAAACACTATTTCCTGAAAGTGAACTTCCAAAGTTTAGTTGACCTGTTGTAGGAAGAGTGACAAATACTGGCGGGGAATCAATTCTCTGACCAGTATCTGGATTTATATCATTTGCCAAAATATTTTCATCCAAAGGTGATTTTGTCAAAGTAGCAACAGTTGCTCCAAAGTCAGTTGGATTAACTCCTTTAAGGCTTACCCATGCTTCATTTGCTGGTACTTCATGTTCTCCTTTGTTTTCAAGTTTCACTGAAATTGTGAATGGTGTTGAACCGCCATCAGTTACTGATTCAGGTGGTTCACCTTCAACAAAACTTATTAAAAGTCCGTTTGTTCCACCAAGAAACGTTCTTTGATTGTCTACAGTTTTTGTATCACTGCTACCGCATGCCGTTAATAGTAGCATTAAAAAAGCCAATAAGGCGATTACTTTTTTCATTTTATACCTCCGAGTTTAACTTGCTCGTTTAATTCTCACATCTCTTCTTTGGGTTTCTGAATAACCATACCATAATTCTATGATAAGCGGAGCTTTGTAAGCTGACTTTGCAGTTGCATACTCCAAGTCATAAGTACAGGTAATCTGACCTCTACCATCTCTTAATCTAATGGCATTATTATCAGGTGAACATCTAAGTCTCTTATCACTTCCAGACATCCTTATATCACCAACAAAGACAACATCAAGATCTTCAAGACCAAGTCTGCCAGGATAATAAGGACTACAAAGTTCTAAATGAAGTGGATTAATAACTTTTCCAGGACCAACATTTCTAACTTGAATAGTGAAAATAACACTTTTAGGGCTATTTTCTTGACTAATACTAGTTATTGCAACAGGTGCACCTTGAGTTGATTTCATATCAATCTGACCTGCATAACAAGCTTTCTCATTCTGAGAGAAAGGATCAGGATCAATACAAACCGTTGGAGTCGCATATGTTGTATAAGCATAACAAGTCGTGAACAAAAATGAAACATCTGTATGGTCAAGACCAGTAGGCCAAGATTTAACCTCACCAGGAAAACTAATAACGGTTGATTCACCACCAGGATAATCATAATTATCAGGTGCCAGAAAAAACTGTTTACCATTAAACCTATCAAATTTAATTTGATCGAGTAAAATCATAAGTGCTCTTCCATTACGAAGGACATCAAATGAGAAATCAGATAGATCAACTGAGAATGACCCTGTTGTCCAATCATAATTTAAATTAATTTCAGGACAGGTTTCACCATGACACAGACCAAGAAGATTCAAAAGCTTACTGACACCTGCACTACCACCTTCTCCAGAAGCACCAGCATCAAAACCAGAGCCATCAGGGAACATACAAGAAATTTGAGCAAAAAGATGTTTTAATGAAACAAGCTTATTAAAATCTATTCCTCCAGAACAATAACTAAAAAAACCACCCTTTGTTTTTGGAATGTTTATACCTTCAATATTAATAAGACTTGGATCATAACCTGAAATATATATTCCGCCCTTAGTCCATGAAGCACCAACATTGTGAATATCAACAGCTAAATCAAACTTATTGTAATCCTTACTTCCAATATCTTGATAATAATAAATTCTTGGAGGTGGTGCGCCATTCTCTATTTGCATTCTAACACCTTCAGAACCAGTATAAAAATCAGTAGTTTCAGTATTTGGTGTACGATTACCACTACATGAAGTAAGTAAAAAAGCCATGATTAATAAAAACACAAACCAACCTTTAAATCTCATCTTAAATCTCATCTTAATATTCCTCGTAGTTTTAATATATAAAAGTTTTCAAAAAATATGAGCAAAACAATCAATTTACACAAAGATTATTGTTCCAGGTACAAGGAGCATAATCACAAGGATTATTTTTACAAGTCTCAGAGTCCTTATATTCCATACAATTTTTTGTTTTAGGCTCTGAACCGCAAGCATGACAATTACCACTCTCTTCAGAAGACCAGGCACAAACGCTTTTAGTATTCTTCTTACAAAGATTATCATTACATGCAGATTTTTCTTTATATGAACCACAATAAGTTACATCTTCACAAACAGAACAACAAGCAAAACCAGTACCACAATAACCTTGATCATAAATACAATCGCTATAAAATACATTACCATAAGGGGTTGTATTCATTTTAGTATTTGGTTTGTAGATGGTTTTATTATCAACACAAGACCAATTATGTGATTTGAAGTATTGACCGCAACTAATAAATCCACTTGCACAAGCAGAACAAACATCAACACAATCATTTCCAATTGAAACTTCCCAAGAATTATTACACTTATTAGTAATATTTATGTTGGGCCTTTGAATAACATCCCTTGTAATCTCAACTTTTTTTGAAACAATAGTAAGATAAGTATAACTAATCTTGACATCAAGATTAGTATAATAATTCAAATTAGCATTAAAACCTAAAGAATTTAGATCACACCTAACTTGTGCACCATTATCCCTAAGGGCGACTGGTGAAGGATTACAAACAAGCGGTTCACCACCAAGCGAAGCTGAAACAAGAATTTTGCCCCAATCATTTTTATATTGAGCTTGAACAACACAGTTTTTATCAGGTGCCATAACTGAACCCTTACCCATATTCTTAATAGTCATATAAAATACAGGTTTTGAAACACCACCATAATTTTGAAGCTCATAACTAAGCTTTGTAATAACTAAAGGCGCGCCTTGACCAGAATAAGTATGTTTTTCAACTTCACAATTCTTTTCTCTAATATCATCAATACTATAAGTATCAATACACACTCTTTCAGAAAGAAAAGTCTGATAGGGATAACAAACAGAAGCAACAATTTCTGATTCTGGACTCTGACGCTGACTGTTGATTTGTTTTGTTTTTAGAGTTGGAAGAAATTTATACATACTTCCACCATCAGGAAAAATAGGTGACTTCCCTTCTAAAACTAAAAACTGCCACTCAGAAAGATTTGTTCCTAAAACTGTTGAAGGTTGAGCAGAAGAAGATTCTTCAAAGTAAAACTTGTCATAACCAAAAGATAAAACACCATAAAAAGAACTATTAAGAGAGAATGCACCTTGATTCTTCAAGATTAGAGCAACAGGAAATTGAGTATTTTCCCTGACTTGTCTTGGAGGACTATTATCCATAAATTCAACATTAACACCCTCTGTGCCAGTATAATAATTAGTATCCTGATAATTTCGAGGACGATAACCACCAGAAGTACAAGATACCAAGACAAACATAAATAACAAAGATAAAGAGAAAAGACTAACAAAAGTAACATCAAATCCAAAAATAGATATTTTTCTCATCAACTAGACACTCCTTTAACTTTTACGCTAGTAGTTTTCTCTAAAGTATAACTATAAAGAACTTTCGCACCAAAAGTTTTTGAAGTCTTAAAATTCAAACCAATGAAGTTATCAGGATCTGTAAGCACAGGTTTACAGCTTATTGAAGATGAATAAACAAGCTTTTGAGTATCAACTTCAAAGGAATAAGTGTTTGTGCTTTGATCATATTTAGTCCATTTTGGAATACAACTTGAAAACTTTATTCCTTGAGGAACAACTATTGAAGCAGTCTCGATGTAACCAATCTTTCCTTGAGGCCACTTAGAAGATAAAGAAATACCAAATCTGGAAAGCTCAATAGGGCGTTCCCTTGAAAAATCAATTTGAATAGGTAAATCATGAGGACTTAAACCTAAATCAACAGGACCATCAGTTTGAATACCTGTTGCTTTTCTATTAATATCAAGAGCAGAATTTATGTTTTCGCCAGACTTATAATAAGAACGAGCAGTATTAATATCAGTATAAACATAATTTATGTCACCCCAAGTCTCAAACTTGAAAGTTGAAAGCATGTGCACAGTATATAATCCAGAATCAAGATTGTCAAGCTCACACTCCAAAGCTTCAGAACCACGACCAATAAAAGTTGATTCCTTAGGATAAACAGAGCCAGGATAAGAAACATCACGTCTAGTAGCATAACAACTATGTCTGGCATTAATGTTTCCAACAAAAGTCTCACCCTCAAGCATACCCCAAATAATAACAGGGTAACCAGGCAAGTATTCTTTCTGAGAAGGTCTAACATTATTTAAGAATACACCTAAATGAGTGTTTTCTGAATTTTTCTCAACAGAAGAATGAAACTGATCCATGCCAAGAGAATTATTTATACCCCTATTAAAAGCATCAGGAATCTTACTTATACCATCAACAGTTTTTTCAAAACTACCAATAAAATAATCATAAAGAATATCCCCTGCACCAGCAGTATCAATCTGACCTGCAGTAGGAAGCTGCTGTGCAACTAGAGTATTGGTCATAAGAAACATTACACCAGGAACTAACAGAAGAATAAAATAAACTTTACTAAATACTTGAAGAAACCTCGAGTCTCCTGGATTAAATAATAAATAAATTGGCCATATTGGAAGTAGTGCTACAAATAAAGTAAAATTAGTCGAATTAATCATGTAGGCAAGATAAGGAATCGAAAATTGAGCCAAAGAAAGACCTACAAATAACCAAGTATCTGATGACAATCCTGAATGAAAAATAACCAATACGACAAATAAAGTTGCCAAAGTATACAATAACAACATAGGATAAGCATTTCCGGCACCACGATCAAAATTATTTAATAAATCATAAACATGTATGAGAACAAATATGAAAAATACAAGCGTTGTTTGATGATTTGAAGTTTTATCTTTGAGTTTGTCAAAAAGTTTCATAGGATCATACGACCCACCTGAAGACATATCGGTCTTATTCTGAGTCTTGCCAGAATCTTTTTCTTCTGAATCCCCATCACTTTTATCAGAATCTTTTTCTTCTGAATCCTTATCTATTTTTTCAAGCTCTTTTTCTTCTTTTTTATGTATTTCATCAATATCTTTTTGATTATTTTTCTCCTCTTGTTCTTTTGATAATTCTATAACAGGAGCTACTTCGGGTTGAACCATTTCTACAGTAGTAAGAACTTTATTTTTTAGACCAGAAGGTTTTTCCTTAGACTCAATTTCTTTAGAAAATTTATCCTTAATTTTTTTAAGTTCAGGGTCATCACTCATCATAAAATCCTCTTAATCCTCTTTTTAATCTTCGTCTGTTACAACAACTCTTAACTCAGCAATGTTTATCAGACTTGTTGGGACAATCTCAAGAGAGTTAGTATCAGGAAGAATCCAATCATCAAGGTTTGTTTCATAAACCTTATCATAAGTATTAATATATTTTCTTACACCATTAATTGAATATTCCATTTTTTTCTGATCATCATTAACAAATCTTATAGTCATAGTCACATTATATCTGTCCTTAAGTTCTTTAGGATCTGCAGAGTCATCAAAAAATATTTTTGGATCAACCTCAAAATAATAGACTGGATAGACCAAATCCTTTAGATTAGTAGTCACTGATAAACGGTCGATAAGATAAGAACCATCAGAAACAATGAATTCCAATTCATTCTTGCCAGAAACTGCCTGACTAACATCAAGATGGACAGACTGATATATACCACAATCGCCCTTGCCAGAATAAGCTTCTGCGCCATTAAAGTATACTTTAAGTGTACCGACATTACCAACAGTACAACCAGGATCAAACTTTACTTTTAACTCATCAAGATTATTATACTCTGCATCAGACAAGTAAAAAAACTGCCTTGCACGACTATTAGACAAGTCCAAAACATCTCCTGTTAGTTGAATATTTTCAAGTTCATAACGATTAATTCTCCAGAATAACAAACCAGGACTTGAAACACTAAAAGACAAAATGTTTTTATCTTGAAGATAATCGCTTGGAATCTCCAATGTCTCAGGAGTACCAGATTCTAATTTACCACTAAAAATGACATTATTATTAAGAGAGATTTCAATCTCTCCAACAGAGTCTTTTACATTAAAAGAAAGAACAACATTACTTGTCAAGCGATTTGTTATATCAAATGAAAGATTATAAGCTTTTTCACCACCAACACCACGACGAATATAAATTGATTTCATATTTTTAAATTCAGTACCAACAGAATCAGCACTAATTCTAAAAGAAGGCAAATCATGATCCCTATAATCAAATTTTAAGTAATCAAGACGACCAACTGATTCTCTTAACAAGAGAGGATCATAATTTTGATGATTTATACTATGATTGTACGTAGAATTCTCACCTAGAATATCAAGCCTACTATCTGGAGGTAAGAAAAGTAAGTAAAGAATCATGACTACAGCTATAAGGATAAGAAGAACGGCTGCGCCACCTGCACTTTGTCCTCTTTTTTTCATAAATCAAAAAATACTATTTAGCATATATAAATTTATTGGTTTTAATAAAACATTTAAAGACGATGAACTTTGGATAAAGCAACCATGAAAATTATCAAAAAAGACTTAAAAAAAGGAAGTCTCACATTAAAAATAGAAAATGGAGATGATCTTTGGAGTTTAAGCCAAATAATAGAACCAGGTGACTTAATTAGTGGTAGCACTGAAAGAAAAATAAAAATAGGGGGTGAAGGAGGAGATAGAAACACCAAAATCGATAAAAAATGGGTTTTTCTAAAAATAACAGCTGAAAAAATAGAATTAACCGACCAATTAAGAATCCTTGGAATAATTGTTGATGGACCTGAAGATGTACCAAGAGGGGACCATCATAGCTTCAAGATAGATATTGGCACAATATTTACAATCGAAAAAGAGTGGATGAATTACCAATTAGAAAAATTACAAGAAAAAGGAATTAGCCAAAATATCATATTACTTGTTTTTGATAGAGATGAAGCACATTTTGCAAGACTAAAAGGACAAGGTTACGAATTATTAACAAGTATAAAAGGAGATGTTGAAAAAAAAGAAAAACAACATACTTCAAAAAATAATTATTATGAAGAAATAATAAAGGTGACAAAAAATTTTAAACCAGACCAGCTAGTAATTGCAAGTCCAGGATTTTGGACAGAAAATTTAGTAAAAGTTTTACCTGCAGAACTTAAGAAAAAAACAATTTCTGCAAGTATATCACAAGTTAGCGTAAAAGCCTTTAATGAAGTCCTAAAGAGACCTGAGCTCAAAAGTGTACTTGAAAAAAGTAGAGCCACAAGAGAAATAAAAATTACTGAAAAAATTCTTGAAATGATCTCAAAAGATAAAGCATGTTATGGAATAAAAGATTGTAGAGAAAAAGTGAAGATGGGCGCAGTAGAAGAATTAGTAGTAACATTTAATCTTCTACAAAAAAAACGTGAAGAAGAGAAATTCCATGAAATAGAAAAAATAATGAAAGAATGTGAAAAAAATAGTGGAAAAGTTCATGTCCTAAGCACAGAAGACGCATCAAAAACAATTGATTCACTAACAGGAATTGCAGGAATACTTAGTTGGTAAAAAAGAATAAAAATGAGTTCTAAAAATAAACAAGAAGAAACAAATAAAGAAAGTAGTCTAATAAATGATATAATAGAAAAAAAAGAATTGCGAAATCTTGATGTTGACATAGCAAGAAAAATTCTAGAAGATTATACTAAAGAAAACCCAAAACTAATATTAAAGGTTCAAGAAAAAAATTATAATAAAAAAAGCAAAGAATACAAACAATTAGTAAAAGAAGTAAGAAAAAAATTAAGAGAAATATATGGAGTGTTTCAAATACCAGGAAAGAGAGAAAAACTCCTAGAACAAGACAAAATAGAAGAAATTCTAAACTACCACAAATCAACAAAAGAAAGAACAGGGTATTATACTGAAGTATATGAAAACATTCTAGAAATAACAGGAAAAGGGAGCATTATAGATCTTGCGTGCGGACTAAACCCAATAGCATATAATTATTTAGGGTATAAACCAGAATATTTCGCATCAGATATATCAACAAAAGACCTTGAATTTATTAACAAATTTTTCTTGAAAAAAGGAATACCAGGAAAAACAAGAAGAATTGACTTAGTTGAAGAGAAAGAAGAAATAACAAAGATAAAATCAGATATATGCTTCTTGTTTAAAACACTAGACTCATTGGAAGCAAGAAAAAAGAATATTTCAAAATGGATAATAAACAACCTAAATTGTGAATGGATAGTGGTATCATTTACAAAAATTAGTCTTGGAGGTAATAAACCAATTGAAAAAAAGCGTCGAAACTGGTTTTTTAACTTCTTAAAAACAGAAAAATATCAATTTTTTGAATTTGAAATACCTAATGAATTCTTTATAATAATTAAAAAATAGCTAAAAATGTACAAAAAAGAAGCTAAAATGAACGCTCTGAAAATCTATGATTATGGATGTACATTGAGTTAAGCCTGTTTTTGTTATTGTTTAATCGTGAAAAACAGTAACATATAAATAGTAGTTATACGTTTTTAATATTAAAAAGGGGTGAAGTAATCCTACTTTTAGGAGGTAAGGTGAATGATAGTTAAAGAAGAGTTTCTAAGCAAACTTAGGAGATATTTTTCTCTAAACTTATACGAGGTAAAGGTTTGGACGGCTCTACTTTCAAGAGGAGTCAGTACTGCAGGTGAACTAAGTGATATAGCAAATGTTCCTAGGAGCAGAAGTTATGATGTATTAGAAAGTCTAGAAAAAAAAGGCTTTGTAATCATGAAGCTAGGAAAACCAATAAAATATTTGGCAGTACCACCAAAAGAAGTTGTAGAAAGAGTGAAAAAGAACGTAAAAACAGCAGCAGATGAAAAGGTAAAAAAACTTGAGAATCTAAAGGATACCGAAGTAATACACGAACTAAACTCACTACACACACAAGGAGTAGAACTAGTAGAACCATCAGACTTGTCAGGCTCACTTCGAGGCAGACATAATCTTTACAACCATCTTGAACTAACAATCAAGAACGCAGAAAAAACTGTAACTATAATGACCACTAGAAAAGGTTTATTAAGAAAAGTAGAAGGTCTGTTGCCTGTATTTGAAGAAGTACACAAAAGAGGAGTAAAAATTAGAATTGCAGCTCCACTAACAGAAGAAACAAAAGAAGCAGCAGCAGCAGTAAAACACGTTGCAGAAGTTAGACATACAACTAAAAATGCAAGGTTCTGTGTAGTAGATGGATGCGAAGTAGTATTTATGGTACTAGATGATTCAGAAGTACACCCAACATATGATATTGGAATCTGGATAAACACACCATTCTTCGCAAAAGCTCTAGAGGATTTATTCGAAGAAGCATGGAAAGCAATGAAGCCAATTAAAGCTTAAATACTAACTTTTTCTTTTTTTATTTTAATTAATTCTAAAAATAAATTTAAAATTATTTTAACAAAGTTTTCTTAACATTTATATACTATATATAACAAGCAAATGATTATGAGAAAAAGACAAATAGTAGTTTTGGGATCAAGTAAAGCCATTTGCACAAAGAATGCCTATAAAATAGCAGAAGAAGTAGGAGAAGAAATAGCAAAAAGAGGCTGCATAACAATGACTGGTGGTGGACTTGGAGTAATGGAAGCAGCACTAAAAGGTGCAAAAAAACAAGGCGGACAAACAGTTTCAATAATTCCATGGCAGAACATATACAAAGTAAATGATTATGCAGATATAGTAATTGCAACAGGCATAGGCTGGAGCAGGGACGCTATAAATCTAAATTCTTGTGATGGTGCAATAGTAGTGCATGGTGGGGCAGGAACATTAAATGAAGTAACCTATGGGTATATCTCAAAAAAACCAATTGTTGCAATAAAAAAAAGCGGAGGAATAGCAAAAGATATAGCTGGAAAATATCTTGATATAAGAAAAAGTGCAAAGATAATGAATGCAGATTCTGCAAGCGAAGCAGTAAGTAAAATATTAAATGCTGTAAAAGAGCGAGAGAAAAAAGGATACATAATCTCAGACTTTGACAAAGATCTTTTAATGATGGAAGATAAAAAAGATTGGGATATAATAATAAAGAAAAAAAGAAAACAACTAAAGAAAAAACAAGAATAAGTTAAAAAAAAACTAAGAAAATTTTAGAAAAAAAATAAAAACTATTTTTTATCAGTTTTAACTGCTTTAGGTTTTTCTGCTGAAGCTGATTTTGAGTCTTTTGAAACTTTAGGTTTAACAGATTCTTCTTTGATCTCTTTTTCTGATTCCTTTTCTGACTCTTTGTTTGTTTCCTTTGAAACAACTGTTTTTGATTCTTCTTTTTTAGACTCAACTTTAGGTGTTTCTTTAACAGATTTTTCAGCTTTCTTATCAGTTTTCTTATCAGCTTTTTTGGATTTAACATCAACAGATGACTTTTTCTTCTGTTTTACTGGTCTTGGAGCTGCTTTTTTAGGTTTAGTCTCTCTGACATCAATCTTAAGTTTCTTAAACTCATCATAAACTTCTTTTGTAGACGCTCCTTTTTTAATTTTAATAACTTGAGATGAAAGTTCTAAATGTTTAACATTACATTTTCTTCTTCTAGTCTGACCATCAATTAAAACTGTGTGTGCATCAACAACATCAACTACAACACATTTTAAACCTGCGTCTCTACCAGCTATTTTTACACAAATTCTACCTATTTCGTACATTTTCAATTCCTCCAAAAATCTTAAGAATACAGTGTCCGTTGCCGAAATACACTTAAGACCTTCTAACTTCTTGAACTATCTTCTTTCTAGCACATGAACTGCATAAATATCCACCATATGGCCTTTCTGGTCTCTTTTTAGTTTTAGGTGTATTTTTAGCCTTTGTACTTGAAAGTCTAGGAATACCTTTAAGCTCTTTACCGCATTCTGCACATTTATGTACAGATGGATTTCTAGCTAGATAAGTAAGTTTACTTTCCCCGCCAGGCATCTTCTTAAAGACTTTCCTTAATGAACCTGATTTTTTATATCCTTGTGGCATTTTTAAACGAAATCCTCAACTATTTATAAATTTTTAGCTTCGATTAGCCTCATAAAACTAATACTAACTTAACTTCATAAGCTTCCTTAAACCAAGTGAAAATAATAATGAAAAAATAATGTAAGTACCAAGCCAACCAGGTTCCCAACCAAATATGCTTAATGAACCAAGAGGCTTAACTTCTTTATTATGAATAATTATCTTTGTAATTTCAGAATCCTTAACAGGTGTTTCTGGAGTGACATAACCAATATCTGAAATAAGTATATCTTTTGTATACTCACGATTACCAAACATAAAAACTAACTGGTAATCCCCGGGATCACCACTTAAAGTCCAAGAAACAGATGATGAATCAACAGTTTGAGTTACATTTGAAAGAATTTGTAAGTCAGGAACTGCAGAAATAGAAATATTTCCAAATGAGCCTTCTTGAAATAATACTGAAACATCAAAAGGCTGATTTGGAGCAATAGGCTCATAAGCTAAATTTGCACTTAACCAACCAAATATAATAATTATAGGAATAAATGTAAATAATGTTGGTTTTAGTGAATGCTTCATATAAGTCATGTTTTTTTCCATGATTTTCTTTTGAAGAGACATAGCCTTAGAAGGATTGGTCTTGTTAAGCTCCTTAGCTTGATTTTGAAGAGTTTTCATATCACCTTTAAGCTTCTTCATAAGACCCTGATTTGTAGTGTATTTATAGACAAGAGTTATGAGCAAAGTAAGAACAAAAGCCAATATAATAATAGCCCAAAAATAGCCTAAGCTAAGTAAAGGAGAAAATATTGGATTTAATATTGATTCAAACATATATAAACACCTATTTATCTATTGTTGCTATTTAAACACATAAAAAATGTGAATAAAAGTTAAATTAAAAATTATGAACTTAAGCTAGTTTAAATTATTTACCCATAAATTTTCTCATCATAGGATTCATATCCATCATGTGCTGCTGGGCAATTTCCTCGTATAACTGGTAAACAATCATAACTGTAAGCAAGATACCAGTACCACTACCAAATGCGCCTGTAAGGTTTGCAAGAGCTGCTAGAAGACCAACTGCAAGGCCACCCATTAAAGTAAGAGGACCTATATATCTATCAAGCAATCTTTCAAGTACACGCTGATCCTTTCTAAAACCAGGAATTTGAAGTCCTGAAGACATAATTTGCTTTGCTTGAGACTTAGAGTCAAGACCTGCTGTCTGAACCCAAAAGTAACTAAATATAACTGATCCAACCATAAATATTATAAGATAAACAATAGCCTGACCAACCATTGAAAGAGTAAATGAGCCTGTTATAATACTTTGAATCATGTTTGGAGCTCGAAGCATAGAAGCCAAACCAGAAACAGGCGAATTATTTGCAAAAGTACCTAAAATAGGATAACCCCAATTATATAATAACCTTGCAAAAAGCTGAATATTAGCAATTAAAGCAGCAGTCAAAATAACCGGAATATTACTAGTATAAAAAAAGTTTAGAGGCCAACGCATACCTTGACCACGAACTCGCCCAAAGCTAAGAGGAATCTCAACTTTCATAGACTGAGTATAAACAACAATCATAAATACTAAAATAGTGGCTATAACCGATGCAAGCATAATAGTTGCAGTTTGTGGGTCGCCAGCACCAATACTTTGAAATAATGCAGGAATTGCTCCTGTTGAAATAGATGGGTTACTTGGACTTGGAAGAGGATTAAGTATTCTGATAAAAATGGTTTGTGAAACACCAGCTGCAATAAATAAACTAATACCAGAGCCAAAACCCCACTTGGATACAACTTCATCCATAAACATAATTAAAATTCCACCCAATAACAATTGAAATATTAATATAAGAGGTGATATGCCTGCAGAAGGTCTAAGACCACCCATACCTACATAAATAAATCCTTCAAGCACAATGAATCCAACAGATAAAAGTTTCTGAATACCCTGAAAACGCATTTTACCTTCATGCGTAGTCAAATCAAATTTAGCAATACCAGAACCATTAAGTAACTGTAAAACAATAGATGCTGTAACAATAGGTCCAATACCAAGACTTATGATACTACCAAAACTAGCACCAAGAATAATAGATAAAAATTGGAATTGTTGAAGAGCGTTGTCTCCAAGACCATAAAGTGGAATTAAACCAAGAACAAAGAAAATAACTAAAATGATAAGAGTCCATTTAAGCTTTTCCTTAAAAGATAGTCTCTTCTGAGTTGGAGAAGCTACTTCTGGCAAATTATACAAAATGGTATCGAAAAATGACATTTTTATTCTTCTTTAGTTTCACTATTACTCGACTCAACAACTGGACCAGATACTTTACCACCAGCCTCTTGAATCTTGTTAATAGCAGATTGAGAAGCATCACTTATAAGTATTTCGTATTTCCTATCAGGAGTACCAAGGCCTAAAAGTTTATTAAAACCCATCTTTGTTAAATCAATTTTTGTTTCTGTAAACTTCTTAAGATCAGAAATATTTATTGTTCTTATAGGCTTTCTATTTGAAACAAAACCTTTTGTTTTATAATATGATTTATCATTCCAAAAACTAGGTTTTTTAGCGTCTCCTCTTTTACCAGTACCTGCATTACCACGTCCACCACGATTTCCAGCACCTCTGTGCTTTTTCTTTGAACCCCAACCGTGAGTTTGTGTTGCTCTTTGTCTTGAATTTTTAGGTCTTTTTCTCATTTTAAAGCATCTTCTTAATTAAATCATTAATTTTTTCTTTCCTGTAACCAAGAACACCGCCTTGTTGAAAAGATTTTTTAATACCATTCTTTTCAAAACCACCTTTTGGTGGTGCAAGTTCAAAAAAAGGTTTAAGTTTTCCTTCTTTGTCTTTTTTGCCCCTCTTGGATACGAGTTCTTTGTAAGTTTCATCACTTATTTCACCATAAGTAACATAATCTTTAACTTTAACAAGCATACCGTTGTAAGAAGGAGTGTTTTCAACAACTACACAAGCGTGTTTTTTCTTAAGTCTAAGCATAGCTAAAGTATCTCTAATAGGTTTTCTTGAACCAACAAGTCCTCTAATAAGGATAACTGCGAATTTCATTTTTTATCCTCTGTCTTTTTAGACGTTTTTTTATCTTTATTAGATATTTTATCGGTTTTTTTAGTATTTTTCTTAACAGTTTTAGGTTTAGCATCTTTAGGATCTACAGAAACTGATTTAGAAACTGAAATTCCACGTTCTAAGAATGCTTCATCAGAATCTTCTTTAACAGCTGCTGAACCTTTAAGATAAGCTAAAGATTCAATTTGATTATCTTGAATTTTTGTTTTAACAAGTTTTCTTAAAGCTGCTTCAAGAGCATTAATTAAATTTATTTTATTCTTAGTTTGACCAAATGTTTTTGACCAAATATCAGATATTCCTGCAAGTTCAAGAACTTTAGCACATTCTTTTTCAATGATTAAACCAGTTCCTTTTGGAGCAGGTAATAATTTAATTATAACTGAACCACATTTACCTTCAACTGCAAAAGGAATTGTGTGTGGGTCACTACTTCTTGATTCCCAAGAACCAGAACCTCTAGCAATAGTAAATACATTTAGTTTAGACTTTCTAATAGCTTTTTCTCTAGCAAGAACTGTTTCTTTTGCTTTACCAGATCCAATCCCCACATGACCATTTTTATCACCTACAACAGCCAGAGTTGTGAATCTTGGTTTATTACCTTCTTTTGTCTTTTTTTGTGTTTGTCTAAAGACTCTTCTTTGACCGCCACCAAATTTACCTTTAGCCTGACCAATAAGTAAAAGTTCTGTTTCTAAATCTAAAAGATTTTCTACAATTTCAGCTTCAAGGATTGCCTGACCTGCATTAAGAACTGTATCTATATCAGTAATTTCCTTTGACTGAACTTTCTTTCCAAGTTCTGTTTTTGGTATCCAAGTTTTTTCTTCCATTTTATATCTTGCTCTTCACAGATTCAAAGTCTTTTATCATCTTATCTGAAATGTGAGCTCCATTAATTCTTTCTTGTGAAGGGAAAATTTCATCTGATGAAGGCACATTTACACCACCATCAATAACTCCTTTGAGTACTGCATAAAGTCTTGAACCCTTCTTTGGGGTTTGAAGACCAAGATCGAGTATTGCTTTTTTAACCTTTTTTTCTGTTGCTTTCTTAGCAAGTAAAAAACCAGTTAAGTATGATGCAGGAATGTTTTTAGCTGAATATTTCCAACCAATTTTTAATAATTGCTTTGAACTAACACCAACAAGAACTTTGTCTCCGGCAGGTTCATAGCTAACGATTTGTGCAAGTACATATTGGTTTGTTTTTCTAATAACAAGCCTATCAGTTCTGCTTTTAAGAAGGTTTAACCTCTTCCTATAATTAGTTTTTCCTTCTCTTTTTCTCTTAAATTGTAATCTACTTTTTCTTTTCATTTTTTTTCAACAAATTGTTTTCCTCTAAGTATAATTTCATATGTCTTTTGCTTCTAAAATAATTTCCTTTAGTCATAGCATAAAGTTTTGTATAAGTTTCACCCAAGATTAAATTTGACTCTCTAAGTTCTCTTAAAAAAGCTCTTTGAAGTCTAATCTTTTTCATCCATGTTTCTTTTTCATTAAGTCTTGCATTTTTAGTGCCTTTTTTTGTTGATGCACCACTTCTTAGACCTTTTCTTTTTTGAACAATATTTTTTCTAACCCTAACTCTTGAAGTACCAACAGTTTGTTTTGCCTTAACTGCCTTATCAGCAACAAGACCTCTCATATCTGTTTTTGTTATTGCCTCTTTTATATCTTCAAGTCTCTCTGGATCAAAAACTATATTGTTTTTTGAGACACCTAAAACGGATGCTGCAAGTTTCTTTTGGGTTTTTAAATTCATTTTAATTTATCTCTTAAATTTGATTTCCTTTCTTTGTAAGAACTTTATCTAGTTCTTTTTTCTGAGCTTTTTTTTCATCAACTACTTCAGATTCATCTTTAGCGTTCTTTACTTTCTTTGCTTCTTTTTCTTTTTCTTTTTTTTCCTTTGCTTCTTTGGCTTTAGCTTCCTTGTCTTGTTTTTTCTTAGCGGATGCCTTTTCTTTAGCTTCTTTTAAATCCTTTCTTTCCTTGATTGAATCTTCGATAGCTTTAATTTTCTTTTCTACATCTAAGTTTAAAACTTTAAGACCTAATTTTTTTATTTCTAATAAAATTTCAAGTCTTCTTTTTGAACCTACTCTACCTGAAACAATAACTCCTTGTGTTTTTTTATCAATATTTGATAATGATAAAACAGTGCTAACTATGACTGGTTTAAGACCCATAACAAGACCTTTCACCTTATTATCTTTCTGGTAACCAGATTTAACAACTGGAGCATAACCTCTCTTTCTAAGTCTTCTCTTATTTTGAAGACCTCTTGGTTTTCTCCAACCTAATCCAAGGCTTTTCTTATGTGAATCTGTTCTTACGAAGTTTATTTTTTTCATTTTAATAACTCTGATTTATTTACTTAATTTCTTTTCCATCCTTTTCTGTTAAATATATTCCATCTTGAAATATTCTTTTGTCAAATCCAGGTCTCTTTGTTAATTGTTCAATTGAAGCAGCCATTTGACCTGTTTGTTCTTTATTAACACCTTCAACAACAATAATGTCTCCATCAACTTTAACTGAAACACCTTCTTTTATTGGAATTGTTCTTGGAACTTTTTCTCCAATAAAATTCTTAATTTCAAAAGTGTTACCTTTAACTGCAACAGTCATTGGAAAATGACCTGAACAAATCTTTAATTTGTAAACATGACCTTGTGTAACTCCTTTAAAAGTATTTTTTAAATGAGCAATATAAGTATAAATTATTTTTTTTGATCTCTTTGTTCTAGTATTTGAAGTTAAAATAATTTGATTATTATTTAGTTCTGTTTTAATAATAGGATTAAAGATATTTTTTGATACTTCACCTTTTGGACCTTTTACTAAAAAAATTCCTTTATTAAGTGAAACTTGAACATCTGAAGGAACAGCTATAATTTCTTGAAAAAACTCTTTTCCTTTTACAGGAGTTTTTTTAACAGGATCTTTTTTAGAACCAACAGAGTTTGTTGGTTTAACAGCTTCTTCTTTGACTTGAGTAGTTGTTTCTTCCTGAACATGTACATTATTTTGTTCTTCAATTTTTTCTTCCATCTTAATAACAGAAAGCGAGTAGCTTTCCTCCAATCTTTTTTTCTTTAGCTTCTTTATGCGTAATTATTCCTTGATTTGTTGAAATAAATATGATGCCAAAATCTTTTGCAGGCAAATATCTTTTCTCAAACTTCTCAAAATCTACTAGTTTAATTTGATATTCTGGTCTAATAACATTTGTTTTATTTATGCTACCTGAAAGTAAAATTTTAAGCATATTACCATGACCAGCAGCTACTTCTTCAAAACCAGCAATGTATCCTTCATCTTGCATGATTTTTAGTATAGCTCTAATAGTCTTTGAGTTATTTTTTGTAATAACTTCAACTTTACCAAGCTGTTCATAATTTTGAATCAGTGATAATACATTTGCCAGTGGATTGTTTAAACTCATTTTTTTACACCTTTTAGCTGAACTTTTTGAAACCAAGATTCAAAGCCACATCTCTAAAACATTGTCTGCAAAGACCAAGACCATATTTTCCAATATGAGCTCCTTTTCTTCCACATCTCTTACATGCTTTTGTGTTTTTTCCATACTTTCTTTCCTTAGGAAGATTGTGTTTTTTGAACTTGATTGCCTTTGGCTTGTGTTCAATTTGTTTTAATACTTTTTTTGGATCTGAAGCCGTCATTAATCTTCACCTACTTTAACATTAAATTCTTTTTTGAAATAATCAATTGCATTTTGCTTTGAAATTTTATGTGTCTTTGGAATTTTTTTCTTTTCAAGTTTTCTTTTCTTAATTCTGAAACCAGGTCTTTCTAGTGTTATACTTGTTTGAAGACCAATAATTCCAATTTCTGGATCATATTTAGCATCAGGAATATCAATATATTCATGAATACCAAAGGAAATATTACCTGAATCATCAAAGCAACTTTCTGGAAGTTTATTTTCTTTTGCTTTCAAAAGTCTAACAAACAATTCCCTGGCTGCTTTTTTTCTAAGAGTAATCTTACAACCAATTGGTAAACCAGGTCTTAAACCCCAACCAGCAATTCTCTTTTGAGTAATTGTTTTAACAGGAGTTATTCCAGTAATTAACTTAAGAAGCTTTTCAGCTTTTTTTAACTTAACCTGATCTTTACCTGCACCAATGTTAAGAGTTAACTTCCCTATCCTAATTTCTCTCATTGAATTCATTTTGTCTTAACCAAATCTCCAACTACAAATGCGTAGTCCTTTTTGGTCTCATATTCTTTTTTATCGTATTCTACTTTTATTGTAGAACCTGAAATTTCAGTTATTGTTGCAAAAGTACCGACGTGACTTCCTTTAAACAAAAGTACTTTAGCACCTTTTTCAAGCTTTAAGTGATTTTTAATTTCTTGTTTCTTTGAAAATGAAAAAACAACTGTATCACCTGTTTTGAAAGTATCTTTCTTAACAATAGCTGTTCTTCCATCAAGTGTTCCAAGTTGAACTTTATCTTTACCAAGCAGTTTTTTTGAAGTTATTTTTGAAAGCTTAGTTTCTGATTCCTTCTTATCAATTGTTGAAAGGTAAAGTTTATTCTTTTTATTGATTAACATTAAATAATGTTCATCCTCAATTGGAATTGATAATACATCCATAAAAGCAACAGGATATCTGTAATCTTTTCTTCTTGTTCCATTGACTAAAATTTCTTGAACATGAAGTATTCTCTTTGCTTCTTTTGTTGTTTTAGCCTTACCAAGCAAGTTTCTTAAAATAATATTGATAGGTATAGACATATCTCTATTTGAGCCACCTGGATTTGGTCTAGTAGTGAAAGTATTTACTTTCCTATTAATAGGCCAGGTTTTTGGTGAACATTCAATCTTTAGATGATTCTTTGGCATTATTTTTCACCTGTAATTTTTGTAATCTTTTTTTATCGTCAAGGTTTAAACTTGTAATCATTAAATTTGATGGATTAAAAGCAACCTTTGTTTTTGAACCGTCTTTCTTTGAAATTTCAAGTTTTTCAACGTAAACTTTGTTTAGTTTTACATCAATTTTTTCTACTTTTTGTTCTTCTCCTTTGAAACTTCCTCTTTGAACTTTAACTTTATCTCCAGTTCTGACCCTAATTGATCTTCTCTGATATTTTTTTCTAAGTTCTGAGCTTAAGTTTGCATTCAAAAATTTACCTTGAGTGTGTAAAGGAGCATTATATTGATACTTCCTTTGCTTTCTAGCTTGAACGCTTTTTTTCCATGAGTTTGAAAATGTTGATTTCATTATTATTACCTTATACTATTATGCTTGCAATCTTTGAAATACCAGGCCATCGCTCACAAGCTTCTTTTGCAATTGGTCCTTTGAAAATTGTGCCTTTTGGGTTTCCCTTATCGTCTTTTAGTACAACCGCTGAGTTATCTTCAAACTTAATTCTTGTACCATTAGGTCTTTTGTACTCTTTCTTTTGTCTTACAATAACCGCAAAAACAACTTGTTTTCTCATATCAGGTTTTCCTTTTTTAACAGCTGCTTGAACTAATTGACCAACGCCTGCTGAAGGAAGACGCCCCTTAACAGTTTTACTATTTTTTACGCTAATAATTTTTAAGAGTTTAGCTCCTGAATTATCACAAGTCTCTACAAAAGAGCCAACGTTAAGTGCGCGTGTGATTGTTGCTTTTACTGGTTTCATAATATTTCCTCAATGATTTATTTTTTGTTAATTATTTCAATAACAATGAAATTTTTTGTTTTTGAAAGAGGTCTTGTTTCTTTAATTCTAACAATATCTCCTTCCTTAGCTTTGATTTCATCAGGGTTATGAGCTTTAACTCTTGTTCTTCTTCTTTCATATCTCTCAAACTTAAGTCATATTTTTTTCTATCCCATTCAACAGTAACTGTTTGTCTCATTTTATCTGAGATAACTCTTCCTTCGAATGTTCTTCCTCTTGTATTGATTGAATTTTGTTTCATTTTATTTTTATCCTGTCTTGTGGTTTTTTTGTGATTTTTTCTCCTGTGATTTTTTGTCCTTTAATTATGAATGTTGATGTGTTTTTTAACACAACTTTTGTTTTTTCCTTTGTTTTAATTTTGAATGTGTTTTTTGTTTCATCAATGATTGTTCCTTGAAGCCCTATGAGTGATTTATTTTTGCTTTTTGTTATTTGAACATTTTCACCGATGTATTCTTCTTTGAATTGTTTCATTAGTTTTTGACTTGTATTGTATCTGGAGCAAACCCAAGCATAGTGAGTTCATCTTTGATTTCTTTTAAGTGATTACCTTGAAGTTCAACGTAACCTTCCTTAGTTGTTCCGCCACAAGCAAATTTGTTTTTTAGCTTTTTGGACAAATCTTTAAGGTCTATTTCGTGTCTGTTGATTCCTTCAATCAAAGTATACTTTTTGCCAAATTTCTTTTTGATTATCCTCACTGTTATTTTTTGATCTTCTTTTGCGATATCCTCAAAAGAAACAAGCTCTTTTGGTAATCCAGTTACTGGGTCTATATCACTCATTTTGTTTTTGAATTGTTTTTATTTTAGCTATTGTTTTTTTTAGCTGTTTTATCTGGCCAGGATTTTTCACATTTGATCCTGTTGAAACTTGGGAGTTTAATTTAATAAGCTCCATCTTAGCTTCCTTTAGCTTTTTCTCAAGCTGATTTGCATTTAAACCAGATAATTCTTTGTATTTCATTCTGATTTCTCCTCTGTTTTTTCGGATTTATCAGATTTTGTTTCTTTAACATCTGTTTTTTCTTCTTTTGAAACTTTTTTATCTGAAACATCAATTTTTGAATTGTTATCTTTAGGTTTTGATTCTTTTTTATCCTTTGCAACATCTTCTTTAACTTCTTTTTTTGCTTCGGATTTCTTTTCTGAAACCTTTTCTTTAATTTCTTCCTTAACTACTTCAGCTTCTTCTCCTTTAACTTCTTCAACGACTTCTTGAATTTCTGAAACTAAAGTTATTCTGTCTGGAAGCTTGATTGTACCTGGCATGATGCTTACTTTAATTCCAACAATACCTGTTTTTAATTTTGCAATTGAATAAGCTTTAAGTACGCCTGAAACTGAAAGATCACCGCATTTTTTTAAGTAACCTTGATAAAATCTCCAAGTTTTAGCTCTACTACTTGGAATTTTTCCTGAAATGAGTATCTCAACACCATATGCACCTGAACTAATAACATTCTGCATTGCTTTGTGACCAACCCCTTTGAATCTTTGTGAACCAAATCTTTCAAGTGAACCTGCAATCATTTCAGCAATTATATTTGCATCAAGTCCAATATCAAGAACTTCTTCAATTTCAATTTGAGGATTTTCAAGATCAAAAGCGGCTTTTAATTCTCTTGTAACTCTTGATATATTTGAACCCGATCTTCCTACAACAAGACCTGGTCTTGAAGTAGCAATAATAATTTTTTCTCCCATAGGAGTTTTTCGAAGTCTAACATCGCTTAAGCCTACACGACCTAGTGATTTTTTTACAAACTCCTTAATTTGGAATTCTTTTACATTATCCGCGACAAACTTTCTTTCAATCATTTTTTGGTTTTGCCTCTTTTGAGTTATTTATAATTGTTTCTTTAACTTCAGGTTTATTTTCATTAACTTCTTTTGAATTATTTGATTCGAATTTTTTAGTTTCTTTCTTTGGTTTCTTTTCAATTTCTTGAACAGCTATTTCAAGATGTGTTCTTTTCATTCGTCTTCTGCTTTGTCTTCCCATGTGCCAAGGAGCAGATGCTCTTTGAGCTGATAAGTGAACAATTTTTAAGTCTGAACTTAAACCAGCTGCATTTGCATTTGCTTCAACTGAATTCACAATTTTAAGCACATTCTGTGCTGTTTTTATTGGATATTTACCAGGACCAATTCCTGCTTTATGACCTGCACCTGCTGTAAACCTTGAAAAAGGAACTGCTCTTTTTTCAGCAATAACTTCTTCTAAGTATCTTTTGGCATACTCAACTTTCTTGTTTCTAAGGATTGCACAAATCTCAATAGCCTGTTTTGGTGAAACAGGAGCATCTCTTAGGACTGCTCTTGAAACATTTTCCTTTTCCTTTTGATATGAATATTTATATGCCATTTTTTATCTTTATCTTACTGAAAGTGCTGAACTTGATCTGGTTGCACCAACTCCAGGCGCGCTGTGTTTTGACTTGCTTCTTGTCAATGAAAACTCACCAAGACAATGACCAATCATTTCTGGTTGAACAATAACTTGTTTGTATTCCTTACCATTATGCACTTTGATAGTTTTATTTACCATATATGGTAATATAATCATGTCTCTTAAATGTGTTTTAACATTATTCTTGAATTTGATTTTTTCTGCAAACTTTTTTTCTTCTGAAGTAAATCCTCGTTTGATTTTTCTTCTTTTACTGGCAGGAAGAATATCCGCTAACTCTGAATTAGACATAGCTTGTAGTTCTTCTAAGGATTTTCCTTTGTATTTGAATTCTTTTGCCATAAATATTCACCTTTATCTGTTACGACCTGTATGTCTTGGTCTAATCATACCAACCTTTCTTCCAGGTGGTGCATTTCTAGGAGCAATTGTGGATCTTCCTTTTCTTGATGATCTTGCACCACCAAGCGGGTTATCAACTGCGTTCATTGATGCAGCTGAAACAGAAGGCCAATATTTTCCTTTTGCTTTCATTGCTTTGAATTTTATTCCTGCTTTCATAAAAGGTTTATCAGTTCTACCAGCACCTGCAATTAAGCCAACTGTTGCAAAACATTTTGGATTAAACTCTTTTTGTTTGCCTGAAGGTAATTTAACAAACACTTTATTTTTAGTTTTTGAAACTATTTTTGCAAAACCACCAGATGATTTTACAAGTCTTCCACCGTCTCCTGGTACGGTTTCTAAATTAAAAATGATTACTCCTTCAGGTATTTTTGATAAAGGAAGGCAATTTCCTAATTTTATTGGAACATTATCTCCTTTTTCTAAAACATCACCAACTCTAATTCCCTCTGGTGCAATTATTAAGTTATTTTTGTTATCTTCATATTTCATGACTAATAATGGGGCGGTGTGACCAACTGAATTAATTATATCAACAACAGTTCCTTTACCTTGAAGATTTGAAACGTCTCCTGCGAAGTTAAAACTATTTGAACGATATGTTGGACTTCCTTTTCCACGTTTTTGTTGAGTTAATGTTTTTCCCATTTTAAATCATATTTTTGTTTTTTTGATAATTAATATTTAGTTTTACATTAAACCTAATTTTGTTGCTAAGTCAATTGCAGGTGATTCATCTGAAAATTTAACAAACACTTTTTTTGTTCCTTGAGGCGTTATCATTGAATTAATACTAATAATTTTTACATTGAAAGTTTTTTCAAGTTCTTTTTTAATCTCTTGCTTTCTTGCTTTCCTATCAACAACAAAAACTAATTTGTTTTCAGACTCCATTAGTCTAATTGATTTCTCTGTTGATAATGGATGTTTTATAATCATTTTTTAGCCTTCTTTTCGGTTTTTGGTGATTCTAATTTTTTCTTAGTTTCAGAAGCTACTTTTTTTGGAGTTGCTTTCTTTACTGTTTTCTTAATTGTTTTTTTAGCTTCTTTTTTAGCTTCTTTCTTTGGAAGAGTAAGTCTTTTCTTTTCTTGAGACTCTCCTTTGAAATCTTTAGTAAACATTTTTGATTCTTTAAGGAATTTAATTGCTGATTCTGTGAATATAGTCATTCTTCCAGGATTTCCGCCAGGAGCTAATGCTTCAACAGATAGATTGTTGATAACTACTGTTTGAACACCTGGTATGTTTGAAATTGCTTTAACAAATTCTTTTGAATTTTCATGAGTTACAATTAAAAGACCTGTTGTGTCTTTTTCTTTTGCTCTTTGAATTTCTTTATCAAAACCAAAGTTTGAAATTAATTTGATTAAATTTTTTGTTTGTTTTTCTTGTGAAATTTTATCCTCAATAACAAAAGGATAATTTGTTGGAATTTGATGATTTCTTTCTTTAACAATTTCTAAGTTAATTGTTGCTGAAATTGCGGATCTGATTGCTTTTCTTCTTTCTTTAACATTAATTTCTTCAACCCAATTTTTATCAGCTTTTGGAGGGTGTGCTTTTCTTCCACCAACTGTTCCAGGTGCAAATGCTCCAACCCAATTCATTCTTGTTCCTCTTCTTGAAAGGATTTTTCTTGGCACTCTTGAAATTCCAAACCCGTATGAACCACGGTATTTTCTTCTTCTTCTTGAAATCTCAGCTGAAGCTCTTTTACCTGCGTTTGGATAAGCTCCATAAGGTTGTCTTTTCTTTGATGCAGTTGATAAAAATGCTCTTTGAATTAAGTCAAATCTTATTGGTTCTGAAAATTGACTTGGAAGATCAATTGAACCTGTTTCTGTTTTTGACTCATTTAATATTTTTAATTTCATTGTATTGCCAATTTATGCTTTTTTTCTTTTTCTCTGATTGGTTTTGTCATGATAATTGTTCTTCTTTTTGGACCCATGACTGAACCATGTAATAATATATATTTAGTTTTCAAATTTCCATATCTTTCAAAGTCTTTTCCATATTTATCAAGTTCTTCTGAAACATCTAAAATTTGTTTGTTATGTTCTGTTCTTTGATGAAAACCTGTTTGACCAGCATGAGCAACTCTCCATGAAATGTGTTGTGCTCTTACCCAAGGACCAAGTGAACCAGGTGTTCTAGTTCCTTTTTCTGATTTGTGACTTGTAAAACCAATTCCAAATCTTCTAACAGGACCTTGAGTTCCTTTACCTTTAGTAATACCATGTAAATCAACAAATTGACCTACATCAAAAACTGATTCAAAAGGAATTTCTTTATCCGCATGTTCTTTTATAAAAGCGATTTTTCCAGCGTTGGTTCCACCAATTCCTGATTCAAATAATTCAGGAGTTTTTTTCCAACACCAGATTTTTTAGGTTGAGTATATACAGTTACAGTAATTTTATCATAATCATCAGGATTTAGTTTGTCAAGCTCTGCTTTGGTTTCTTTATTAGCAGGTATTTTTCTTAGAAGCTCTTTTTCAGTTTTAAAGAAAATTTCTTTTGAAAGAACAAGAGCAGCATTTATTTTTTGATAAAAACGAGAAGAAGCAATTCTGATTGGAGGACATTCAATAATAGTTCCAGGAACACTCATTTCTTCGTTGTTTATATGAGACTTTTTGTTTTCATTAATAGCCATTACGTGAACCATCGAGACTTTGTAGCCTGGAAATGCAAGAAGTTTAGCATCTTTTGAATCAACCCAAGATCTAACTCTAGCATAAGGTCTAGAGGCCCTTTTTCTTGGCCAATATTGCATACTTCCAAATCGTGGTCTTCTTATTGTTGGCATTTTAACGAATTTAGCCTAAAACTTCCAGAATTCAGTTCGTACTGAAAAAGGTTCTTTTTCAGGCTGGTTTTGTTATATTTATCCATTTAAGATAATTTATCTTAAACAAGTTCCGAAATCCCAGTCGATTTATAAATATTGTGATTGAATAATAACAAAAAAATCAAGAAAAATACCGCAAAATCCATACAAAAATTAATTTTTAGCTTTATCTGATTGATTTAAATTAGATGAAGAAGATATTTTTTCTGATTTTAACTCAGACTTAGATTCTTGTTTTGATTTAGAAGGTGTGGATTTTTTTTTGGAAGAATGTTTTCTTTTTGCTCTCTTAGCAGAATCCTTTGACTTTAATATAGTATACATTAAAGGGTTTTTTATTCGCCTACAAAAATCATCAGGCTTACAAACACCCAAGTCAATATAATAACTCTTATTATTACAATTAGGCGGAGGAGGAGATTTATTTTTTTCATTATATCTTAATTGACCTTCAATATACACTTGTCTTAGACTCTCACCAACTTTGCCATTGACTTTATTCCACTCTTCCAATCGGGCTTTGATTTGTTCATTAGACCAACCAATATTACGAAGAAAATTCTTTAAAACAAATATTGATCTTTTCTTTCCATCCTTTAGACCTTGAAGTATAATTTTCATACAAGGAGGAAAAAATGCTTCAGGAATCGCATCAGAAATTTCATCATATTCAATTCTTTTTTTTGGTGCCTCTTCTTCAATTTTAGGTTCAAAGTCAAAAGCTTGAACAACTAATTTACCTGCCTCATTTTTCTCAGCAGATCTATCTAAAAAACCTTGTTGAATCTTAACATTTTCAGGTTTGGCATACTCTTTTTTGAAAGAAAGAATTTTATCAAGAGGTATTGGAACAGAAACCAATTGTGATTTTTCATGAAAAGAAAAAGGCATTCTAAATAAATGTCTAGAAGAAATAAGAATAGTATCAATATCTAAAAATGGCTCAGCATTTAATTTTTCTACAATATCACCAAATTCATTTGCTTCTTTTCTAATAATTTCATTAGGATCCATCCCAGTTTTTTTAACTACAGCCTCAAAATCATGTTTTTCATAATTCATTATTGCTTCACTAACAGGATCTTTAATTAAAAACTTAAGATAAGCTGCAATTTTTCTTGGAGCTTCTGGAAACAATTCTTTAGTTGGCTTACCACCAATAGATGAAGGAAATGATTCAAATGGAACAGCTATATGAAAACCTTTGTTACCTGAAAACTTACAAGTAATAGATTTAATATCATAATACTTAAGAACTTTAACAGTATAAAATGCAGTAATTTTAGAGTATTCTAATAGTTTGCAATCAATATCAATTAATAAATCCCATCCTGAGCGAAGAGAATTAAGTTCCTCTGTTCTCATACTTCTATCTATTTGGAGAGGATTACTCCAACGCTCTTCAGAACAATGAAAAGAAGTTGTACCTCTTTTTGCGTGTTCCATAATATCAGATGGGTGCTTTAAAACATCAGGTCTTTTACCAAAACCTCTTTCACCATATCTAACTGCAACCTCTCTATCTTCAGCTACTCGAACCATTTCATTCTGAATATCTCTTCGCTTATAGAATTTTAGAGTTTTACTAATAAACATGTTTATCGCACCAAATAAATAGTATTACTAAATAATAAATAAGTCTTGTTTATATGTTTAATCTATAAAAATAAAGCGAAAAAATAACGAAAGAGTTATTAACTAAAAACACAACACTAGTTTTATGGAAGTAATGTTTATTTTAATAAAAGTAACGCACGGAAAGCTTAAATTAGTTAGTTCTAAATTAAGAGATTTTGAAGAAATAGAAGAAGTAAATGAAATCTATGGACGTTATGACATTATTGCAAAAGTTGTTGTTGAATCAAAAGAAGAGGTAAAAAAATTCATTCAAAATAAATTATTAATTACAGAAGGAATATCAACAACAGAAACTTTAATTACACTTTAAGTTCTAAAAACACCATGTTTTAATATTATTTATCATCTGATAAATACTCTGAATCAATAACTTCTCGAATTTTTTGGGCTTTTTTATCACCAATCAAATCAACTTTCTTAAGAGACTCAATAGACGCGTTAAAAACTTTTTTTACAGAACCAAATTTTGAAAGCAAAGGTTTAGACAATGAAGGACCAATATTTGGCAGAGCACTAACTAAATATTCTTGTTGTTCTTTAAGTGTTAGAGGTTTAGATGAGTGCATATAATACTCTTTTTTCTCTCCTTGTTCACGTTTTGCAATTGTCTTTAAAAATTCTGCAGAATCAATTGGATTTTTAGTAAAAATTATTGCGATTCTAAAAGAAAGTGCAATGGTTGAAATCATTCCTCTAATTGCATTTGGATGAATATTTCTCTGAGAATAAATATCATCTTCACCTTCAATCATAATAATTGGTTTAAGACATCTCGAAAGATCTCTTGCCTGAGATAAAAGCCTGCCATCAATAATTGAATCAACAAAATCTTTTTTAGTTTTATATTCAACCACGACACGATCTGAAATTTGATAATCACCAACCTCTAAACGTTTCAAATTAATCAACACATCATCATCAGCTAATTTTTTCATGACTTTTGAACCTTTTTCTCGATAATCAATATCAATAGTTAAAAGGTCTTTTTCTTCAATGGAAGAATCTTATTTTGAACTAAAAGATTGAATATTTTTTTGTTCCTTAATAATTGATTTGTTCAAACCAGATTTTAATTTGTTTAAGTTTACATACATCTTCTTTTCCTTGTGATAAGCAGACCACCTATAAGCTTCATCTCGAGTCTTTCTAGTCATCAAAATAAAGACTTTGCCTTTTTCAAGACGACCAGTCCTGCCCCTTCGTTGAATACTCCTGATTGCAGAAGGAATTGGTTCATAGAAAACAACCAAACCTACTTGTGGAATATCAAGACCTTCCTCACCAACAGATGTACTTATCAGACAATTAAACTCTCCATTTGAAAACTCTTCAAGTATCTCTTTTTGTTTTTTTTGAGATAAACCTTTTTCTTCTTTATTTCCTTGACCAATAAACGTCTTACTAGAAATCCCAAGAGAATCGAGAAGCCTTTTTATAACTGAAGATGTGCTTCTATATTGTGTAAAAATAATTATTTTAACATCATTTTTGTTTGAAAGTTCATGTTTAATTAAGTCTTTTAAGACTTTTTGTTTTGGATGTACTACACCTGCAGATAATAAATTTGAAAGTTTGATGAAAGCTAAAGTAAAATTTGAATCTGCAACAAGATTTTTAACTGCTTTAACTGTAGAAGAAACTGCTTGATCTTTTAATTTTTCAAAATATTTTTTTGTAGGTTCAAGACCTTGAGACTCAAGAAGTTCAAGACCATGTTGAAGTTTCATAATTTCAGCCAATAAACTTATTGATTTGAGTATACCAAAATCTTTTTCACCAGAAGAAATTCTACTTCTTAAATCTCCTTGTAAACTTAAAAGAGACATTCTTGTAAGATTAGTATACGAACCTTGAAAATAACCCAATTCTTTTATATCTTGAACTTTCTTCTTAATAGATGTTTCAAGCAAAACTTTTATTTCTAAAAATTCTTTTGGAAAATCCACTTCAAGCCATTTTATATCAACATCTTGAACAAACTCCTTAATATCTGAATCCTTTTCAGTTCTAATTTCAATATTTTCTATAAATAAATTTTGACAAACTTCCTCTATTTTGGCCAAATCTGAACCTGGAGAAGCAGTAAGAGCTAAAACCCTTTCATGTTTTGCCACTTCATGATATTTTTTTGCAATATAAACATATGAATAATCTTTTACTGCTCTATGAGCTTCATCAAACACTAAAAGACCAACATCATTAAGAAGGATTTTACTTGAAATAATATCATTTTCTAAACCTTGTGGTGTAGACACAATTATTTTAGCTGATTCCCACAATTCAACTCTTTTAGCAGGTTTTACAAATCCAGTAAATAAAACAATTTGATCTGATGGAATATCTAAGTAACTTGAAAAACTTTTAACGTGTTGTTCTGCAAGCGGTCTTGTTGGAGCCAAAACAACTATTTTTGAATTAGAATATAAATCAAGCCTTTGTGCAGCAAGCAAAATAGCAATTGCAGTTTTTCCAAGTCCAGTAGGTAAAACAACCAAAGAATTTCTTTTTGATACTGATTCGAATATTTTTTGCTGATATGGTCTTGGAATAAAATCTTTTAACATTTGATTAATCAATTCAAAAGAACAGCTAATAGTTTATAATTGTTATTAAAGAAAGTCCAGTGTAAAAAATAATAAAAAAAAGAAAAAAGAAAGTGATTACTTCCTTCCTCTAGCCATCTTTGCTCTTGAGATGTCTCCGTGTTTGTCAACAAAGTAAAGATAACCTGATTCTTTTTTAACGCCAACTTTTGCGGCTTTTTGTGCTTTTTGTTTGCCTTTCTTTCCGCCACCCCTTGACATTACTGCTCTTGAAACATCTCCGTCTTTATCAACGAAGTAAAGATAACCTGCTTCTTTTTTAACACCTGCTTTTGCGACTTTTTCAGCAATTTTATCATACCCCCTCATAGTTAAGACCAAAAGGTCTCGTCTATAAAAAAATTAGTTATAAGCTAATTTAGATATTCTATTTATTTAAATGTTTCGAATTTTTCCGTCGAAACAGCCTCTAAAAAATAATAACTAGCTAGAGAAGAAAAACAAATAATTTATCTGCGTTTATCTACATATTTCTTTGATAAATAAAGAACAATTTTTCCAGAAATCATACCTAAAATAAAGAAAAATAATACGCCCCAAAAAAAGCCCGAAAATAAAACATAACCAATAAGAAATGCGATAATTAGTAACACATAAGGAAAATTAAGCCCACCTTTTGTAAATTTATGAGCTGTTGCAGCAATTATACCAAATAAAAAAATAGTTACAAAAATCATAAATGAACCACTAAAAACTAAAGATAAGACGATGCCGAGGGCAAGAAAAACCAATAAAGACAATTCAAAAATATATGCAAAAAACATGTTAAACAACAAATACTCATAAATATATATAAATATTTGCCCAATTCTAATAAAAATGATTTGCAAAATACTTGGTTTTTTTGATATGCTTACTATGATTGCAATGCTTCTTTTAGTTAATGAAGTGATACCATGGCGGGTAGGACTAATATTTGCATCATACTTAATTATTAAAGGAATAGCATTTAAAGGAGATTTTGCAAGTTATGTTGATATGACTATAGGATTATATATGATTATAATACCAGTTTTTTCACCTACTTTTTTAACAGTAATATTCCTAATATATCTTGGACAGAAAGCATTCATAAGCTTTTTTTAAAGACTGTCTTCTATAACATGCATAAATAAATAGGCCACAATTGCACCCAATACTGCTGCTAAAAGAAGCAACCAAAAACTATTAACAACAGCAATTAAGAACCATGCGAGTAAAGAATAACATACTATTGAAAAGAAAATAAAAATGTATAGTTTTCTAGAGAAGAAAAATATGTTTAAACCAGCTGTTGCACCTTCGCTAATTTTAACTCCTGAAATTGTAGGAATTGGAAGCATAGAATAAAATGCATAAATAAGATTTATCTTAATAAACATCAAAACCCAAGGGTTATGTGTCCAGAAATAAATAAACCCAACAAACATTGCAAAAACTACATTAGAAACAACACCCCAAATTGATAATGTAGCCATATCTTTTACATTAGTTCCATATCTAAATCTACCAAGTCTTAACCTTTCTATGTGCTCATAATAAAGAGAACCAGGATATAAGAAAGGAACAAGTCCATAAGTCATAAATGTAAGTAAAAGACCTATCAATATTCCAGGAAGCCACCATTTAAAATGGACCACATAACCATCATTTAAAGAAACTAATTTTTGTACTGAAAAATTTATCAACATTGCAATCAAAACTGTAAATGAAGCAAAAATCCAGTTTACCAAACCCAAGTAAAAATCAAAAAATGTACTTCCCCACATTCTAAACGAAAAAATAAACCCAAAAAGGATAGCTGAAATGATTAGTTGTTTCTTTTCACTTTCAGAAAATTTAAAATAAACTTTTGCATGTGCGAGGAGCTCCATAGATAATTCATTCGCTTATTTATTATAAATAATTTACCAATTTTATTATTAAAATTAATTTGAATAATAAAGACTTTTTAAGTCAGAATTTAATCCTTCTTCATGACCTGCACCAATTATACAAAGAAGTTTTGAATTAGGATTATTTTTGAGGTACAAAAAAATCTTTTTTGCCATAAATTTATTTCTTTCATCAATCAAAACCTTGTAAATAGAGGGATACTGTTTCTTAATTTCTTTAAGTAAATAATTAATGGTTTTTTTTGAAGGAACTTTTTCTAAACTAATATTTACTTTTGGTGCAAAACCAAACATTCCTTTGAAAAGATCAAATAAAATTTTCATTTTTTCCTTAAAACCGAAACTTTTGGAAAATCTTTGAAGAGTAATTTGAATGTCTCTATCAATAAAAAGAAGTTGTTTTTGATTCTTTTTAGCTAGTTCAATACCTTTTTTCATATCTGAACCAGGTTCAATTCCGACAATATTTCCTAACTTCTTTTGAACAAATCTTCCTATTATCATAAATAAAAAACCAGAAAATCCCAGAGAAAAAGCATCTTTTAATCTTAAATTGCTTTTTTGTTGACCGGACATTAAAGCATGATATCTCCTTAAATCAAGTTCAACTGCAATAGTGTCTGGATTAAATTCATCATAAATTCTTTGAATTTCACTAATTGAATCAGAAGAAATATGTGATGTTCCAACTAGCTTTAGATTATTAAACATAAAAAAGAAAAAGTTGAGGTAATATAAAAAATTAGTTTTTAAGTGAAATATTTTTTTCAAACATATTAACTAGTGTTTCACTAAAATATGAAGTATTTGCCCAGATTCCAACATCATAATTTGGATGAACTGTTTCGTCGTCCATTAACATAAACATGACTTGTTTTCTGTCAACAATACAAAATCTTCCCTTAGAATCTGAATCAACAACTTCTGCATATTTTTCTGCTTTAGAAAGAATATCTTTTGTTTTAGGTGTTATTGGAGCTGCAATTTTGATTTTAACTCCTTTTTTGTTTGCTTTTTCAAGTGATTTTGAAAGATTTGCAAGTTTTCTTATAACTCCTTCTTCTGACGTTACTAATAAAATTGAATCTTCTGCTTCTTTTATCATCATATCAAGATGTGAATAAAGTCTATCTCGTCCTTTTAGTGATGCAGTAATTTCGGATGGATTAACCATAGAAACTCCTTCTGTATGAAGAGTATTTAATTCGGTTAGAATATCTGATTCTTTTAATTTTTCAAGATTTACTAATTGACTATCTGCTTCTTCTTGAACTTTTTTCTTGACTCTCTCCAAGACTTCCTCTGGAGGTACTGCCAAATATTTTATTGGTTTGCCTAGCTTCATGATTATAAAACCTTTTTTTTCTAGACTTTCCAATACATCATAACTTCTGCTCCTAGGAACATTTGCTATATCACTGAGTTCTCCTGCTGTACTGACTCCTCTTGATAGAAGTGCAGTCCAAATTTTTGCCTCATAAGTATTTAGGCCAAAATCCTTTATTTTTTTTAAAAATTCGTTTTGAACGAGCATATTATCACCGTTATTGTTATCTGAAAGGAAAGGAGGTGTTATTTAAAAACTTTAGCTTTTTTTATCCCTTAATAGTAGTTAACTCATTTTTTAGTCTTTTTTAATTAATAATTAAATACTAATTACTCCCTAACCCCTATATTTCGTTTGGAAATAGAAATTAAAATTTGTAGATGTGTGTTCGCTTATTATTTAAAATTATTATTTTGGAACAAAATAAACAAGTAATTCGTAAAAGATTTTCAAAAATAAAAATTCAAAATTTATAATTCATAAATTAATTTTATTACATATTTTCTTATATATATCATATTAAATTTTATATTGTTAATATCATCATTTTATTATTTTCAATAATTATTTTATTATTATATTAGATTGTT
>Ga0114931_10001032_pt1 | contig 35216 bp, 30 predicted proteins | sample 2SBtaG_FD_89579 | JGI IMG/M metagenome (GOLD analysis project Ga0114931, IMG submission 89579) | Deep subsurface microbial communities from Kolumbo volcano to uncover new lineages of life (NeLLi) - 2SBTROV14_V59a metaG | ecosystem: Environmental > Aquatic > Marine > Volcanic | place: Kolumbo... | reverse complement strand
CAGGCGAAAACCGGTATAAACCGTTCCCCGGGCAGCGATCGCCCCGGTCAGATCATGGACGACGCCCAGCCGCCCGTTGGCCACCCAGCCACTGCGATCAGCAATAACATCCCGGCGCAGCACCTCGCCGCTGATCAGATTGCTTTCAATCCGCCGCCCGCCCGAGACCTCCCAATAGTCCACCCGAACAGCGCCGGAAAGCCGGGTGGCGCCCCGCTCCCACAGCCAGTCGCCATAAAACCCGGCGACCATCTGCCGGCCGCCGGCCTGGCGCTGGCGAGTGAACCCGGCGCCCAGATTGCGGTAGCGCTCGTTGGTCTCGCCGCTGTTGCGGCGGATGTCGCCGCCGATCTCAAAGTGGTGCGCGCCGGCGGAAAGGCGCAAAAAGGCGCTGGCGCCATAGCCGGTGGCCGGCACCTTGAACTGGTCGAGCACCGGGCGCTCACTGGTGCGGTTGTCGCGGGCGGCGGAAAAGACATTGCGAAAATCACGGGTCTTGTAATAGGCGCTTAGCCCCCAGGGGATATCGCCCGCGCCACTCAAAGAGGCGCTGACATCCCACGCCCCGGTCGCATTGGTGGCCAGCGCCAGACCATTGGTGCGATTTTCCTCAAAGCGGTTGAGTCTTGCCGTCGCCACTATCGTATCGCCAAGTGGCACGGTCAGGCTGCCACCAAAATGCCAGGCATCGCTGGCGGCGCGCCGGTCGATCGGCCCGCGCTGGGCCTTGGCGAGAAGAAAGGGCCCCTTGCTGTCATAACCGCCGCCATAAAGCGTGATCACCGCCGGTCCGGCGGAAAAGGCGGTGCGCGCCCAGCCGTCGATGGTCTCAAGCGAGCCATAGGAAAACGCGCCGGCGGTCGTATCGTCAGAGCTATCACTGCGGATGTCGATCACCCCGGTCAGCGCCTGATCGCCCCAGCGGGTGGCGCTGCCGCCGCGCACGATGGTCACCCCGTCCAGCGCCCGGTCCGATAGATCACTCCAGTAGATCCAGCCGCCGAAGGGATCGTTTTGCGGCACCCCATCGAGCAGCACCAGCGCGCGGCCGGCGCCATTGGGCCCGGGGCTGGCCAGCGTTACCCCCTGGATGGTCGGATGGGCGGTGCGGCTGGTCGCCCGCCGGAACAGGCGCACCGCCGGCGCCTGGTCCAGAATTTCATCGAGCCGCAAAGCGGGCGTGGCCGCGATGTCGGCGGCCGAAAACGAGGTGACGGCGCTGGCTTCCTGTCTGAGGCGATGGCCGGTTACCTCAACCTGCGTCTCCGGCGGCGCTCCCGCCCGGACAGGCGACGCCGCGCAAACAAAGGCCGTTATCAGCGCCATACGCGCTCGTCTTGTCATTCTGCAATCTCATTCTGCATATCATTTCTACGGGGTTTTTTCGGCTGTCTGGCGCGCCCGCATCACAACATAGGAACGGATTTCCTTGGCATCCCGGCTCGCCAGCTCCGACGCAAAAGAAATCATGCCATTTCCCTCAAGCAGCCCTTTGAGAACGATCTGGGCCCAGGCGCCCGCGTCGGCCAAACTAGAGGAATAGCGCAAATCCGGCAACACCCCGCCGCTGACCGCGGCATCGCCGTGACAACTGCCACAATAGCGATGATAGCGCGCCTTGCCGCGGGCGATCATGGCGGCGCTGCCGAAGGCTGCCGGGGGATGGAGCGCGGCGGCAACCGCTGCCGGCAGGGCGGGCAATGTCTTGTCGCCGCCGAGACGGAAAGTCAAAACCCGGCTGCGGTTGGTCTCCTTGCCGCTGACCCAGGCGATCTCCCCGGTCAGCAGGGGAAAAACCCCGCCCCAGCCAACCACCACCGAGATATATTGCACGCCATCCACCATAAAACTGACCGGGGCGGCGACAACCCCGGTCTGGGCGGCGAAGGACCACAGCTTTTCCCCGGTCTGCGCGCGGTAGGCCGAAAAAACCCCCGCCGCGGTGCCCTGAAACACCAGCCCGCCGGCGGTCGAGAGCACGCCGCCGTTCCACGGCCCGCCATGGCTCACCCGCCAAACCTCCTTTTGCGCCACCGGGTCCCAGGCCAGCAAATAGCCCTTGGCGCTGCGTTTGACCGCCTTTTTGGTCGCCGCGTCCTGCGGTAGGCTGGCAGCTTCCAGATCAACCCCGAGGTTCACCGCCAGATGGCTGGGCGTGAAATTGCGGTCGGCGACATAGGGAAAGGGCAACTCCTGGGCGGGAAGATAAACCAGCCCGGTTTGCCAGTCATAAGACATGGACTGCCAGTTGTGGCCGCCCAGAGGACCGGGCATGCCCAGCCAGGGCTTGCCGGTTTTCCAGTAGCGCGCCCGGGGGTTGATCACCGGGCGGCCGGTTTTCAGATCGACCCGGCTGGCCCAGTTGACCGGCACGAAGGGGCGGGCGGAAATCAGCTTGCCGGTCCGGCGGTCGAGCACATAGAAAAACCCGTTCTTGGGCGCCTGCATGATCACCTTGCGCCGCCGGCCGTCGATGGTCAGATCGGCGAGGATCATCTGCTGGGTCGCGGTATAGTCCCAGGCGGTGCCCGGGGTGGTCTGATAATGCCAGACATAGGCGCCGGTCTCCGGGCGCAGGGCGACGATCGAGGACAGGAACAGATTGTCGCCGCCGCCCGGCGAGCGCAGCCCCTGGTTCCATGGCGAGCCGTTGCCAACCCCGATATAGAGCAGATCAAGCTCGGGATCATAGGCCATGGAATCCCACACCGTGCCGCCGCCGCCCAGTTTCCACCAGTCGCCCGACCAGGTTTTGGCGGCCTTGGCGAGGATCGGGTTTTCAAACGGTTTTGAGGGATCGCCCGGCACAGTGTAAAACCGCCACGCCAGCGTGCCGGTCTCGGCGTCATAGGCCGAGACATAGCCGCGTACGCCATATTCCGCGCCGCCATTGCCGATAATCACCTTGCCTTTGACCACCCGCGGCGCGCCGGTGATGGTGTAGGACTTGCTGCGATCGATGGTCGAGACCTCCCACAGCGGCGTGCCGTTTTTCGCGTCAAGCGCCACCAGACGGCCATCGAAAGTGCCGATAAAAACCTTGCCCCGCCACACCGCCACACCGCGATTGACCACATCGCAACATCCCCGGGCGCCCCATTTTCCCGGCACTTTCGGGTCATAGGACCACAACAGCTCGCCGCTGTCCGCCTTATAGGCTTTGACCTTGCTCCAGGCGGTCGAGACATAGAGCACGCCATCGACAATGAGCGGGGTCGCCTCCTGGCCGCGATGGGTATCCAGGTCCTGAAACCAGGCCAGCCCCAGCCTGGCCACATTTTTGGTATTGATCTGGTCCAGCGGGCTGAAACGATCCTCCGCCCAGGTCCGGCCATGGGTCAACCAGTTTTGCGGTTCTTTATCCGCCGCCGCGAGACGGGCCCCGTCCACCGTTTCAATATTCGTTATCGGCTGGTTTTTCTGACAAGCAGCCAGAAAAACCAGTCCCCCCAGGAGGGTATATCTCAAATATCCTGAAAACAACATGACACAAACCCTCTTGAGGGAAAAGGCGCCTGCCACCCCCGGGAGGAGGCATGACAGGCATCGGGAACGCTAATAGGTCAGGCGGAACGTCAGATACCACTCCCGCGGCCGGGCATAGGTTCCTTCGGTAAAACCGATGCCGGGCTGATCAAACCCTGAAACGATGTAGAGTTTATTGCTGAGGTTGCGGCCGCCAAAAGTAAGCTGCCAATGATCATCCTTATGGGCGTAGGTCAGGGATGCATTGAACAAATGCACCCCCGGCTGGGTTAGAGCCGGCGTGTTCTCGGCATTGTTGTAGATCTTGCTGTTATAGCTCCAGTCGCCGTGGAAATTGACTGAAGCGACGCTTTCTAGATCATAGGTGTAATCCAGAGCAACGTTAGAGGACCATTTTGGCGTGTTGGCGAATTTGGAATTAACGTTGATGGTGGCGAAAGGATCGCTGATTTCTCTATATTTCGCATCGGTATAGGCCAGATTGCCGGTTAGTCTCAGGCCTTCAAACAAGAGGGCTACCAGTTCCGACTCCACCCCCTTGATCCGGGCTTTACCAGCGTTCACCGTGATCGGGGTGATCCCCTCCTGATTGACCACCTGCAGATTGGAGTAATCAGTATAGAATGCCGCGCCGTTAAAGCGTATCCGGTCATCCAGCAGATTCGACTTGAAACCCACCTCATAAGCCCAGACTTTTTCCGGCTTGAACGGCCGCGCTGCCGGCTGGGGGTCCACTGTCCGGCCGGTAAAGCCCCCCGATTTAAACCCGCGGGAAGCAGAGACATAGGTAAACAGATTCTCATTCCAGCGATATTCAACGCCAAAACGGGGCGATGTATCGGTAAACTTCTGTCTGGCCTGGACGTCGGGAATCAGAAGAACACCGGAAACAAGTTCCTTGTGAATCGGTGTATATCTCTTGGTTTCCTTGGTGTAGCGCAGGCCTGCGGTGAAGCTTAAGGCTTCCGTGAGATTATAGGTCGCCTGGCCATAGGCCGCATAACTGGTGTTCTTGACCAAGTTCAGTTCATCCAGATTGAGGAAAGGAAGGCCGCCCAAGGGCACAAACACATTATCCCGGCCTTTTTCCTGGAAATAATACAGCCCCGTCAGCCATTTCAGTCTGCTGTCAAACGCCAGCCCGCTAAGCTGAAACTCTTGGGTGAATTGCTTATGGTTGTAGCGGTTGGAGGTATGATCCATCGTAAGCGGCGAGTTGTCCCCGTCCCGGCCAAACAGGGCGGACAGGTCCCGGTAGGCGGTAATCGACTTCAAGGTGACGACATCAGACAGCTGGTAATCCGTGGTTAGAGAGATGCCGAACAAGTCCAGATCGGAAAAATTCGGACCGGTGGCATAGGTGGTGAAGGGATCATTGGTGATGAACCGGCTGTCATAGGGGGTCCGATCGTTGTTCGGATCGGCATCGACATTCAGATTATGAGCCGGCCCGCACATGGAGAGCGGCGCCAGACCGGCGATACAGGCGTTATAAAGGCCTGAAAGTTGCGTTGCCCCCGGATAAGCATTGAACAATTTGGACGCCGGGGAACTTTCCCGGGTCCGGGTGGCGTCCACAATCAAAGTGGTCTCGAGATCCTCGGACGCCTTCAGCAGAAATATGCCCTTGACGCTCTGGGTGTTTTCATTGCCCAGTTCATCGCTGTTCTGGCGCGCCGCCGGCAGATATTGAATGTCTCCGGCATGGGGTCCGGTAAAGGGAATGCGATGGGCATAGCCGTCCCGGTTTTTCATCGAAAATGACAGGGATGACAGCAGCTTGTCTTCTATCAGCGGCACATCCACCGTCAGACGCAGATCACGCCGGTTATAGCGACCGATCGTGGCTTCACCCTTGAAGGCAAATTCATCGCCCGGTTTTTGAGACACGATACTGATTGCGCCACCAATGGTGTTGCGGCCAAACAGCGTTCCCTGCGGACCTTTCAAAACCTCAATCCGCTCCACATTCAAAAGATCCACAAGGCCGCCAACCGAGCGAGCCACATAAACACCATCCACATAAATGCCGACGCCGGGATCAATGGTCAGCAGAAAGTCCGACTGGCCAATACCTCGAATAAAAGTGGAGACAGAAGCCGTGCTACCGCTGATTGGAGAGGTAAAATCGATCACCAGACCGGGTGTATACTCACCAATCTGGGAAACATTGGTAATACCGTTCTTCTCCAAGCTTCTGGCGGTAAAGGCCGTAACAGATACCGGAACATCCTGGAGATTTTCCGATACCTTGCGCGCGGTCACCACAATTTCTTCCAGTTTGGCCTGATCCGCCATCGCCGCCTGGCTCAGGATACCGACAGCCAATACTGAAAGTGATGCGGTTTGAAAATAATGACGCAGTGTTTTCCGGTAATTCATTATATGACCTCCCCAGTCATTAGATAACCATTGTTTCCACACCATATGCCTGTGGAAAGTTGTGCTTGATGCTGGGAAGATAAAAGAACAAAGTCGGCCCGTCTCAATCCAGAGTAGTTAAAAACTTATCCGACAAGGAACGGCCGGGTGGCGGCAAACTGACAGAAAGGGAATTTTCCTTACGGTAATCCCGGGGTGAACAGCCATATTTTTCCTTAAACACCCGGGAAAAATGGGTCATGCTGTTAAATCCCCAATGAAACGCAATTTCAGTAATCTTGAGATGGGCGCAGGCAGAACTGGACAATTGCCGGGCGCATTCCTCCAGACGGCGGCGCAAGATATACTGACCAATCGTCTCGCCATCTCCGGCATGTTCCTTAAAAATCTTGTGCAGATACCGAGGCGTAATTTGAAAAGATTTTGCGATATCTGACGGAGTCATATCCGGGTTCGACAAATTATGGTCAATAAATCGTCTGATCCGGATACGTCTGGCGTTACGCACAGCTTGGGTTGAGATAGCCGCTTCTTTTTGGGAATAAAAAGACGTCGCCAACATATCCAAAATATTATCCGCCAGATAGTTTCTAACCGTCTCATCGCCACCAAGCTCAGGCTGAAACCAGAATCCTCTCAACATCTGAGACAACAGCCCGCTGATTCCCTGCCGCCCGGAAAATCTAAGGCCGGTCATCTCTTGGGGATTGTCCAGCCTCTTGGCCAGAGCCGGATAAGGAATGCACAGCACCTCCATATCAATGGTGTCGTCAAACCAAACGCTATAGGGCTGGGTGCTGCTCACCAGGGTAAAGTCACCTTTTCTCAGATGGACATCTTTGCCATTCTGGATATTCAGACTTTCCCCTCCCATCTGCAAATGAAGCAGGAAAACTTCTTCATGCGAGTTGGAAACATGCTTTTGCGTATGATGCACGTGGGAGCCTGCCGTTATGACCCGGGAGTTGGTCAGCGGCCCCAGGGAAAACGTGCTCAGTTCCCCATGAAACTGCTGATAATCCAGAGGTTCCGCCATCAATTGGGTAAATGCCTCGCAAATAGCGTCGTTCCAGTATTCACACCTTAATTTGGGTGACAGCCCATGTGTCGAAAAAAGCCCATCTTGAGCCACTCCTTTTCTGAAGGAACCGCCCCGCGCGCTCAGTAGCGATACTGCAAGCGGAAATACCATTCGCGGGGCCGCGAGAATGTCGCCTCGACAAAGCCCACCGCGGGCTGGTTGAAGCCGGAGACGATATAGCGCTCATTGGTCAGATTGCGGCCCCCCAGGCTGAGGCTCCAGTTGTCGGCCGGGGAGCGATAGGTGACCGAGGCCCCCAGAAGATTGATTGCGCCCTGGCGCAGCTCGGGGGTGTTTTCCGCATTGTTGAAGATCGACGAGCGATAGCTGTAATCGACATGCAGATCGAGCGCCCCGTCATTGGCCATCGCCAGCGTATAATCCCCCGCGATGCTGAAGGTCGCCTCCGGCGTGTTCTGGAACTTCGAGTTCAGGGTCAGCGGCGTGCCCGGATTGAGGCGGGTGTATTGAGCATCCATATAGCCAAAGGCGGCGGTGATGCGGAACGCCTCGGTGGCCAGCGCCTGAAGTTCCGCCTCGAAGCCCCGGATGCGGCCCTTGGCGGCGTTTTCATTGGCCGGCGTGATGCCGCGCTGCACCACGATCTGGATATTGTTGTAATTGGTCCAGAAGCCGGCCAGGTTAAGCCGCAGGCGGCGGTTGAGAAACTCGCTCTTGACGCCGACTTCAAAGGCCTCGGCCTTTTCCGGATTAAATCTCAGATCGGTCAGCCCACCGGCGATATTGCCGGCGAAGTCGGGATTGAACGGCGCCGTCAGCCGGGTTGTGAAACCACCCGACTTGAAGCCCCGGGAATAGCTGAAATAGCTGAAGATATCCTCGGTTATCTGATAATTCAGGCCGCCGCGCGGCGAGAAATTGTTGAAGTTGGCCTTTTGCAACGCCGCCGGGCCGAGGAAATTGGGCTGACCGGGCCGCGGGAAGGCCTCGGGCGGCAGAATGATCGAAAAGAAGGGCGACAGATTCTGCTGGTCGAGCTGAAGCCTTTTTTGCTCGCGGGTCCAGCGGCCGCCGGCCACCAGGCTGAGTTTTTCCGTCAGCGCGAAATTGGCCTCGCCAAAAACCGCATAGGCCTTGGTCCGCTGGGTGTTGGGGCCGAAAATATTGAGAATGCCGCCGCCCAGCGGGACAAAATCGATTTGCAGCGCGTGCTCCTGAAAATAATAGAGACCTGCTGTCCAGGTCAGCCGGCTGTCCAGATTATTGCCTGAAAACTGGAATTCCTGGCTGAACTGATCCTGGTTGATGCGAAAGGAAGTCTGATCAATGACCAGCGGCGAGCCGTCGCCGTCACGGCCGAAATCGGCATCCAACTGGCGGTAAGCGGTGATCGATTTGAGGCTGACCGCGTCCGACACCTCCCAATCGACGGTCAGCGCCCCGCCGTAGCTGTCCATTTCCGAGCGCCCCGGACCGGTGGCATAGGTGGTGTCCAGATCGCCGGTGACAAACCGGCTGTCATAGGGGGTGCGATCATTGGTCGAGACCGCATCGGCATTGACCCCGATAAGCGGGCCGCAGGCGGCATCGAGAAAGCCATCGGCGCCCTGGGGCACGGAAATACAGGTGTTATAGAGCGAGCCCAAAGCGCTGGGGTCGCTCTCGGTGGTTGTCTTGAGCAGTGTCGAGGCCGGAGTGTTTTCCCGGATCCGGGCATAATCGAAGGCGAAATTGACCGTGACCCGGTCGCTGGCGTTCCACAGGAGCTTGGCCCGGGCGGTATCATTGTTCTCATTGCCCGGGTCCTTGACGTTGGGGAGCGCCCGGTTGATCAGCTCATTTTGCACCGCATCGCCCGCACCGGGACCCTGGAACGGGATGCGGCGCTGATAGCCGTCGCGGTTTTTCGACGAAAAGGCCACCTGGAAATAAAGCTGGTCCCGGATTAGCGGAATGTCGACCACCCCGCGGGTATCCAGCCGGTTATAGCGGCCAGTGGTGACCTCGCCTCTGAAATCGAAGTTCTCACCGGGCTTGCGGGTGACCACATTGATCGCACCACCAATGGTGTTGCGGCCGAACAGGGTGCCCTGGGGCCCCTTGAGCACCTCGATGCGTTCCACATCAAGCAGATCGACCACCGAGCCGACCGTGCGCGCGTAATAAACGCCATCGATATAAAGCCCCACCCCGGGGTCGGTATTGATCGCGAAATCGGACTGCCCGATGCCCCGGATGAACGCGGCGAAGGACGATGATGCGCCCGAGATCGCCGAGGTGAAGTCGATCTGCACATTGGGCACGAAATCGGAAATCTCGGTGACATTGCTCAGGCCGCGCCGCGACAGCCCCTCGCTGGTAAAGGCGGAAACCGAAATCGGCACTTGCTGGAGGTTTTCCTCGCGTTTGCGCGAGGTCACCACTACTTCATCGATCGCCAGAGAGGCAGTCTGGGGGGCGGTTTGGGCTGCGGCGTCCGGCGCCACAAAACCGGCGCCAGCAAGGCCGGCGCCCAACAGACCCCCCCTCAGGGCGAGCGCCGTGGCGCCCCGTAAATTTTTACGAAACAGTCTCATGATTTTCTCCCCGTTCCATTTTCTTTTTCAGGCGCGAACACGAGCACCTCTCCCGCCGAGAGAATGCGCTCTTTTGTCGCAGCGTTCTCGCTTGAGAGAGAAAAAAGAATCGCCTATCAGCGAAAAGATGGGGGATTTACACCCGGCGGTACTCGCGCGGGGTCATGCCGTAGCATTCCTTGAACACCCGCCCAAAATGGGTGGCGTTGTTGAAGCCGCAGGAAAAAGCGATTTGGGTAATGGTCTGACCGCGAAATCCCGGGTCGGCAAGGCGACGGCGGCACTCTTCAAGGCGCTGCTTTTGAATGTAACGCGAAACGCTTTGCCCTTCGCCCGTAAAAAGATAATGCAGGTTTCGCGGTGTCATGTGAAACGCCCGGGCAATCATGCCGGGGGAGAGCTCTGGATCGTGCAGTCGCTCCGTGATGAACTGCTTTATTTTTAGCCGGTTTACGCAGGCCACGGTGGAAACCGAGCCTTGCGACAGTTCAACCTCGTGATAGGAAGTGGCCAGCAGATCAAGCAGCGTATCCGAAGGCCGGAGCAAAACCGTATCGCAAACCCCCTGTTTGAGGCACCACCAGTATTTGCGCAACATGTCAGCCAGCATGGCGCTAACCCCGCTTTTCCCCGTCATGGTAATGCCGGTCAGAGCCTCGGGAAGCGCCAGACGTTTGCTCAACTCGGCATGGGGGATGCGCAAAACCAGCATTTCTATGGCTTCGTCAAAGGACAGCCAGTAGGGCTCGCTACTGTCACACAGGGTGAAATCCCCAGCCTCCAGCGGCGCTTCCCGGTTGTTCTGGGCATTGAGACTGCGCCCCTGCATCTGGAAATGCAGCAGAAAAACCTGTTCGTTCATCCGCGCGACCTGCGCCCGGTCATGCTCCACCCGCGAGGGGGCCGAGCAAACATTGGCCAGCACCAGAGAACCGACGGTGGTTTTTTGCAGGCGGCCGCCAAACTGTTGCCGATCGAACGGCGTTGCGTCCAGGGAGGTGAACGCATTGCAGATCAGGCCGTTCCAGTAGTCCCGACACTCCCGTGGGGACATCCCGGCTGTCGAGAAAGTTTCCAAAAATACAGCCCTATGCCGTTAAATCAGAACCTGAAATCATGGCATAAAAACGGTCTGTTTTCAAGGTGACCGCAAAGCGGGCGCGGGCAGCGGCGTCCTGAAAATTGGTCGGGGAGACAGGATTTGAACCTGCGACCCTCTGCTCCCAAAGCAGATGCGCTACCAGGCTGCGCCACTCCCCGCCAAGCCGATGATTGCCATACACGATTTACCCCGCCACGCCAAGTGGTCCTTTTGTTCAGCGCTTGGGAGCCGGAAAGCGCACCTCGGCACCGACGTGCAGGCCGAGCCTGCGTGCCGTGCCGCCCTTCAGCTCCAGCACCGCCGCCACCGGCCCGCCGGAAGGGATGATAGCAAGCGACAGCGGGGTTGCCTCGGGCGCGATGCGGGCGATCTTCCCACTGGCGTCGATGAACAGAATATCGAGCGGGATATAGGTGTTTTTCATCCACATGGCGACCGCGCGCGGCGGGTCGTAGGGAAACAGCATGCCGGCGCTATCAGCCAGGCTTTTGCGATACATCAGGCCGCGCGCCTGCTCGGCGCGGCTGCGCGCCAACTCGACCGTAAAGGAAAAGGTGCCCGAGCGGGTCGTAATGGTCAGGTGGGTCGTGCCGGTCTGGCTGTCACGGGCCAGGGAATTTTCCGTCCGGGAGGTCTCAACTCGCGCCGCCCCGGCCCCGGCCGCAAGCACCCCGCCGCCAGCCACGACAATACCGGCCATTATCGCGGCAATGTACGCCAAACCCCCTCGCCGCCGCCCGGCCAGCGGCCGCCACGCCGTGGTTTTCACCTCATCCACCCGGCTCAATCGATCTCTATTTCCGCCACCTGCAACCCCTTGGCGCTGTCGCCGATGCGCACCCGCACCTGCTGGCCCGGTTCGAGCTCGGCCAGACCGGCGCGGCGCAGGGTTTCCATATGGACGAAAATATCCCGGGTGCCCTCGCCCCGGGAGACAAAGCCATAGCCCCGCGTGCGGTTGAACCATTTGACCGTCGCATCGACAAAATCACCTTCGGGAACAACTGGCGGATGACCGCCATGATCCTGCGCGGATTCACGCAATTTGGCGCTCGCCGCACTAACGTCCAGATCGAGGATCCGGCGCACCTGAAGTCCCTTGGCCCGGCGCACCGCCTCACAATGAATGGTTGTGCCTTCAGGCAGGGTCCGCTTGCCGGTTTCCCGCAGTGCCGTGTAATGAAGCAGAACATCCCCCGATCCGTCGTCGGGTATTACGAAACCATAGCCTTTAACGGCGTCATACCATTTGACGGACCCGCGAACTTCAATCGCCTCCTCGGACGTATCCTGGGCCTTTTGGTCAGGCTCTTGTGTAATCATAATCACCCCCTCCCACTAATGGGGATTGCAGAGCATAGCATGTTTTTTAAATTTTACAAACAACACCGCCAGAAACATACCCGAGGAATACGCGCATAAGTTGCTCAGCACTCCGGGTCAGACGCCAGCCGCCTTAAAACCCGCCGGCAACGCCATATCTGCTGGAAACCTTGGGCCAAACATATTATGACTTCTCCCGGTCTTGGGGAAAGAGTCGAAAACACCACTTCAGGGGAGTTCCATATTGTGTCGCGGTTCATCACACTGATCGCCTTCATCAGCCTTGCCACTTTTGCGCCCGCCATGGCCTGGGCGTCCGAAGGCGGGATGCTCAACCTTGAAATCACCGGGTCCGGCATCGGCCTGACATCTCTGGCGGTGTTCATCATCGCCTATCTTGTGGTGATGGTCGAAGAGTTCACCCATTTGCGCAAGTCCAAGCCGGTGATTCTCGCCGCCGGGATTATCTGGACGCTGATCGCCTGGCGGGTCTCGACCATGGAGGGGTTGCCCCATAACGCCGCCGAGTTGGCCTTTCGCAGCACCTTCCTCGAGTTCGCCGAATTGTTCCTCTTCCTGCTGGTCGCCATGACCTATATCAACTCGATGACCGAGCGCAATGTGTTCGAGGCCCTGCGCTCCTGGCTGGTGCTCAAGGGCTTCAGCTATCGCAAGGTGTTCTGGATTACTGGCGGGCTGGCCTTTTTCATCTCGCCGGTGGCCGACAATCTGACCACCGCGCTGCTGATGTGCGCGGTGGTGCTGGCGGTGGGCGGCGACAACAAGCGCTTCATCAGCCTGTCGTGCATCAATATTGTCGTCGGCGCCAACTCCGGCGGCGCGTTCAGCCCGTTCGGCGACATCACCACCCTGATGGTCTGGCAAAAAGGGGTGGTCAGCTTTTTCGAGTTTTTCGAGCTGTTCATTCCCTCGGCGATTAATTTTCTGGTGCCGGCGCTGATCATGCATTTCGCTCTTCCCACCGGCATCCCCGATGCCCATGGCGAGCCGGTGAAGATGAAAGTCGGCGCCCGGCGCACCATCCTGTTGTTTTTCATCACCATCGTCATGACGGTGACCGGCCACCAGGTGCTCGACATGCCGCCGGTGTTCGGCATGCTGACCGGCTTGGGCCTGTTGCAGGTCTTCGGCTTCTACCTCAAGAAAACCGAACATAAAAAATACAGCTTCGAGGAAGCCGGCCAGATCATTCCGTTCGATATTTTCGAGAAGGTGGCGCGCGCCGAGTGGGACACGCTTTTGTTCTTCTATGGCGTGCTGATGTGCGTTGGCGGCCTGGCCACCCTGGGCTATCTCCATCTGGTGTCCACCGCCATGTATGACGGCTGGGGGCCGAGCTACGCCAATATCATGGTCGGCGTGCTGTCCGCCATTGTCGACAATATCCCGGTGATGTTCGCGGTGCTGACCATGAACCCGGTGATGGATCACGGCCAGTGGCTGCTGGTGACCATGACCGCCGGTGTCGGCGGCAGCCTGCTGTCGATCGGCTCGGCCGCCGGGGTGGCGCTGATGGGGCAAACCAAGGGCATTTACACCTTTTTCGGCCATTTGCGCTGGTCATGGGCGATCGCCCTGGGTTATATCGCCAGCATCGCCGCCCATTTCCTGATCAACGCCCGCCATTTCCCCAGCGGCTTCCAGTTCTAGGCGCCGCCCCATGGACCAGTTCTAACCATGGATATGATCGGCGAGCACAGCATCCCCGCATCCCGCGAACGGGTGTGGGAGGCGCTCAATGATCCCGATATTCTGCGCCGCTGCATTCCCGGCTGCCAGACGGTGGAGAAAACCTCGCCCACCGAGCTGACCGCCAGCGCCATCGCCAAGGTCGGGCCGGTCAAGGCGACCTTCAAGGGGGTGGTCACCCTATCCGATCTCGACCCGCCCAATGGCTATACCATTTCAGGCCAGGGCAAGGGCGGCGCCGCCGGTTTCGCCAAGGGCTCGGCCGCGGTGCGGCTGGCCCGGCGCGATGGCCTGACCATCCTGAGCTACACCGTCAAGGCCAGCGTCGGCGGCAAGCTCGCCCAGGTTGGCGGCCGGCTGATCGACAGCGCGGCGAAAAAAATGGCTGATGATTTTTTCGCCGCGCTGGGCGCCGCGCTGGCCGAGGAGACAGGGGCTGAGGAGATAGGGGCCGCCCCCCGGCCGGCGGAACCGGCGAAAAGAGGTATCTCGCCGTTGGTCTGGGCCAGCGCGCTGATCGCCCTGGCCGCGTTATCATTATGGTTTTACACCCGCTGACAAGAACACTTGCGCGCTTTGCCTGAACGATTCCATAGTGGTGGCCTGAGCCCGTGATCCTTCCCTGGCACAAGAGGCGAGCCGATGAGCATTCCCCTGTCCCTGACCGTCAATGGCAAGACCGTTTCGACCAAAGTCGAAGGCCGAACCCTGCTGGTCGAGTTGCTGCGTGACCAGCTTGGCCTGACCGGCACCCATGTCGGCTGCGACACCAGCCAGTGCGGCGCCTGCAATGTCGAGCTTGACGGCCGTATCATCAAATCCTGCACCACCCTTGCGGTCCAGGCCCAGGGGGCCAGTGTCACCACCATCGAAGGGCTCGCCCACGATGGCGAATTGCATCCCATGCAGGCCGCGTTCAGGGAACATCATGGCCTGCAATGTGGCTTTTGCACCCCGGGCATGGTGATGACCGCCCTGGGCATTGCGCGCCGCCATGCTGAACCGGACGAAGCGACCATTCGCGCCGAGCTTGACGGCAATCTGTGCCGCTGCACCGGCTATCACAATATTGTCAAGGCGATCGCCGCCGGCGCCAAAGCAATGCGCGAGGATCAGCCATGACCGGCTCGCCGGGAGCCGGCTCCCTGATCGGCGCCAGTGTGCGGCGCACCGAAGATCGCCGTTTTCTGAGCGGCAATGGCCGCTATACCGACGATATCACCCTGCCCGGTCAATGCTTTGCCGCCTTTGTGCGCTCGCCCCACGCCCATGCAACATTTCGCAAGATCAGCGCCCAAGCGGCCTATCAGGCCCCTGGTGTGCTCTGCGTGCTGACCGGCGCCGACATGAACGCCGACGGCCTGGGCGGACTGGTCTGCAGCTGGATAATCCATTCGGCGGACGGCTCGGAAATGAACCATCCGGCGCATCCCGCACTGGCGGTGGAAACAGTGCGCTATGTCGGCGAGCCGGTGGCGGTGGTGATCGCCGAGACCCGGCAACAGGCCAAAAACGCCGCCGAGCTGGTCGAGGTCGACTATGCCGAGCTGCCCGTCGTCACCGACCCGGCCCGCGCCCGCGACGCGGGCGCCCCGCGGCTGCATCACGACACCCCCGACAACACCTGCTACCGCTGGGAGCTGGGCGATGCGACGGCGACCGAGGCCGCCTTTGCCGCCGCCCATCACGTCACCCGGCTGGAGCTGGTCAACAACCGGCTGGCGCCCAACGCCCTGGAGCCGCGCGCCGCCATTGGCCAACATGACCCCGGTACCGACAGTTTCACCCTTTACACCACCAGCCAGAACCCCCATGTCGCCCGGCTCTTGCTGTCGGCCTTTGTCGGCATCGCCCCGGAGCACAAATTGCGGGTCATCGCCCCTGATGTTGGCGGCGGCTTCGGCTCGAAGATTTTTCTCTATAGCGAGGAAACCGTCTGTCTGTGGGCGGCCAAACGGGTCGGCCGGCCGGTCAAATGGACCGCTGAGCGCAGTGAATCCTTCCTCAATGACGCCCATGGCCGCGACCATGTCACCGCGGCCGAACTGGCGCTGGACGAAAACGGCGCATTCCTCGGCCTGCGGGTGCGCACCACCGCCAATATGGGGGCCTATCTGTCGACCTTCGCCTCGGCCATTCCGACCTGGCTTTACGGCACCCTGCTCGCCGGGCCTTACGTCACCCCGGCGGTCCATGTCGCGGTTGACGCGGTGTTCACCAACAGCGCCCCGGTCGACGCCTATCGCGGCGCCGGGCGGCCCGAGGCGAGCTATGTGCTCGAGCGCCTGGTCGACAAGGCAGCGCGCGAGTTGGCCCTCGACCCGGCCGAGCTGCGCCGGCGCAATTTCATTCCCGTCGACGCCTTTCCCTATGACACCCCGGTCGCCCTGACCTATGACACTGGCGATTACCAGGCCTCGCTCGACAAAGCGCTGGAGATCGCCGACTACGCCGGCTTTGCCGCCCGCCGGGCCGAGGCCAAGGCCCGCGGCAAGCGGCGCGGCATCGGCCTGTCGTGCTATATCGAGGCCTGCGGCATCGCCCCCAGCCAGCTTGCCGGCGAGCTGGGGGCCAGTGTCGGGCTGTTCGAATCGGCCGAGGTGCGGGTCAATCCCACCGGCACGGTCAGCCTGTTCACCGGCACCCACAGCCACGGCCAGGGCCATGAAACCACGCTGGCGCAAATCGTCGCCGACCGGCTGGGTCTGGCGCTCGACGCGGTCGATGTGGTCCATGGCGATACCGGCCGGGTGCAATATGGCCTGGGCACCTATGGCTCGCGCTCGCTGGCGGTGGGCGGCTCGGCGGTGGTCAGGGCGCTGGACAAGATCATCGACAAGGGACGCAAGATCGCCGCCCACATGCTGGAGGCGGCGGTCGAGGACATCGAGTTTTGCGATGGCGCGTTTCGCGTCGCCGGCACCGACAAGGCGATGAGCTTTGCCGAGATCGCCTTTGCCGCCAATGTGCCGCATCACTTCCCGCCCGGCGAGATCGAACCGGGGCTGGACGAGACCGCCTTTTATGACCCGGTCAATTTCACCTTCCCCGCCGGAACCCATGTCTGCGAGGTCGAGATCGACCCCGAAACCGGCGTCGTGCGGGTGGAAAAATTTACCGCCGTCGATGATTTCGGCACAGTGATCAACCCGATGATCGTCGCCGGACAGGTCCATGGCGGCCTTGCCCAGGGGCTGGGCCAGGCGCTGCTCGAGCACTGCGTCTATGATCGCGAAAGCGGCCAACTGGTCACCGGCTCGCTGATGGATTACTGCCTGCCGCGCGCCGATGATCTGCCCGCGTTCGATCTGGCGCTGACCGAAACCGCGTGCACCCACAATCCGCTGGGAGCCAAGGGCTGCGGCGAGGCCGGCGCAATCGGCTCGCCGCCGGCGGTGATCAATGCCATCGCCAACGCCCTGGACATCGACCACATCGACATGCCGGCAACGCCCGAGAAAGTCTGGCGCGCCGCAAGGAGAGCGTGATGTATGACTTCACCTATCATCGCCCGGCCAGCCTCGAAGAGGCCGTCGCCCTGTTCGAGGGGGCCGACGATGCGGTCTATCTGGCCGGCGGCCATACCCTGCTGCCCACCCTCAAGCAGCGCCTGGCCGCGCCCAGCGACGTGATTGACCTGTCGGCGATCGCCGGCCTCGCCGACATCTCCCGCCATGACACCCTGCTGACCATTGGCGCCCTGGCCCGCCATGGCGACATCGCCGCCTCGCCGCTTGTCAAGGAAGCGCTGCCGGCGCTGGCCGGGCTGGCCGGCGACATCGGCGACCCCCAGGTGCGCGAGCGCGGCACCCTGGGCGGCTCGATCGCCAACAGCGACCCGGCGGCGGATTATCCGGCCGCCCTGCTCGCCCTGGGCGCCACCATCAAGACCGACCGGCGGGCGATTGCGGCGGAGGAATTTTTCACCGATCTGTTCGAGACCGCGCTGGCCGAAGGCGAGATCGTCACCCGGGTCGATTTTCCGGTGGTCCGGCGCGCTGCCTATTGCAAATTTCCCAATCCGGCGTCGCGCTACGCCATGGTCGGGGTGTTTGTCGCCCAGGCCGACAGCGGCGCGGTGCGGCTGGCGGTCACCGGCGCGGGGCCGTGCGTGTTTCGCGTCGCCGCCATGGAACAGGCTCTGGCGACCGATTTCTCGCCCGCCGCACTGGAGGGCATCACCGTTTCCGCCGACACTTTGAACAGCGATCTGCATGCCAGCGCCGAATATCGCGCCCATCTGGTCGGGGTGATGGCGTGCCGCGCGGTGACCGCGGCGGCGGGGTGATGTGATGAACGCTGCGCCCCTGCCCGGCTCGCCCGAGGCGGTGCTGACGCTGCTTGAGGCCGGCGGCTATATCGCCGAGCGCAGCCTGGCGACCACGCTTTATCTTTCGCTGGCGATGGGCCGGCCGCTGTTCCTCGAAGGCGAGGCCGGGGTCGGCAAGACCGAGATCGCCCGGGTGCTGGCCGACACCCTCGGCCGCCGGCTGGTGCGCCTTCAGTGCTATGAGGGGCTCGATATTTCCTCGGCGGTCTATGAATGGAACTATGCCGCCCAGATGATCGAAATCCGCCTCGCCGAGGCCAGTGGCGAGGCTTCGCGTGAAGCTTTGGGCCGCGATGTTTTCGATGCCCGTTTTCTCATCAAGCGGCCGCTGCTGCAAGCGCTGGAGAGCGACAAAAGCGGCCCGCCGGTGCTGCTGATCGACGAGTTGGACCGCGCCGACGAGCCGTTCGAAGCCTTTTTGCTCGAAGTGCTGGCCGATTATCAGATCACCATTCCCGAGCTGGGGCCAATCCGCACCGCCGAGCCGCCGATCGTGGTCATTACCTCCAACCGCACCCGCGAGATTCACGACGCCCTCAAACGGCGCTGCCTTTATTTCTGGCTCGACTACCCCTCGGCCGAGCGCGAGTTGGAAATTGTCCGGAGCAAGGCCCCGGGCGCCCCCGAGGCGCTGCGCGGCCAACTGGTCACCTTTGTCCAGGCGCTGCGCGAGCGCGACCTTTACAAGGCCCCGGGCGTGGCTGAAACCCTCGACTGGGCCCATGCCCTGACCCGGCTCGACGCCGCCGATCTGGAACCCGGGATGATCGACGACACCTTGGGGGTCCTGCTGAAATATCAGGACGATATCGCCAAAATCCGGGGCAGCGAAGCCGGCGCGATCCTGGCTGGAATCACCCCCGTGACATGACCCCGCCACCTGGAAAACTGGCCGATGCGATCACCCGTTTCGCCCGCCTGTTGCGCGCCGCCGGGCTGGCGCTCGGGCCGGGCGCGGTGGTCGCGGCGATTCGGGCGGTCGAGCTGGTCGGCCTGGCGCGGCGCGAGGATGTCTATTGGGCGCTCCATGGCCATTTCGTCTCCCGCCATGACCAGCACGATCTTTTCGATCAGGCCTTCGCCCTGTTCTGGAGCAATCCGCGCCTGCTCGAACATTTTCTCGCCGCCCTGCTGCCCGAGGCCCCGGCCACGCCGGCTGAGCGGGCGCAGGTCATGCGCCGCCTCGCCGAAGCGCTGGGCGGACCGCAGGGACCACAACCGGCGCGCCGCGAAACCCTCGAGCGTGACGCCCGCTGGACCGCCTCGCCGCGCGAAGTGCTGCAAGGCCGCGATTTTGAAAAAATGTCGCTGACCGAAATCGCCCAGGCCAAACAGGCCATCGCCGGTTTTCGCCCGCTTTTACCTGATAGGCCGAGCCGGCGCTGGCGAACGGCGGCCGTCGGCGTCCCGGATATGCGGCGCAGTTTTCGCGCTAGCCTGCGCGGCGGCGGTGATTTTCTGGCGCTCAAACGGCGCGCCCGCGCCCACCGGCCAACCCCGCTGGTCGTGCTCACCGACATTTCCGGTTCGATGGACCGCTACGCCCGGCTGTTTCTGCATTTCATGCACGCCATCACCAATGACCGCGACCGGGTGCACAGCTTTGTGTTCGGCACCCGGCTGACCGCGATCACCCGCCATTTGCGCCAGCGCGATGTTGATCTGGCGCTAGAGCAAGTCTCGGCGGCGGTGACCGACTGGGCCGGCGGCACTCGAATCGGCCATTGTCTGCGCGCCTTTAATCGCGACTGGGCACGCCGGGTGCTGGGCCAGGGCGCCACCGTGGTGCTGGTCACTGACGGCCTCGAGCGCGACGCCGGCGCGGGCCTGGGCGAGCAGATGGCCCGCCTGCGCCGCTCGTGCCGGCGGCTGATCTGGCTCAACCCCTTGCTGCGCTATGACGCCTTTGAGCCGCGCGCCCAAGGGGTGCGGGCGATTCTTCCCTTTGTCGATCGTTTCCTTCCGGTGCATAATCTGGAGGCCCTGGGCGATCTCGCCGCGGTGCTAACGGAAAAACCGTCATGAGTGAAACCATATTGGAACAGGCCGCCGAGTGGATCGCCGGCGGCAAGGACGTGGCGCTGGCCACTGTGGTCAACACCTGGGGCTCGGCCCCGCGCCCCGCCGGCAGCCAGCTCGCGGTCGACAGTGACGGGCGGTTCATCGGTTCGGTATCGGGCGGCTGCATCGAGGGCGCGGTGGTGCTCGAGGCGCTGGAGGTGATCGCAGACGGCCAGCCCCGGGTGCTCGAGTTCGGCGTCAGCGATGATCAGGCCTGGGAGGTCGGCCTGGCCTGCGGCGTCAAGATCCGGGTTTTTGTCGAGAAGATCGTCTGATATGAAGCGCGCCACCCTTAAACAGCTTATCGCCGATCGGGCCGCCAAACGGGCGGTGGTGCTGGCCACCCTCATGAAAAGCGGCGAACAGGCGCTCTATCACCCCGACGAAGACGACCCGCTGAGGCTCGGCGGCGCCGATCTGACCGCCGAGGCACGCCAGGCGCTGGCCGCCGACAAGTCGCGCCCGGTGAACAGCCCGCGCGGCGAGGTGTTCCTTGGCGTGTTCAACCCGCCGCTGCGCCTGCATGTCATCGGCGCGGTGCATATCACCCAGCCGCTGGTCGACATGGCCGCCATCGCCGGCTTTGCGGTCACCGTGATCGACCCGCGCCGGGCCTTTGCCACGCCTGAGCGCTTTCCCGACATCATCCTCGATCACGACTGGCCCGACGAGGCGCTGACCCGGCTGGGAATCGACGCCCGCACCGCCATTGTCACCCTCACCCACGATCCCAAGATCGATGACCCGGCACTGCATGTCGCATTGCGCGCCCCGGCGTTCTATATCGGCGCGCTGGGCAGCAGGCGCACCCACGCCGGACGGGTCGAACGACTGACCGAAGCCGGCTATACACCGGAGGAGATCGGGCGCATCCATGCCCCCATCGGTCTGGCGATCGGCGCCAAATCGCCGGCCGAGATCGCGGTCGCCATTCTCGCCCAGATTATCGAGGCCCTGCGCAAGCCGGGAGAACGCGGATGATCTTTGGCCGGATGGCGACAGGCGAGGCGGCCGGTGCGCTGCTCGCCCACGGCGTGCGCGCCGGCGCGCTGTCGCTCAAAAAAGGCCGCCTGCTCACCCCTGAGGATATCACCACCCTGCTGGCCGCCGGCATCGATGAGGTGATGATCGCCCGGCTCGAGCCCGGCGATGTGCCCGAGGATGAGGCCGCCGGCCTGATCGCCCGCACTCTGGCCGGCGACGGCCTCGAGGTCTCGGCCCCTTTCACCGGCCGGGCCAATCTGTTCGCCGCCCATCAGGGACTGGCGCTGACCCACCCCGAGCAGCTCACCGCCCTCAACCGCATCGACGAGGCGATCACCGTCGCCTGTCTGGCGCCCTTTGCCCTGGTCGAGCCGCGCCAGATGGTCGCCACCATCAAGATCATTCCCTTCGCCCTGCCCCGCGCCAGCCTGGAGCGCTTTATCGCCCGGGCCCGCGAGGGCGGCCCGGTGCTGGCCTTGCGCCCCTTTACACCGCATCGCGCCGCCCTCATCCTCACCCGGCTGGGCGAGGGGCGTGACAAGCTTGATGACAAGACGGTGGCGGTCACCCGGGCGCGGCTGGAGCGCTTCGCCATCCATCTTGATGCGGTCATCTCCTGCGATCACGAGGAGGAAGCGATCGCGCGGGCGATCGAGGATGCCGCCGCGCGGGGGTGCGCGCCGATCCTGTTGTTTGGCGCCTCGGCGATTGTTGACCGGCGCGATGTCATTCCCGCCGGGATCGCGCGCGCCGGCGGCATGATCGAACATTTCGGCATGCCGGTCGACCCGGGCAATCTGTTATTGCTGGCCAAGCGGGACGAACAGGTGATCATCGGCCTGCCGGGCTGCGCGCGCTCGCCCAAGCTCAACGGCTTCGACTGGGTGCTCCAGCGGGTGCTGGCCGGCCTGCCGGTAACCAAAAGGGATATTTCAGCCATGGGATCAGGTGGTTTGCTCAAAGAGGTCACCGGCCGGCCCTTTCCCCGCGATCCGGGGAAAAAACCCGCCCGGCCGCCGCGCTTTGCCGCCGTGCTGCTCGCCGCCGGCCAGTCGCGCCGCATGGGGGCGGACAACAAGCTGCTGGCCGATATTGGCGGCCAGCCGATGGTCGCGCGCGTCGCCGACACATTGTGCGCCGCCCGGCTGGAGCGCATCATCGTGGTCACCGGCTTTGAGGCCGACCGGGTGGCCGCCGCCCTGGCCGGGCGCAATCTGACCCTGGTGCACAACCCGGACTATGACGAGGGGCTGAGCACCTCGCTACGCGCCGGCATCGCCGCGCTTGACGATGTCGACGCCGCTCTGGTCTGCCTGGGCGACATGCCGCTGATCCGGCCCGAGCATATCAACCGGCTGATCGCCGCCTTCGATGACGACGAGGGGCGCGCGATCTGCGTGCCGACCACGCGCAACAAGCGGGGCAATCCGGTGTTGTGGAGCGCGCGGTTTTTTGGCGAGATGAAGGCACTGACCGGCGATATCGGTGCGCGGCACTTGATCGGCGAACACAGTGATGTAGTCTGCGAGGTGCCGATCGACGATGACGCCATTTTTGTCGATGTCGACACCCAGGCTGCCCTGGCGGCGCTGGACCACCCCGCAAGCGACGAGTAACACCTTAATGACCGGCGATCTTTATCAAAAGGAACTGCTGCGCTTTGCCGCGTGCGCCCGCGGCCATGGCCGGCTCGATGCGCCCGACGCCCGGGTGACCCTGGACAATCCGCTGTGCGGCGACCGGGTGACCCTGGAGGTGATGCTCAAGGATGGCCATGTCGCCGATGTCGCCCATGATTTGCGCGCCTGTGTGTTGTGCCAGGCCAGCGCCTCGATCATTGGGGAACAGGCGGTCGGGGCCGATGCAGCCGAAATCGAGGGCGTGCTTGAGACCATCGAGGCCATGCTGGCCCAAAAGGGCCCGCCGCCGGGCGGGCGCTGGCGTCAGCTTGACGTATTCGAGGCGGTCGCCGGCCACAAAAACCGCTATACCTGCGTCACCCTGCCGTTTCGCGCCCTGGGCGACGCCATCAAGACCGCCCTGCGGGAAAAAACCTAGGAGAGACTATGGCGCATTATCTGGTCACCGGCGGCGCCGGCTTTATCGGCTCCCATCTGATCGCGGCGCTGGTCGGGCGCGGCGATAAGGTGCGGGTGCTCGACGATCTGTCTACCGGGCGGCGGGACAACCTGCCACCATCGGTGCCCCTCATCGTCGGCGATGTCGCCGACGCTGTGGCGGTGCGCGAGGCGATGGCCGGGGTTGACGGCTGTTTTCACCTTGCCGCCGTGGCCTCGGTCGAACGCGGCAATGAAGACTGGCTGGGCACCCATCGCGCCAATCTGACCGGCGCCATCGCCGTGTTCGACGCCGCGCGGACGGCCAAAACCCCGGTGGTCTATGCCTCCTCGGCCGCGGTCTATGGCGACAACCCGGCCCCGGGACTGACCGAGACCGCCCCGCCCGCGCCGCTGTCGGCTTATGGCGCCGACAAACTGGGCTGCGAGCTTCACGCCACCATCGCCTTTCAGGTCCACGGTGTGCCGACCACCGGCTTCCGCTTTTTCAATGTCTATGGCCCGCGCCAAGACCCCGGCTCGCCCTATTCCGGGGTGATCGCGATTTTTGCCGGCCAGATCACCCGGGGCGCGCCGATCACCATTTTCGGCGATGGCCAGCAGGTGCGCGATTTCATCTATGTCGGCGACGTGGTGGCCCACCTGCTGGCCGCCATCGACCGCGCCCCGGCGCGCCACGAGGTCTATAACGTGTGCACCGGGCGGGAGACCTCGGTGCGCCATCTGGCACAGGTCATCGCCGGGCTCAAGGGGGCCGCCCCGACAATCACCCATGCGCCGGAGCGCGCCGGCGACATCCGCCGCTCACTCGGTGACCCGGCCAAAGCCGTTGCTGCCTTCGGCCTGCGCGCGCAGGTGCCGCTGGAAGATGGGCTCCGGCTTACTCTCGACTGGATGGCCGACAGCGCCTAATCAGCCTCCTCATCCAGCGCCCGCCGGGCAATGGCATAGGAAAAGCCGGCCCGGGCCAGGACCGCCAGCATTTTTTCCCGATCCGGCGGACCGGCGCCGAAACGCCGGCGCAGATAACGCCGGGCTGACCGCAGATCAAGCTCATCCTCCGGCCCGCTCTCAAGCGCCGCCAACGCCGCTTCGATCTGGTGGCCCGCCACCCCGCGCGCCGTCAGATCGGCGGCGATGGTGCGCACCGGCTTGCCCCTTTGCAACAGGGCGCGGGCGCGGGCGCGGGCATAGGCCGCATCATCGAGATAGCCCCAGTCCTTGAGGCGGGAAAGCGCGGCGTCAATCCAGCCGCGCGCCTCGTCCTGGCTTGTGCCCTCGGGCCAGTCGCGGCGTTGCAGCTTGCGCCACAAAATCTCGCGCAAATGCTGCTCGCTGGCCGAAAACCGGCTCAGATAAGCCAGCGCGGCGCGCTCGACATAGGCCGGCGTCGCCTGCCGGAGGCGCTGCGCCTGCCGGGGGCGCTGGGATGGTTTTGCTTTCATCATCACAAACCGGTATAACCCGCCCCTGCCTTTTCCCCAAGCCTTCTGGACCCTCAATGCACCGCCCGACGCTTCTTGATTTTCTGATGCTCATCGCCCTGGCGGCAATCTGGGGGTCGTCCTTTCTGATCATCAAGCTGGCGCTGGTCAGCGTGCCGCCGGCGACCATCGCGGCGGCGCGCATCGTGATCGCCGCCGTGGTGCTGTGGGCCCTGGCCGCCGCCCGCGGCCACCGCCTGGCGGGCGATCGCCGCACGGTGACCATTCTGTTCCTGATGGGCACCATCGGCACCATGCTGCCCTTCACCCTGATCAACTGGGGAGAACAGCGCATCGACAGCGGGCTGACTGCGATTCTGATGAGCGTTGTCCCCCTGGCGACCCTCGGGCTGGCCCATTTCACCACCGCCGACGAACCTTTCACCCTGCGCAAGCTGATCGGCGTGATCTGCGGCTTTATCGGCCTGGTCATTCTGGTCGGCGGCGTCAGCGGCGCCGATCTGATGGCCGACCTGCTGGCCGAGGCAGCGATCATTGTCGCCGCCCTGTGTTATGCGCTGATCGCCATTCTGGCCCGCAAACTCGCCGAGGTGCCGGTCGAGGTAGTCACCGCCGGCACCATGGTGACCGCCAGCCTGGTCGTGGTGCTCGCCAGTCTGATCTTTGACCGGCCGTGGGCCCTGTCGCCCAGCCTGTCCTCAATGCTGGCGATCCTCACCCTGGGGCTGGTCTCCACCGCGCTCAGCGGGCTGGTTCTGTTCGGCCTGGTCAAACGGGCGGGGGTAACCTTCGTGTCGCTTAACAATTACCTCGTGCCGGTCATCGGCATGGCGCTGGGCGCCCTCCTGCTCGGCGAGACCGTGGCGCCGGAAAGACTGGCCGGGCTTGGCTTTATCCTGGGCGGAATCGCCCTTACCGCATTCGATGCCCGCCATCGCCAAATCACCCGTTGACACACTTTCGCCATATTTAGCAGGTTATTTTTGGAAGATAATTGAGTGGGGCCGCTTGGGCGAAACTAAAAATCATCCTTGCGGGAATGCTGCAAGCGCGGTATTACGCTGCAGGAAGCGCATAGATCGGGGTGGTCGGCGCTAATGCATTGGCTAGACACCAGAACCGGGGCCGGGGGAAACATCATTTCCTGTTCTCATCAAAATCCGATCTTTCGATTTGTTCTTGCGGTTGGACGCGTAACCTTTAAAAGTGCCTGCCATGGTCAAACCGACACCAACAGTTGATCGAAACTTACCCCGGCGTTTCGCCGACTTCGACACCCTTGTCGAAGCCGTCGATTATGCCGCCAGGGGAGGCAAGGGACTGAATTTCTATTCCGGCCGGGGCGAGCTTGTGCAAAGTCTGCCCTATGCCGAGCTGCGCGAGCGCGCGATCAAGGCGGCGCGCCGACTGATGGCGTTGGGGGTCAAGCGCGGCGACCGGGTCGCCCTGCTCGCCGACACCAGCCCGGCCTTCATCAGCCTGTTCCTGGGCTGCCAATATGCCGCCGTTCTGCCGGTTCCCCTGCCCCTGCCAACCTCGTTCGGCGGGCGTGAGGGCTATTGCCAGCAATTGCACCGCCAGATGTCGAGCTGTGCGGCGAGCGTTGCCCTGGCCCCCCGGGAGATGATCGATTTTGTCCGCCAGGCCGCCGAAGGTCTGAAAATGGACTTTATCGGCACCCATCGGGAATTCGCCGAGATCGCCCCGTCAAGCGCGCCTCTGCGCACGCCAAAACACGACGATACCTGCTATTTGCAATATTCTTCCGGCAGCACTCGGTTTCCTCATGGCGTCGCGGTTAGCCATCGCTCGCTGCTCGCCAATTGCCACGGCATGGGCAAGCATGGCGTGCAACTGGTCGATGATGACCGGCTGGTTACCTGGCTGCCGATGTATCATGACATGGGCCTGGTCGGCTGTTTGCTCACCCCCCTGTGCTGTCAGGTATCGGTCGATTATCTGGCCACCGAGGATTTCGCCCGCCGGCCGATGCAATGGCTCAAGCTGATGTCGAAAAACCGCGGCACTATCTCCTACAGCCCGAGCTTAGGCTATGAACTGTGCGCGCGGCGCGCCGGCGCCGATGCGTTGGCCAGCCTCGATCTGAGCCCCTGGCGGGTGGCCGGCATCGGCGCCGACATGATCCGCGCCGACGTGATGCGCGATTTCCTGAGGGTTTTTGAGCCTGCCGGCTTCAGCGACAAAACCTTTGTTGCCAGTTACGGGCTGGCGGAATGCACCTTGGCCGTCAGTTTTGCGCCGGTGCGCACCGGGCTTGAAATCGACGTGGTCGACGAGCGCCAACTGGCCAACGACAAAAAAGCCACCCCGCACCAGGGTGGCATCAACGGCGTTAATGGCGGCACCTGCCGCGAGGTGGTCAATTGCGGCGTGCCGCTGCCCGGTTATGAGCTTGAAATCCGCGACGAGACCGGCAGCCTGGTGGGCGAGCGTGAGGTCGGCCAGATTTTTGTGCGCGGCAACAGCGTGATGAGCGGCTATTTCGGCGATGCCGAGGCCACCGCACAGGTGCTGAGCGCGGATGGCTGGCTCGACACCGGCGATATGGGCTATCGTGTCGGCAACGCTCTTTACATCGTCGGGCGCACCAAGGATCTGATCATCGTCAATGGCCGCAACCACTGGCCGCAGGACATCGAATGGGTGGTCGAGCAGCTCCCCGGCCTGCGCAGCGGCGACAGCGCCGCCATCTCGATCCCCGGCCAGAACGACGAGGAAGTCGCCACCCTGGTGGTGCAGTGCCGCCTGCGCGGCCTCGACGATCGCCAGATGCTGATCAATGACATCAAGAAATCGGTGCAAAAATCCCTTGGCATCAACTGCCAGGTGGCGCTGGTTCCGCCGCGCACCCTGCCGCGCACCTCGTCAGGCAAGCTTAGCCGCTCAAAAGCGCGCGATAACATGCTCAAGGGCATGCTGACGCCCATCGAGGCCAGCGATCCGGTGCTGGCCCGCCTCTAGACCCTGTCGCTATGAGTGATCTCGCCGTGATCACCGGCGCCACCGGTTTTATCGGCGGGCACCTGCTTGAGCATTTCTCCCAAAGCGGCTGGCGGGTGCGCGCCCTGTCGCGCCGCCCCCCGGACAAAACCCCGCAAAGCGCCGGCGTCGACTGGGTCTATGGCGATTTCGCCGACCCCGACATCCTGTCGCGATTGGTCAGGGACGCGCGCGTAGTGGTGCATTGCGCCGGTGCGGTCAAGGCGCGCCGGCGCCGGGACTTTTTTACCATCAATCAACAGGCCACCGAGCAAATGGTTGCCGCCTGCGCCCGCGCCGCCACGCCGCCGCGCTTTGTTCTGGTGTCCTCGCTGGCGGCGCGCGAGCCGCAGCTTTCGGACTATGCCGCCAGTAAACGGGCCGGTGAGCAGGCCCTGGCCGCCATCGGCGCGGAACTCGACCAGGCCATTGTGCGCCCGCCGGCGGTCTATGGCCCGGGTGATTTTGAAATTCTCGCCTTTTTCAAGGCGGTCAAGGCCGGCATCGCGCCGCTGCCCGTCGGCGGCCGGGGCCGGCTGTCGCTGATCGCCGCGCATGACCTTTGCGCCGCCATTGTCAGCCTTGCCGGCGCACCCGGGGTAGCAGGCTGCTTTGAAGTCGATGACGGCGCGCCGGGCGGCTACAGCCTGCGCGAATTGATGGACACCCTTGCCAGGCTCGCCGATGCCCGCCCGTTCTACATTCCCCTGCCCCGCGCCGCGCTGGCCGCAACCGGCGCGCTTAATCTGGCCGCCGCCCGGCTGACCGGCCGTGTGCCCATGCTGACGCCGGGCAAGGCGCGCGAGCTGGCCCACCCCGACTGGGTAAGCAACAGCGGCGCGCTGGAGCGCGCCACCGGCTGGCGGCCGGTTATCGGGCTGGAACACGGATTGCGTGAAACACTGGCGTGGTATCGTGAAAAACATCTGCTATAAGAGAAATCAGCAGGCGCGTTGCGCGCGGATATTGACAAAAAAGGGTGAAGCGCTTGACAGACCCAGATGCGCAAAGCATTTTCCGCCAGGTTTGCGATCTCGTCGAACCGTTCAACCGGAACAAGGTGCCCCTGACGGAGGAAACCACTTTTTCCGCCGACCTCGAGCTGGACTCTCTGGCGGTGATGGATTTCGTCGCCGCCGTTGAGGATCACTTCGATATTACCGTTCCGCTTAATCTGCTTCCCGACCTGGAAACCATCGGGCAGGTCGCCAGCGCTGTTGAAAAGATCATAAAGGGCGATAACAGTGGATCTGTTTGATAAATTCTCCCCCATCATCGACGCCCACGCCAATCTGCCGGCCGATGCCGAGGATCCGTTCAATGTCTCCATGGACAAGATCCTCTCGCCCACCGAGGCGATCATCAAGGGCCGGCACACCATTCTGGCGGGGACCAACAATTATCTCGGCCTAACCTTCGACGAGCGCCCGCTCAAGGCCGCCCACGCCGCGCTTGACGCCGGCGGCACCGGCACCACCGGTTCGCGGGTGCTCAACGGCACCTATGCCGGCCACAAGGCGCTGGAGCAGGACCTGGCCGACTTTTATGGCCAGCAGCACGCCATTGTGTTCAGCACCGGCTATCAGGCCAATCTGGGGGTGATTTCAACCCTGGCCGGCCCCAAGAATTTCATCCTGATCGACAGCGATTGCCATGCCAGCATCTACGACGGCTGCCGCCTGGGCGGTGCCACCATCATCCGCTTTCGCCACAATGACGCCGCCGATCTCGACAAGCGCCTGCGCCGCCTGGGCGAGCAGGGCTCCAACATCCTGATCGTGGTGGAAGGTATTTACAGCATGCTGGGCGATATTGCGCCGCTGCGCGAGATTGCCGCGGTAAAACGCAAATATGGTGCCTATCTGATGGTCGATGAGGCCCATTCACTGGGGGTGATGGGCAAGACCGGGCGCGGCGTCGCCCAGGAACAGGGGGTTGAGGCGGATGTCGATTTCATCGTCGGCACCTTTTCCAAGAGCGTCGGCACGATCGGCGGCTTTTGCGTCTCCAGCCACCCCAAATTCGAGGTGCTGCGGCTGGTCATGCGGCCCTATATGTTCACCGCCTCGCTGCCGCCCTCGGTGGTCGCCTCGGCGCGCGCCTCGCTGGCGATCATCACCGCCTCGAACCTGCGCGAAAAACTGTGGGCCAACGCCCGCGCCCTGCACCAGGGCATGGAGCGGCTGGGCTTTTCTCTGGGGGCGAGTTGCAGCCCGGTGGTGGCGATCAAGATCGCAGCCATAGACGATGCGGTGCGCTTCTGGTCGGAGCTTTTGCGCGCCGGGGTTTATGTCAATCTGGCGGTGCCGCCAGCCACGCCGGGGCGCGATTCGCTGTTGCGCTGCAGCCTGTGCGCCGCCCATTCGCCCGAGCAGATCGAAAAAATTCTCGGCGTTTTCCAGAGCGTCGGCCGGCGCCTGGACCTGATCAGTGAAACGCCCCGCGACGACGCAGACGCCAAAACAGCAGTATCCCGGTCAACACCGGATGCCGCCGCCGCCACGGGGTAATTTCGATCACCACCCCGGAATGGCGGCGGATTTTCCACGCCAGATAATCAATGCCGCCGTCAAAGGTGAACGAGGCCTTGATCAGGCGCGCCAGATTCAGGATTTTGCTTTGGACCCGGCGCAGGCTCCACAAGGCGCGCGCCCGGCGCCGCGCCCCGGGGCCGACATCAAGCGCCAAACGGCCATCCGCCCGCCGCACCGAAAAGCCGGCGCAGGCCAGCGCCGGCGCCGTCAGCCGATCGTAGCGCTCGGGAAACAGGGCGTAAAGCTCTTGCCCCTTGTCGGCGGTCTCGGAACGCAATTCCGCGCCGTAAGTCTGGGTAAAGGCGCACAGCCACAGATCACGCGGGGTGAAATCGCCGGCCATCAGCGGCGCGCTCGCCGCCACCATGGCCACCACCGCCTCGGTGATGGCTTGCGCAATTTCCTCCTCGGCATGCTCATCGCGCACCCAGGCCAGCGCGCAGGGCTGGCAGAAACGGGCCCATACCGACGGGTTGAGGGTGCGCGCACTGGCCAGCTTGCGAAACTGGGCCAGCGACAGCACGGCGTATTTGGCGCGCACCGGCCGGCCCTCATGCTCGATTTGCAAGTAAAACACATTCGGCGGCAAAACCGCGTTCCACAGCGCCAGAGCGCGGCTGTCATAGGCGGCGCGATAGCGGTCGACAATCACGTAGAAATCAAGAATTTTATCGATATCCTCGCCAGCCCGCAGGCAGGAGCCATAGAACAGAACTCCGGCCGCGGCCGCGCCGAATTTTTCCGCCAGCGCGTGGGCGCTGGCCCGGGCGGCGGGAAAAACCGGCTGGTGGCGCTCGGCGGCGAGGATGGATTGCAGAATGTGCCGGGGCTGGGTCATCCTTTTGGAAAATGCACGAATGTGACCGGCTTGCCAAGCGACAGCCACATCGGCTCACCGGGCTCGGGATGGAACATTTCACCATCGAGCGTAACCGGGCCGTCGAGATCGAGCCGCAGTTTTTCGGCGGCATCACGCACCACGCCTTTTATCCGACGGACGCGCGGCCGGCCGCGCAAAACCTCCCACAGCCCGCGCCAGATCGCCCCCGGGCTATAGTCAACAGCGGCATAGTGCAGTTGATCTTCCGGCAGGCCCAGCCCTTCGAAAGGCTTTATGCCGAGCAGCAACTGGCGTAGCGAGGTCGCCATGATGACAAAATAATGCCGCGGCTCGCCGGCCTCCTCGCCGTCACTCAGGCCGATGGTCTCCCGGCGCCACGGCCAGAGAAGCGATAGCAGAATCAAGATGATGGTCAGGCCATGCGACAGGAAATTGGGCAGCCCCAAAGGAAAAACATGAGAGCGCGCATATTCGATGCCGCGCACGATCGCCGCAGCGCCGAAAAAGGCGCCATAGATCGGGTCCTCGCCAGCGGTGCGGTGCAGGCCGATCAGGCGGCGCTCGACCAGATGCTCAGCCAACCGCCCGTTATCAACCAGGCCGTGTAACCGTTTCAAGAGGTCTCCCGGCGCGGCACAACCGCCCAGATCATGCGCCGTCATGTTGGTTTTGCCGCTGGGCAGGATCGCCAGCACCGGCAAGGGGTCAAACGGGCCGTCGTTCAACAGCGCGCTGACCACCGCCTGGATCGTGCCATCGCCGCCATTGACCGCCAGCACCGTGACCCCCTCTTGCGCCAGCTCACGCAAAATATCTCCAAGCTGCGCCACCCCGGTCATCTCCCGGTGCAAAACCCCCGGCCAGCACGCCAGCAGCTCGCGCACCGGCATCATGTCGGCGGCATTTTGGGTGCTGAGAACATTGCTGAGAACCGCAACGCGCGGGATCGAAGGACGACGGGGCAATAGGGAAACTTTCCGGCAGCCATGAGGGACGGCCGGCGAAAATTAGGTGGTTTTCCGCCTGCCGTCAACGCCTGTGGCGGCCGCCTTTGCGGGTTTTCGAAGACGGAAAGAAATAGCTCATGTTGACATCGATCTCGACCAGTCCCTCGCCGGCGGGAAAAGCGGCCTTTTCGTATTTGGGCGGGCCGAAGAACAACTTGGGATTATTGGAAAAGCCATAGCCTTCCTTAAGCAGGTAATCCAGCTTGTGGTTCTTGTTCTTGTCGTGCAGCACGGCAACCGCATAAAGCCCCTTGCCAACCGGCGCCGGCAGGCAGATGTCCATGTCGCCCTGACGGGCGGGAATTTGCACCCGGGCGATCTTTTTGCCGCGCTCGAGAAAATCATCCGGATTATCGCCATAAAGATTCACCCGGACATTGCCTTCGCTGTTGTCCAGTCCCTTAAGGTGCACCATGATTTCCGGCCGACCGGCCACCGGATCGCAGACATTGCGTTGCAGGGCATAATCAGGCTCGGTGGATCCCGACGCGACGCCGCTTTCAGCCGTTGTTTTGGCAGGTTGCGGTTCTTCGGCCTTTGGCTTCTCCCCGGCCAGGGCGGGACCTGAAAAGGCAGCCAGTGCAAGTCCTGCCACCATCCATTGCTTCAACATGTTCTCGTCCTTGTGCAGCACGCCGCCTGGCCAGCATCCCACCACAGCCAATCAGGCTTTAAAAAAGATGGAAAGGAAATCCGGCTTTTTTACGGCATTTTTCAAACAAAACTGTACACGTATCATCAAAATCCCGTCAAATTCCTGTTTTGGCTTGCATTTTGACTGGCGAGCCGGGAATAACTCAAAGCTTGGCCCAGACAACTGATATATCATGACGGCATGATTAAACGGATCGACTTTTATCTTTTGCGCCAAATCCTCGGGCCGCTGATCACGGTGCTGGCGATTTCGGCCATGCTGTTGCTGCTCGAGCGCATGTTGCGACTGTTCGATCTGGTGATCAACCAAGGCGGGCCGGTCGATATCGTGTGGAAAATGCTGGCCACCCTGCTGCCCCATTATCTCGGCATGGCGATCCCCCTGGGGCTGTTCCTCGGCGTTCTGCTGGCGTTTCGCAAACTTTCCCTCAACAGCGAACTGGATTCCTTACGCGCCTGCGGCTTCGGCCTGCACCGGCTGCTCGCGCCGGGCATCGCGTTGGCCATTGTGCTGTTTGCCGTTGATATTCTGCTCGCCGGCTTTATCCAGCCCTATAGCCGCTATACCTTTCATGAGTTGCGTTTCGAGCTGGCCAGCGGCGCCTTCGGGGCCAGCGTCAAGGTGGGTGAATATAACCGGCTGTCCAATGATTTCACGCTGCGCATCGATAAAAGCCGCAACGAGGGGCAAAATCTCCTGGGCATTTTCGCACAAAAGGAGCGCAAGGACGGCCATACCACGACGATTACGGCGCGAAAGGGGGCGTTTTTTCGCACCAGTGACGGCCGCACCATCCTGCTGCGCCTCTATGACGGCCTGATGGTCGATGTCAGCAACAACCGGGAAAGCCCCTCAGTATTATCGTTCAAGGTCTATGACTGGCCGATCACCCTGCCCGAAACCGAGGCCTTCCGCACCCGGGGCGCGCAGCATAACGAATATACCCTGCCCGAGTTATGGCGCTTGGTCTATCGCTCAGCCCCCGACGCCGAGACCCCGCGTCTGCGGGCGGAGCTCCACGCCCGCATCCTGCGCGCTCTGACGGTGCTGGTGCTGCCCTTCCTGGCGGTGCCGCTGGGGGTGGTGTCCAAACGCTCGGGGCGCGGCTTCGGCATTGGCCTGGGGGTGCTGCTGGTGCTGACCTATCACAAGATCATGCAATTCGGCGAAGCGCTTGCCGGACTGGGCGATATTCCGGTCTGGCTGGCGCTGTGGGCGCCCTTTGTGGTGGTTTGCGTCACCACCGGATATCTGTTTCACAATGCCGCCTTCACCATCGCCGAAAGCCCGCTGGCGCGGCTCGAGGCCGGCTGGGTGTGGCTGGTTGACGCCATCCACGATCTGTTCACCTCGAAAAAACAGGCCGCATCATGATTGGCGCTGCGGGCGAAGGCCGGGCCCTGCCGGTGCTGCTTAAATATGTCGGGCGCATTTTCCTGACCCGCTTTATCATGCTGCTCATCGGCCTGGGGGTGGTGCTGCTGGCCCTCGACCTCATGACCCGGGCCGGCGACGTGCTCGACGGCGAGGGCGCGACCGCGATGTCGTTGGTCCGCTATGCCAGCTTGCGTTTTCCGCAACTTCTAGCGCAACTGCCGCCCTTCACTGCCCTGCTGGCCAGCCTGATGGTGCTGGCCGGCCTGAGCCAGCACAGCGAAATCATCGTGATGAAATCGGCCGGGCTGTCCTCTTTTCGCATCGTCTCGCCCATGGTGGCGGTGTGCGGAGCGATCGCCCTGGCGCATTTTCTGTTCAATGAAACCATCGTCGTGGATGCCAACAGGGACCTGGAGCAATGGCGGGAAAACGACTATGCGGTAACCGAAAAGCCGCTGCCGCCGGTGGCGACCGACACCTGGGCGTTCGATGAGGGCACCTTGATCCGAGTGCGCGCCGTCACCCGGATGGGCACCATTCTCGATCGTGTCACCCTGTTTGAGCGCGATGAAAAGGGCCTGTTGAGCACAATGGTGAACGCCAATTTCGCCGCCTATGTCAAGGGCCGCTGGACCCTGTTCGATGTCAAGACCTTCGAGGTCAAGCCCCATCGCCTGATCAAGCAGGCAGAGATGATCTGGCCCACCAAAGTGCCGCCCGAACGTTTCCTCGCCCTGTCGGCGCAGCCCGACAAAATGCCCTTTACCAAACTGTGGACCACCATCCGCCAGCTCAAGCGCGAGGGCCAGTCGGTCGAGACCCTGGTTTCCTGGCTCAACCAGAAGATCGCCGGGCCGTTTTCCTCTCTGCTCATGCCGCTGCTGGGAGCAATCGCCGGCTTCGGCGTGCATCGCGCCGGCACCCTGTTTATCCGCATCGCCGCCGGCATGGCCTTCGGTTTCAGCTTTTTTGTGGTCGACAACCTGTTGCTGGCGATGGGAGAGTTCGGGTCGCTGCCGCCGTTTCTCGCCGCCTGGGTGTCCTTTATCCTGTTCCTCATTCTTGGCGTGAGCGTCATTCTTTACACCGAGGAATAAATGCCCGGCACACCACCCAGCGACAGCAAACAGGATAAAACCGCCGTCAGCCGCGGCGCGGCGACCGCCTTTCTCGGCCATACCGGAGCACTGATCGAGGCAATCGCGGTGCTGGTGTTCGCCAAGCTTTATGGCCCCACCGGCTACGGCTTTTTCATTCTCATGTGGGCCTATGCGCAATTGCTG
>Ga0114931_10001031_pt1 | contig 35220 bp, 14 predicted proteins | sample 2SBtaG_FD_89579 | JGI IMG/M metagenome (GOLD analysis project Ga0114931, IMG submission 89579) | Deep subsurface microbial communities from Kolumbo volcano to uncover new lineages of life (NeLLi) - 2SBTROV14_V59a metaG | ecosystem: Environmental > Aquatic > Marine > Volcanic | place: Kolumbo... | reverse complement strand
GTTCGACCCAGTGTTCACGCTCATGCGCATGATCGTTCCGTGCTCATGGTTTGGAGAAAGGACGGTCGAGAAAGATCAGTACACGTCGGCAAACGCCCGCTCCTTGTGGCGGAAGTAACCGGCGCCGGAGACGAACAAAACGGCTGCAACCAGCGCCCCGAGTGCGATCAGATCCCAGGGCATGGGCGTGGCGCCGATCAAGGCAGCGCGAAACCCCCCGATCACCCCGACCAGCGGATTGAGCCCGATCAGCAGTCGAAGATGAGGCACCTTCTCGCCCAGCAGCGACACCGGCCAGACCACGGGTGAGGCATACATCAAGAGCGGTACCAAGAACGAGACGATCAGCTTGATGTCACGGTACTGCACGGCGAGCGCCGATAGCCACATGCCAGCGCCAGCCGCGGTGAGCACCATGATCCCGACCAGCAGCGGCAGGACCACCACCTGCCAGCTCGGCAGGGTGCGGTAGACGATGAGGTACGGCGTGATCATAAGCAGCGCGATGGCGAAGTCGACCAGGTTCGACAGCACGGGGTTGATCGGGAGGATCATGCGCGGGAAATAGACCTTGGACAAAAGGCTGTTGCCGACCAGGCTGCCGGTGGCGGCGGAAAAAGCACCGGCGAAATAGGTCCAGGCCACCACGCCAGCGTAGGCGAAGAGCGGGTAGGCGACGCCGTCGCTTTGGATCTGCGCCAGGTTGTTGAACACGAAGTTCAGCAGCACGGTGGTGATCACCGGCTTGAGAATCGCCCAGGCAAAGCCGAGCACCGTCTGCGCGTAGCGCACCTTGACGTCTCGCCGCACCATCAGCCACAGCAGGTCACGGTACGCCCACAGCTCCCGCCAATCGACCAGACGGCGGCCACGCTGCGGTTCGATGACCAGCGGCGATGCGCTCAAGAAGCCGCCTCCGTCATGTCCGCCGGCTGGCTCATGTCCGCCGGCTGGCTCCTATCCGCCGGCTCGCGCGGCGCGGGCGAGGACGCGCACAGCCCGAGGCTGATCCATTGCCAGACGAAAAAAGCATTGTCCACTTCATCATCGAGAAACGAGCGCCACGCGCTGGCCACCGCGGGTTTCTCGAGCCAGCCAGGGAAGGTGCTCTGTGCGTGCTCGATCATCGCTTCGGCCCAGGTGCGCAGCGGCCCGCGAAGCCATTCGCGCTGTGGTGTTTGCAGCGCACGCTTGGGTGCTGCGACCAGCGCCGCGGGCATCAGCTCGCGGGCGATGCGCCGCAGCATGGCCTTGTGCGTGCCGTCGGGCGCGATCTTGCGTGCCGCGGGCTGGCGCAGCGCCAGCTCGACCAGCCGGTGATCGAGAAAGGGCTCCCGCAGCTCGCACGAGGACCGCATGGACACGCGATCGTTGAAGCGCAGGGCACGCGGCAGCTTGGTGCGCTCGAGATCGCGCATTTGCCAGGCGCGCAGCCGCGCGTCGGCCCCGTCGCCAGCAGCCACTTCCGGTAGAGGCGGTGGCGCGAGGGCGCGCAGCTCGGGGCTCACGCAGCCGGCGCGCAGCGGCGCTTGGCGCGTGCCCTGGATGCTCGGCCCCATGCCCGGCGCCGTTGCCCCGAGGGCGCGGCGATAGTAGTCGTAGCCGGCCCATTGCTCGTCCAGGCCCTGGCCGTCGAGCAGGACGATCACGCCGTGGGCGCGGGCGTTTTCAAACAAGCGCGCATAGGCGAGGGTGGGCAGGCCGCCGAAGGGTTCGTGCTGATGCTCCTGGACGTCGGCCGCAAGCTGCGGCACGGTGGCCGGGTCGAGGCGGCTCACCACCAGTGGGTGCTGGGTCTCAGCGAGCATCCGCTCGACCCACGGCAGCTCGTCGTATCGTGGGTCGCCGCAGGTGAAAGTGAAGGCAGAAACCGTGCTCTGCGCGCCCTCGATGGTGTGAACCAGGGCCAGCAGGGTCGACGAGTCGAGTCCGCCCGAGAGGTTGATGCCCACCGGCACGTCGGCGCGAAAGCGTAGTTGAACGCTTTCGGTGAGCAGCGTGCGGTAGGCGGCCTGGACCTCGGCCGCGGGGCGGTGGTCCGGCTCGCCCACCCGTTCAGCCAGGTCGTACCAACGCCTTTCATCGAGTCTGCCCTCATGCCACGTGAGCAAGCAGCCCGCCTCCAAGCGCTCGATGCCACGCCAGAAGGTACGCCCAGCCTCGTCATGCACCGCGCGTGTGAAGTACGCGGCCCAGGCCGCGGGCTCGGGGATGCGGGGTGCACCGGCGGCGAACAGCGCGCCGATCTCGCTGGCGAGCAGCAAGCCTCCGTCGCGGAGGCGATGAAAGTACAGGGGCTTGACGCCGAAGCGGTCGCGCACGGCGTAAAGCGTCCGTTCTTGGCAATCCCAAACCAGGAAGGCGAACATTCCGATCAGCCGCTCGAGGCTGTCGGGTCCCCAATGGCTCCAGGCGGCCAGCAATACCTCGCTATCGCTGGTGGTTCGAAATCGCCACACCGGCGCGAGCTCGGCACGCAGCTCGTGGTCGTTGAGGATCTCGCCGTTGAATGACAGCACGAAGCGCCCGTCCGGGCTGACCATGGGCTGGCGGCCGGCAGCCGACAGGTCGCGGATCGCCAGGCGGTCGTGGCCGAGGGCGATGCGCGCCGCGGGATCGTGCCACCGGCCCTGGTCATCGGGCCCGCGGTGGCGCTGGGCTGCGATCATCGAGGCCACCGCCCGTATCGGGTCGAGCTGGCTGCCGAGCGCACCGGCGATGCCACACATCAGGGTTCTTCTCCGGCGACCAGCCGCTCGGCACGCGCCCAGTCCTGCGGCGTGTCGAGGTTGACGTGGTGGCCTGCGTTGTCTGCATCGCGACCGTCGGCGCGGTCGGCGCGGTCGGCGCGGTCGTTGGTGACACCGGCGATGCGTGGGCCGAAAAGCGAGGGCCGGCGCCCATCCTCACCCAGCACCTGCTCGCGCCGCACCACGTAGACGCTGCCGTCGCGGTGAAACGCTGGCGGCAGCGCCTGGCGCCTGGCGATCGGCTCCTCTTCGCCTGTGGCCAAGACGAGCTGCTCACCGTGCGCGAAGAAGACCCAATGCGGGTTGTGCTCATGGGGTACCGGCAGCACGCTGATCACGGTGTCGACGTCGCCACGCGCCAAGCGCTCGATCGCGGCGTCGATCAGCGCTGCGCTGCGAAACGGGCTGGTCGGCTGCAGCAGGCATACGGCATCGAAGCGCTCGCCCGCCGCGTCGAGGGTGGTGAAGGCCTGCTGGACCACGGGCAGCATCGGCGTGTCATCCCGCGCCAGCGCGGCCGGGCGCAGGAACGGCACGTCGAGCCCGACCTGGCGGCCGATGGTCGCGATGCGCGCGTCTTCGGTCGACAGCACCACGCGTTGGAGGTGACGGGCGGCATGGGCGGCCTCTGCGGTCCAAGCGAGCAGGGGTTTGCCGCCGAGCGAGCGCAGGTTCTTGCCCGGGATGCCCTTGGAGCCGCCTCGCGCTGGGACCAGACCGAAGACCCTCATGTCGTCATTCGGGGAGCCGTTTGTCGATGCGCAGCTCGGCCTCGGCGAGCAAGCGGGCGATGCGCTGACCGGCCGTGCCATCGCCGTAGATCGAGGTCCTGGGATAGAGGCCGTGCGCCACTTGGGCGCGCATTGCCTCGGCGATGGCCTGGCGGTCGTTGGCGACATCGATCACATTGGGACCGCGCTCGCGTCCGGCCTGGCGACTTCCGATGTTGACCACCGGTACGCCGAGAAAGCTCGACTCGCGGATGCCGACGCTGGAGTTGCCGACCAGGCAGCGACTGTTGCGAATCACCTTGAGAAAATCGAGTGGCTGCATGTTCTTGAAAAAGTGCATACACCCGGTGTTACCGCGCTCGCGGAAGCTGCGGATCGCGTTCGATGTGCCATCCGAGCCAGCATCGACGTTGGGCCAGAACCACAGGGCTGGCAGCGCACAGGCGGCGACTGCCTGGAGCGTCTGCGAGGCGTGGCGCCGCGCCGCGTGGTACTCGGTGGTCACCGGATGCTGCATCACCACGACATAGCCGTGGGCCAGCGCGCCGGCATCGAGACGGGCGCCGACGCCACCGTAGCGGGCGATCGGGTCGAAGTCGAGACGAGGGTCTTGGACCACTTGTGCGGCCAGGTCGATCGACGGGCAACCGGTGACGTGTACACAAGCGGCGTCCTCGCCCATGCCCACCACACGATCGCGCGCGCAGGCGGTGGACACCAGGTGCAGGTCCGCGAGCTTGGTGACGGCGTGACGAACCTTGTCGTCGATCGAACCCGTGACCTCGCCGCCCTGGATGTGTGCCAGCGGGATGTTCATGTAGGCGGCGGCGATGGCCGTGGCGAGGGTTTCGTAGCGGTCGGCGATCGACACCACCACGTCGGGTCGCAGGTTGTCGAGCACGGTGGGCAGCTCGAGCAGGCCGAGACCCGTAGTCTTGGCCATGGTGGCGAGGTTCTCACCCTCCATCACCATGTAGACCCGGGCCGCGATCGCAAAGCCATCTGCGGTGATGGTGTCGAGCACGCGGCCGTAGCGCTCGAGCAGCGCCGATGCTGCGACCACGAGCTGAAGCTCCAGCCCCGGATGGTCGCGGATCGCCTCGAGCGCCGTCTTGATGCGGCTGTAGCTGGGTCGCGCGGTGACCACGACGCAAACCTTTCTCACCCGCGCACCTGCGCCTCGAGATCATCTTCGGTCAGCGCCTGGTCGCGCGCTACGGCGTGGCGCAAGCGCCGCCCGAAGGTCGCGTCGAGCGCGGCGGGCGGCAGCCCACCCGCGGGTTTCTTGAGCGCCAGATCGTCTTCGCCGAGGATCGTCCCGGCGGCCAGGTCGCGGGCGGCCACGATGCTCTTGCCGAAGGTCTTGCGCAAGGCATCGAGCTCCTCTGTGCGCGCTTGTTTGTCCACCGTGGCGCTGCGCATGCGCTCGATGAAGCGCACGCCTTCGACCAACTGCCCAAGCTCCTCGAGCGTCACCGACGCTGGAACGTCGGGTCCGAACATGGCGCGGTGGAAGGTCACATGGACCTCGAGCACCTCGGCGCCGAGGGTGGCTGCGGCGAGACCCGGGAAAATGGTGCCGGAGTGGTCCGAAAGCCCGACCGCACAGCCGTAGCGTTGGCGAAACTGCTCGAGCAACGCGAGGCCGACGCGTTCCGGCGGGCAGGGGTAGGCCAAAGTACATTGCATCACCGCATGCCGCACGCCGGCCGCACGCATGCGCGCAACCGCGTCATCGATCTCCGCCAGTGTGCTCATGCCAGTCGACAGCAACATCGGTTTGGCAGTCTCGAGCATGCGCTCGAGCAGCGGTGGGTTGAGCGCTTCACCCGAGGCAACCTTGAACGCCGCGATATCGATCTCAAAGAGCAGGTCGACCGCCTGGGGCGAGAACGGTGAGCTCAGAAACAGCAGCCCTCGCTGCTCCGCGTGCAGCTTCAGCCCACGCCATTGCTCGGTGCTGAAGGCCATCCGTTGCCAATAGGCGAAGCGGCTCGTATCCTGCGGCGAGAAGCGAACACGCCAAGGCTCGTCGACGGTCGATTCGGCAGCGGCGATGTGGGTTTGGAACTTGACCGCATCGGCGCCGGCCATGGCGATGGCGTCGATGAAGGAATGTGCCATGCCCAGGCTGCCATCATGTGCCTGGGCCACCTCGCCGATGATCAGGCAGCCGGCTGCCACCTCGGGCCTGATGGCCGCGAGCAGCGGTCGGCGCAGGTCGTTGGCGGGCGCGTGGGTCGGCGCGGGGTCGGTCATTGCGGTCTCTGGCGTGCGAATCAACGCGCGCGAGCGCGCCGCGGGGCCGCATACGCGTTGTCCCGAGCCTATCATTTCGTTGCCCGAGTGCCGCTTGAAGCGCCCGCCTTGCGGCCACCGGCTGCTCGGGCTGCTAGGGCTGCTCGGTTTGCGATCCCGGTGAGATGCGTTGCTCGAGCCGGGCACGCAGGCGGTGGCGCGGCTCGAGCAGGCCCAGGCGTGCGATGGTGGCGACACCCTTGACGATCTCGGCGCGCGAGATCTTCGAGCGGTCATGGCGGCGCCCGGCAAAGCAGATCGCGATCTCGGCGATCGACACCGGCTTGAGCACCGTGCAGCGGTACAGCGCTTCGACCAGGAAGGAGTAGCCGTCGGAACGGATCGACCGGTAGTCGATGCGCTCGAGCAACTCCTTGCGGTAGCAACGAAAGCCGCTGGTGCAATCGCGTGTGGGCATGCCCAGGAGAAGGATCGCGGTGCGATTGGCGATGCGGCTGATCCACCGGCGCGTGAGGCTCCAATCGATGGTTCCAGCGCCGTCGACATAGCGTGAGCCGATCACCAGATCGTGATCCGCGCTGCGTGCGACCAACGCCGCGAGGTACTTGGGATCATGGGAGAAGTCGGCGTCCATGGTGATCAAGCGGCCGTAGCCGGCGCTGATCGCGGCCGCGAAGCCGGCGCAATAGGCCGTGCCAAGCCCGAGCTTTCTCGGCCGGTGGATGACCTCGACCCGCGCCAGCTCGTGGGCCAGCCGGTCGGCGATCTCGCCGGTGCCGTCGGGCGAGTTGTCGTCGACCACCAGCACCGCGCCGACGCTTTCGGTATCGAGGATCGAGGCCACCAGCGGCGCGAGGTTCGAGGCCTCGTTGTAGGTCGGCAGCACCACGGCCACCGGCTGCGAGGTACGGTCCACGATGCTTGGGCTCGGCATGGCAGCGGGAATGAAAGGGGCTTGAAACCGGCGTTCAGGCGCCGCCGCCCGATGCCGCGGCCGGTCCGGATGCCGATCGGTGATGGGCCAGGAACCAGGCGTAGGTCTGCTCGATGCCGTCGCGCAAGGCGATCTGGGGTCGCCAGCCGAGGGCAGTGATCTTGGAAACGTCGAGCAGCTTGCGCGGCGCGCCATCGGGTTTCGAAGCGTCGAAGCGCAAGGTGGCCCGCGGGTGGACGATATCGCGGACCAAGGAGGCGAGGGCATGGATGGTGAGGTCTTCGCCGGTGCCGACGTTGATGTGTTCAGCCTGGTCGTAGCGCGCCATGAGAAAAAGGCAGGCGCGTGCCAGGTCGTCGACATGCAAGAGTTCCCGGCGCGGGCGACCCGTCCCCCACACTTCGACGGTGTCTTGGCCGGCGCGCTTGGCCTGGTCGAAGCGCTGGATCAAGGCCGGCAGCACGTGGCTCGACAAACGATCGAAGCGGTCGCCGGGGCCGTAGAGATTCGTCGGCATTGCGGAAATGAAGTGGCATCCGTACTGCTTGCGATAAGCCTGGCAAAGCTTTATTCCTGCGATCTTGGCCACGGCGTAAGCCTCGTTGGTCGGTTCGAGAGGACCGGTCAAGAGCGCACTTTCGGCGATCGGTTGGGCACTGTCGCGCGGATAGATGCATGAGCTGCCGAGGTAAAGCAGCTTGCGAACCCCAGCGCTGTGCGCCGCGTGAACCACGGTGCCGTGAATCATCATGTTGTCGTAGATGAACTCCGCCGGCCGCGAGGCATTGGCCAAGATCCCACCGACCGTGCCGGCAACCAAGAACACGTACTCGGGCTGGTGACGATGAAACCAGTGCTCGACCGCAGCCTGATTGCGCAGGTCCAGGTGGTCGCGGTCCACGACCACGAGCTGCGTGTAGCCCGCAGCACCGAGCGCGCGCAGGATCGCCGAGCCGACCAGGCCCCGATGGCCGGCGATATAGATGCGGGCATCGCGAGGCATGCTCGCGGGCGGCGAAGTCGACCGTAGGCTCGGCATGCGCCTGCTCATTCCCATCGCGTAGCATGCCGCGGCAACGCGTGGCTCGCGGAGCCCACGGCAGCGCCTCGGGCAAGCATCGGCGATCGCGCACCCACAGCGGGCGGTACAAGCATGGCTTCGAACAGACAGATCGGCATGGTCAGCGGCCTTCGGGCGCCAGCAAACGACACTAGTCGAGCCCTCACGCGAGCGTCAAGCCAAGCGGCGCACGCGGGGCCCACGCTCAGGGTTGTTCGGGTGTGGTGTGCGGGGGGGCGAGGACGCTCGGGTCGAGGGGTTGGCGGAGGTTGGCGAGCACCTTTTCGATGGTCGCGCGGGCCGCTGCTGGGGCTTGCTCGAGCAGCGCATCGGCCGCGGCTTGGTCGCCGCGGGCGCGCAGCAGATGGGCCTCGGCAGCGCGCATCTGGGGCGAGTGGAAACCGAGCGCGGATGAGCGTTCGAGGCGTGCTGCTGCTTGATCGATGCGTCCGGCACGCAGCTCGAGCGAGGCGGCATTGACCCAGGGTGGCGGGAATTGGGGCTCGAGGGCGATGGCGCGCAGGTACCAGCGGTAGGCTTCGCCCTCGCGCCCAAGGTCCTCGAGCGCGACCCCGAGATTGTTGGCCACCCGCGGCTCGTCCGGACGCAGGCGCTCGGCATGCGCGTAGGCGGCGAGCGCTCCGCGCGCATCTGCGCTCTGCTCGCGAACATTGCCGAGCTGGGTCCAAGCGGCAGCATCATCCGGCATGGCGGCGACCGCCCGTTCGGCGTCGCTGCGCGCGGCGGCTGTGTGGCCCTTTTCCAGGTGCGCCAGCGAGCGGAAAAAGAAATCGCGACCCTCGCCGGGAATCACCAGGTGGCGACCGGCGCTGAGCGACACCGCGGCGAGCAACGCAGCGAACCCGAGCGCGCGGATGCTTCGCCACACGCGTCGTTGGCCCAGCGTTTCCACGAGATGCAACGCACCACCGCCGGCCAGCGCTGCGGTCGCCGGCCACAGGGGGAGGCGGAAGCGGCCGTTGACGAAAAACAGCACGATGCCGGCGGCGAGCAGCAGAAGGCTGGCGATCAGCCAGCGCGCCAATCCCGAATCGCCACGGCGCAGCGCGTTGCTGGCACCCAATGGCGCGAGTGCCAGCAACAGCCACCAGCGCACCGGCAACCGGCGCAGCAGGGGCGACTCCTCGGCGAGGATGAAGCGGTAGCGCTTGTTGTTCGGGATCTCGCGGTTGGCCAAGAGCAGGTAGGCCTTGCGCGCCAGCAGGCGCAGGCGGCCGAGTGGGTCGGCGCGCAGCTCTGCGAGCGCGCACCGGGTCCAGTAGTGGCTGATGCGGGCTGGCGTGGCAGGACCGAGGTTTTCTCCGCCTGCGCGCGCGGCCTCATACCGTTGTTCGGCAAAGACCGCGACCGAGTCACGGTAGGTCTGGCCATAGGTCACCGGCCGGTCTTGGCGCGGCACCATGCCGTCGGCGTTGCGCGCATTGCCCAGGTACAGATTGATGCCGCCGGCCGAAGGCAGGAGCTGAAAACGGCCACCGTAGATCGTGCGGATGCCGCCGGTGCCGAGCAGCACCGCCAGCAGCGTGCCGCCGCCCACTGCGAGCGTGCGCCATCGCCGGCCAGCAGGGGCCAGCAACAGCGCGCCCGCGACCATTGGTGCTGCTAGCAGCAGGCCGTTGGCCCGCGCCTCGGTGGCCAGCCCGGTGAGCAGGCCAAGCGCCAACCAGCGCGCCAGGCGTGTGGGCTGGCGGACCACCGCCGAGGCAGCCAGCAAGCAGGCGGTGACCAAGAAGGTGAAGAGCGTCGCGATCAGTCGTTCGCCTTCGAAAAAAAGCGGTGGCCCGGCCAGTGCGTAGAGCAGGCCGGCGACGGTGCCGGCCGCGGTGCTCTTGGCCAGGCGGGCACCGAGCATCGCCACCATGGCGACGGTGGCAATGCCCAGCAGGTGTTGCGCGAACAGCGCGATCGCGAGGTCGAAGCGCGGACCGCCGAGCCGGTAGCAGCCGGCGAGCAGCAAGGGGTAAAGCGGTGGCCGAAAGCCATCGGCAAATACGGCGGCGGGATCGCCAGCGAGCAGGGCCCGCGCCGCACCGTCATAGTAGGCCTCGTCGAGGATGTCAACGCCGAAGAAGGCCGAGCGCGCGTGCTCTGCGAAGTACAGCAGGCGCAAGACGACGCCTGCTGACAGCGTCCACAGCAGCATGCGGCCGGTGCCCTCGGCGTTGCCCGCCCGCACGGCAACCTCAGTCGGCATCGTCGTTGGTTTCGGCCCGCCTTGCTGCGCACTCCACGGGCTCGTCAAGGCCCGCAGCCGGGGTGCTGCCCACCGGCTCGGTGATGCCCACCGCTTCGGTGATGCAGGCGATGGCGCCGGTGAGGCTGCCCGCCGCGAGTCGCTCGCGCGCGGCGGCGAGCGTATGGTCGTCCCCGACCTGCCCACCTGCGACCTGCCCACCTGCGACCTGCTGGTCATCCGCCGGCCGTTGGCTGGCGTGCGCTTCGTCGAGCAGCAGGCGCACCGCGGCGCTTTCTGGGCGCAGGGCCAGGGCCTGCTCGAACGCTGCGACCGCGCCCTCGAAGTCCTCGTCGGCCGCGCGTGTGCAGCCGGCGGCGATGTGCTGGTCGAAGGGGTCATCGAAGGCTGCCTCAGCGCTTTCGGTGCTGTCCGCGCCTGGCATCGGCAGATCCGCGAGCTGGACGCGCTCGGAAGGTGCGGGTGTGGTGCTGAGCTCGAAGTCGGCATCGAGCCGCATCTGGGTCGAGCCAGCCGGCTGGGCCGCGTTGGCTGCGGCGGGGCGTGCGATGTGGCTGCGCGTCTCATCGCGGACCGCGTCGTCGCATGAGAAGCGCGCCTGGACTGCTGCCAGCGCCCCGGCCATGGCGCCGGCATCGCGAAAGCGGTCGGCGGGTCGCTTGGCGAGCGATCGCAGCAAGGGCGCGCGCAGGTCCGCAGGCACCCGGCCTTCCGGATCGGTTTCGGCGAAGCCATGCGGCGGGCGGAAAAGATGGCCGGCGATCAGCGACGCGGCTTCGTCGCCGTGGATCGGATGGTGGCCGGTAAACAGCTCGTAAAGCACTGCGCCGAGCGCGTAGAGGTCGCTGCGTGCTTCGATGTGATCGCTTTTCTCAGCCGCGAAATGCTCGGGCGAGGCATAGCGGAACTTGCCGAGGAAGACACCGCTCTCGGTCAGATGCAGGTCGGAGCGCTGATCCTTGGCGATCCCCAAGTCGATGAGCTTGACCTGCGGCATGCCCTCCGGATCGCGGCTGAGCATCAGGTTGTCGGGCGAGATGTCGCGGTGCACGAAGCCGCTGCGGTGCAGGTAGCCGAGCGCGCGCAAGGCCTGGCGTGCGATCTCGAGGCCGAGCGCGATCGACGGCAATCCGCTGGCACGCAATTGGCGGAGATCGATGCCGTCAATGTTTTCCATTACGATCATTCCGATTCCATCATCATCGAGCATGAAATCATGGATCTGAACGATATTGGGATGCCGCAAGCGGATGGCTGCGCGCGCTTCGGCCAAGAAGCGCGCCCGCAGTCCCGCGTCGCGGCTGAGCTGCGGCCGCAGCACCTTGACCACGCGCAGCTCGTCGAGCAGTCGATGGCGTACGCGGTAGACCGCGCCCATACCGCCCTCGCGGATCTTGGCGACGATCTCGTACTTGCCTTTGATTCTCTCGAGCGGCAATGGCATGGCTGCACGCCTCCTAGCCGATCCCCCGCCCGCCCGGATCCAGCCAGGCGAGGGGACCTGATCCGGATCGCCGACGCTGGTGGCAACCGCAGGAAGTCTACTGCACCTCAGAGGGTCCCACCGCCCGCTAGGGCGTGGCCACAGACACGGCCAGGCTGGTGTAGGGTCTTGGTCGGCAATGGCGACACCACCGAAAGCCACCTCCCAGTCTGCGCAACCCGCTTCCTACTTCGCCGCGCCGCCGCCGCGGCCCGCGCGCATCGGTGGTTTGTGGCGCCTGGCGGTGGGGCTGGCCGGGCTGGTGTTGCTGGCGGCCCTGGCGGTGATGGTGGTGCGTCCCGAGAGCATCCTCGGGGGCCCTGAGCTGCGGGTCGAAGCGTCCGGTGCGCTCGCTGTGCTGCCCCTCGCCAACGCCACCGGAGACACCGCCCAGGCCTGGGTGGCGCAAGGGCTGGCGCCGATGCTGGCCGATGTGCTCCGCGACACCCCGGACCTCGAGGTGGTGCCACCGGCAGCCTTGCGCCGGGCCCTCGCCGAGCGCGGGCTGGCTGCTGGCGGTGAGCAGGATCTCTCTCGCGTGCGCGAGGTGGCGTCCGCGCTCGGCGCGGGCATGGTGCTCGAGGCGACCCTCGACCGTGGTCGCAGCGGATTTCGCTTGCATGCCCGGCTGCTGCCCAGTCAAGGCGAAGGCGCGTCGTCGGCGGTGTTCACCGACGAGACGGTGATCGGGGCCGCCGAAAAGCTGGCGATCGGTATCGTCCGCGGCCTGCGGCCCGACGCACTGGCCCCGTCCTTCGGCCGGTCGTTTTCCGGCAGCCCGTTCCTCGATCGCCTGTACGGCACGGGTCGGCACCTGCTGGCGACCGCAGGCGCGGATCGCGCGGTGCCGTTTTTCGACAACGCGCTGGCGCTTCAGCCGCGCTTCCTGGCGGCGCGCGCTGGCCTGGCCGCTTGTGCGCGGGCGCGTGGCGAGCTCGACGCGGCACAGCGGCTGGGGCTCGAGGTCCTCCAGCAGGCCCAGCGCCGGGGCGACCCGCAGCGCGCGGCGCTGACCCTCGCCGACCTCGCCGAGGTGGCAGCGCTGGAGGGTCGCGGCGCCGAGGCCGAGGAACTCCATTTGCAGGCGCAGGCCATGCTTTCCGCGCTCGGCGACCAGCGTGGGCAAGCGCGCGTGCTGGCCAGCCGGGCGCGTCTGGCGCTCAGCGAACGCAAGGCCGCGCGTGCGGAGTCTTTGTGGCTCGAAGTGCTCGGGCTGCAAGAGGCGGTGGGCGATCGCCTGGGCCGGGCCGCGACCTTGCTCGAACTCGGCTCGCTGCGTCTCGGCGCCGGTGATCTCGAGGGCGCCACCTCGCTTTTCGGCGATGCGCGCAAGGTGGCGCGGGCGATCGGCGACACCGCCACCGCGATGACCGCCAGCGCCGACCTGGGCGAGATCGCGGCCCGCCAGGGCGCGCCCGAGAAGGCCGATGCACTGTGGGCCGAGGTCTTGGCCTACGATCGCCAGCGCGGAGACCGCGACCGTGTCTTGGTGATCGCCGGCCGGCGTGCCGAGGTGGCAGCCGGGCGCGGCGATCTCGACCTCGCCGAGGAGCTGTACGAGGATGTCCGCGAGCTGGCGCACGAGCTCGAGGATGCGCGCGCTGAAGCTCGTGCCTGCCTGGCGCTGGCCGAGATCCTGCTCGAGAAAGGCTACCGCTACCAGGCGCGGCCGCGGCTCGCGTGCGCCCTGTCGCACGATCGCGAGATCGGCGACCCGGCAGCGATTCAGCGCCTGATCGCACGCTTCGCGTATGAAGATGGAAACTATCCGACGGCGGTTCAAGGGCAAAGGGCGCTGCGCACCATGCCCGGCACCACCTGGTCCGCGCGCGACGAGGCACTGCTCGCCGCCTACCAGCGCGCGCTCGCCACCGGTGCCCGCCAGACACTGCCACCGGTGACACAGGCGCCGGTGACACAGCCGGGGGTGGGTGTCAGTGCCGATCCGGGGTCGTGACGTGGCCGACCACGTCGCGGGCAATGACATCGCCCGAGCACGCAAGGCAAGGCCTCCGAGGCCATGCCCCAACCCCTAAACGGAGCGATAGCCGAGCAACCGTGCGGGCAACAGCAGCAGCGTCTTGATCAGCTTGAGTGTGCCATCGATCGCATAGCCCAACACGCGGAAGGGCAGCAGCAAGAGCCACACCAGCGGTATGAGCACCAGCGCCAAGAGCGCCACCGGCCAGCACAACACGAGCAGGATCAGCCACAGAAAGAAAGCCCACATCACGGGCTCCTCTCGGTTTGCTGCGTGCGTCGTGGCCGCATCGCGGGAAGGATTTGCATCACTGGGAATTCTCGCATCGTGGGCCGTTTGCGCAAGGTCTTGTGGATCGGCTCTCTCTCGCGACCTACGCAGCACGCACGTGGTGGGTTTCGCTGGGCGGTGGCAGAGGGGTGGTCGCGCGCGCTGTCACACCGGTCGTCGCGACGGCAAGAGCACGTTGGCCACCAGCAGGCCCGTGACCAACGAGATCGACACCATGCCGACCGAGAACGCGGCCTGGATGCCGCTGAGCGTGTCATGGGCGACCAGCGCGCGCACGCTCTCGAAACCGATCGAGCCGGGAACCAGCAAGATCAGACCGGGCATCTGCAGCAAAGAAGCGGGCAGGCGTCGCCAGCGCGCCGCTGCGTTGCCCGCCAGGCCGACCGCCAGGGCGCCGGCGAAGGCGCCGAGCTCCGGGCCCAGCGCGGCGCCACCGAGGCGCAGCCCGAAGACCGCGACCACGCCCGCGATCAAGATCCAGCCCGCCTGCTGCGGGTGGGCTTGAAACTGCACTACCAGCGCCAGAACCGCGAGCAACAGGCCTTGCCAGATCAGCCACGTCGCGAGCGCGACGGGTGCGCTGGCGGCCGCGGGACCGAACAGCGCTGTCGCCACCGTGGTGCCCAGCGCGACGCCGAAACCGAGGGTCAAGAACACCAGCAGCGCACCGGCCAGGCGTGCCGCACCCGACACCAAATGGCGTGCGGCCAGCTCAGCCACGGCCCGCGTCAGGGTCAAGCCTGGCACCAGCGCGATCAAGCCGGCGAGGGTGGCGATGCCCGGCACCAGCGGCTGGCTATGGGCGGCCGCCCAGCCCGCGATCAGCGCCGCGGCCGCACCGGCCATGGGATAGAGCACCCGTGCCAGCGCTGGCCAGGAAGCACCCAGCCCGCTGAGCGCACCGACCGCCAGACCGATCATGGCAGCCAGGCTCAGCTCGCGCCAGCCACCCCCGAGCAGCAGTGCCGAGGGCGCGGCGATGGCAGCGTTGGAGAGCGCCAGTGCGCGCTGGCCGAAGCGCAGCGGTGCAGCCGCGATCGCCGCCACGGCGCGCGCCGCCCCATGCGGCTCCAACTTGCCCTGGCGCACGCGCTCGAGGATGCGCTCGAGGCGGGTCAGCTTTTCGAGCGCGGCATCGCCGGGCTCCACCCGCAGCAGGCAAGTGCGTCCGGCGGACTGGTCTGCGAACGAGGCGAAAAGCGCTGTCGGTGTGGAAAAAAACTGCGCTCGTAGGTCGAGCGTCGCAGCCAACTCGCCGAGCGCCGCCTCGAGGCGATGGGCCGGCATGCCAACCGCGTGCAGCGCCTCTCCCGCTCGCAGCACCAGGCGCTCCGCTGCGCGAGGATCACGATCGGCGGCCGGGTTCACGGGCCAGCGAGAGAGCGCATGGCAGCCAGCTCCTCATGAAAGCCGTCGATGATGAGCCGCGGGTCCGGTACCAGGCCGGCGTCCGTCGCCACGCTCAGACGCACGCGCTGGGCATAGCTGAGAATGCTGATGCCGAGACCGAGACGGCCGGATTGTGGCACCCAGAACATCATGTCCTCGATCGTGGTGCCGCCCAGATACAAACGGCTGCGCGGGCCGGGAACGTTGGTCAACACCGCCGTCGCCTTGGCGCCGAACATACGCTCGACCAGGCGCTGTACGATCTTCGGCGCCCAGCCCATGCCATGCAGCACCGCGAGCACCACCGGCGCTTCGTAGGAGCGCTTGAGCGCCTCCATGCGCCGCCGCAGCTCGGCCAGCCGTGCACGCGGCTCGGCAATGCCGACCGGCAGGGAGAGAAAGACCAACCCGAAACGGTTTCCCATGTCGGCGAGCTGGTCGAGCCGGCGCAAGGAGACGGGCATGGCGGCACGGATGTCGCAACCGTCGACCGGCTGGTGTTTGCCTTCGAGGTACCGGCGTAGCCCGCCGCTCATCGCTGCCACCAGCACGTCGTTGATCGTGCCGCCGAGGCCGCGCTGGATCGCCTTGATCTCCTCAAGCTCGACCGCTGCCGACCAGGCGACCCGTTTGTCGCAGCCGAGCGGACCCTTGAGCGGCGTCTTGAGGTCGCGACCCTTGACGCTCAGCTTGGCGAGCGCGCCCGACATGCCGAGCGCCACGCGCGTGCGCCCGCGGCGGCGAGCCCCGCCGATGCGGCTCATCAGGTTGATCACCTCGGGCATGATCGCCCGTGCTTGCTCGACCGCTGCCTCGCGTACCGCCTTGCTGCGGTCGAAAAGCGCGGTGAAGGGGCTGGGGGTGAGCGCGTCTGTGGCTGGGCAAGGCTCGGTGTCGGTGAGCGACAGCAGCACCATCATCAGGCCCACGCCGTCGCCCATGGCATGGTGCAGGCGGCTGATCAGCACGCTCTTGCCCGCGAAGTCTTCGACCAGGTAAAACCGCCACAGGGGCTCGTCGTGGGGCAAGGCGATGGCCATCAGCCGTCCTACGGCGGCCTCGAGCGCGGCCTGATCCCCGGGCGGATCGAGCGCGAGCGGCAGCACATGCCGCTCGAGTTCCAGGTCCTCGACCTCGAGCCACTGCGTGCGTGCCTGGCGGGTCTCGAGTCGCTGGCGAAAGCGCTTGGCATGGAGCAGTCGTGCAGCCACGACCCGGCGCAGGGTGGCGAGATCCATCCGCTCCAGGATCATCACGCCGGTGATCACCATCAGATTGTCGGGCTCGTCCATGCGCAGCCAAGCCCGGTCGATCGGGGTGATCGGTTCGGGTGGTAGCGGTGGGTGGCTCATGGCAGGCGATCGGGCGCGGCGGCTCTGGTGCTCCGTCGTTGGGCGTCGAGAATAGCCCGAAACAACCATCCGCTCCGGGCGATCCGTGTTCCAAAGATGTCTGGCACCTGTGGCAGGCACCTGTGGCATCTCTCCAAAGATGTCTGGCACCTGCCGGCACCGGCCGTTCGATGCTTGTGGTACCGTGCCTTTACATGCTGTCGCAGTCTGATTATTTTCATTTGGCGATATTTGTTTATCATCGAAGGTGATGGAATGTATTGGAACGTGTACTGGGTGGCGTCGGTCGGACGGCCGTGGTCGCTCGTGCGATGACGGATTCGTCCGGGAAGGGCTGAAACGATGATGCCAGGTTGTACTTCGGGGATGCCAGGTTGTACTTCGGGAGGCTCGAGGCGTCTTTGGGCGCTGTTGGCGGGCGGCTTGCTGTTGGCGCCCGCGTGGCAAGCGCTGTGGGCGGATTCCTACCATCTGCCGGATGCACGGCTGCCGGTGGCGAAGCTGGCTGCCACGGCGACCGTGATCGACGATTTCGATCATGTAACTGTGATCGAACTCGACGGCGAATACAATATCAATATTGATGGATTAATTAATCTTGATCCTCGTCGGGCTATAACCCAGGCGTTTCTCGCGCAGCACGCCGACGTCTACGATTTTGTGGTCGTCTTCTCTTCCTTCGAATTCGATACCGGCGATGCGTTGGCGTTACACATCGGCGTGCAGAACCAGGTCGATGGCATCGGCTTGCCGCGCTACGACAACACGGCGTTATGGGGCAGTGACGGCCGGCTCCAAGGCTACATCGACATGGCGGCAATCAGCCGCTACGAGCGCAACCCGACCCATCCTGGCTTTGATCAGGTGCTCGGCGTGCTGGCCCACGAAATGCTGCACCAATGGTGCTGCTTCGTCGGCTTCGAGCGCCCGGGCGATTCCGAGGTGCGCAACGATCTGCTGGGCCATGGCGGCTCGCATTGGAGCTTCCTACTCGATACCGACGCTTCCGTGATGTATGGCCACGATTGGCGTGACAACGGCGACGGCACCTTCACTGCGACTGCCAATCGCTTGTTCTACAGCCCGCTCGACCGCTACCTGGCTGGCTTCGCCGACCCGGCCGAAGTCGCGGACATGCTGCTGATCGAGAATCCGCAGGTCGACGCGACCGCCTTGCCGCAGCCCAATGCCACCGTGCCAGGCACAGCCACCCAGGTGTCGCTGGCCGATGTGCTGCGCGCCAACGGACCGCGGGTGCCGGCGGCTGCGGAGGCGCAGAAGACCTTCCGCCTCGGCTTTGTCTACCTGGTTCGCCCGAACGCGCCGATTTTCACCACCCAGCTCGCGTTCATCGAGACCGTGCGCACGGCGTTTCTCGAGCGCTTCCCGATCATGACCGGCGGTGTTGGCACGGTGGAGATCTTTCCCGAGGCTGCCGGCGATACCGGCGCCACCGGCAGCCCGCAGCCGGTGACCGGCGGTCCCTTGCGTCCCACCGCGGCCGATGTTGCCGACGCGCTCGCCTGGCTGGCTGCGCGCCAGCAGCCGGAGGGATTCTGGCAAGACCTGCCGGCAACCCGCGTGCGCGATACCGCCGCAGCGCTCGAAGCCCTGCTGGCGCTCGACCCAGCCTTTACCGGTCGGGATGCGGCTGTTGCCTGGTTGGGCGCGCAACCAGCAGCGAGCACCGACGACCTGGCGCATCGCGCGCGCGCGCTCGATCTCGCCGGTGCCGACGCCTCGGCGCTTCGTGCCCAACTCCTCGAACGCCAGCGTGGCGATGGCGGGTGGGGCGTGGCCGCCGGCTTTGCCAGCGAACCGCTCGACACCTCGCTGGTGCTCTCGGCCCTCGCCGGACATCTCGAGGCCAGCGCGCCGCCGGTGCGTGCCGGGCTCGATTTCTTGGTCGAGAGCCAGGACGCTGCTGGCGGCTGGGGCAATGGCGTGGCTGGCGCCAGCCGCGCCCGGGTCAGCACCGACGCCTTGCACAGTCTCGACGCCTTCGGTGCGCGGGCATCCCAGGCGCTGGGCTCGGCCTTCTTGGCGACTCGGCAAAACCCCGCCGATGGCGGTTTCGGCGACAGTCCGAGCTCGGTGCAAGACACCGCCAATGTGCTCGCGGTGCTGCTCGAACTCGATGCCACCGGCCTGATCGATCGTACGTCCGCGGAAAACTACCTGGCCAGCCACCAAAGCGTTGATGGGAGCTGGGCAGGGAGTGTGTACACCACCGCGCGCGCGGCGCTGGCGTTGCGCGCGGCGAGGCGGGCCAACCTCGTCTTCGATGCTCCGATCATCCTCGATCCGCCTGCGCCCAGCGACGGCCAAACAGTGCAGGTGACCCTTCGCGCGAGCAATGCCGGCGGCATCGGCACACCGCCGTCGCAGCTTGACCTATTCGCCGGCGACCCGGCCTCGGGTGGTGTTTTGATCGCGACCGGGGTCGCCGTGCCAGCGCTCGCCCCCAACCAGCAGAGCCTGCTGTCGGTGCCCTGGGACACCACCGGCATGGCGGGTGCCCAGACTCTCTTTGCCGTGCTCGATGCCCGGGCCCAGGTCGACGAGTCGAGCGAGACCGACAACGTCGCCACGCTGGCGGTCGAGGTGATCGCACCGCCGGCTGGGGTCGAGCTCGAGATCGATCCCAGCAGCATCACGGTCACCCCCGATGCGCCGGCGAGCCTGCCTGCGGAACTGGCCTTCTTTGTCCGGGTCAAGAACCTCGGGCTGAGCGAGGCGACCGCGGCTGGCGTGCGTGTTTTTCGCGGCGATTCGGCTGCCGGGGCCGTGGTCGCGGATTTTGTGCAGACCGTGGCGCCGCGCGCCAGCGCATTGGTGACCTTTACCGACACGCTGGTGACGCCGACCGAGATCTATACCGTGGTGGTCGATCCGGACGCCGCGTTTGCCGAGCAAGACGAGAGCAACAACCGCGCGCAGGTCGAGATCCTCACCGAGCCGAGTGTTGACCTCGAGGTCACACCCGCCGATATTGTGCTCACCAGCACCAGCTTGGTGCCGGGCGCGGACGTGTCTTGGGCGGTGACAGTCCGCAACCGCGGTACCCGCGACCTGTCCCAGGGCGCCGCCATCACCTACTCCGTCACCGACGGCGTCAACGTCGTGCCAGTGCTCGGTGAGTCGGTGTTCTTGGCCGCTGGCGAAGCGCGCACCCGTACCGTCACCTGGCGTGCCACGCTCGAAGGCAACCTGCGCTTGGGGGTGGCGATCGACAGTGCTGGCGCGCTCGAAAGCGATGTTGCCAACAACCAGGCGAGCGCGCCGTTCGTGATCACTGCGGTCACCGAGCCCAACCTGGTGGTGCGTCACGAGAGCCTGGTTTTCGATCCGGACCCAGCGGCCGAGGGGCAGCCGCTACGAATCGACCTGCGGGTCGAGAATACGGGCGGATCCGCGGCCAGCAACATTTCAGTCGTCGCCTACGACGGCAATCCCGACATCGGTGGCCTTCCGGTCGCCGACCCGGTGCAGATCCCGAGCCTGCCCGCTGGCGCCAGTGTCCCGCTGTCGGTGGTGTGGAATGCGCCGCCGGACGCGGCGGATCGCTTCGTCTTCGTACGCGTCGATCCCGCGGATCAGATTCTCGAAGCGCGCGAGGACGACAACACCGCCTTCGCACCGCTGACGGTACTCGGCCTGCCCGATCTCGCGATCAGCCCGGCCTCGCTCACCCTGCTGCCGGCCTTCCCGCAGCCCGGGCAGCCGCTGAACCTGACGGTGACCATTGCCAATCTGGGCCAGCAGCCGGTCAGTGGCCTCGGCGTGCGGCTGTTCGCTGGCGATCCTGCCGCAGGTGCCGCGACGCTGGCCCCCGACGCCGTGCTCGATGTGGCCGGCAACAGCCAGGCGCAAGCAACCTTTACCTGGAGCGGATCACCGGCCGGTATTGTGACACTTTGGGTGGTGATCGATCCCGAAGGGCTGATCGCGGAGCGCAGCCGTGCCAACAACAGCGCTGCGCGCAGCTTCGCGGTCGAGGATGCGGATTTCTTCACCAGCGACCGCTTCTTCTCACCCAATGGCGACGGTGTTCTCGACACTGTGCGTTTCTTTTTCCGCCTGGGTGCTGCGACACCGGTACGGGTGCGCGTGCTCGATGCCGCGGGCCGCGCCGTGCGTGACCTGGGCTCGTTTGCCGCCGCGGCGGGCGATGTGCTTTGGGATGGCCTTCGCGACGATGGGCGTATGGCCAGCGATGGCGCCTACCGATTCGCGGTGCTCGATGCTGCCGGCACCGTGATGGGTGCCGCTGTGGTCACCCTCGACACCGACCGCACGCCTTTGTTGCGGGCCGTGGGTACACCGTTCGAGAGCCAGGTCGACCTCACCTGCACGCTGCCCCGGGCCAACAGCGTGGCGCCCACCGACGATGAGCAGTGGCTGTACCTGGCGACGGAGTCGGCTGCGGGCTCCGCCTTCTTGCCCGGCATCTACCGCATTTCGACCGACGATCTGCGCCTGCGCGAGGTCTTCACCGATGCTGCCGAGAAACCGTTCGACCTGGTGGTGTCGAGCGATGGCGCCAAGGTGGCGTGGATCGGCCGTACCGCGGCCGGTCAGTTCAGCCTGTGGTTGGGGGCGAGCGATGGCAGCGCCCGACAGCGCATTGCGGGTCCGTCGCCGACCGCGCAGCGCTTCCCTTTGTTTTTCAGCCGCGATGCGCGCTTCTTGATCTTTGCGCAGGGCCGCGATGTGCGCCGGGCCTCGGTGGCGAATCCGGCACAGATCGACGTGCTGGCGAGCGCTGCCTCGCCCATCTCACAGGTCTTCCCGCCGGTCTTGCTGGCGGCGGATCGCCGCCGGATGCTGCTGGACGTCGGCAGCGCTGGGCCGCTGCGCTTGATCGATCTCGAAACCGGGCTCGCGCAAAGCGTGCCCCAAGACGGCCAGAGCCTGGCCCACGCAGCCTTCTCGGCCGACGGCGCGCGCCTGGTGGTAGGCCGCAACGGTGCGGATGGCCCGCAGGTGACGCTCTACGATGCGAGCGGGGTCTTGCTGTCGACGGTGGTGATTCCCCAGATGCCGCTGCCGCCCCACCTCAGCGGCCTGACGCTTCCGGAGCGAAGCTTTCTGGCTCGCCCCACCTGGTCCTCGTCCGAGAACCGGCTGGCGGTCGAGGTGCTCTATAGCGACGGCGGCACGGCGCACGGTTGCGGCAATGGCGGACAGTTGAGCGCCCAGGAGCTGCTGTGGATCGATCTCGACAGCGGCGACGTGCAAAACCTTCTGTGGAGCGCAGCCAAGCACGCGGAGTGCGACGTCATCACCTATGGCGACGGACCGGTCCTCGAGTTCGGACCGGTGACCTGGGCACCCAACGACCAGGCGTTGCTGGTCGACGACCCCTTCAACGGCCCCGACGGCGCCTGGGCGGTGTTTCTCGGCGAGAGCGATGGCCGGGTGTGTGATCCAGCGGCGGCGGCGCCGTGCATCGAGGATCCGGTCAACCGCTGGCAGCGCGTGCTCGACACCGCATCCAACCGCCAGCGCACGGCCTTCGCACCCTCCGGCCGTTCGCTGTCTTTCACCTCAGACCGCGACGCCCACGATGCGACCAGCACCTGCTTTGACCCCGGCAGCGAGGATGTCTTCTCGCTGCGCTCGCTGGCAAACCTGACCGCGGATCTGCGCGTACGCCGCTCGCAGGATCCCGACGCCGTGATCCTCGAAGGCACGGCGGCGGATATCAACTTCGCATCCTTCGCCCTCAGCTTCACCGAACTCGCCAATGCCCAGGGATGGCGACCGATCGCACCGGTGTCGAGTCGTATGGTGATCGATGATTTCTTTCTGACCTGGGTGCCGCCGGGTCCGGGAACCTGGCTGGTACGGCTGCGCGTGCGCGATCGCGCCGGCAACATGCGCGACTCCATCTCCCAGGTCACAGCGCCGTCGTTCCCGGTGCTGACCGACGTCTTCCTCGATCCCGAGCGCTTCTCGCCCGATGGCGACGGCGTGCTCGACCAGACCGTCCTGCACTATCGAGCGCTCCAGCCGCTGCATGCCGAAGTGCGGATCTTCGGCCCGCAAGGCGCGCTGGCCAGGGTGCTCGGGCAAGATGCACCGGCGCCGGGCGAGTACACGCTGGTGTGGGATGGTCGCGGCCAAGACGGCCGGGTGCTGGCGGATGGCGACTACCGGCTCGAGCTGGCGGGCTTTGCGCTCCGCGTGCGGGTGGATACCACCCCGGTTGCGGTCGGCATCGAGCTGCGCGAGCCCTACCGCCTGGCGGCCGGCGGTGTCCCCGTGCTGGCGCCGGAGATCTCGTACAGCGTGTCGCTCGGCCGCCCCGACGAGCTCGACTTGCGCGCGGAGATCGTCGAGCGTGGTTTGGGCGCTTTCCCCAGCGCCTGGCAGGCCTTCCCGGTTCCCGGGCCGCCGATCCGGGCGGACGCGCTCAGCTTCGCCGAGTATGCCGGCGGACGCTTCCGCGTGCGGGTGGAGGATGGCGCGGGCAACCAGACCGTCGCCACCTCAGCGCTGGCGCGCGAGAAGCTGATGCTGCTCGATGTCGGCGGCGATCAGCGTGGCGGCGACGGTTCGGTGCTCGCGCTGCCGCCGCTCTCTTCTCAAGAGCTCGCTGCGCTGATCGAGCACCAGGACGGCACGCTGTCCGGCGTGGTCTTTAGCAGCACCAGCCGGCAGCTCCGATTCGCCCTGGCCGAGACCGTTGCCACGCCGCTGGTCAGCCTGTCGGTCGAGGTGCTCGACCCAGCGACCGGCGTCTGGGCGGCGCAGCCGCTGGCGGACGTTACCCTGCCCGGTATGGCGGCGCCCGGCCCGCTGCCCGAGCATCGGTTCGATGCCTTGTGGCAGATACCACCCGATGCAGTGACGGCGCTGCGGCTTCGTCTGGCAGCGCAAGACGCGGCTGGGACGCGTTATCTCACCAGCGGCATCACCGTGGTTCCGCCCTCCCCTTGCACCCCGCTCACCCTGCTCGGGCCGCTCAGCGATGTGCATCCAGATCTGCTCGATGCGGCCTGTTTCGACGCCGCCGCGATCGCAGCCGATCTGAGCGCGATGGTGACGGCCAGCGGGCTCGATCCCGAACTCGACGATCTGCTGGTCGCGCTCGAGACGGTCGACGGCATCATCGAGCAGCCCGAGCTGCTGCTGCGATCGAACGACGATCCCGCGTTCGCGGTGTGGACCACAGCCACCCTGGTCGACCGGCGCGATGGTGTCTTGCTGTTCGCACCGCAACCGGCGCTGGCCACCTGCTCGACCTATACCGGCCGGGTTTCTGCGCTCTCGCCCGAGGTCACCGATCCCCTCACCGGGGCCACCAGCCAACCAGCGCTCGATGCCGAGCAGAGCTTCTTGGTCGGCTGCCTGGCGGTGTCGCTGGCTGCCGAGGTGCGCCAGGCCGAGACCTGCGGCGCGGCACCGAGCGGGCTGATCGATGTCTATGCGCAGGCCATCGACCAGACCGGAAGCGACGACCTGCGCGGGCTGGAGGTGGTACGCGAAGGCGCCGGCGGTGCGCAAGAGGTGCTGTTTGCCCGCCAGAACCCAGCGTCCGGCATCGTTGAACACTTCGTTCTCGATGTTTCGAGCTGGCCGGAAGGTGTCGTGCCGATCATCGTGCGTACGGAAAACAGCGATGGCAACCGTCGCTCCGCTGCGTTGCGCTTGGTGGTCGATCGCACGCCGCCGACGTTGCGCCTCAATGCGCCGCTCGAGGGCGCCGTGGTCTGCGGCGCGGCCGATGTACAGGCCACCATCGACGAAGTGGTGCCCACCAATTCCGCGGACGGTGACGTTCTGCCGCTCTTTGGCACGGCCACGGAGAATGCCCAAGATCCGAACCGCCGGCCACCCACCAGACACCGCCCGCTGCCCTTCGCCCACGCCACCTCGGCGTCCAGCATCCTTTCGGCAACGCCGGATCTCGAACGCGCGGGCAGCGACCGCTGGGTGTTTGACGGCAGTCTGCTGCACATCGATCAGACCGATGGGCCGGTCACCGTACGTCTCGAAATGTGGGATCAGGGTGGACATCATGCCTGCGCCGAGCGCAGCTTCCGCATCGACGCGCTGGTACCCCGCCCGCTGCTGGCGGTGGTCTCGCCTCCGACATCCCCCGGCACGACCCCGGCGTTTTCACCCGATGCCGACGGTGTCTTCGATGACCTGACAGTGCGCTACGAGATCGCCGAAGCCGGCACCGTCGATGCCTGGGTCAGCGCTGGTGGCGCGCCGCTGCGCAGCCTGCTGGCCGCCAGCGCGAGCGGCACGGGCCAGGCCACGCTGCGCTGGGACGGGCGCGCAGACGACGGACGTGTGGTCGCCGATGGCTTGTACCAGGTGCATGTGCGCCTGCGCGATGCCTGCGGCAATGAGCAAGAGCAGCTCTTGGTCGCGCAGGTCGATACCGTGGCGCCGGATGTCGCGCTGCTGTTTCCACAGTTGAGCGACACCGACCTGCCGTCGATCGTCGAGGTTCGCTATCGCCGCGCCGAACGCTACACGGAGTCTTTGAGCTTCGGCGAGGGCCACGCCCCGACCGCCTGGCAGTCGCTGCCGGCCTGTGGCTCTGATGGGGTGTTCTTGTTCCCCATCTGCTTGGCGCGCTGGAATACCGTGGGCTTGGCGGGCGATTGGATCCTGCGTTTGCGCGCCACCGACCCGGCGGGCAACCGCACCGAGATCCTCGACCCGGTGCGCTTGCCGGTGCGCGCGGACCTGATCACCCTTTTCGAGCCCTTGCCCGATCTGTTCTCGCCCAATGCCGACGGCCGGCGCGACAGCCTGGGGCTGCGCTTCGGCCTGTTCGAGCCTGCCGACATCGATCTCGGCATCGAGGATGAAGCTGGCCTGCGGCTGGCTACGGTCGCGGCGGAACGCGTGGCCTCCGGCTCGGCGCTGCGCTCGTGGGACGGCCACAGCAGCGGCGCTACACCGGTACCAGATGGCAGCTACTTCGCGCTGCTCGATGCCCGCTTGGTGAGTGATCCCACCCGTCACCAGCGCGAGCGCGTGCATTTCATCCTCGACCGCAGCGCGCCGCTGATCGAGGTTTCCCGACCGCTCGCGCAAGGCTTTGTGCGCGGTGATGAGCAGGTCTTGGGGAGCATCACGGATGCCCACCTGGCACGCTGGAGCGTGGCCCTGGCACCCGCGGGCACGCTGCCGGTGTTCGCGACCATCGGCGACAGCCAGCAGGCGGGTCTGCCAGCAGGTGCCCTGGCAGCGCTCGGCGATCTTGCCGAGGGTGATTATCTGCTGCGCATCACGGCCGAAGACACGGGAGAAACGCAGGCCCGCGCCGAGCTTGCCTTCAGCGTCGACAACACAGCGCCCGAAGTGGCGATCAGCGCGCCTGCCAGCGGCCTGGTGGCCGGCGCTGTCGCTGGACCGCTGGAGGTGCTGGGCACGGTGGCGGACGAGCACCTCGCCGCCTGGCGGCTCGAGGTCGGCGCGGGTGTCTCGCCGAGTGCCTGGAGCGAACTGGCAGCGGGTGGTGCCGTGGGGCCCTCCGGCCCGCGGCTGATCGCCTGGGATATTTCGACGCAGGCCGACGGCCCCTATGTTTTGCGTCTGACAGCGAGCGATGAGGCCGGCAACCAAGCGCAAGACACGCGGCCGCTGGTGGTCGACAACACCGCGCCCGCTGTGGCCATCAGCGCACCCGCTGTGGGCGGCTTCGTCACCGGTACGACAGTGATCGCGGGCACGGCCAACGATGCCCACTTTGTCGAATACCGGCTGTTCGTCGCCCGCATCCTCGGCGCCCAGCCCGGCCCCTGGAGCGAGATCGCCTTCGGTGCCGCGCCCGTGGCCGCGGGTGCGCTTTTCACCTGGAGTGCCCTGCCGCCCGACGGCCGCTATGCACTGCGGATCGAGGCGCGAGACCTGCCCGGAAACATCGCCCACACGAGCGTGATCCTCGCGGTCGATGCGACACCGCCAGCCGCGCCGCTGGCGCTCGAGGCGACGCTGCTTCCCCCGCGCGATGTTGGTCTCGACTGGGCCGACAGTGCCGACAGCGATCTCGCCGGCTACCGTGTCTACCGGGCGGGTGCGCTGATCACGCCGAGCTTGTTGGTCGCGTCCGCCTATACCGACAGCGCCTTGCCCGAGGGCATCGCCAGCTACCGGGTGACGGCCGTCGACCATGCCGGCCTGGAGAGTGAGCCCTCGGCGGAAGCGCGGGTGCTGGTCGATGTCACGCCGCCGGAAGTGGCCGTGTCCTCACCCGCCGCGAGCGCCCGGGTGGCGGGGCTGGTGTTTATCCGCGGCACGGCCTGGAGCAACGACTTCGCGCTGTACCGGCTGTTCGTACAGCCGCTCGATGCCGTGGCCGAACCGGTGCTGCTGCGCCAATCGCCGCTGGCGGTTCAGGCCGGTGCGCTCGGCACCTGGGCCACCTTTGGCGAGACCGACGGCGCCCGATTCCGCTTGCTGCTCGAGGCCGAAGATGTCAGCGGCAATCGGGACCGCAGCGAGCAGATCGTGGTGGTCGACAACCTGGCGCCACCCGCGCCACCCGCGCTCACGGCGGACCTCTCGGGCGCGCGCGATGTGGCCCTCACCTGGACCGCCAGCCCGGCATCCGACCTGGTCGGCTACCTGCTCTATCGCGACGGTCGCTTGGTCAACGCGCAAGGCACGGCGGTCGGCGATCCGGCGCCCTTTGCCCTCGATGCCACCAGCTTTCTCGATTCCGCGTTGGCCGATGGCAGCTACACCTATGTGGTGCATGCGCTCGACCAGGCCGGCAACCTCTCGCCGCCGTCGAGCCCGGCAAGCGTGGCGATCGAGACCGGTCCGCCGCACGCGGTGATCGCACTGCCAGCACCAGCGACACGCTTTGAAGGTACGCTCTATGTCGAGGCAAGCAGCGATGATCGCGATCTGGCCACAGTCCGGCTTCAGTGGCGTCTGCCAGGCGGCGTTTGGCGTGACCTTGGCACACCGGCCACGGACATTCCCTACGCTCGCTTGCTCGATCCTGCAGCGCTCGGCCTGGCGCTGGGCGACCTCGAGCTGCGCGCCGTGGCCACCGACACTGGCGGCCTGGTCGACCCGGCACCTGGCGCCATCACCGTCACCCTCGCCGATCTGACACCCCCCGACGCGGTGAGCGAGGTCGGGGCGACGGTCGATGGCGGCACGGTAGCGCTCACCTGGCCCGCCTCGCCGGCTGCCGATCTCGCAGGCTACCGGGTCGAGCGTCAGCCCGGCGGTCGCCTCACACCGGCGCCGATCACCGCCACCACCTGGATCGATGCCGCGGTTGGCGACGGCCGCTACCAGTACCAAGTGCGCGCGGTCGACCAGCAGGGCAACAGTGCACAGCCGGCAACCTCGGCTGAAGTCTTGGTCTTTGCACCCACCCTGGACCAGCCGCGCACCCCCCGCCAAGCGCTCGACACCCTGCTCACGGGCGCTGGGCCCCGGGCCGGCGACACCGTGCTGGCGACGGTGGCAGACACCGCAGGTGTGCGTACCCTGCCGCCGATCCTCGCCGATGCCGAGGGAGCCTTTGTCCTGCCTGTAACGCTCGGAAGCGGTGTCAACACCGTGGCGGTGGTGCTCGAAGACAGCGCGGGGAATCGCAGCAAGCAGGCTTCGGTCCAGGTGCGCTCGGTGCCGCGCACCAGCGCTCCGACCGGTCTGGGGGCCTCGGTCATGGGCTTCGACGTGCGCGTGAGCTGGAACGCCAATCCCGAGCCCGGGCTGCTCGGCTACCGCCTGTCGCGCGACGGTGTACCCCTGCTCGCCGATCAACCAGTGGCCGACTTCGGGCCTCCGCTGGCTTCGAGCGCACTGGCGGGCGAGGCAGCAGCCAGCGCCATCGACGGCGATCCTGCCAGTGCTTGGGTGCCGCTCGGTACGACCGGCGAATGGCTCGAGGCCGGTTGGCCTGGGTTGCGCCTGGTCAGCGCCGTGCGTGTCGACTGGCTGGTGAGCGGAAGTGTAGTGCGCGCCGCGGCGGACTATCGCCTGCAGGCACGGGGCGAGTTCGGATGGGTGACGCTGGCCACGGTCACCGGCAATGCCGCCAGCCACAACGAGCTGATGCTCGATGCCCGCTACCGCACCGACCGCATCCGCATCCTGATCGATCGCCCGCTCCAGGACGTCGGCTTCCGCGCGGTCGCATTGAGCGAGCTGGCGGTCGACACCACCCCGATTCTCGACCCGACCTTGCTTCACGTGGTCGATACCGCACCCGATGGCCGCCATGCCTACACCCTCACCGCCATCGGAGCGTTCGGCTTCTTCAGTCCGCCGTCGAACCCCGCCGGGCCGGTCGACGTCGGTGATGTGATTCCTCCCGATCCGGTGGTGCTCAGCGCGCAGGTGGTCGGCGGATCGGACGTCGAGCTGCGCTTTGGCCCCAGCGTCGATGCCGTGCGCTACGACCTGTTCCGCGACGGCGTCAAGTTCGGCGAGCATACGGATTTGGCCAACCTGGTGGCGATCGATCCCCAGCGTGCGAACGGCACCTACGGCTACCAGGTCCAGGCCTTCGACGCGGTGGGCAATGGCAGCGCGTTGTCGAATCTGGTGTCGGTGACGGTGTCGGTGCCGCCGCCCGCAGCGCCCATCGCGCTGCGTGTGGTAGCACCGAGCGAAGGCAGTGCCTTGGACCTGAGCTGGCAGCCAGGTGCCGGAGCTCTGCCGGTGTCGTACCGCGTGCTGCGCGCGCTGTCCGCTGCCGGCCCGTGGGTCGAGATCGCCACCACCGACCTCAACCAGCTTCGCGACGACGGCCTGAGCAACGGCGTTCGCTACTTCTATGCGCTCGTTGCGCTCGATGCCGCGGGCAACCCCAGTGTGGCTTCGGCCCCGGCCAGCGGGGTCCCAGAGATCAACCTGCCGGTGGTGGTGCCCAAGCTGTCCTTCCCCACGGTGCCGGGCCGGGTTCTGGCCACCGAGGCCGACATCGCGACCGTCATCGGGCGCGCTGCACCCGCTGCGGTGGTGACGCTCTCGGATGACGGCGCGCCGCTCGCCACCACCACCGCGCTGGCGCTCACCGAATCGGAGTTCGTGTTCAGCGCAGGTCTCTTCGGTCCCTTCGAGACCTCGAGCAATGGCCGCTACCTGCTCGGCGACAGTCTGTTCGCGCCTTCGCTCACCGACTTCACGGCCGGTACCAGCATCGATCTCGGCTTCGCGTTCGGCCTGGGTCGCTTCGAAGGCGATGGCCAGCACGCGATCTTCGTGACCTTCGGCTTCCCCTCCGATCAGATCGTGCGCATGACGCTCGCCGACCGTTCGACTCAGGTGCTCGGCACCATCGATCACGCCACAGTCGCTGCGCCCGCGCCCGATGGCACTTCGATCGCGGTCATCGGCCAGCGCGGTGCCGAGCGAGGCTTGTGGCGCTTGGAACCCGCGTCCGGCCGGTGGACGCTGCTCAGCGACCTCGGTGCCGGCAGCTTCGCAGTGCGCCCGCGCAGCCTGCGCTGGCTGCCCGATGCCAGCCATATCGTTTATCTGCGGGACCAGCCGCCGTCGCTGGTGCTCGAGGGCATCGAGGTCGCGAGCGGCGCGGTCACGCCCATCGAGCCGAGCGCCGGATTCGCGGGGCTGGCGGTGAACCCGGCGAGCGGTGAGGTGGCCTTCAGCTCCAGCCGCGGCGGCGTTCCCCAGATCTGGGGTTTCGACTTCACCACCGGTGCCTCCCGCGTGCTGGTGGACAACCCGGTGGTGTTGACACTCGGCTGGTCGCCCGACGGCGGCTCGGCCGCCTACAGTGTGATCGATGCCACCACCGGCGCGGTCGAGGTGCGGGCTCGCGACCCGCTCACCCAGGCGGATGAGGTGGTGGTGCGCGGCAGCACCTTCGGCACCTTCTTTCGCTGGAGCGCCAGCGGCCATGTGACGCTGGCCGACCACGGCCTGCCCGGGCGCTTGACGCCCGCCGGACGCTTCGTCTTCGACGGCGTGCCGCTGCACGGCGGCGACAATCTGCTCACCGCGTCCGCGGGCGGCCAGATCTCGGAGCCGATCGTCATCCGGCGCGCTGTGATCACGCCCGACCTGGCGGTCGAGGTGGCGGTGATCCCGTCGCTGCTGCGTGTTGGGGAGCCGCTGCGCGCGACGGTGACCGTGCGCAACCTCGGCCCCGGTGACGCAAACGCGAGCACGGTGTCGATGGCGGTGATCGGCGCTGGCGGCACACGCCTCGACCTGCTCGACCAGGCGCCGGTGGCGGCGCTCGCGCCAGGCGCCGCCCAAACGCTTGCCCGTCAAACGCCATTCGATCGGCCGGCTGGGCACTACACGGTGGTGGCCACGGCCGATCCGCGGTCCCTGCTCACCGAAGGCGATGAGGCCAACAACCAGGCCACAGCCTCGCTGGTGGTGGTCGACACCAGCGGACCGACGATCGATGTGAGCACCGACCGGGCGCGCTACCAGGCCTTCGAGGATGTCTTGATCTCGGCTGAGGTGCTGGGTGGCGACGGTGGCTTCACCGGCCGACTGAGGCTGGCGGTCGAGGATGACGCGGGCTTTGTTGTCCAACGCCTGGAGGACCAGCCGGTCGAGGGCTTGGTATTCGGGGCGCAGCAGCTTGCGTCGGCTGCCTGGCCCACCGGCACCACCTTCGCTGGTATCTATCGGGTCCGCGCCTCGCTGGTCGATCCTGGCGGCACGGTGCGCGCGGAGGCGTTCGCTGTTTTCGACATCTTTGGCCACAGCGTGCTGGAGGCATCAGCGACCACCGATGCCGCCAGCTACCCGCGTGGCGCGCTGGTGGCGCTTTCCGGAACGCTGGCTGTGGGTGCGGGCAACGAAGTTCTGGACGGTCTGTGGGCCGTGCTCTCGGTCGAAGACCAGGCCGGCGGCGAGCTACGCCGTTGGAGCCAGGCGCTGGGCAGCCTGTTGCCCGGTGCCACGGGTACCGTGCCCCGCTCCTGGGACAGCGCTGGCGCGGCCGCGGGCAACTACCGGGCACGCTTCGCTGTGCGCCGCGGCGATCCGGTGACCGGCAGTCTGCTCGCGGAGGCACAGACCCCGTTCGCACTGCGCCCAGCAGCGCCGGTGCTCACCGGCACCCTGACCCTGCCGGTGGCCGCACCGACCCTCGGCGAGCCCTTGCTCGTCGGCTACCAAGTCGGCGCCTTGGGGACGCCGCCGGCCGCGGGTCTTGCGGGCGCCAGCGTGCGGGTCCGGCTGCTGGCGACCGCAGACCTGCACGAGCTGGCGCGTTCGACCTCGAGCGTGGACCTGCGTGCCGGTGCGGTACAGGCGACGCTCAGCTTGGCCACTGCGGATCTGCCGCTCGGCAACTTCCTGGTCTTGCTGGAAGCGGCGCTGCCCGCGCCCGCGCCGGTGTTCCTGCTGCTCGACCGCGGCACCTCCGCCGCGGTCGACCGCACGCCGCCCAGCGTGGAGGTGCTCGACCCAGCCGCGGACGGCTTCACCGGCCGCCAGCCGCAGGCAACGATCCGCGCCCGCGACACGCTGTCGGCGATCGCCCGAGTCGAAGTGCAAGTGGACGGTGGCGCGTGGTTAGCGGCGCACCGGCTCCGAGACGACCGCTACCAGCGCGCGTTGATCGGCCTGAGCGATGGAGCGCACACCCTGGCGGTGCGCGCCAACGATGCTGCCGACAACCTGGGCATCGGCGCTGCGGTCGCCTTCACGGCCGACGCCACGGCACCCGTGATCGAGATCTCCGGGGTGGTCGCCGGCATGCCCCAGGAGTCGCCGGTGGTGCCCGTGATCGTCATTGTCGAGCCCCATCCGGCCCATCGGGCGATCGCCCTCGACGGTGTGCCCTACATCTCTGCGACGCCGATCACAGACGGCGGGATGCATGTGCTGGCAGTGCTGGCCGAGGACCAGGCGGGCAACCGCAGCGAACGATCGATCCAGTTTGAAGTGCTCGATCGGCCACCGGATCTGGCTGCGACGCTGGCCGACGCGTTGGTCGAGGACCGCGACGCGGATGGCCTTGCCTCACCGGGCGATGTGATCGCCTACACGCTCACGATCGTCAACCGTGGCGGTCCGGCGACGGAGGTGCTGGCGAGCGTGCCCGTGCCGTCCCATACGACACTCGCCCCGTTCGGCGTAGAGACCTCGCTCGGCGTGGTCGCGGCCGAGGATCCGATCACCGTGGCGCTGGGCGCGTTGGGCGCCGATCAAAGCGCGCGCGTCGCGTTCCAGGTGCGCATCGACGATCCGCTGCCGAGCGCAGTCCTCGCGCTGTCGAGCCAGGCGAGCGTCGAGGCCGCTGAGCAAGGAGCAGTGCTGTCGGATGATCCCGATGCCCCGGGCCTCGCCGACGCGACCGACACCGAGGTCTTCATCACGCCAGAGATCGAGGTGTCCGACGTGACCGTGCTCGAGGGCGATCCGCAGGCCGCGGGCGTGGCGCAGCTCATCGTGCGCACCAGCGTGGCGGGCAACCGCACGGTGCGCGTCGACTACGCGACGGTGGCGCAAACGGCGGGTGAGGACATCGACTACCAGGCCACGGCGGGAACCCTGGTGTTCGAGCCTGGCGTCACCGAGCAGGCGGTGATGGTGGCGGTGATCGGCGACCTCCTGTTCGAGGTCGACGAGACCTTCCGTCTGGCGCTGTCGAACCCGGTACGTGCAACACTCGCAGCCGGCGGTGGTGCCACCGTCACCATCGAAAACGACGAGCAGTGCGAAAGCCGCAACCTGCTGATCAACCCGGGCGCCGAGCTGCCACCGCCCGAGCATGGGATCACCGGTTGGACCGCGGTCGAAGGCACGGATTGGCAACCGCGGCTGTTCGATCCTTCGGCCGCGCGTGGCGATGCCTACTTCTTTGCCGGCGAGGCCGAGCGCGCGGAGTTGGTCCAAGAGGTCGATGTGGGCGGCTTCGCCAGCCGCATCGATGCCGGGGCGCAGGGCTTCGTGGTGCGTGGTTTGCTGCGGGTGGGCGATGAGATGCCACCCGACGCAGCGCACATTGCCCTCGACTTCTTGGCAGCCGATCATCAGGTGCTCGAGAGCTTCGAGTCCGAAGCACCAGCGTCGATCCTCGCGTGGTTCCCGGTCGAAGAGCGCCGGCTGGCACCGGTCGGCACGCGCAGCATCCGTATCCGCCTGGCAGCGACCGCGTTTTCTGGCGATCAGGACGACGGCTACTTCGACGGTCTCGCGCTGCGCGCCACCGGCGTGCCGTCGCTGGCGATCGACGATGCCAGGGTCTACGAATCCGATGCAGGCGCTGTGGGCACGCTCGACGCCCACTTCACCGTCGCGCTGTCTTGCGCCATCGATCAGCCGTTGAGCGTCGCCTACAGCACCCGTGACGACACCGCCCGTGCTGGTGCCGACTACATCGCGGCCGCTGGCAGTCTCCACTTCGCGGTCGGCGAGCGCGAAGTCCCGCTGCCGATCACGGTTCTCGACGACGCCTTTGCCGAGGGTGAAGAACGCTTCACCGTCGCGCTTTCCGCTGCTTCGAGCCCCTTTGCGCTGGCACCGGTGCTAGGCCGCGCGGTGGGCGAGGGCAGCATCGCCGACAGCCGGCCCTGCCCGCGCGAACGCAGCGACTGGAAGCACGACGTTGAAGACTGGCCGGTCTCGTGGCTGCGCATCGGGGGCTTGCTTTTCGACCGAGACGGCCTGCTGGCGCTGCTGCGCCTCGGCGGCTCGGATGCTGCGGACGACCTGGCCCGGCACTTGGTTGCGAGCAAGCTCAACCTGGCCACGGGAACCGATCCCTCGATCCAGCCCATCGTCGACCAGGCCGATGCCTTCCTCGCCCTCTTCCCGCCCGGCAGCGATCCCCGCGGCGATGATCGCGACCGAGCCCGTACCTTGCGTCGTGCGCTCGAGGACTACAACCACCTGGAGTGCGAGGACTGTCGGGATCCGGAACGCGATTCCGGAGGCGAGGACGAGAGTCTGCTCAAACGTCAAGGGAACGATCATCACGGTGGCGGTGGTCATGGCGATGACGACGATGACGATGACGATGATTCCGGAGATGACGATGCCCCACGCTGCGATCGTGGCATCGATCCCGGTCCCTCCGGCTGCGTTCGCGGACCTGGCTACTGGCTGGTGCATGGACAGGCCTGGCCCGCGGCCGTGCTCGAGCTCGGCGGCCTGCGCTACGAGCGCGCCGCGCTCGAGGGCTTGCTGGCCGAGGCGGGATCAGGCGCAGCACGGCTTCTCGCACGCCAGCTCGTGGCCACGCGGTTCAATCTTCTACGCGGCACCGATCCCGGGATCGTGGCGGTCGCGGATCAAGCCGACAGCTTCTTGTCGGCGCATCCGCCGGGCAGCGCTCCGAGCGGGGTTGACGGGCAAACAGCCGATGCACTTCAGGCGTTGCTGGACAGCTACAACCACACCCCGTGCTTTGAATGATCGCAGGTGAGGGAATGATTCCGATCCGGCATTTGCTTCATCTGCTTCCCGGAGCTTGCCTGCTTTGGGGTGCGACCCTCGCCAGCGCCGAGGCGGCCGAGCCGCCTGGCGCGACCAGGGTCCGTGCGACGACGGTGCGTTCGTATGTCGAATCGTGGGCGGCAGGCGGGCGCCTGGCACAGCCGCCGGTCGAGGTGCTGTCCGCTGGTCATCGTCGTCCGCTGCCGGCACCCGATCCGGCGTTGACGTCGGTTGCTGCTGCGCGCGGGAGTGATGCCGTGGCAGCGGGTGGCGAGCAAGCCGCAGCAGTGCCCGCAGTGCCCGCAGCGCCCGCAGCATCGGGTGCGCGGGTGGTGCGCGTGCCCGCGCGCGCGGGCACGTCCACGTCGCAGGTGGTGCGCACACCGAGGACCGAGTCGCGCCTGCTGCG
>Ga0114931_10001030_pt1 | contig 35228 bp, 29 predicted proteins | sample 2SBtaG_FD_89579 | JGI IMG/M metagenome (GOLD analysis project Ga0114931, IMG submission 89579) | Deep subsurface microbial communities from Kolumbo volcano to uncover new lineages of life (NeLLi) - 2SBTROV14_V59a metaG | ecosystem: Environmental > Aquatic > Marine > Volcanic | place: Kolumbo... | reverse complement strand
TCAGCATCGTCGCGGAACTCATCTCACATCGCAATCGTGGCGGAGAGGTCCTCGGTCGCTTGCCAGCGGTCGCCTTGGACGTGAGTGAGTGATGCACGGCGCCTCGCACGACTTCTCGAGTTTTGCGGTCATTCCAGCCGCCGGCAAGAGCCGCCGCATGGGTCGCTCAAAGCTCTTGCTACCCTGGGGCAAGGGAACCGTGATCGAGACGGTGCTCGCGACATGGCGTGACAGCCATGTGAACCACATTCTCGTTGTGGTTGACGAAACAGACGAATCGCCACTGGGCGACTTGGTCGCTGGCTGTGGTTGCGATGTCATTCGCGCCGACGCGCCGCCGGACATGAAAGCCTCGGTGTTGCGCGCACTTAAGGAAATCCAGCGTCGATGGTCACCGAGAGATCACGATGCGTGGCTGTTGGCGCCCGCCGACTTCCCCACCCTCAACGCAACCTGGATCGACACCCTGCTTGCCGAACACGATCCCCGCGCCCCGCGACCGCTTGTGCCGTGGTGCGATAACCGGCGGGGTCATCCCGTGCTGTTTCCTTGGTTGTTGGCCGGCGCCGCACGGAAGTTACCCGATGATTCCGGCATCAAGGGACTGCTCATCGACAACCCGCCCCGGGAAATCGCCGTGGGCGATTGGATTATGTTCGCCGAGATGAACACCCCACGGGAATATCAGCGGCTAAAAGATCACTTCCATCAAGAGCCATAGAACGCGGGTTGGGGAGATCGATTTCTTTTCAAAATCGTTCTGTTCCTCTCGCCTTGCTTTGCAGTGTTGTGGCAAGGCCTTACACTCGTGGTCGGTCGCACATCGCGGATCGCGACCGTGACGGAGAAGGCACACCCCGGTCTGGAATTCAGGGATGAGTATTACACGTCCACATTTCGCATTCGATTCACCCATGCCGTGGGGCTGGGCGCTTGTCGCGGTGCTTCTCTTGTTCACTTGTGGATGCGGCTCCGATCGGGGCGCAACTCCCGCGGGACAAAGGGGTGGCGGGAAGGATGCCGCTGGAGAGAACCAAGCGAAAAAGCATAACAAGCCGGAGTTCGAGTTTCTCGCGCTCACTACCCGGCCCACCGATTACGCGATCACCGTGCCCCACGTTAAGCCGGGACATTGGATCGAAGCCTCTCAGAAGTTGATCGCCAACTACAACGATTTCTCGGGCGAACTGGAAGTCGGTCCGATCTTACTACCCGGCGTGCCGTTTGCTTTGGAAATGTCTCGTCCCGCGGTGTTGGCCTCTTCTCAGATCAAGTCACTTCCGCTAACGATTTATGCCCCTGTCGACCAGAACAAATATTCGTACCATATCCAACTTCGCAATTCCGCCACGGGCAACGTTCCACTGAAGAGCCTGAATCCGGTCGTCCGGCTGGCGCCACACCAATACTTCTTCACCGTGCTGACACCCGAACCCGACCGCTTTGGGTTCTTACGCGACTTGGACAGCGTTGTTCCGCCAACGGGATTGATTCTTCCCCAAGGCGACGAAGCGAATTATCGGATTATGACGCCGGCGGTGACCAACCGTGTACTGTTGTCCACGCATCTCCTTACGTCCACCGCGGTCGCCTATGTTTTATGGGACGACGTCGATCCGGTGGTGCTCACCGCCGAACAAGAGACCGCGCTGCTTGACTGGCTGCACTGGGGTGGCCAACTCATCGTCAACGGACCGCAGACCTTGGACTCTCTCAAGAACAGCTTCTTGGCACCTTATCTGCCGGCAGACGGAGACGGAGTCGTCAAGCTTCCTTTTGCTCGGGTGAATCAAGCGCTGAACGATGAATGGACCACGGGACCGATACGGCTTGCGGCAGAGGAGGATTGGCCCGCGCAACAGCTACGCCCGCGCGAAGATTCGCACGTCTTGTTATACATTGGTGAAATGCCCGCGGTCGTCGAACGCCGTGTTGGGCGAGGGCGGATTGTTACGACGGCATTCTCGCTTGCCCATCGTGAATTGATTGTGTGGCCCGATTTCGATGATTTCTTCAACGCCACGATCCTTCGTCGCGGACCACGGGTCTTCGGGTACGATGAGGTTGGCATGCTTTCGGTTCGATGGGCAGGCAAACGCCCTTCAATCGGCATTCACGAGAGTGACGCCGCGGCCTATTCGAGAACGTTCGATGCGGCAAAGAACTCACAGTTGCGGTTCTTCAGCCGCGATGCGCCGCGTTCCAGAGGTTCCATTCCTCAACTTCTTGACGAACGTGACGCCCGTCGGGGCAACGTCCTATGGGCAGAGAATGGCCGTCGACGTTTCGGTTACTTGAACGGTTCTTCCGGTGTCGGTGGATGGAATTCGTGGAACGCGGTGACGCAACACGTGCGTGACTCGCTCATTGCCGCCGCGGGGATCGACGTGCCTCGCGCGTCGTTCGTACTGTGGTTGCTTGCCGCGTATCTGTTTGTCTTGGTTCCCGTGAATTGGGCGATTTTCCGGGCCGTGGGGCGAATCGAATGGGCTTGGATCGCCGCGCCCATCATTACGATTCTCTTCTCGGTGGTGGTTGTGAAACTGGCCCGACTCAACATCGGTTTTGCCAGAGCGAGAACCGAAATCGCCATCGTCGAACTTCACGGCGGATACAATCGTGCCCATGTCACTCGGTATACGGCCCTCTACACATCGCTGGGAACCAACTACGCGCTGGCGTTTGAAGACCGCGGCGCCTTGGCACGGCCTTTCCCGTTGGGCAGGGAGATGTTCGCGGGGCAACACCGAAGCGTCTTGCGACTTCGCCGCGGCTCCGAAACCGATCTGACGGGGTTTTCGGTAGCCTCGAATTCACTTGGGATTTTACACACCGAATCGATGTTCACTTGTGAAGGTGGCTTGCAACTGAACGATATCGGTTCCGCCTGGCGGATCGAGAACCATACGGGGCTGCATCTACGAGACGTGGGGATCATCGCTCCCAAGCGGTTCGGCTGGATCGACGAACTGGCCGGAAACGACACGGTCACGGTTTCATGTCAGCCCTACGACCGCAAACCATCAAACGTGTTTCCACTTATGAAGTACCGTCTCACGGCCAAGAAAACCGATGAGAACCTAGCCGATGGCCTGGACGTCCTTAAGCTGATCCATCTGGCTGAAAGCGAGGGCATCCAGGCCGAAGAACTACGGCTCGTGGCAGTCTTGGATGAAGCGTTGCCTGGGTTGAGCGTCACGCCGCGAAGCGATCAGGACCGTCGGGCGATGCTCGTCGTGGCCCATCTGAAGTTCAAGCCTCTGGACGACCCAACGCTGGACATCGTTAGTCGCGTGCAGGCGGAAAGCAAGCAAAAACAGTTGCCAGAATTCGAAATCGACAACGATTAGAAGCAAGAACAATGTACAAGACTCACTTCCTATCCCTCGTCGGTAAACAATGATCGAACTTCATGGGTTCTCGAAGTCGTACGGCGATTTGAAGGCCGTTGAGCCGCTCGATTTGAAGATCGAAGCCGGGGAGATGTTCGGGTTCATCGGTCCCAACGGTGCGGGAAAGAGCACGACCATACGCTTTCTGGCCACATTGCTGAAGGCCGACGGCGGCGACGGCACCGTGAACGGACACAGCGTCACCCGCGATCCACTGGGTGTGCGGCGCAGCGTAGGGTACATGCCCGACAACTTTGGCGTGTACGACGGCATGAAGGTGTGGGAGTTCTTGGACTTCTTCGCCGTGGCCTATCAAATCCCTCGTCAGCGGCGACGCACGGTCATCAACGATGTGCTTGAATTGCTGGACCTCACTTACAAACGAGACGATTTCGTCAACGGTTTGTCACGAGGGATGAAACAACGATTGTGCCTGGCGAAGACCTTGGTCCACGATCCGCCGGTGCTGATTCTCGACGAACCTTCCAGTGGACTGGACCCTCGCGCCCGACTTGAGGTGAAAGCGTTGTTGAAGGAGCTGCGTCGAATGGGAAAGACGATTCTCATATCGAGCCACATCCTGACGGAATTGGCCGATTGCTGCACGTCGATCGGAATCATTGAACGTGGGCGTTTGTTGATGCACGGTCCGATCGACGATGTTTATCGCCGCATTCAGCGCAATCGCATCGTCGAAATCAAGGTGCTTGAACGATTCGATGTCGCGCTGTCGATCATTCGCAGCATGCCAGAGACGCTCAATATCCAACAGCTTGACCACTGTCTGACGGTTGAATTGGCCGCCGACGACACGGTGCTGGCCGATCTGCTCGAGCGATTATTGGACGAGGGGGTTCGCATTCGCTCGTTTGCCGACAAAGACCCCACGCTCGAAGACGTGTTCATGATGGTGACCGAAGGTTTGGTGTCGTAGCGCCGGCCGCTTGAATCAAGCCTTTGTCACGATGGAACTATTGGGATTCGTTGGCGCTGCCGGTGGTATCCGCTGCTGAGGCGAAAACAAGAACGTAACGATCGGCAAGCCACTCGACTGTGACAAACGCATGTATCTCCGTGAAAATCCTGTGTTGCAGCGCGAGCTGTTGGTCAACCTGCGCATGGGCAGGGCGTTCGTGTTGTTGTTCGCCTATCTGGCCCTTTTGTCGGCGGTTGTCTACGTGCAATGGCCGTCCGAGCGAATTGACGTGACGAACCCGGCGCAGTCGCAGCGTTTGATGAACCTGTTTTTTCTGGGCCAATACCTGTTGGCATCGCTCGTGGCGCCTAGCTTCGCGGCGGGCTCAATCACCAGCGAGAAGGAGCGGCAAACCTACGAGATGCTGCTGGCTAGCCCCTTGCGCCCCGAGGCGGTGTTGTTGGGAAAGTTGCTCGCCTCACTGTGCCACCTCGTGCTGCTCATCTTTTGTTCCCTTCCGATCGTGATGCTTTGCCTGCCGTTGGGCGGTACATCGTTTTACGAACTGCTGGCCTCCTACGTGGTTCTGATTCTGTCGATGACCACCTTCGGCATGATTAGCCTGGCATGCAGTGGGTTCTTCGGTCGCACTGCCGCCGCGTTGGTCGTGTCGTACATGCTTATTTTGCCGCTGGCCCTGATCGGGGCGACCGCGTGGTATCAGTTGGGTACCGCGCCCACTTCCGCGCGACTGTGGATGGCTTTTATCGTCTTTCCGTCGGTGACACTCCTGATTTGCACGCCGCTGTTTCTTGTTACGTCGCGTCGCTTGCTGCACCCGGGCGATGTGGGCAGCGAAGGAAAGGATGTGGTGGACGAGCAGCGTGAAATGCAAGAAGCCGTGGGGCTGATCATTCAACGCGACAGATTTCCCGATCGTTTGTTCGCGCCGGCAAAGCGAACCGAACTGTTGCCCGACGGCGCGAATCCCATGTATGACAAAGAGATGCACAGTGAGTTATTCGCACAAGGCACATTGATGCTGCGTGTCGTCATTCAGGTCAGCATGGTGGTGGCCATCCCGATGATGGGCATTTTTCTGTATCTTTCTCCCCAGATGGCCGCGTGGTACATCGCCTACGTCGTGATGTTCAACGTGTTGGTGGGCCCGGTGTTTTCGGCCGGCAGCGTGACGAGTGAGCGCGAACGCCAGACGTTGGAGCTGTTGCTCACCACGACACTCAGCCCTTGGCAGATACTCAGCGGCAAGCTTTTCTCAGGGCTGCGCGTCTCGACGGTTCTGACCGGTTTCCTGGTCTGGCCGCTGTTGTTGGCGTTTGCGTTGGTGCCACCCTTCTGGACGACGCCGCATTCGTTGTTGGCGTATATCTTGCTGATTGCCATGACCTGCCTGACGACTGCCACGATCGCTTTGTTTTGTTCCGTGGTGTTTCGCAAGACGTCGATCAGCCTGCTGACCAGTTATCTGGTGTTGATCGTTCTGTTTGCCGGCCCCGTCGCGGTACAGTTTTTCACGACGACCTTTTCCGACTCCGGAGAGAAGGCCACGCCGTTCACGCCATCGACCATCGCCAGCCCGTTCGTGGCGGCCTTCGCGGTGCCGCTGGAATTCAAGACCGATAATATGATGGAGGCCGAAACCGTAACGGGAAACTGGTCACAATACCTGGCCTTCATGTTGTTCTATGCCGTGGTGAACTCCACGCTGCTGGCAAGCATGGCAACCCTGTTCTCCAGACGTTGGAGCGTCGCACGGTAAAAGGCGGGGCAGGGAAAACGCTGAGATGTGTTCTAACCCCGGGCGATTCGGCTCGACGTGTCTCGTGTCTCCGCAAGGATCAGTCGCCGGACGACGGATGTCAGCGGTCCAGCGCCGCGAGGCTGTTTCGTGCTCCGACGTTGCCGGCATCCCAACGCAGACATTGCTCGAACAAACGCCGTGCTTCAATCGGTCGCTGACTGCGTGCATAGAGCACGCCCAGGGCATTGATCGCATTGCTCCACTTGGGTTCCAAGCGATAGGCGGCGGTTAAGTGCTCTTCCGCATTGGCGAGTTGCTGTTGTTGCATGCCAACCAATCCCAACTCATAGTGTGCCCAAGCGAACTCCGGCTCCACTGCAAGGCTAGCCTCGAGTGCAACAGCCGCTTCGTCCAAGTCGCCTCGTTGTAGCTGGAGCGTACCCAACAGAGCCAAGGCCCGATGATCTCGTGGGCTAGCATCGAGCGCGGACCGCAAATGTTCGGCGGCTTCGTCGAGCTGTCCCTTTCCGAAGGTAATCGCTCCAAGAATGAACTGCGCCGGAGCGTGGCTGGGTGCTATCCTCACGATTGTTCTCAGGGCACGGTCGGCCGCCGCGACGTTTCCCCTTCGCAACGTAATGGCCGCTTCCAGAAACCGAATGCTTGGATCGTCGGGGTTCCGACGTAGAGCCGCTTCGACGGCGCGCTCCGCGTTGGACAAAGAGCCCCCGACGAGCAATTTCGCTTCCGCCGGTTGGTCGTGGGTCGTTAGTTTGCTGCGTTGAACGGACGTGACTGATGGGACTCCCTGCTGAGACAAAATCGACGCCAAGCACCCTAAGGCGATCGCATTGTTCGGCTCGCGAGCAAGGATCCCCTCGCAGCTCTCGATCCCGGCGGTGAGGTCGCCGCCGCGGATGATTATTTCGACCTGCGCGGCTAACAATGCAATGTCATTCGGGTGGCGATCGACGGCGATGCGTAGTGTTTGTCTTGCCCGATCGATCTCGCCCCGCTTGGCACGTTGTTGGGCCAGTTCGATCGCCAAGGGGCTTTGCATCCGCGCTTCGCCAGGGCACAGGTGATCGAAGTACCACGCCTCGCGCTCGGCTTCCGGCACGGGCACTGCTGGCCAGTCGTGACGAAAGATGATCAACGGGACGTCCATCTCATCTTCGTCGGTGTAGAGAATTTCATCGTCGGCGCCTGGTCCTTGTAGGGTGTAGCCAGCCAATCCACCAACCATGAAAAGCGGCGGCGGGGCCCTGTGGCCATCGGCTGTTGTTGCTGTAAGTTCGAGATATCGTTCAACGGCGAGAGGATAGTTGTCCACCTCACACGTATCGAGTGGACGGCTAACATAGCCCAAGCGGGGCTTGATCATGTAAGCCACGTACGTGTCATCGGCAAAAATCGTGTGGTCGCCGTACCGCGTCTCGATGAGCTTCAAGGCATCGATGGTCGACTTGTGATCGGCCCGGTATTCAAGGCTACGTTCCAGCCCGACGCTTGCCCTTGGGCTAAAGGCGTTGGTCCGCGCGAACTCCTCTCCGTAGATATCGATCAACGGTTTGAGGAATTCGCCATGAGCGTTGAGGAGATTGAAGACGATCAGGCCAGCTAGTCCCACTATGGCGGGCAGGCGTAGTCTGCCGGGGCGGAACATCAGAATCGCCACGATCAAGTACAGAAGCGGCACGATGATGGTCAGGTATCGCGGCATGAAGAGCACTTGCAACATCGCAATCACCGTCGATCCGACAATGAACCACGCCAGCCACGCGACTTCATAGTTTTCCAACGATCGGGCTAGTCGCTCGCGCAGCCCCGACCATCCACCACCCTCGCGCAACACGCGGATCACGGAGCGAGCCCCGATCAAGGCCGTGAGGAGTAGTGCGAGAAAAAAGATGGCCACCAGATCGGGTACCCACAGTGTAGCGCTGGTGAGTCGCGCGGCGGAGACGTAGTCGGGTGGATTCCAGCGGTTGTCGATCTGCATCATGCCGGTGCCGATGATGATGGCTGCTTCGACGAGTAGCGTTCCCGTTGCCACGGCCAGTCCCCAGAGGTGTCGTCGCCTGAGCGAACCCGATGATTGAGCCGTTGGAAAAATGACGACCAGCAACAAATAGCCGACAATCGAAGCAGTCACCAACAGGCTGGTCACCTTGATGAAGTACGCCAACAGCGAAGTCGCCGTGGCTGCTATGTAGCGGTCGCGTCGCATGAGGAGGATCGCCACCACGTCGATCACCACCATTGGCAAATCAAGGCCGATCATCTCGATGCGAACCGAAAAGGCAGGCGTCGTTAACACGGCCAAGGTTGCCAAGAAAGCCCCCAAGCGGCCCGTGTATGGTTTTGCCAAGCCGTAGATCATTAGCAGCAAGGCGGAGGCGCAGGCGAAGTAGAAGAGGTGATAGACAATGAAGACCCCCGTTGTCGTCGGGCTGAGCTTCATCAACACCGCGATCAGCGTGGGCCCAATGCTAATCAGATAAGCCCGACCGCCACCGGTTACCTGATCGGCGCGCGGTTCTTCGGTCCACAGAAAGTAGTAGTCGAAGTTACTATCGGCCAGAAAAGAAGCTTCTTGCCACAGCCAAGCGAGATCTTCGTACGAGGGTCGCGTCAGATAAGACCATCGCCACACCAGCAAGACGACAAACAGGCCCAGAAAGCCGGCTGCCCATCGAAGCACCGAAAAACCGTTGGGCTGTTCGTTCGCCGGAACGTGTTGGCTTGCATCGTCGCTCACGCTTTGGATCGTCCGTACGGGGTACTCAACCATATCGCGGTGCAAGCTAACATGAACCTTGGGAAGGAGGCAGGAGTCGAGAGCCGTGTGATGAGAGCCAGCCCCCCCTCTCTTGAGAAACGCCCATCCGCGACACTTGGCGAACTTCAAGAGATTGCTTTGACCGCCAGATGTGCCTGAACGCACTCTCCCCTCTCTCAACCTATCCCGTAGTCTAATTCCACGGTTCAGGACTGACAATTCTGTGTCTCTCGGGGGAGCCGGTGCAAATTCAACAAAGTAGCCCCACCGACAGCTCTCTTTTGCCAACATGTCCGAAGCAACCACCTCTCCTATCAGTTGCTCCAAAGCGTAAAGCGGCCGGTTTGAGACGACTGGAGAAGGTGGAACCGCAACATGGGTTGGTCTGCTGCGAAGGGGCATTTCGATCCGCGGGAATTCGGCGGAAATAGTGCCCGTTCCGAGCGGTCGTCGTCAAAACCGGTTTGTCCTAAATCGTTTACGTGCAAGCATGAATTCAATTATCGCGACAGCTTTGTTACTCGGCGGCGGTGGGCAGGCAATTTTTTCGTCGATCTGTATTCTTCTTAACGCTCGCAGATAGCACCCTGCGTCGATAGAAGCTGCACGCCACGGGGCATCAACGTCGTCGTGAAGCTTTTCCAATCTTTCGTCTGGAGCTCGAGAATCGTGACAAACAAATATCGTACGAGCCTTGTATTAGGGTTGGCCATCACCTTGTGTGCGGTGATGACAGCCGGTGAGTCGTTCGCCGCGGAAATCAATTGGGAGACCATTCCAGGGCAAGCCCAAGCCGCGGCCATGCAATCCAATAAGCCGCTGCTGGTTTACGTCGGAGCTTCCTACTGCGGCTATTGCAAGAAGCTCGAACAAACGACTTGGTCGAATCGTGGCGTGGCCCGCATGGTTGAAACCAATTTCGTGCCGCTGAAACTAGATAGCCAACGCAATGCCGACATTGCCCGACAACTGCGTGTACGAGCGTTTCCGACGGTGATCGTGCTCTCTCCGGATGGACATCTTCTTGCACGCAACGACGGTTATGTCGACGCGCGTGCCATGGCGTCGTTCTTGACCCGCTCAACACGAGATGCCGCGACACGGACCTCGTATAAGCGGTAGCGTCTCGTATAAGCGGTAGCGTGCAGCGTCTTGGTTGTCGTGGCATGGCGTGCTTGCAGCGACATGCTGGCTGCCCCAAAAACATCCCGTCCATTCACCGATTTCTCTCTTGTCGGGAGGTTTATAAAACTGGATGATCGCCGTCCCGAAAGTCGCCGTGGACGGGGATTCGGTGAGCAACTTCACAGACACCACGCGAGCGTGGGGTGACACTGACGACCTTAGGTTGGAACACACCTCGATGCCAAGAAGGCATCGTCTACTCGCACAAGGAAGTGCCATGTCGTCGGGTGTTAGCACGACTCGCTCGTCGGGACCAAGTTATTTCGCAACGGTCCCGCCGCAGGAAATCTTACCGATCGTCAACGGACGCTTTGAATCGAGCGTCAAGGGGATCTACGTCATTGGCGACGTGACGGGGTTGCCCCTGGTGAAAGTGGCCGCCAATCAAGGCGCCGAAGCGATCTCCAAGATGGAGGCCGCCGGAGTGTTTCGCCCCTCCGGCGGCGCCGACGAACGTCTCGACCTAGTGATCATCGGGGCGGGGCCGGCGGGGATTTCAGCCGCGATCGAAGCGCAAAAGCGTGGACTGAAATATGTCGTGCTCGAGCGAAACAAAGTCGCCAGCACCGTCCGTAGCTTCCCTCCAGGCAAGAAGGTCTACGCCGAACCTCATTTCGTCCGGAATGAAAGTGAGCTGGACTTCCACGAAGACCTGGACAAAGACGCGTTTCTCCAACGCGTGCGGCGACAGGTTCATGAGCATCGACTGCACATCAAGGAAGACACCGAAGTCGCACACGTGCGAAAGCAGGGCGAACAGCGGTTCGACGTGCAGACCAAATCGGGGAAGTCTTTTCCCACTCGGCTAGTGCTTGTCGCCATCGGGCGGCAGGGGCAACCGCGATTGTTGTCCTGTCCCGGTGCCGACAAGTCTCACAAAGTTACCTACCGCTTGCATACCCCCGAAGACTACCAAGACCAAGATATTCTGGTCATCGGTGGTGGCAATTCAGCGATCGAAGCGGCGTTGTTGCTGATGCCGCACAATCGCGTCACGCTCGCTTATCGTGGCGAAGAATTGTTCCGCGCGAAGCAAGAGAATCGACGTCTCATTGAACAGGCCGAACAGGAAGGCCGGCTCACCGTTGTTTATCAGAGTAACCTGCAAGCCGTTGGCGACGACTCCGTCGAGATGGACGTCGCGGGGAAAATGCGAACATTGCCGAACGATCACGTGATCGTACAGATTGGCACCCTTCCGCCAATCGCGTTTTTGATGGACATGGGACTCGAACTGGACGGCGTGTGGACAAAGTCGCGCGCCGTGATGGCGACGCTGGGGTTGCTGGTCGGAACGTTCATCTATTTCTTCTCCAAACACTTGTGCTGCTGCCCGATGTGGCTGGTGACGGTCGACTATTGTTACCCCACCTCCAATGGCTGACCGATTCGCCTCTGCTGGGTTTTACGACGCTGCTAGCGAACACGGTGTTGCCCTTGGCGTGGCTCGCGCTGCTGGCTCTCAAGCTGGTCAACACGAATATGGAAGCTCGTGGTCATGGGCCGTTGCTTAGGATTGCCAAGGCGAACACTTGGCTCACGCTGGGTGCGGTTGCCTATGGAGTCGCGCTGGTCGCGCCCGCCGTGGTGACACTCGATCCGGCTCAAGCAGGGCCCGGCCCGTACTATGTGCCGGGATTTACTTGGCTCTACAAGATCATTCCGAGCTATTTCGCGAACCTCTACGGGCTTTACTACTTGGCCTACTTCTCGGGCATCGCCGGCTTTGGTTTGTATTGGGCGCATCGTTCAGGGCATCGTTTAGTCTGGCGGCGCAATCTGACAATCATTGCCAGTCAATGGACACTGTGGTGGGGAATTCCCACGTTCATGGCGGTGTTTTTGGGACGCAATGCTTGGACGCCGCTGCTCATGCGGTCGCTCAACGCATGGCCGCTGAACTTGTCCGCCTTCAAGCTGGCTCCGGTTGTTGGGCCCGGCGATCCTGCCTGGTGGCACACGGTCGCGGTGGTCGGAGTGGTTTGGGCAGCGGTGCTTACCTTCATCGTGATTCCGCTGATTACCATCCGTTGGGGGAAGATCTACTGCTCCTACATCTGCTCCTGCGGGGCGCTAGCGGAGACCGTGGGAAATGGTTTCCGCCATCGTGGTCCCAAGGGTGACACACCTCGCAAACTGGAGCGAGCGGGCTTTCTGTTCATCGTCTTGGCAACTCTGGCGACCGTGGCCGATCTATTCGGTTTCAGCAATGTCTCGCATTATTACAACGTATGGATTGGCACCGCCTTGTCAGGCGCCGTGGCCATTGGACTGTACCCGTTCCTGGGGCAACGCGTGTGGTGCCGCATGTGGTGCCCGTTGGCGTTCTGGATGAACTTCTGGGGGCGATGGTCGAAGTTCAAGATCACGCCAGAGAAGGGGAAGTGCATCGATTGCAATGTCTGCAACCAGTTCTGTCAGATGGGCATTGATATTAAATCGCGAGCGTTGCAAGGCCGCCCGATCACCTTGGTGGACACACCCTGTGTCGGGTGTGTCGAGTGCGTTATGCGCTGTCCCATGGAGATACTACATCTTGGCGACGCACCCGTTAAGAAAACGCCAGAGCCGCGGGTGCTGCCCATCGTGAATCCTCCCCATATCGCTCCTGACCTATCAGGGTCAACCATCGCTCCGCAAACTCGTCAGCGTGTCTCGCCATCGATGGACAGCGTTGTCACCAACACGAAAGGAAGCTCCAACCGTGTCTAGGTCGAAGCCGAGCTACTATGGTCCTTTTTTTTGGGTTGCCGCCGTTTCGTTCGTCGTACCGCTGGCGGTCGCGGCGCGCGCGTTTCATGAAGTTACCGTCACCACCAAGCCGGCGCCGCATCCCGACGCCAGTGGCGTGGATCACGCGCTATGGGATTACCTGCTCAAGGACTACGTGGAAAACGGGCTGGTCGACTACGACGGGATGGCGCACGACTATCTGTTTCGCACCTACTTACGGGAGCTTGCCGAAGCGGATCCCACGAAGCTCACCACGGCGGCGGATCGTCTGGCGTTGTTGTGTAACGCATACAACGCCTTCGTCATCGATGGTGTGATCACGCACAAGATTCGAACGTCGGTGATGGACTACAAACTCGATGGGAAGGAGTTCTTTGACCTCGAAGAGCACATCTTCGCCGGCTACACCATGAGCCTGAATTACATCGAACACACATTGATTCGCAAGCCGTTCGAGGAGCCACGCGTGCATGTCGCGCTGGTCTGCGCCGCGCGAAGTTGCCCCGCCATTCGGGCGGAGGCCTTCGTTGGAAATCGCCTTGCGAATCAGTTGGAAGATCAGGCCATCGGGTTCGCGAACAATCCGCGTTACGTGAGCTACGATACGGCGAAAAACACGTTGCGACTGAGCCCTATTTTGAACTGGTACGGTAGCGACTGGGACCCTGTGGGCGGCTACCTCCCCTGGCTGCGACAGCGTGTGAAAGATCCCTCGCTAGGCAAGGCAATCGACGCCGCGATGCGGGGAGAAGCCCAGATCGCATTCACGGAGTACGACTGGTCGCTCAATACACAAGCCGCCGTGGGGGCGACCGCCGTACCCTCGGCAAGGAAAAATGTTGATTTCGGATCCGGGTCGATTCCAAATCGATGAGAACATGCACTTTGCGGGGATCGATTCGCCGGGGTCATTCCTAGCGTTTATCACGAGCGTCGAAAATCTCGGTGTCTGGATGAAACGCCGCCCAGGCGAACCACAGCGAATTCATCCAATGGATGCCTTCGTCTGCCTGTTTGACCACGAATGTGCCGGTTCCAGGGTTGACTTTGATGGTGAGTTGCTTGTCGCCGATACGGTCGGTGAAAACTTGCGGCTGCCCCCCCTTGCCAAACAAGCTCAGCGGATAGGCCCTTGCCACGTTGTTGGTCCACACGCCTAGGACGCGTTCTTTCGGGGCATGACGCCGATCGATCGGCCGCACGGGAAACATCAGTCTTGGCGTCTGGAAGTATGGCCCATAAGGAGAGCGTCTGTAATCACGTGGCACGCCCGTGGAGGTCGAGAGCACGACCGTCTTGGGATATCTTTGCAACCAGTTTTGCCACGCGGTCAACTCGAACCGCAGCGATTGCAACTTCCTGCCGACCAAAGGCCCGGCGACAGCCGTGGCCTGTAGTTGCGACCACAAACTTCTTGCCCCACGCTTTCCACGATCGTACAGAAGCACGTTGCTGTTGTAGAGCAGGCCGGAGATACCAAACTCCAATACGTTATCCCCAATCCGTCGATCGAACACGGCCACCGAATCGCACAACGGGCAGTAGGTCACCAGGACCGGCCTCCCTCCCACCTGATCGTTCACCGCCTCGTGATAGTTGAGAATCTTAAGCGGATAGGCTTTGGCAACCTTTCCCGAAGCAATCCCGATGACGCGATCGGCCCCTTGAAGAAAACCGGCTTGCGTCCCCAAGACGAACTTCGGATGGGTGAGCGACGGGATCCCATCGACGGGCGGTCCCCCACTACGGACAAGATCCCGTGGTACGGTAAGATTTCCTAAGTCGAAAGCCGACCGGGGACTCTGCCGCGGTCCCCCTTGTGCCATGGCGTCCGCGTTGGAGAGCGTCCCATCGCTGGGGAAAAAAAGCCACATCGCTCCGCAAACAAAACCCACGGCGACCGCGGACCAGACGATCCATGCCCGATAACTGCCCCGGTGCCCAAAGGCTTTGTCATCATGTGGCGGCCCGTCGGGTAAACTTGAATGAGGTGCGGATTGCATCATTGGCCTCCGTGAGAGACTTGAAATCGGTTTCGACATGAAGAAAACGGCTGGGGTTGTCGCCACTTGCCGCCCGACCTACTGATCATGTTCCGCATGATCATGTTCCGCGCGCTGTGCGCATTGTCTCCCAATCAGGCGCCCTGGTCTGTGAGATGCATCACGTCGAGCCAAAAGGGTTTCCGTATCGAGAAAACGGAGGGGGTTTTGGCAACGTAAGCGAATTCGAGTTCTCAATCGAAATTACGTCAGGGCGCCATCCCTCGGCATTGACTTGTCCGTTGGACACTCTACGCTGTAAAGAATCCTCTGGCACGCGGTATGCAGGCACGCAGCGCGATGGGGCGTCTCTCTCGAAGATGGCTGGGCAACAGAGCCGAGACGTATCGAGCTGCAAGGTTAGAGTGACTTGACTTCTTCTTCGCTTTCAATGCTTCGACTCTCGACGGGCATTGTCGCCTGGGGCGGATGCCTCTTGGCGTCGCTTTCGATCGCTGGCTGGTCCATCGATTTGGGACACGCTATTTGTGGACCATGGGGTTGCGGTCCGCCCTTGCAAGCTCTCATCGCGTGCCACCTGGGGTGGATCGTCGTACTGGCTCCTCCAACCGGGTGGGTGGCAATGACGGGCTCTGTCTCGAACCGGTTGCGTCGCAAGATTGGTTTGACGCTTATCGCCATTGGATCGATCGCCTTGTTGATCGTCTTGATCCGCCAGAGGATTGTATGGTTTCCACGCGTTGCCCCGTGGCAACGAGAGTATCTCTGGCAGCGGTACGGATTCAGCATTGCAACGGCTGTTGATTTCCCCATGGTCCAAGCACTTCTCGCCGGGGCACTTCTCTCGGTTGCCTCGTTTTATCCTTTTCACCGTCGGGGGAGTCGGCCTCACCAATCGACCAGCTTCAGTGAAGAAGCTCTTCCGGTAGAGAAGTCTCCATGGCAAACGCTCGCATCCCCGCGCCGCGGTCCGTCGAGAAATGTCGAATGACCCTTGGGCTCTCTGTCGCTGGCGTTCGAACAATCGATCATGCAAAGCGTTTTCGGCACCCCCGATCATTCCACTTGTAATGTTCGCCCGCTATGCTGCTTTTATTCAGACTGACTTTGGAAATCGAGCGACACCCATGGCATTGGATGTTCAACTAGACCCTGCTTTGTGGGTCGAGCGCTACGGCGATTATCTCTATCGCTACGCACTTTCACGTCTGAACAACTCGGAGTTTGCCGAAGAGGTTGTTCAGGAGACGTTTGTTGCCGCCTTGCGAGCACGTGATCAATTTAGCGGGCGTGGGGCAGAGCGGGCATGGCTGCTAGGGATCTTGAAACGAAAAATTGTGGATTCGGTTCGGCAACGGGTGCGTCTCCGCACGGGACAGGGAGACGAGATGGGCACCGATCCGTCGGAGTTCCTCTTCGATCAAAAGGGGACTTGGCGGGAGGACCCGAGAATGTTTGGTCGTAACCCGTTAACCGCGCTAGAGAATCAGGAATTCTGGCAGGTTTTTCGGATGTGCCTGGAGACGTTGCCAGAGAAACAATCGCTGGTATTCGCGGCACGAGAGTTGGACGGGAAACAAAGTGCCAAAATTTGTAAGGAATTCGAGATCTCGTCGTCGAACCTATGGGTATTGCTGCATCGTGCCAGGCTTGGCCTAATGCGGTGCCTCAAGTCTCGCTGGCAACAACCATCCGACGACAAACCATGTTGAGCTGTCGCGAAGTATCCGAACTCGTATCCCAGTCGTTGGATCGTAAGTTATCCCTGCGACAACGGCTGAGCATGCGTTTCCATCTCAGCATGTGTCGGCTTTGCTCAGGCTTTCGGCGACAACTATTGCTATTGCGCCGGGCGGCAAGTGAGGAAGCCAGACGCGTCGAGAAAGACGAATCTTCGAGCGAGTCAGCCTGCCTTTCCGCGGACGCGCGACAACGAATCCAAAAGGCGATCGATCAGTCCTCTCCCTAAGTTTGGCGGATTTGGCCTGTCGAAAAACTCCTTCCCGCGGCAGGTGCGGATGCTTCCCCATTCTCGGAAACCCTCTGACTGACGGATCGTTGCGATTTCTCTTGCTGCATGTCGTTGAAAGGATCTCCTTCTTCCCACGTCCCCTACATCGTGGTGCCGTAGTGGGTTGTAATCCGATGCTGGTAGGACACGTCACTGCTTAATACAAGGCAGCAAGCATGAATGAGTGGTTTCAGATCGCCCGCACGCCTCAAGTTGTGAGGCGTGGCTTGTTGTACTCCGTCGTGGTGGGCAGCCTGCTCGTCTCGATCAACCACGGCGACGCAATCGCGCAGGGTGACGTGCCATTTGACCGACTGTGGAGAATTTGCCTGACGATGGTGGTTCCGTATCTCGTATCGACGTTTTCGAGTGTCGGCGCAATGCGTGAGGCAAGAAATGCAAGCAAGAAAACGGCGTGAATGGCCGAGTAACAGCAGTGCTAGCCCTTGATTGATGGCTGCCGCGTCTCGATGGACCGCCATGGCGCGAATCCGTCTATTCCGGGGGGGAACCGCAACGCTTTGGACGGGGAGATCTGTTCGCGTCGCAAAAATTCATAGTGCGTCGCACGCAGTTTTTTCGTAAGGAATCCTCAAGATCGTCGTCCCTATTTCAGACACCCCGTGGCGAGTCGACTTCACCAACGGGACAACGGCATTATTTGGCCGTGAAATGATCACTCAGCGTAAAGAAGTTCACAGACATAGCCTAAGCGAACATCGAGGATTCGGCCTGCTCGACCCGTCTGGCGGGAATGAGCCTGGCCAAACTTATCTTACGGATTCGAAAGGAAGCGAAAATGAAAATACTATGCACGGTCGTGGCGGTTGGTGCTGTCATTTCAGGGTTCTCCAGCGTGGCGAGAAGCGGCGAGAAGGTAACCGTGGGAAGAGCTTGGCCCAATGGCCAGTTGGTGTCCTTCGACCAGATTGACCACCGCTGTTGGGATGCCTTGCTGCATACCTACGTCGATCAGCGAGGGATGGTCAATTATCGGGCATGGAAAGCATCGCCCGCGGATCTACAGGCGTTGGATGGCTATCTGGCCACGTTGTCGCGAGCGAACCCCGCGCTGCAATCCAGCCGCGAGGCAAAACTGGCTTTCTGGATCAACGCCTACAACGCCGTCACGATCAAAGGGATTTTGAGAGAATATCCAACCAGCAGTATCCGCAACCACACGGCAAAGGTGTTTGGATACAACATTTGGGACGATCTCTTGTTAACCGTTGGCCAAGGGCAATATTCGCTGAACAAAATGGAACACCAGATCCTACGCAAGGCGGGTGAACCTCGCGTTCACTTCGCCATTGTGTGCGCGTCGATCAGTTGCCCTCGCTTGCTCAACGAAGCCTATATTCCCACCCGGCTTGATGCACAATTGACAACCAACGCACGCAGTTTCTTCGCCGACCGCGCGAAGTTCAACTACGACGCTCGCTCCTCTCGGATCAATCTCTCACCGATCCTCGATTGGTTCGGAGAAGATTTTGGCAGCAGCCAGTCTCAACAGTTAGCAACCATTGCACCCTACCTGCCTAGCCAGGAATCGCAACGATTGGCAACCAGTGGCAGAGCCAAGGTCTCGTTCCTCTCGTACGACTGGAACCTAAACGACCAAGCCACCGCGCGCACTGCCCGACAGCGATAGAGGGGCGGTGTTATCACAAGAACACCGTCCATCATCTCAAGCCAAGGCACGCTGACTTCTAGGGAAGGAAACCAGTCGTGCTAGTGCTTAGTCGCAAGAATGGTGAAACCATTTGTATTGGAGAATCGATCGAAGTCAGGGTTGTTCGCATCCGGGGTCGTTCCGTCAAACTCGGCATAACCTGCCCTGACGAAGTGATTGTTCACCGTGAAGAAACCTTCGAGTTGTTAAGGGCAAGCACGGGGCACGAGACACTGCCTCGCCGTCAATAGGCTTGAAGCGTCTCAAGCGTGTTCCGGAGGACCACCCCAGGCTGCTTGGCACATCACCGACACAGGCAGTTGATCAACCGAGCAAGAACAACAAGAGGATTAGAGACAGGCAAAATGCAACACAGTACCAACGGCTTTACCACCCACGGCGAAACATCCGTGCGTGAACGTTACTCGGCAGCGGCCCAAACGGTGGAGCCGGCGCTCTGCTGTCCGGTCGACTATCGTCAGGACTTGTTGGCCCCGATTCCAGAGGAGGTGCTCGAGAAAGACTACGGATGTGGAGACCCAAGTCGCCATGTTCGACCTGGAGAGACGGTCGTCGATCTCGGCTCGGGTGCCGGAAAACTCTGCTTTATCATGGCGCAGGTTGTTGGGTCCGATGGCCAAGTCATCGGAGTCGACTGCAACCGGGAAATGATGGCGGTGGCCCGAGCGAATGCACCAACCGTGTCGCGACGCATTGGTTATGACAACGTGATGTTTCGCTATGGAATGATTCAGGATCTGCGGCTCGATCTCGAAGCCCTCTCGCGGGAACTCTCCGAGCAGCCGGTGCAAGATGCTGATGCGTGGCTGGCACTTCGATCGCTTGAAGACCGGTTGCGGTCCGAGACCCCCATGATTTCCGATGAGAGCGTCGACTGCGTGGTCTCCAATTGCGTGCTCAATCTCGTGCGGAGCCAAGATCGGCGACAGCTTTTCACGGAAATCTTCCGTGTGCTCAAACGTGGCGGTCGGGCCGCGATCAGCGATATTGTGTCGGATGAAGAAGTGCCACAGCGCCTGCGGCGCGATCCCGATCTTTGGTCGGGTTGTATTTCCGGGGCGTTCCGAGAGGACAAGTTCCTCGAAGCCTTTGAAGACGCCGGGTTTCATGGCCTTGAAGTGATTAAACGGCAGCCGGAACCGTGGAGAACGGTCGAGGGTATTGAATTTCGATCGATCACCGTCATGGCTCACAAGGGTAAACAAGGGCCCTGCCTGGAAAGAAAGCAAGCCGTGATCTACCGCGGTCCCTATCGCAAGGTCGAAGACGACGACGGCCATGTCTTTCCTCGCGGACAGCGCATCGCCGTGTGTGATAAGACCTACCATCTGCTGCAAAAAGAGCCGTACGACGGTGCGTTCGACCCCGTGCCGCCGCGGGAGGAAGTGCCTCCCGATGATGCACAACCTTTCAATTGTCGTCGTACCGCGTCGCGATCGCCGAGCGAAACAAAAGGTGATGGCTATTCCGCTACAACCGAAGCCACTGAGTCGTGTTGTGACGACGCGGGCCAATGTTGCTGAGACGCCCCCGCGGCACATTGTGTTGTCGCACGCTGGCTTGACTGGCAACTGATTTGTCCGTGCGATTCCGCGCAAGGTTTCTCCGCGAGCAAGGAACGAACCAATGGGTGAACTTACTTTGTTACGTCGCAATCATGAATTGGCGGCGGCCGAGTGCCAACGCGAACTCTTGGAAACGGAAAGCGGCCAGCCGCCGTTCAGGCAGACGGTAGCCGAGAGCACGTCGATGCCGTTGCGGGCCAGTGGGATCGACGTGCTTCAGATCAACGTTGGGAAGGTCTGCAATCAAACCTGTCGGCATTGTCATGTCGATGCGGGTCCCGACCGCCGGGAAAATATGTCGCGTGAAACGGCGGAAGCCTGTATCGCGGCACTCGCCATGACGGATATCCCGGTTCTGGACATCACCGGCGGCGCGCCGGAGATGAACCCGAATTTTCGTTGGCTCGTTGGCGAAGGAACCCGGCTAGAACGCCACGTCATTGATCGCTCCAACCTGACGATTCTGCTTGCCCCTGGCTATGACGAACTTCCTGAATATCTTGCCGAACATCGGGTCGAAATCGTGGCCTCACTGCCCTGTTACCTGAAAGAAAATACCGATGCCCAGCGTGGCGACGACGTGTTCGCCAAGTCGATCGCGGCGTTACGTCGTCTCAACGACTTGGGCTACGGTTTGCCGGGAAGCGGATTAACCCTGACGCTGGTCTTCAACCCCGTGGGTCCGTCGTTGCCTCCGAATCAGGCTAAACTTGAAGCGACGTATCGTTCGGAGTTGCGTGCGCGGCACGGAATCGAATTTTCGCGGCTCTTCACGATCACCAACATGCCCATCAGCCGGTTTCTTGACGACCTGAAACATCAAGGGGCGTATGAAGCCTACATGCGAAAGTTGGTTGACATGTTCAATCCGGCAGCCGTGGACGGTGTGATGTGCCGCACGATGCTCTCGGTCGACTGGGAGGGTCGCCTCCATGACTGCGACTTCAACCAGATGCTAGAACTGGGACTTGCCTCCGATATGCCGCGGAACATCCGGGACTTTCAGCCGGAACTATTAAGCCAACGTTTCATAACCACTGGACAACACTGCTATGGTTGCACCGCGGGGGCCGGTTCCAGTTGCCAAGGTCCACCCACTCCGTAGGAAATCGCTACGACACAATGGAAATTTTCTTGATCATCATCGTCGCAGTGGGGCTGGCCTATGCGAATGGGGCCAACGACAACTTCAAGGGAGTCGCGACGCTTCTTGGCAGCGGTACGTCCAACTACCGTGCCGCGCTTCTTTGGGCCACCGTCACAACCTTGCTCGGGTCGCTCACCGCGGTCTGGTTGGCTGGACAACTTCTGCACAATTTCAGCGGCAAAGGGCTGGTCGCCGCTTCGCTAGTCGCCGACGGACACTTCGTGGCGGCCGTGGCGTTGGGGGCGGCCGTTACCATCTTACTGGCCACTTGGATCGGCATGCCAATTTCCACAACGCACAGTCTTATCGGTGGCTTGTTGGGAGCTGCTTGGTCTGCCGGTTCGGCGATTAGCGGCGATAAGCTTGCCAACTCGTTCTTCCTGCCGTTGCTCTTGAGCCCGCCACTGGCGGTCGCCATCACCGTGTTGTGCTATCTATTCTTCCGTCGCGCGCGACAACGATTGGGTGTCACACGAGACACGTGCTTTTGCGTTGGCACGCAAACGTTGCAAGTCGTGCCGGTCATGGATTCGGCAGCCGCCATGCAACGTGCCGAATCGCTTTCCGCGTCGATTGGTGATACGGTCGAGTGTCGCGACCAATACGCCGGTCAAGTGCTGGGAATTGATGCTGCCGCCATATTGGACCGCTTGCATTTTCTCTCCGCGGGGTCCGTCAGCTTTGCCCGGGGACTGAACGACACCCCTAAAATTGCGGCCCTGTTGCTATTCGTGCCACGGCTCTCGCCTTCGATGGGGGTCGCTCTCATCGCCGCGGCAATTGCCGTCGGGGGCTGGATTAGCGCACGGCGTGTCGCGGAGGTGATGAGCAGCAAAATCACGCGCATGAATCATGGACAAGGATTTACGGCCAATCTCGTAACAGCCGCCGTGGTCATCGGCGCCAGTCGACTTGGAATGCCTGTGTCGACAACCCATGTAAGCTGCGGTTCGCTGTTCGGGATCGGTGCTCTCACGGGCAATGCGCGGTGGAAAACAATCGCGACCATTCTGCTGGCATGGGTGACCACGCTTCCCGTCGCTGCCCTCTTGGCGGCGCTGGCTTTCAAGTTCACCACCGTGTTCTAAAAGTCATCGACTCGCGAAGTCGCGGTCCGTCTTGTCCGTGCGGAGGACGATGCACGCCACCTTCGGAGCGACGCGAGCGGATTGTTCGGATTGTAGTGAATCCGACGACCAGTGCCGCGCGATCGATGGAAAAACCGCACTTCAAATCGTTCCCGGCCATACAAGCTGTCGGAAAACGTCTGATTCGTTCCGCGAAACTTCTTCGTGCGTCCATATAAATCCTATAGTTGTCTAGTCCAGCTTCGAATCTGGATCGCCCGACAATGGGTTGCGTTTTGGAAACTTGAGGGAAGCAATGGACTTCAGCATCACTGGGCTACCGCATGTCGTGGCGCTGGCGAGCATAGCGCTGTTTGGTTACATGTTCGGTCGTCGCGGCATCCGAGCGTTCAGTCCGGTGCGGCAATCGCAAAGCGAGCTTGCCCGTGCCCAAGCCGTTGCTCAACAGTTAGACCAAATTTCCTCCACGGTTCGCGCCGAGCTTGCTCGACATGAAGCGGATGTGAAACGGTTCAAGAAGCGCATCAACCAACTGGCGAACAACAAAGAGAACTTGACGTGGCAAGAATTGTCTTCCGAAGCGGAACGCATCTTGCAGCCGACGTTGCAACTCACCTCACACATCTCCAATGCCTGCGACGCGCTTCAGCTTGAGACCGGGCATTTACGAAGCTTTACCGAAGCGCGTACCGACCCGTTGACTGGGCTTTGCAACCGTCGCGCGTTGGAAGAAACGCTTGCTGACGTGATCTCCAGACGTGATCGACACGACGAGATTTTTTCTATTGCCATGATTGATATCGACGACTTCAAGAAACTCAACGACTCCCAAGGACATCTCACCGGCGATCGCGTCATCAAAGCCGTAGCCACCGAACTGGATCGTGAAGCCCGTCAGATGGACGTCGTTGTCCGTTTCGGAGGCGATGAATTCGTCGTGGTGATGCCGAAAACCGACATCGAAGGAGCCAAGGTGGCCGTCGAAAGGCTCCGACAACAAGTCCTTCGGAACAGCTCGGATATCGAGCGAGTTACCGTGAGCGTGGGCATAAGCATGGTCACGAAAGAAGATGATATCGAGAGTCTGATGTCCCGCGCCGACGAAGCTCTTTATCAAGCCAAGAACGATGGACGCAACTGTGTGCGTTGTTTACTGGCTGCCGATCCAGGGCCGGTTGACGAACCGGCGGAGTTGGCGGTGAGTGGATGATCGATGTCCCCGCGCTTGAAAAGAGTGTTGAACAACGCTCACTCGATCGTACCGTGAGTTCCGCTTGCGCGTGAACCATCACGCGATTGGTTTCCCTCGCTTTTGATTGCGGCAGATAAGTTGCCGTGTGCGAGTGGCGATCTGGGGCCAAAGCGTCTTCCATTCGTCGGGCGTACCCTTCGCCTGGCAATACGATCGCAGGAACCGCAGTCGCATCGTTCTCGTAATCCAGGGATGTGTTTCAGCACTCAATGCCAGCCGCGCCAGGTTCCGTACCCGTCGTGTACGCGAGAGCGCGCGACGTATATCGACGCCGTGCATATCGATGAGATAACACCGCACGTCGCGACCGTCTTGGGTAATCAAGATGTTGCACCCCTTCAAATCGCGATGCGTGACGCATGCTTCGTGCATGTGACCGACAAGCTTACCCAGGCTCCGTGCCACGTTCCGTGCGATTACGAATCGCTCGTGGGTGGAGAGTCTCGCCAATTTCCAAGCGAATTGATGAAAATCTCGGGCACCGTGGATCCATTCCGTCACCAAGTAACTCACGGGTGATCGGAATTGCCGACGAGGGATGATAACCGCCAAGGGACGCGCCGTGGGAATTCCTCTCGCCCGCAGTGCATGCCCCAGTCGCCAGCCCTGTTCGGCTCGACTTTGGCGCGCGAAACTCGTCAACCACTTCGTTACGTTCGTCACACTGATTCGCTTGTACAGCACGTGGCGCGCCATTCCCGCGATGGGGATATCCGCCTCGACCACAACGCTTGAGTGACTAATCTTCAGCGGAAGTTCGATGTTCCGCTCGATCAACCGGTGGGGTGCCGCGATCAACTTTTTCAAGCAGTCGGGATCGAGATCACGAACCGCATGCCCACGACCACCGGCAACCGATAGACGGTAGTAGTCACGATTGGTCGCCATGAACCGTTTGTCGCGACCGCGAACCAAACTCCGTAGCCATCGACGAGACCGGCGGTCGATATCGGCGGCAACTTCGCGAGGGTCGATTGTGGACAGATCGTCGCGTACCGTGAGATATTGCCGCCAAAATCGCCACTGCTGTGTCTTCGTGGAAAGACGCGCGACTGCCGTCAGCAACATCACAAGGCTCGCGCGGCTTCGCCTCCATGTCGAGCGGCGCGTGAGACGAACTCCGGGAACGTCGATCAGATACAAAGTCGGGAAACGTGCCACCGAACGGTCGGCGTCATCGGCAGGGATATCTCTGTCTTCGAATCGCAACAAGATGTTGCCTGGATGAAGATCGTCGTGCCACACGCCAGCCCGATGTGCTTTGGCACACAGCTTGGCCAATTCAACACACAGTTGTCTGTCGAACGCCGCCCGCGCGGCTTTTGGAACCCAGTGGTCCTTGTCTTCGGCGTATTCCAGCAGACTGCACGAATGCGGAATCGCCTTGGTCAGCAGACCGTGTTCGAGGATGACACCAAACTCTCGGCGTTCTCCCCATGCCACGGCGTGGATCGTGGGAATCTCGCGACGGGCTAATGCCAACGACTTGTCATACTCCCGACGCGACCCATTGGGGCGAATGAGATTGCGAAGCAGATCGCGAAGCGATCGACAACGTTGATGCTTCAGAAAGAATTGGCTCCGAGAAAAATCAACGCGGTAGACCGTTCGATGTTGGCCATGTTTCACGACGAACATCCGCGGCAACGGTTCCGCGAGATCCAGATCCCCGAAACCCGGTGCCTTGTGCCATCGCAAGGTACCCAGAATCGATTTCCGATCGGAGTCAAGCAACTCACGGGACATCCGCGCCGAGTGATATACATCCATGCAGGCGGTACGATCTAGATGAATTCATCATGCGCCGCCGCGTCCTAGGGCGCGCATATTGCCAAATCTCCAGCGGGAACAGCGGACGAGAAGTATCGCCTTCGCCGCCGGGGGAAACGCCGAATTCTAGTCTGGATGATTCATGACAATCTGTTGCGGAGTCCTAAGTCGGTCAGCTACTTCGTCAAAGAACGCCTTGCCTTTGCTCACGTATTCACCAATACGCCGCGCGGACAAGTCATCCTTTTCCTCGTATCTGTCTCGACTTAAGGCTCCTCGCGACGATCGTCTTGAATCATCCAGGCTAGGATTCTGATCGCTCGTTCATTTGGCGGCAAGATCAGCCACCATGAATTCGTCCAGAACGAGCATATAATCGACCATATGAACGGACTGGCAAGCGAAACCACTAGCGATAGCGGGCCTTGCTAGTACCGCATCTCACTATCGAAATATGGTACCCTTTCCGAAAGAACTCCTCCAAGTGGAACCACTTCCAAAGATGTCGCGAGGGTATTCAGAGCCTTCCAAACCGCGAGCATTTCCCCGAACTCATGGGACAGAGGTCATGAAGATCGTTTACCAAACGGTGCTCGTTTTCGGGTTCTCTCTTCTTGGCGTCGTCAACGTGCGGGCAGAGCCAAGTGCCAAGGTGTTGTTTGTCGGCAAACAGCCGGACCACCCTTTCGGTACGCATATGTATCTGCACACCTGCGGCATGCTGGCGAAGTGCCTGGCACGGACCGATGGCGTGGAAACGGTTGTTTCCGATGGTTGGCCAAAAGATGCTGGCGTGTTGAAGGGGGTGAGCACGATCGTCATGTATACAACCCCCGCCGCCGAATTTCTGCTCGACGCGCCGCATCGCGATCAAGTCGATCAACTGATGAACCAAGGCGTTGGATTGGTCACGATCCATTGGGCGTCTTCGGTGGAGCAAGGTGATCTTCAACGTCTCGGTCCGCGGTGGATGAGCTACCTCGGCGGCACTTGGGTGAGTAACGTTGGGCTGTACACGGGCAAATCACCGCTAGTGCAATTGCAACCGGACCATCCGATCTGTCGGGGATGGCAGTGATTTGAAATCACCGACGAGTACTATCTCAATCCGACCATCTCCGAAGACGCCACGCCGCTGTTCGAGGTAACCGCCAACGGAAAATCCGTGATTGTTGGCTGGGCTTTCGAGCGATCTGGCGGCGGACGATCGTTCGGCACGACGTTGGGGCATTTCTACGGCAACTTCCAGCAACAGCCCTTCCGCCGCATGATCGTCAACGCCATCCTGTGGACAGCGCATGTGGAAGTGCCCGACGGCGGAGCGGTGGTTGATTTGAGCGAAGATGATTTAGCCTTGCCGCCAAAACCGGAAGAGTGACCGTTGCGATTCACGCCAACTACTCTTCCGGCAGGGTGACCGGTTCAACTCGGGTGGTCTTGATCGACTCTTGTGAACCCAGTTCTCGGAACACACCGCCCATGTTTCCCAAGAATCGCGCTGCCCGGCGGAAGTTGCCGCGTCCCGGATGCTGAAAGCCCGAAAGTATCTCCTGCTTCTTCGCTTCGGCAATGCCGGCCGTAAGAATCGGTTCCACTTCGTCCAGTAGAGGGCGGTCTTGAATGATGCCAAGCTGGCGGGCGCGATAGAGCAGATCCATCGAGTGTTTTGTAATCCGCGTGGCCTGATCGGCCAAGTCATGGTCGTCGCCTTTTTGCGGCAGGAAATCGTTGATTAGTTTCGAGAGCGTGGGGATTGCCGAGCCATCCAAGGAAGCTGGCTGCGCGTCGCGAGGGGTGGTGATCACGAAAAACCCGATCATCATCTCTTCCCAGGTCTGCTCGCCAAAGGTAACCCACTGTTTGGCATCGGGGTTCACGGGGTTGCTTTCCGAATTGTCGAACGTGGCGGTGCAAATCAACTCAGTTCCCCGCGGCATTGCTTTCGGTTCAGCCAACGTGTATTCAAGCTGCCAATTGAAATCCCATTGGGGAACATCCAACAGAACCTCTCGCCGACCGTCGGGATAAACCGCCTCATAGCGGAACGACTTTCCGCGGAGATGCATGTGCGGAATCATCTTCAGCAACTCCGCATCGCGACGGAAAACATAGCTCGCCGTGGCCTGATAATCCGAAGCTCCCGGCGGTATCTGAAACAGCACATTGATCGCCCGGGGGGTTGTTGCCTCGCGTATCACTTCCTCGGCGGTCGCGAAACGGAATCCGACATGGCTCATGTCTTGTTGCGGCGTGCCGTTGGGCGTGTAGTGCATTTGGAACACGATGTGAGAACCCGCCGGAATGCGCATGGCGGTCCCTTCGGGCAGATCCGTCGTCTGCAAGCCAGGCACAAACCCGCCGATCAACTCACCGGGATAGATCGGCGCGTAGGTCTCCCCGGGACGTTGCATGAAGACGAGAATGTGATGCACGACCGAGCGCACTCCCGGAATGGCCTCAACCCGGGTGACCCAACGGTCTTCTGTCCAGCCGGGATCGATCGCATAGTATTGATATTCGACAACCCCCTCCGCCGGAACGTCAAAAGGCTCGTTGCCCATCGGATAGATAACATCCAAATCCGCCCGAGACGTTTTGGCGGCAAAGGATCGAGGTTCCGGCAAATCCGCCGCATAGCCCCGTGGAGAACCCGCGTCGACCCATTGGTGGATGCGTTGCTTTTCCTCGTCGGTCATCCGCCGGTCGTGCAGAAAGGTGCCGACTTTCGGGTTCGCGAACCAAGGAGGCATGCGCCCCTGATCGACAACCTCGACGATCATCTCCGACCAGCCGACGATCTCATCGTATTCGGTCAGTTCGAAGGGGGCGATCTCACCTTGTAGGTGGCACTCCACGCAATGTTTTTGCAAGATCCTGACGATCTGATTCGAGTAGGTTACGTTGCTCGAAGCCGCGACTTTTTTCACGCGCCCGATGATGCAACCGGGAGCTTTGGTCTCGGCGACCGTGACTGCTCGACCGGCAAGCAGTTCATCGATCGCGATGGCCAAGTCACGTCGTTTGGGTTCCGGGCGTTGGAGCCCCACATCGAATTGATCGTCGATGCGTCCGTAGTACCGAACCTTGCGGTCGGTATCCAGCAAGAACACCTCCGGCGTGCGTGACGCGGCGAAGCGATCGGCGACCCGATTTCGCGGATCGCGCAGGACGGGGAACGGAATTTGATACTCATGCACGAATTCGGCGATGTCGTTCAATGAGTCCTGACGATTGGAATCGATTCCAAGAATTGTTACGTCGTTCTCGGCTAAAGAATCGTGCAACTCCGCGAGCCGGCGGGTGTAGAGCTTGACCAAAGGACATTCCGTTCCAATAAAGGCAACCACGACCAACTTCCGATCGTCATAGTCGCTCAGTGCGTGAGTGACCCCCTTGGCATCACGGAGAGAGAAATCGTCGATGCGGTTGCCAAGCGGTGATTCATCCGCTGCGAAGGCGCTTGCCCCGACGATGACACCGATGAATGAAACGATCGCGATACAAAGGCGCATGGCTACGGTTCCCACGAGATGTTCGAGCAAGCAAGTTCAACCGACGTCTCAGTCTAGCCCTCGCGCGTGGCAGATTACAAGCGCGATCGCCCAGACGTGCGTCAATGCGAGAAACAAGGCCACTTGGCGTCCGGGAACCCAGATCGATCCGTTCCGAAGCGGCTGCTCAGGGCAGCATCACGCGCCCGCCACTTGCCACGAGCGTTTGTCCCATCATGAACCGTGAAGCCTCGGACAATAAGTAATGCACCACGTCGGCGATCTCCTCGACGGTACCGATTCGCTTCATCGGCGTTTGGTCGATCAGCCGGTCCAACAAGGGTTGGTCAACATCGTCGATGATTTCCGTTTCGACCAATCCCGGGGCCACGGCATTCATGCGGATGTTGTACGGAATCAAGGCATCCGCGGTGCTTTGCGTAAAGGCGATCATGCCTGCCTTGCTCGCGGCGTATGCAATGCCATAGGGTCGGGGGCGAAGGGCCGAGATGGAACTCATATTCACGATGCGTCCAAATTTCCGCCGGATCATTTGTTCTTTGACGGCCCACGTCACAAGGTAGAGCCCCGTCAGGTTGACATCGATTGTGCGTTTCCAGTGGTCGAGCGTTGTGTGTTGGTGATCGACATATTCAAAGATACCGGCGTTGTTGACGAGCATGTCGATCGGCCCCAGTCGATTGTTCACGCTGGCCACCATTTCGGCCACCGACGCTTCATCGGCAACGTTTGCTTGCACCGTCATCGCCTCCACGCCCATCTCCTTGACTAGCCGTGCCGTTTCGATGGCGGCGTCGGCACGAGAATGGTAGTTAATGGCGATGCGAGCCCCTGCCTTGGCAAGTCGCGTGCAGCATGCACGGCCAATACCGCGCGATCCGCCGGTCACCAAGATGGTTCGATTCTCAAAATCCGGCTCGCTCATGGAGACCTCCTGGAGAAAGCAGCCCATGTCCGCGCGACGGATCGATGTCGATTCGGGGCGGTTCGCAACCGTGGGGCGAATGCCGTGAGACAGGACAATCAGACGATCGCGAGTCGCGCGATCGTGTCACGCAGCCAAGCGATGGGCATGGCACTTTCGAGGAACTGTTTGTAGGGCTCGTGGATCGTCGGGGAATTGGGCACGATCAACACATAAAGCAAATCGTCTTCACGCCACACCAGCAGCGAAAGACCTTGCGTGCCATATGGAACTTCGCTCGGGCGTCCGATCGGGATATCAGAGTCCAGCAGCGCCGATCCCGCCTTCACGACCAACAACTTCGCCTGCAATCCTTTTGGTGATGTAAGCGAGTAGACCACGCCATCACGATCAAGGAAGTTGCTCAGCGGCGCCCCTCCTCTGGCGCCGACGACCCGATCGCTCAGCGGGAATACGCTGTACAGCTTTTTCATTTTCGCCTGGTCGATCACGACCGGCGGAAGCCCCTGGTGTTGATCGAACCATGCGAGAGCGGCGTGATATAGATCGCTCTTGAGGAGCGTCGGTGTTGGGCGAAGCCAATTCGTAAGCGGAATGACGATGGCAATGGTTGCCGCGATGGCGATGCCGATCCACAGCTTCCTACCTAGCGGTTGCTTCTCCCGTGTCGAAGGGCGTAGAGCACCGTGCCCCATGCCATCGTCCGCGACAGCCTCTTCCAATGCGTCATGACCACTTCGCGCCTTGTCCAAGGTAGCCGCTTGATCCAGCTTTTTGAGAAGGCGACCGGCAAACCCCGTGGGCACGGGGACCTGCGCAAGCTGATCGCGAAGGTGTCGGTCGAATTGTTGGACCTGCTCGAGCCGGCGACGATCTTCGGGATGGGTTTCCAGATGAGCCGCCAGGAATTCGACTTCCGGCTGATTGAGATCGTCGATATTTTCGCCCACCGGCGCCGGACGACACGCATCGATCGCGTCGCGAATGCGACGGCGATGCTCTGGCGATTCGTCGTATGGCTGGCGGTCGTTCATCGAAACTCGTGGGGGCTTCTTCGGTTCGGGGATTCTTCAGGGTTCTTGTTTGGGTCGCTACGTTGAAATTAGGGGTTCAACTTGCTTTCACCCGCGGAAGCGTCTTGGTACTCCGACTCCAAAAGTCTGCAACGTAAATATCCTTTTCCACGGGATAGCCGACTCATTACCGTGCCGATCGCGATGCCTAACCGGTCTGCAATTTCGCGATACGAACAGTCTTCGTAGTAAAACATCAATAAAACGAGCCGGAATTCCTCCGGCAGTTGATTCAGGGCTGCCTGAAGCAGCTCTTCGTCCAGCGGTCCATCAAGTGGCATCTCCTCGGCGATTTCGTCAACATTCATCTCCATGCTGCTCGCCGGCACCGGCTGCCGACGGCGAAGCGACTTCGAGAAGCAGCTTCGCAAGATCGTGAAGAGCCAGCTTCGCGCGGCACCGACTTCCCGCAGTTGTTCCAGTTTCGTCTGCGCAATCAGGAATACTTGCTGCGACAGGTCTTCGGCGTCAGCCGTCGCGCCGGTGAGCCTGTACGCATAGCGGTAAACCGACTCGTGGTGGTCGGTTACAAGCTGCCGAATGTCCAATTTCGTTGGTTCGGACATCTTCCGCCTATTGATTTGGAGCCCTAACTGCCGAGAATTATTCCCCAAATCCGACAGTAATCGGAGATTTTCGCCATTTTCACCACCCAGAGACGGATTCTACCTGCTCTCAGGGCGAGAACTTTCAACCGCCTATAACGTCGTGTTGCTGTTGGTTGTTCGGCCCGACGCCAAGAAAATTCAAAAAATTGGTTCTTCCAGGGAATAAATACCAGCACATGCGCATCTTATCGAGTAGACGGGCCGGGGGCCATCCATGGCCGCCACCGTTGTCTGGCTAGGCGGGGTGCCAAGCAGATATCAATTCGGACATGTACGACATATATTGAAAGGTCGTAACAATGAAGAAGCTCGCTCTGTTTGCAGTTTTGTGTGTCAGCGTCATTGGTTTCAGCATTGGTTGCAGTGGCACCGCGGATACCGGTACTGATGCCGGCACCGACGCTACTCCCGCAGCCGCTGGCGATGGCAATGGTGACGCCGCGGCGGCTCCGGCTGAAGGTTCGGACGCGGGCGAAACAGCCCCAGCAGATAGCGCTCCGGCCGAATAAGCCGGACGGGCAGCACTCGCTGCCGACAAGCTTTCAACCCTGAAAGCAAAGCCAAAGGAGAGGACGCTTACCAAAGCGCCTCTCCTTTTCGCTTTTCAGGGGAGATGGCTTCGAGCGATTTACCTGTCTGTTGGGAGTTCTCGGCAAGACTGAACGATTTTTATGCTGCCGTCTTTGTCCGGTAATAGCCAATCCGCGATCGCGAGGCTCGTTTCGCGGCATTGACGCGGCCCAGATGCGTGCTAAACTAGCCTTACTTGTTAGATGCGAGACCGACACGCAGATTCGTGTCGTGTTCATTCAACTTCGAGACTGCGGCCACTTTGGACTCCCCCCTTCGGGCAGGCAATTTCCTGGCGTCCAGGTATCTTACTTTCGACCGCGACTGATTCTCTTGCATTGTAGCGCTGCCAGCCTACGGGTGTATTTCCCGTCCTATGATCGTGCCGAAGTCAGCCGATTTGCACCGCGCTGACAAACACGAGCTGACAGCGATCACCCAGTGGCCGCTTTCCGGCGTCACACGATTCAGTCTTTTTTTTGAAAGTAACCATCATTCATGAAGTTTGATTCTCTCTCGCTATGCGAGCCTTTACTCCGCGGCTTACAAACCGCGGGCTACGAAAAAGCCACCCAAATTCAACAGAAAGCCATCCCCCAGATTATCGAAGGACGCGACTTGGTTGGTTGTGCCCAAACGGGAACCGGGAAAACAGCCGCCTTCGCACTGCCGACGTTGCAGCAGTTGATGACCCCGTCGACCGAACCATCGGGTGCTGCCCACAAGCGTAATCGTACTGGGCGGCGGGCCATTCGCTCTCTCATTCTGGCACCTACACGAGAACTGGCCGCACAAATTGGCGATAGTTTGGCGAAGTACGGTAGGTATACAGGATTGCGTCACGCAGTGATTTTTGGCGGCGTTAAACAGGGGGCACAGGTCCGGGCGTTGCAGTCCGGCGTTGATATTCTTGTTGCAACTCCAGGGCGTTTGCTCGATTTGATTGGGCAAGGGTTCGTCAAGCTCGGTGCCGTGGAAATCTTGATTCTCGATGAAGCCGACCAGATGCTCGACATGGGCTTCATTCACGATTTACGCAAGATCGTGGCGCACACACCCGCCCAGCGACAAACACTGATGTTCTCCGCAACCATGCCGAAGGAAGTTCGCGAGCTAGCGGGACAGTGGTTGCGACGCCCGTTCGAGTTAAAAGTCGCGCCAGTCGCTTCGACGCCCGAGCGCGTCTCACAAGAAGTTTACTTCGTCGAGCGGAACCGAAAGGCAGCGGTCCTTACCCATATCCTCCAAAACACGTGTCGCTCGAAGACGCTCGTCTTTTCCCGCACTAAGCGGGGTGCCGACAAAATCGCTAAATGTCTCCAACGCGACGGGATTCGAGCCGTTGCGATCCATGGGGACAAGAGTCAGGCCAAGCGACAATCCCTGATTCGTGAATTCAATTCCAAGCGACCTCCCGTTCTCGTGGCAACCGACCTTGCCTCGCGAGGGCTGGATTTCTCGGACGTTTCACATGTCATCAATTACGACATGCCCGAAGCTCCTGAAACTTACGTACACCGAATTGGTCGAACGGCCCGGGCGGGGGCTTCGGGGCAGGCGGTTTCGTTCTGCGGCGGCGATGAGCGACACCGCCTTCGCATGATCGAAAAGCTGACCGGAGAGGCCGTTGCCGTGAGAAAACTGCCTGTCCTACCGAACAACCTGCCTTCGCGTGCCGTTCGTCCCAACACTTCCCAGAAGAATACGGTAGAAACGGGAACGTGTGGCCCGAACAAGGGCGACGGAGATACCGTACAAGGAGGAGGTAAGAAACGTCCGTCCAAGCGACGCACGGGAGGCAATGCGCGACCCTCGCGAGAAGGCTCATCCGGTTCATCGAGTGGATCAAGGAGTGGACCAAAACGGCGTAAATTCGGCAAAGCGACGCGCGGCAAGCGAAACGCACAGCCGCGTGCCGCTGGCAGCCGATGACCAACGCTGCTAGGGTAGAGATGTGATCGTGTTTTGGTTCACGCACGGTCATCGTTTGCGTCGATCCGATTCGTGGATCGACTCCGATCGCACGAAACTTTACGCGGGAGAGAGCTTTGTTGACCCCACCTGAAAAAGCGGCCTTGCGTACGTTCCAGCAGTACTTGGTAACGCCGGGAAAAATGTTGTGTTTTTTCGGCCCTAATCTAGAGAAACATGAAGCGGCACTCGAAGAATTGACGGAGAAGGATTTCCTCGTCAAGGAGCAATTCAAGGGGGCCTATTCCCTAACCCACGCCGGCATCAAAGCCATGAAGGCCAGCGACATATAGCGGGGGAAGGAGCGACACGTCGGTAAGCTCCGCCCGAAGTGGCTAGCGGCAGCACCCAGTGCGGCCTAGCTTTCAATTGAACCTCTAAAGCAAAGCCAAAGGAGAGGACGCTCACCTAGCGTCTTCTCCTTGTTGCCTCTTGCGAGGCCCCTCGGGGAATTTCTCGCCCCTCCATCGAGACCGACCCGTGAAAAACCTGTACCAACGACAGGTTTTTTCTTCGGGCGATTGGCGATTGTATGTGTCGCCTTGTCACGGTGGGGATGTATTGCGGCCAGGAAGCCGGATATTCACAGCGGCCATTTTCTTGGAAAAATTGTTTGACAACCGGGAGCGTTTCCATATCTTTCAGGGGTTTGCCTGGACAAACTTGCCTACCGAACCTCGATCCACGCCCAGCAGTTTGGCGATCTTACGGTTCGAGTGTCCGGACTGATGGAGTGTCTGAATTGCGTTGATTTTCGCCATCGAAAGTCGATTCGCCATAATGAGTACCTCCGGTACCCATCGTGCCAACAGCGAATCAAATCCTCAAAAATGGCCGATTTCAACGCGCCCCCTCCTGGCTGGTTTTAAGCGCCCCCCGACAGGTGAACGACGAAAAGGACGTCGTGGACATGCTGAAGATTCCCCACGTGCCGTACGAGGAGCAGATCGAATTGGTCAATGACTGGCTGACCAAAGAACGAAAAGATGGGGACGAGACGTACAGCTACATTGACCGCATCTACGGTGAGCTCGGCGATTCCACCGGTTCAGCAGGTGACGCACCGATGGAACTGCTGGAAGCGAGAACCGAGCTACCGATGAGCCCGAGCAGCTACTTCGTCTTCGGGCTGAAGTCCGAAAACGAGCTGTACCTGAACTTCCAAGCTTCCCTGTACCGCGAGAATGGTGATCAGATGCGGTTCAGCTACCGGGATGTCCCGTTCGGAAAACGGGTTGTCGTTCGAAACGTGCGGCCGGCTATGCGACTT
>Ga0114931_10001029_pt1 | contig 35258 bp, 31 predicted proteins | sample 2SBtaG_FD_89579 | JGI IMG/M metagenome (GOLD analysis project Ga0114931, IMG submission 89579) | Deep subsurface microbial communities from Kolumbo volcano to uncover new lineages of life (NeLLi) - 2SBTROV14_V59a metaG | ecosystem: Environmental > Aquatic > Marine > Volcanic | place: Kolumbo... | reverse complement strand
CCCTGGCCAATGTACTGGTGCTTTGAATCAGATCGACTCCAAAGCGCTTTTCAAACCTGCCGATGTCAGGGGGCGTCAGAGACACGGCCAGATGGACCGTGCCCTCAGCGCCATCCGTGCGCTCTCTCACTTGCCCATGTGCATAAAGCCAGGCCAGTGCCGCACCCTGGGTTTCGCCCTGCACGTCCAGATACACAGTGCGCCGCCGTGCAGATACGAGCGCATCGATATCGGCGACCAGAGCATCCACCCCCTCCCCTGTCAGCGCAGAGATCAGATGGCAGTGGATGCTGGACGTGAGCCGCCATTTCCGGCGCGTCTGGTCATTAATCAGATCGGCTTTATTGAGGACAGTGATCATCTGCTGTTCTGAAGAATCATGGGCATCTGTTCTGACTCCTATCTTCTCCAGAATAGACATCACGTCCCTGTCCTGCGCCTCAGTCTCCGGGTCGGCAATATCGCGAACATGCACAATCACATCGGCCTCCAGCACTTCTTCCAGCGTGGCGCTGAAGGCGGCGATCAGTTCAGTCGGAAGATCGGAGATGAATCCGACCGTATCTGAAAGAATGACCTGCGCGCCGCTGGGCAAGGACAGCCGCCGCATGGTCGGGTCAAGGGTTGCGAAGAGAAGGTTTTCGGCGCGGACGTCCGCTGCCGTCAACTTATTAAAGAGCGTTGACTTGCCGGCATTGGTATAGCCCACAAGCGCGATCACCGGATAGGGAACCTGCCGCCGGGCGCCACGGTGCAGGGAACGGGTGCGCTTGACCGTTTCGAGCTGGCGTTTGAGCCGCGTGATCCGCTGCGCCAGGAGGCGCCGGTCCGCCTCGATTTGTGTTTCTCCTGGACCGCCGAGAAAACCAACCCCACCCCGCTGCCGTTCCAGGTGAGTCCAGGAACGCACCAGCCGGCTACGCTGATAATTCAGATGCGCCAGTTCCACCTGCAGCCGGCCCTCACTGCTGCGGGCACGCTCCCCAAAAATCTCCAGAATAAGCGCAGTGCGGTCCAGCACTTTCACATCCCACGCGCGCTCCAGATTGCGCTGTTGAATGGGGGTAAGAATCCCGTTGATCACCACCAATCCGGCCCCCGATGCCCTGATCTGTGCTCCCAGGCTTTCCACCTTCCCTTTACCAAAAAGGGTTCCCGGCCGCACGGTCCCAAGGGGAACGCACTGGGCTCCGACGCTTTCAAGATCAATGGCCGCGGCCAAACCGCAGGCTTCTGCCAGACAACTTTCGGGAGTACGGGCCCCCTGAAACGAGGCATGCGCCACACGTCTAAACGGATGAATGATAAATACCGGCTGTCCGCCTGCTCGATTCGTGTTCACGCGCCCTCAATCAAGGTCTTAAGACCCTTAAATACGTTCACGCGCTTTCGTCCCCCTCACTGGTGTTATCAGTTTCAGCCTGAAACAATTGAACGGGCTCCGCCGGCATAATCGTTGAGATTGCATGTTTATAGACCAGTTGCGATTGCTGGTCCCGACGCAGCAAAACACAAAAATTGTCAAACCATGTGATGACGCCCTGTAGTTTAACGCCGTTAACGAGAAAAACAGTCACGGCCATTTTGGATTTTCGGACTGTGTTTAAAAATATATCTTGAAGGTTTTGTTTTTTTTCCAAGGCCACGGGGGGTCATCCTATCTATTGGGTCAAATCAAATAAAAAAAATACCGTCCTCCCCCCTGACACATATAAGGCGTGGGGAATGCCCCTTTGAATCAGCCCAGGGGGGACGCCCCATTAGAAGCTAGGTTTATATTGCGCTGCAAGGGGGAAATGCCAAATCAATGCAATTTTCTCACAAAAAGTGTGCTGGCGGCACCATGCGGGGAGTCTCCACCGTTGAGGAAGGCGGTGGCGGAGTTGCGTGAACATTTGTTCACATATTTTTTCGGAAAATACCGTCAAATCACAAAACGGGCTGTATTGCGGCGCGGATTTCTTAAAGCCGGAAGCGAATCTGGTCCGTCCAAAATCGCTCCAATTTGAAGAGCGTTTTGTTGACATGCGCCAGATCGTCCTTGGATATGCCGCCGATTTCCTCGACCGATTTCAGTTGCCGGTCAAAAAGCGCGTTCACCTGGTCACTCACCCGGCGCCCGGTTTCCGTCAGGCACACACGCACCGATCTGCGGTCCATCTCAGAGCGCTGGTGATTGATGTAGCCCGATTCCACAAGTTTTTTGAGATTGTAGGACACATTCGACCCAAGATAGTGCCCGCGCGAGCGCAATTCTCCGGCAGTCATTTCAGAATCGCCAATATTAAAAAGCAGCAGCGCCTGAACGCTGTTGATATCAGTTTTACCCTGGCGGTCGAATTCGTCTTTGATGACATCAAGCAATTGCCTGTGAAGACGCTCAATGAGAATTAACCCTTGCAGATAATTCTCGCGCAGAATCTTATTTGAATTTTCCAGTGTTGGTGCTTCTGCTGCAGTCGACAAAGTCATAACGCCCGGCCTATAATTCTTACTCTAAAATACACATCCACCTGGCCCACAAATCGGCCCAGTTATGTGGCAACTATAGGCGTGTAATCGCTAAAGAGTTCTTAATAGTGAGGTTCGCCAAAACAGTTCGGGCAGAAACTAACTGACCAGGATATATCTATTTTCGTGATGAGCGTATAGGTGGCATGGTTAATAAGAGATAACATGATTAACAGATTACGAAACCCAAGCAGGGCCCCCTCTTTTCCCGCCACGCGCCTGCGCCGCTCCAGAAAAACAGATTGGGTGCGCAGAATGGTGGCGGAATCGCGACTGACACCTGATGACCTGATTCAACCGATTTTTCTGGTTGAAGGCGATGGAGAGCCTCAGGATATTGACTCAATGCCCGGGATTCGAAGATTGCCCCTTGAGCATGCTTTGAGGGAGGCTGAATCAGCCATGCGTTTGGGAATCCCGGCAGTGGTGCTTTTCCCCTTTACCGACCCTTGCCTGCGCACGGCGGGTGGTGAGGAAAGTTATAATCCTGATAATCTCATCTGCCGGGCCACGCGCGCCATTAAAGACGCCGTGCCAGAAATCGGCATCATATGCGATGTTGCTCTTGATCCTTATACTGATCATGGCCATGATGGCCTGTTAAGTGAGCAGGGGGAGATCCTCAATGATAAAACACTCACCGTTCTCACGCGTCAAGCGCTTGTTCAGGCTCAGGCCGGCTGTGACATCATTGCGCCGTCGGATATGATGGATGGACGCGTGGGCGTGATTCGGGCTGCGCTGGAAAAAGACGGCCATCACGACACGCTGATCATGTCCTATGCGGCAAAATACGCCTCTGCATTTTATGGCCCGTTTCGCGATGCGGTGGGGTCATCGTCCACTCTGAAAGGGAATAAGCGCAGCTACCAGATGGACCCTGCCAACAGTGATGAGGCTTTACGTGAAGTGGCAATGGACATTCAGGAAGGCGCCGATATGATTTTGATCAAACCCGGCCTGCCCTATCTCGATATTGTGCGCCAGGTGAAAGACACCTTCGCCATGCCGACATTCGCTTATCAGGTGTCGGGTGAGTACGCCATGATCAAGGCGGCCGCGCAGCGCGGCTGGCTGTCCGAAGAGGAGGCGATCCTGGAGAGTTTGACGGCATTCAAGCGTGCGGGATGCGATGGGGTGATCAGTTATTTTGCCGCCCGGGCGGCCGTGTTACTTTCCGTTTAAGGCTTCCAGCCGGGCGATCAGGCTCGATGTGTCCCAGCGCCCCCCACCCATTTCCCTGACCTCTTCGTAAAAACCGTCCACCAGTTCGGTCATTGGCAGATGCGCGCCATTGCGCCGGGCTTCATCCAAACAAAATCCCAGATCCTTCAGCATCCAGTCGACGGCAAATCCAAAATCGAATTCACCGGCCCACATGGTTGTGGAGCGGTTCTCCATCTGCCAGGATTGCGCCGCCCCTTTTGAAATCACGTCCACCACCGCATTGCCGTCGAGTCCGGCTTTGCGGGCGAAATGCAGCCCCTCCGCCAAACCTTCCACCACACCGGCAATGCAGATCTGATTGACCATTTTGGTCAACTGACCCGCCCCCACCGGCCCCATCAGACCGACGTGCCGCGCGTAGCTTTTTAGGACCGGCAACACAGTTTGAAAATGCGTCTCATTGCCGCCAACCATGACCGTCAATTGCCCGTTCTGCGCGCCCGCCTCGCCGCCGGAGATCGGGGCATCAAGAAACCCTAAGCCCCGCCTGGCGGCCTCTTCTCCCACAGAGCGCGCGGCTTCGGCAGAAACAGTCGTATGATCAACAAAAATCGCACCCATTTTCATGGTGTGAAAAGCGCCCTGATCCCCGGTCGCCACTTCTTGCATGTCATAACCATTGCCAACGCAGGCAAACACAAAATCAGCATCCGCCGCCGCCGCGCCCGGCGTGGGCATGGCCTGCCCTTTGTGTGTTTTGACCCAGGCCTCGGCCCGGGCGGCGGTGCGATTGTAAACCCTGACATCATACCCCGCCGCCGCTAGATGGCCCGCCATTGGAAAACCCATCACGCCGAGTCCAAGAAATGCGATTTGCTGTGCCATAATATCTGCTCTTTCCCTCTTTCCTGTGTGCGCTTATAACTCAGTGCCTCACGCCAGACAAATCGGGGGTTTACATGCGGCGCACTATTCTTCGGGGCTTGACCTTCCTGGGGTTGGGCATCCTTTTCCTCATGCTTCTGGCAGGCGATCGCTATATGGCGATGAAACTCTCCCTACCCGAACTGAATGGTAGCAAAACAGTGCAGGGCCTGACAGCCCCGGTGACCATCGTCCGGGATAGGAATGATATCCCTCACATAACTGGCAAAACACAGGCTGATGTTCTGTTCGCTTTGGGATACGTTCATGCTCAGGATCGTCTGTGGCAGATGGAAATCGCCCGCCGGGCCGCCTCAGGCCGGCTCTCGGAAATTTTGGGGCGCAGCAGCCTGCCGGTTGATATCTTCTTTCGCAATCTCGATTTTGCCGACCACGTGGCCGCATCCTATCCCAAACTTCCCGCCAAGAGTCGAGCGTTGATTGAAGCCTATACGCGCGGCGTCAATGCCGTTTTGAATGATCCTAAATTAAAATTGCCGGCGGAATTCCAGCTCTTGATGGTCAGGCCCGAAGTCTGGCAACCCACGGATTCTCTGCTTGTGATTAAAATGATGAGCGTCGGCCTGTCGACCAATATGGGGAGTGAAATCAGCCGTGCCCTACTTTCTCAACAATTAAGCCCCGGGCAACTGGCTGATTTTTATCCTCCCTATCCCGGCGACGCACCCATCGTGCTGCCACAAACTGTCGGCAAACTCTATCAGCCGGGTCCGTTGCGCCAACTTGCCGCCGCCCTGCCGCAAATGCCAACTCTCGGCGCGTCCAACAATTGGGTCATTGATGGCCGGCATACGAAGAGCGGCAAGCCTCTCCTGGCCAACGATCCGCACCTTGATCTGACAGCCCCTTCAATCTGGTATCTGGCAGAGTTGAGCTGGCCCGGCGGCGGTGTGACTGGTTCCACGATCGCGGGCTTTCCCGTCATCGTTCTGGGTCACAATAAGCGCATCGCCTGGGGTTTTACCAATACGGGCGCCGACGTGCAGGATCTCTTCATTGAAAAAGTGAATCCCGAAAACGCCAATGAATATCTCACCCCGGATGGGTACGCCCCTTTCGAGGTGCGCGACGTACACATCAAGGTGCGTTTCGGCCGCGATGTGGATCTGAAAATGCGCCGCACCCGGCATGGCCCGGTGTTGAGCGATCACTCCAGCCGCACGAAAGCGGTGGCGCCTGAAGGAGATGTTATTGCCCTCTCGTGGACAGCGCTGAGAGATGATGACCTGAGCATCGGAGCGGGATTGAAAATTATGGAAGCGGAGAATTTTGCGGATTTTAACGCAGCTCTCGCCTCTTACCAGGTGCCGATGCAAAACATGGTCTACGGCGATGTTGATGGGAATATCGGATTCGTCGCTCCAGCCCTTGTGCCCATTCGATCTCCTGAAAATGATTTGCATGGATTAATTCCCGCTCCCGGCTGGCTGGCCAAATATGACTGGCAGGGTTTCATTCCCTTTGACCAACTCCCCCGGCAGTACAACCCGCCTGCGGGCGTGATCGTCACCGCCAATCAAAAAATTATTCCTGATGACTATCCCTATTTCATCACCGCGCAATGGCAGCCGCCCTTGCGCTCCGGTAGGATCCGCGCACTGCTCAAGCAGACCAGGAAACACGACATGGCGAGTTTTGAGGCTATTCAAGCCGATGTGGTCTCGGACTTTGCGCGCGGGATATTGCCTGACATGCTCAAGGCCAAGCCCGTGCGCGCCGACGGCCTGTGGGCCCTGGATCTGCTGCGCCGCTGGGATGGCAGCATGCGTGCCGACCGGCAAGAACCCCTCCTTTTCGTCGCCTGGTACCGCGCCTTGACGCGTCTGGTCTATGCGGATGAACTGGGACCCTTTTTTCATAAAAACTGGGGATTTAAACCTATTTTCATGAAGTCAGTTCTGAAGCCGGGTGCCAAACAGGGCATCTGGTGCGATAACGTGACAACAGATGTGCGGGAAACCTGTGAAGAAATCGCGACACAGGCGCTGGATGAGGCGATGGCGGGTTTGCAGGCCCGTTTCGGTCATGACCGCACGCAGTGGATGTGGGGCAAGGCGCATGAAGCACTTCACCGGCACACCACGCTGGGCGATACCCCAATTCTGAAAAACCTGTTCAACCTCATGGTGCAGTCCGAAGGTGGGTTTTACACCATCAATCGTGGCGGTCACTGGATCAGCGCGCCGCATCCCTACAGAAATATTCACGGCTCCGGGTACAGGGCCATATATGATTTGTCGGATCTTGATCGTTCGGTATTTATTCAGGCGACTGGTCAGTCAGGAAATGCGTTCTCCTCTTATTACGACAGTTTTTTGCAAAACTGGGCGCACGTGACATACGTTCCCATGAAGATGGACCCGGCAGCCTATGACGCGGACGCGGTGGCGCGGCTGAAATTGCTGCCATTAACATCTCATTAGGTATGAATTTAGATTTTTCGCCTAATTCATTATTTTACAAGTATAAACGAGATTTTAATACCGCGGTTCAATACTGCCCGACTGAGTATGACCCCGTATGAGTTCGCGTATTCCATGTCAGCCGAAGCCGCTATTGTCATCAAGAAAGTCAAGAAGGTCAGTGGCGGCGGCCATCATGGCGGCGCCTGGAAAGTGGCCTATGCCGATTTTGTCACGGCAATGATGGCCTTTTTTCTTTTGATGTGGCTGGTTAACGCCACATCTCCGGAACAAAAACAGGGTATTGCGGATTACTTTGCGCCCGCGGCCGTGAGTGAGAGCACAAGTGGTGCCGGCGGCATCCTGGCGGGTCAGGCGTTCGACACGGAAGGGGCGCGCAATTCAGCCGCAACCAATGCCGGCAACCCCACCACATCTGATTCCGATGCCAGCGGTGATGAGGAGGGCATGAGCGAGGGGAGCAAAGATTCCAGCGCTGAAGACGCAGAAGCCCTGCAAGCCACGCAGGAAGCTGCACAATTTGAGCAAGCCGCGCTTTCTTTAAGGCAAGCTATGAAAGATATGCCGGAATTAGCTGAATTATCTAAGAATTTAATCATTGATCAGACCCCTGAAGGGATGAGAATTCAGATCGTCGATCAGGAAGGGCGTCCGATGTTCCCCCCTGGAGGCGTGGAGCCCTATGAACGCACGCGATTGCTTATGAAAGAAGTGAGCAAAGTCATCAACCGGCTCCCCAACAGGATCAGCATCAGCGGGCATACGGATTCCGGGCCGTTTAAACGCGACGACGGCTATACAAACTGGGAATTGTCGGCAGACCGCGCCAATGCGACCCGCCGCATCTTTGAACGCAATGGCGTTGACCCCGATCGCATCTATCAGGTTTCAGGCAAGGCAGGATCAGAACCGCTCTTTCCGGACGATCCCTATATGTCAGCCAATCGGCGCATCAGCATTGTTCTACTCCGCGAAGCGCCGGTGCTTCCTCCAAACCATCAACTATAAGGCGTTTCGACCTGTCGCGCCGGCACGTGTGGCTTGTTCTCCAGAACGGTGCACGCTATAAAGCGGCGCCCTTGCGCTTCCACCATTTTATCCCCCACACTTAATCTTCTGGGTTCATTTCGTACTTGGTTGAGAAGCCACAGTCCCTCCCTTGCTCAAGGCATGAAGAAAAATGGCCGCTGATATCGCGACAACATGGCAGATGTGGGCAACCATGGTTTTTATCGCCATTGCGATCGTGAGTTATTGCTATGAGCGATACCCCTTAGAAATCACGTCCATCGCCCTGATCGCCGGACTGCTTGTCTTTTTCTCAATTTTTCCAGTGACGGGTCCTGATGGCCAGAACCTTTTGGGGCCGGGTCCGCTTCTTTCAGGCTATGGAAACCCGGCCCTGGTCGCCATCATCGCTCTTCTTGTCGTCGGGCAGGGTCTGTTTCAGACAGGCGCATTCGAAGCGCCCACAAGGTGGCTGTTGGAGTCACGCATCAGTTCCTCCGGTCTGAAGCTCCTCGTCATCTTTGTATTCGTGATGCTGGTCAGTGCCTTTTTGAACAACACCCCGGTCGTTGTCATGTTTATTCCGATTGTCTCAGCCTTGGCGACACAGTCCGACAAATCGGTGTCTTACGTGATGATGCCGCTCAGCTTTCTGTGCGTCCTGGGGGGGATGACCACGCTGATAGGCTCATCCACAAACCTTCTTGTGGCCGATACATTTTCAAAACTTGGCAGTGGAAAAATAGGTTTTTTTGAATTTACCACGCCCGGTCTCGTCCTCATGAGTGTGGGTGCTATTTATGTTTTGGCCCTGGCTTCAAGAATTCTGCCGGCGCGCAAACCGGCGCTTACCAAACCATCGGAAGGCAGGCAATTTATTGCCCAAATTGACCTGGATTTCAATCACCCTCTTGTAGGGGCTCATGCCGTGGCGGGGCTTTTTCCAAGCCTGCCCAACATGACTGTCCGCATGGTTCAACGGGGGGAAAAAGTCCTGCTCCCTCCCTTTGATGATCTGACTCTCAGACCCGGTGACACGGTGATCGTAGCGGCCACGCGCAAAGCGCTGACCAATTTTTTGTCGTCAAAACCCGAATATCTCCATGGCGTGACAAGCCCTGGACTGTTCAAAGAAGATAACAAGCCACGCAACAGCACGGATAACAATCTTATTGAAGCGGTTATCTCGCCTGGATCACGCATGGTCGGCAGGACGCTTGCCCAGATTGGTTTTCATTATCAAACGAATTGCGACGTTCTTGCCGTACAAAGGCGCAGTCGCATGATTCGGACACGAATGAATGAGATACGCCTTGAATCCGGTGACGTCTTGTTGATTTTCGGCAAGAGCGAGGACATCACGGCGCTGCGCTCAAACCGGGATATTCTGCTGCTGGAATGGTCCACCACTGAACTTCCCGCCATCACCCATGCCAACCGGGCGCGCTTTATTTTTGCCGGGGTTATCGTCAGCGCTGCGCTTGGCCTGCTGCCCATCGTGGTGGCCGCAGTGTTCGGCGCCATGGCCATGATCGCGACCGGGTGCCTCAATATCAGGCAGGCAACGCGGGCTGTGGACCGGAGGATCTTCCTACTCATTGGCACCGCCCTCGCCCTCGGGCTGACTTTACAGGAAACCGGGGGGGCGACTTATCTGGCGATGAATCTGGTTGACGCCCTTTCCGGGCAGAGCGTGCCCATCGTTCTTTCCGCGTTTTTTCTGTTCGTCGCCATTATGACCAATGTTCTCAGCAACAATGCGACGGCTGTCCTGATGACACCCATCGCTGTCAGCGCCGCGTTGCAATTGGGCGCCGACCCACGCCTCTTCGTTTACACGGTCATTTTTGCGGCCAATTGTTCATTTGCCACACCCATCGCCTATCAGACCAATCTATTGGTGATGGGGCCTGGTCACTATATGTTCGCTGATTTCGTGCGCTTTGGTCTACCACTGATAGTCATCCTATGGCTGACCTATACTTTCTTTGCGCCGTGGTATTTTGGACTTTCTTGGTGAATTCATGAGATGATAGGCTATTATTTTTTGAGGGATAACAAACAGGTTTTTCAGAAAGATCCGACGTGACCGAACAGTTTGGCACACATTTTCCCCAATTTTATCTCACCGTGCCAGCGCCCTGCCCGTATCTTAAGGGGCACCTGGAGCGTAAAGTCTTTACTCAATTGCAGGGTGGGCTCGCCATCCCGCTGAATGACGCGCTGACCCATGCTGGATTCAGGCGTTCTCAGAATATCGCCTACAAACCTGCATGCGAAGGATGCGATGCCTGTATCTCTGTTCGTATCGTCGTTGATGAATTCAGGTCCTCCAGATCCTTCCGCCGGATTAAGAAACAAAACCTTGAATTGGAAGCCCGGGTGATTCCCCCTGTTATCACAGAGGAACAGTTTAGCATTTTGCGCGGCTATCTTGATGAACGGCACACAGGGGGCGGCATGTCCGATATGACCGTGCTTGATTATGCAACGATGGTAGAGGATTCAGCCGTCAACACTTTTCTCATCGAATACCGGCAGTCTCCCGCCTGCGCTCAAGGGGGGCAACCGCTGGCCTTTGAAGAAAAGGAATTGGTCGCGGTAGCTCTGACGGATCGTCTGGGAGACGGTCTTTCCATGGTCTATAGCTTTTATGATACGGGATTGGCTGATCGGAGTCTGGGCACTTATATGGTGCTGGATCATGTGGCGCGCAGCCGGCAGGAAGACCTCTCATATGTGTATCTGGGATATTGGGTGGCTGGGTGTAGTAAAATGGACTATAAAACGCGCTTCAAACCCATCGAAGCCCTGGGCGCGCAAGGCTGGGCGCCTCTTGACAAATAAGCCTGCGGTATGCCCTCTCAGGACACGCCGCACGGGGCGGGGCTTTAAGCCCTCTCGGGGGCACCGCAAAATTAATCACACTGGGGCGCAAGAAGACATGGATCGTAGAAAATTCGTCAAAAGCGCCGCTTTGGCCAGCAGTGTAGCGGGGCTTAGCGCTTGCGATTCACAAGAAAAAGCTTCCTCAGTCAGTTCCCCTGCCGTTCTGCGCAAAAAGCGCACCCTGAAACTACTCACCTCCTGGCCTAAGAATTTTCCCGGACTGGGAACGGCGCCTGAACACATCGCTAAAAATATCGCTGAAGCCACCGATGGCGCGCTGAACATCAAGGTCTATGCCGCCGGTGAACTGGTGGGCGCTTTTGATGTTTTTGATGCGGTGTCCACCGGCGCCGCCGATATGTATCACAGCGCCGAATATTATTGGCAGGGCAAAAGCCAGGCCTTTAATTTTTTCACTACCGTGCCCTTCGGGCTGACGGCCGACGAGCAAATGGCCTGGATATATTATGGTGGTGGGCAGGAATTGTGGGACGAATTGTCGGCCCGCTTCAATCTCAAGCCTTGGATGGCGGGTAATTCCGGTGTGCAGATGGGGGGGTGGTTTCGTAAGGAAATCAACAAGCTGGAAGATTTCAAAGGCTTGAAAATGCGTATGCCGGGGCTGGGTGGCGAAGTGATCCGGCGGCTTGGGGCCGCTGCGGTGGCGTTGTCGGGCGGCGACATCTTTACCAGTCTTCAATCGGGCAACATCGACGCCACCGAATGGGTGGGCCCCTGGAACGATCTGGCTATGGGATTTTATCAGGTCACCAAATATTATTATTGGCCGGGATTTCATTAACCTGGTGCGGCGCTGTGCCTGGGCACAAATCTGGATGTCTGGAACGATCTGTCAAAATCGGAGCAACGCATCATCCAGGATGCGTGCGCCGCCGAGAACAGCCGCAACCTGGCTGAATTCAACCGCTTCAACACGTCTTCTTTGCACACATTATTGCAGGACCACGGCGTGAAGTTGCGCCGTTTCAGTGATGAGATCATGAATGAGCTGGGCCGCCTCTCTGAAATTGTCGTGCGTGAATCCGGTGCCAGCGATGCATTTGCCCAAAAGGTTTACGACAGTTATCTCGCCGCCCGAAAAGACAGCTCAGACTGGTCCAAAATATCAGAAGAAGGATTTCTGCGCGCGCGCCGTGCCACGATTGATCCTCAGTCTGTAGACCCTTCTGAAAGCCTTTAGTGTGGTAAAATGAGAGAGTGGGTATGGGCTGAACATGGACATGGCAATCTTTAACTCTTTTATTCTTGGTACTATTGCGCTCCTTGTGCTGATTATTCTTCTTCTCCCCCTTATTTATCTCCTTGGTCATGTTCTGCGTGCGGGAAAATTGACGGGGTTGGGACGCTTTATCAGTCGTATGGCGGACCTCATTGACAATTTGAACGACTGGGTCGGCACACGTATCGCCTGGCTCGCTCTGCTCATGGTTCTGGTACAAGCTCTTGTCGTCCTACAACGTTATATTTTTGGCATTAATTTCATATGGATGCAGGAATCCGTCACATACATGCATGGTCTCCTCTTCATGCTGGCGGCAGGGTATACACTGCTCCACGGCGGTCATGTCCGCGTGGACATATTTTATCGCGACGCCCCTGACAAAACCAAAGCGCTGATCGATTTCATTGGATCGTATATTTTTATTTTTCCGGTGATGATTCTGATTCTCATATTGTCTTTCCCGTATGTGCGTCTGTCCTGGATGGTCAAAGAAGGATCTCTTGAAACAAGCGGCATTCAGGGAATTTATCTTTTGAAAGCCGTCATCCTTGTCTTTGCCGCGCTTCTTCTCCTGCAGGGCCTTTCATTGGCTGTGCGCACGGCACTGATCCTGACCGGACGCCAGAAGTCTGATATTGAGGCCGAAGGTTCCGCCCAGGTTTTTTAACCCCTTTCACATCCTCTGAAAAAACAGAAGAAAAGCACATGATGGCGCTCATAGAATATGCTGACATTCTGATGTTCGTCGTGGCTTGCGCATTTTTGCTCAGCGGCTTTCCCGTCGCCTTCACATTGGGCGGCGTGGCTCTGCTCTTTGCAGGGATAGGCGTTGCTTTCGGCGTTTTTGATTTCGCTTTCGTGACCGCCCTGCCCCAGCGCATTTTCGGCAATATGACCAATTCGGTGCTGATTGCCGTGCCACTTTTCATCTTTATGGGCGTCATGTTAGAGCGCTCCAAGGTCGCTGAAGAACTGCTCACATCCATGGGACGGTTGTTTGGGTCCTTGCGCGGCGGATTGGGATTGTCCGTCACCATTGTCGGCGCCCTATTGGCGGCGTCCACCGGCATTGTCGGCGCCACGGTGGTGACGATGGGATTGATGTCCCTCCCGACCATGCTGAAACGCGGGTATGATCCGGCTCTGGCCTGCGGCTCCATCGCCGCCGCCGGTACGCTGGGTCAGATCATCCCGCCGTCCATCGTGCTTGTGTTGCTGGGCGACGTGATCTCAAGCGCCTATCAAAGCGCGCAGCTTGATCAGGGCGTGTTTGCGCCTGACGCGGTCTCCGTCGGTGATCTTTTTGCCGGGGCGCTTTTTCCCGGTCTCATGCTGGTGGGATTCTATATGGCCTATCAGATCTTCATGGCTCTGGTGCGTCCCGACACGTCTCCGGCGATTTCATCTGAAACTCTTGAAGGAGGCGGGGACATCCGCTTTGGAGACATTCTCTCGGCGCTTATGCCGCCGCTCATCCTGATTGTCGCCGTTCTGGGATCAATCCTGGGCGGCATGGCCACACCGACCGAAGCCGCTTCGATCGGGGCGCTTGGCGCGTTGCTTTTAGCCGGTCACAAGAAAGACAGTGGCGGAGGCGGCCGTGCCATTCAGGGCGCTGCGCTGGCATTGATCGGCCTGTTGGTGCTCACGGCGACAACAGATTTGCGCATCATGCGCACCACCATTTCAAACATTGATCAGGGTGCCATTCTTTTGGCTTATGCGCTGGTGGCGGTTCTCGCCTGGGGCGTCTTTGTCAGCATCAGGCGCACATGGAAGTCTGGCGTTCTCACCGAGGTGGTCAGACACACCACGCAGATCACTTCCATGGTTTTTGTGATCCTGATTGGCGCGGCGCTTTTCAGTCTCGTCTTCCGGGGATTGGGCGGCGATGAAACCGTCAAAACCTTCCTGACCAACATGCCAGGCGGCGTGGTTGGGGCCATGGTCATCGTCATGGCAGTGATGTTTTTGCTCGGATTCTTTCTGGATTTTATTGAAATCACTTTTGTCGTCGTGCCGATTGTCGCGCCGGTCCTCCTTAAAATGGGGCTTGATCCGGTCTGGCTTGGCATCATGATGGCGGTTAACCTTCAGACGTCTTTTCTCACGCCCCCCTTTGGATTCGCACTTTTCTATCTGCGCGGCGTAGCGCCGCCGGAAGTTAAAACCAGCCAAATATATCGCGGCGCCATCCCTTTTGTGCTGATCCAGATTGCGGCTTTGGCGATCCTCTCCCTCTTCCCCGCTCTGGCGACATGGCTGCCGAGCGTGCTCTATTAAGTTGGGTTTTTTCTCAATAAAATAATGACGGTCTTGAGACAAAAAGAGCCTGCCCCTGCGCAAAGGGGGCGCGCGTTGCGTCTATCCGCGACTCAATGAAATCTGTGACGGCGGGGAAAGCCTTTGGGGGGCAGACGGCCCGCATTGCCGCGCTTGCCTTGCCAGTCCCTTAAATCCCCAAAGGTATGCACCCGGCCCCCTTTATCAAGACAGGTCAGACCCTGCTTGCGATCATAAACGGTGACATCCGCCAACCCCCCATCGCGATAACGCTGGAGCAGAACCCCGCGTCCCCGCGGCATGATAGGAACTTCTTTTAAAGGAAACACCAGAAGTTTCCGATTATCGCCAATCACACCCACCATATCTCCATCGACGAAAGTGCAGGCCTGCGCTTCCGCGTCACCCGAAACATTGAGAATTTGCTTACCGCCGCGTTTGGCCGCCAGAACGTTGTCCTCATCGACCTGCAAGCCGTGACCTTTGCTTGAGGCCACCAGCAGGCGGCGTCCAGGCTGATGTTTGAACAGCGCCACAATCTCGTGATCATTGCCCAGATCAATCATCAGTCTGACAGGTTCTCCATGCCCGCGCCCGCCCGGGAGCTTGTCCGCATCCAATGTATAAAAGCGGCCATTGGTCCCAAAGAGCACCAGCTTATCCGTCGTTTCCGCATGAAAGAAAAAGCGCGCTTTATCGCCTTCCTTATATTTAACCTCCTGATCGGGTTCACAGTGCCCTTTCAGCGTGCGGATCCAGCCTTTCTCAGAACAAATGACGGTGATGGGTTCGCGCGTCAGAAGCAATTCATCTTCTGTGATATGAATTTCCGGCAATTGTTCAAAACTTGTACGACGTTTACCGAGGGGCGAGGTTTCGCCAAACTTTTTCCGTGCATCGCGCACCTCCCCGCTGATATGCTTCCATTGCAGATCATCGGATTTCAGCAACGCGTTCAGTTCTTTCTTTTCTTTTGTAAGCGCACGATTTTCACTCTTTAGTTCCATCTCTTCCAACTTGCGTAAAGAGCGCAAACGCAAATTGAGAATGGCCTCGGCCTGGACTTCCGTCAGCTTAAAAGCCTTCATCAAATCCTGTTTCGGGCGATCCTCTTCACGGATAATGCGGATCACTTCGTCAAGATTAAGAAAGGCAATGAGATAGCCTTTGACAATTTCCAGCCGCTGATTGATTTTATTCAATCGATAACGGGAGCGTCGCAGAAGAACTTCGCGGCGATGTGCAAGATAGGCATTCAGCACGTCGCGCAAACTCATCACACCCGGAACTTGATTGGCATCCAGCACGTTCATGTTAAGCGAAAAACGGGATTCAAGATCCGTTTGCCTGAAGAGTGATTCCATCAAAACCGCCGCGTCGATGGTGCGGTTCTTAGGCTCCAGCACAAGACGCACCTCAGCGTCTGATTCGTCGCGCACATCGGCCAAAAGAGGCGTTTTCTTTGACATCACGAGATCGGCGATTTTCTCGATAAGCCGGGATTTTTGGACTTGATAGGGAATCTCCGTGACCACCACCACATATGCGCCCCGTGCGCCCTCTTCGCGATGCCAACGCGCGCGAATGCGAAACCCGCCTTTGCCTCTGGCATAGGAATCCCGTATTTCCGTCATGGAATCCACAATAATTCCACCGGTAGGAAAGTCCGGACCCGGAATAAAACTCATGAGTTTATCAATGCCGGCATTGGGATGCTTAATGAGATGAAGCAGTGCCGCGCACAGCTCGCCGATATTATGGGGCGGAATGCTGGTCGCCATGCCCACGGCAATGCCGGTGGCGCCATTGGCGAGAAGATTGGGAAAACCTCCCGGCAGAACAATCGGCTCCATCTCTTCGCCGTCATAGGTCTCCCTGAAATCCACCGTGTCCTCAGAGATGCTCACCAAAAGAGATTCAGCATGTGCGGTGAGTCGTGCTTCGGTGTAGCGCATGGCCGCTGCATTATCGCCATCCACATTGCCAAAATTGCCCTGTCCGTCGATCAGCGGGTAGCGCACGGAAAAATCCTGCGCCAGCCGCACCAGAGCATCATAAATGGCCAGCTCTCCATGGGGATGAAACCGGCCGATCACATCACCCACCACCCGCGCAGACTTTTTGAACTTCGCGCCGGGTTCCAGCTTTAGTTGAAGCATGGCGTAAAGCAGGCGCCGATGAACGGGCTTTAGTCCGTCGCGAACATCCGGCAGCGCCCGGTTCATAATGGTGGAGAGCGCATAAGAGAGATAGCGTGTGCTCAGGGCCTCATCGAGGCGCTCATCAATGATATGATCTTTGGGGAGGGTTGCGGTTGTCATAAAATTTTATCGCCATATCGTGTGGGATCACTCAACATCACCACTCAGTATAGCTATTTGCGTCCTGATTCAACGAAACAGTCGCGCCAACATCCGCGCGCGTGACAAAGGCAGGGCCTGATCCTGTGGCGCCAAGGCGCGGGACTCAAGAAAATACCCGCTGAGTCGGAACCCATCCTGAATATCGCCAGGTTTGGGCGAATCGGGCGCGGCCACCTGACCATGTGTCAGGAAGACAGGCAAACGCAAAAGCCGATCCTGATAGGGAAGGGCCTGCACCCGGCACACCGCGCGACCAGTGCGGGGCGAAACATGGGTGAGATCATGGATTTGCCCCGTCACGGCACAGCTCTCCAGATCAAGTCCAAAGCCTAGCTCTTGCAACAGCCCCACCTCCCAGCGCACAAAAAGGGCGGGCCACACGCTATCATTTTGCAAAGCGTTGAGCACCAATTCCAAACCATCATAAAGCGCTGCATGGGGCTCGCGTTCAGGCAATAGACTCAAAATCAGGGCACAGGCCGCATTGAGGGCTTCCAGAGCCGTGGGCGAGTCAAGCAGACCGGCGGCATAGGCCGCGTCGCATTCCAACGTATAAGACCCCAAATGTTCCGCCAGCCGCCCCCGCCAGGTGGCGCGCACTTTATTGCCGGCTTGAAGGGTGCCGCGCAACCTGCGCCCCGCCCCGCCCCGTACCAATCCGGCATGGCGTCCGTGATCCCGCGTCAACAGATGAGTGATCACGGATGATTCTCCGTGCCGGTTGACGCTGAGCACAAGGCCCTGATCGCTCCACTCCATACTTTAACCTAAAGGAAATTCCAGCCCCATTTCTGAATAACGTTGAGGATCATCAAGCCATTTTCCACGCACTTTGACAAATAGAAAAAGGTGCACCCGCCGCTCAAAGCTTTTCTCCATGTCATGGCGCGCCTGTTTGCCGATATCCTTGATGGTGCGACCGCCTTTGCCGAGAAGGATGGATTTTTGCGAACCGCGCTCGACATAAATGACTTGCTCAATGCGCACGGAGCCATCCTTCTTTTCGGTCCAGCTTTCAGTTTCAACCGTGGTGATGTAAGGCAATTCCTGATGCACACGGATCATCAGCTTTTCACGGGTGATCTCCGCCGCCAGCATTCTCAAAGGCAGATCGGCCACCTGGTCTTCGGCATAAAGCCAGGGCCCCGCGGGCATCGTGCCGGCAAGATACTTTTTGAGATCTTCAACGCCGTCGCCCGTTTGCGCGGAGATCAGAAAAACCTCCAAAAACTGCTCATCCTCTTTAAAACGCTCAACCACGCCTAATAGGACTTCGCGGGGCAGCGCATCGATTTTGTTGAAGGCAAGGATCGCCCTGCGGTGGCTCTTGGCCAGTCCGTCCTTGATCTTTAGCATATCGTCCCGGCTCACCCGCGCGCGGGGAGAAGGTTTGGGCTTCAGGGCTTCGGCAAAAAGCGGGGTATCCACCAGAAGAACGATGGCGTCGGCATCCGCCGCCCCGCCCCAGGCCGCATTCACCATGGCCCGGTCAAGCCGCCGGCGCGGTGCAAATATCCCTGGCGTATCCACAAATATAATTTGCGTCTTGTCCACTATCGTGATGGCGCGGATGCGGGTGCGCGTGGTTTGTACTTTGTGGGTCACGATGGAAATTTTGGCGTCCACCATGCGGTTAACGAGCGTGGATTTTCCTGCATTGGGCGCCCCGATGACGGCCACAAAACCGCAATGCGTGGGAAGATGCTCCAGCGCCGTCATGAGGGCGCGTCTTGGGCCGGCCAAATTCCCTCACGGGTCAGAAGCGCCGCAGCGGCCACCTGTTCCGCGACCCGTTTGCTCGGTCCCTGCCCTTCTTCGGGCTTGAAGCCTTCAACATCAACCTGCACGACAAAAACCGGTTGATGATCGGGCCCCGAACGTGCGGTGATTTCATAGCGCGGCAATGACAATCCTTGTCCTTGAGACCATTCCTGCAAGGCTGTTTTGGCGTCCTGCGGCGTTTTGGTGAGATTTGCCAGCCTGTCCGCCCAAAACAGATCGACAAAAGTGCGCGCGGCATCAAGGCCTCCATCAAGGTAAAGCGCCCCAATGAGAGCCTCGCAGGCATCAGCCAGAATCGCTGTCTTTTGCCGTCCCCCCGCGCCAGATTCCGAGGCCGCCAGGATAAGCGCCGAGCCCAGATTAATTTCCTGCGCCACCGCCGCACAGGTTTCCCGCCGCACCAATTCATTCAACCGCGGTGCCAAACCGCCTTCATTCGTGTTGGGATAAAGTTTGATTAAGGCATCGCTGATCAGGAGACCGAGGACACGGTCGCCAAGAAATTCCAAACGCTCATTGCTTGCAGTGGGATCCGATGTCATGCTCGCATGGGTCAGCGATTGAGATAACAGCTCCGAATTCTTAAAACGATACCCAAGGCATTCCTGGAGTTGATGAAGAGGCGTGAGCTTTGTATCGGTCGTCATTGAATCGCAGTGAAAAAGCGCTGCCAGCGCATGGCGCTAAACCATCTCCAAAATTGCCAGACTTTGGCCGATCCATCGGTAGAAAAAAACAATACTTCGGCCTTGCCGACAAAGTTTTCAAATGGAACATACCCCACATCAAACCGGCTGTCAGATGAATTGTCCCGATTATCGCCCATCATGAAATAATGATTGGGCGGAACTGTGAAAACAACAGTGTTGTCTCCCCGGCTGACGCGGCTATCAAGCGTTGTATAACTGACACCATTGGTAAAAGTTTCGCGATATTGAGGAATGCTTTCAATACGTCCATATCTATCGACGCTGATAAAATCTTTTATGCGTTCGCGCCTGACGGCCCGTCCATTGATGTGAAGCACACCGTCAATCATCTGTATTTTATCGCCCGGCATTCCTATCAGCCGTTTGATATAATCCGTGTGCCCATCAGGCGGATATTTAAAAACAACAACGTCCCCCCTCTCCGGTCGAGAAGCCAGAATCCGGCCACTGAAAATCGGTGGGCTGAAGGGAATCGAATTACGGCTGAAGCCGTAAGCGAATTTGGATACAAAGAGATAATCGCCCACCAGCAAAGTTGGTTTCATGGATTCAGACGGGATGTTAAAGGGCTGAAAAAGAAAAATTCTGATAAACAAGGCGATCAGCAGGGCGTAGCCGATGGTTTTCACATTCTCGGCCAAAAGGCTTTGTCGCTGAGGTTGCGGCGTCTCTTGCACGTTCTTTTGGCCTTTATCGGCACTTTCTTCATTCACTTCAACTGACATATCCATTTTCCAATTTAATTTGTAATGAGCCGCCACTGTTTTTTGCTGTATATACTGCGCCAGTCTATAGCGCGCAATTTAGCTCGTTATCCACTGCGTCTTCAAGTTTCTCCACTTGCGGTGTCCGGAACCGCTGAAATGATCACAAAAGCCTGCGCCAATGGAAAATCATCGGTGATTGTGAGGTCAATTTGAGGCCGCATATTGGTCGGCGTCAGACGCTTCAGATGCGCTTTGGCGCCGCCGGTCAGAATCAGGGTCGGTTTTCCCGATTTCAAATTCACAACGCCCATGTCCCGCCAATACGTGCCCCGCGAAAGGCCGGTTCCCAACGCTTTGGAACAGGCTTCCTTAGCGGCGAATCGCTTGGCGTATCCAGCCGCCCGGTGGCGGCGGCCATCGCATTTTTCGCGTTCAATCCGGGTAAACACACGGCACGTAAAACGCTCGCCAAAGCGGTTCAGCGAACGCTCCACGCGCCTGATGTCGATCAGATCGTTGCCAATTCCCAATATCATAATCGCATCACTACACTTACGCCATTTTCTTTCGGTCTACATCGGCCCATGCCCGCGCCATCAGCGCTTGCATGCGCTTAATGGCCGAATCAAGTCCACTGAAAATCGCCTCACCCACCAAAAAGTGCCCGATATTGAGTTCACGCACCTGCGGGATTTCAGCGATCACGCCCACCGTGTCAAAACTCAGGCCATGGCCGGCGTGCACCTCCAATCCACGCGCCTGCGCCGCCGCCGCGGCCTCTTTCAGGCGCCGGATTTCGTTGCTCACCGCCAGTTCATCGCCGTCCTGCACCTTTTGGCAATAGGCACCTGTGTGTAATTCAACCACGGCGGCCTGAAGGCCGGCTGCGGCATCGACCTGCACCTCATCAGGATCGATAAAAAAGGAAACGCGCACGCCGCGATCGTTGAGGCGGCGCACAAAAGGCGCCAGATGGTTGTGCCCGCCCGCAGCATCCAGACCTCCTTCGGTCGTCAATTCCCGCCGTTTTTCGGGCACAATGCAACAGGCGTGAGGGCCATGACGCAGCGCAATTTCAAGCATTTCTTCCGTCGCCGCCATCTCCAGATTTAACGGCGCCTCAAGATATGTCAGCAAACGTTCAATATCAGCGTCGCCGATATGACGGCGGTCTTCCCTGAGATGCGCCGTGATTCCATCAGCCCCTGCCTGGACCGCCAGGAGCGCCGCACGCAGCGGATCAGGGTGCGCCCCGCCTCTGGCATTGCGGATGGTTGCAACGTGATCGATATTGACTCCCAGACGCGGGAGAGTGCGCCCGCTTAAAGACATCGGCATTCTCTTTGGTTTTTCAGAACTCACCGCCCCTTGCCTCAGTATATAGGGGCAAAAGGCCCGGCGCTCAACTCAAGGCAGACGTGGCCAATTGTGCGGCTTTACCCCCACTTTTTGCTTTTCCCGTCACGCGGTGCCGCCGTCTTTGTTGCAGACCTGCCACCACTAATTTTAGAGGAAAATAACAAATCAACGCCATGAGAAGCCCAAGGGGCAAGGATCCCAGCATCATTTTGGTCAAAACCGGCAGAACCGGAGAGAGCGAGTCTGAAAAAAGCCCACTATAGCTGAGACTGGGCGCCAAGCCGCCGGAGGTCAGAGGCGCTCCCAGAAACCAGCCCCCGACGTTGTAGGTCACCAGCCAGATGAAGGGAAAAGTCAATGGGTTGCCGAACAGCGTGCCCAGGCCCGCGGCGATCAAATTTCCCCCGAACATATAAGCAAGAACGCTGGCCAGTGCGATATGAAACCCCATAAGTGGTGTGAAAGAAGCAAAAACACCAAAAGCGACGCCGAGTGCGATGGCATGGGGGCTCGCTTTGAGCCGCGTCAGCCGATGCCAGAGATAGCGGCCCAAACGCCGCCAACCCATGTTGGGCCACAACATATGGCCGATTCCCGTCATTTTCGCCTTAAACCGCTTCATGCTCGCCTGACCGTCACCACGCGTTCGCATTCTTGAAACAAGAACAGATATCCCATGGAACATGAACGCAAAACCGCTCCTTTACTCAGAATTTTCGGACCAAAGCCCTAATATTGTGTTTATCCTGCCGGTGGGATCACGATTTCATGACTCAGCGGCATCCACACTGCTGCGCTTGCGCTCCACTTCATTCACCATTGATGCAGCCCTCAAGGCTGAAATGATCGCTAAGAGGTGTTTAACATCATCAACGGCAATGTCTATCTCAAGATGGGCATAATAGTCATCCTGATCGATAAAACGGATGTTGGTGATATTGCCGTTAAAACGGGCGATAATACCAGAAATCTCCCCCAAGGCGCCTGGTTCATTTGTCGCAGTCATTTCCAGGCGCCCGATGGCGGAGAAATTTTCATCCGGATTGTCCTGCCAGCGCAAATCCAGCCAGTCTTCCGCGCCGCCTTCCTTCAAATGATCGCAATCAATCGCATGCACTTCAATCCCCTTGCCTGAGGAAGTTAAACCAACAATCCGCTCCCCCGGTAACGGGTGACAACATGCCGCCAGATGCACCGCCAGGCCAGACGTCAGTCCCTCCAGTGGAATTGACATTTGAGAAATGTTCTGCGCCGAATCTTCCGATCCGATGGACAGTCGTTTTTTGCGGCGTTTTCGCTTGAGCAAACTTCTCTTGAGTCCGGGATAGGCCGCTGTGACGACATCAGAAATTGGCACGAGACTGGCGCCTACATCCGCATAGAGATCGTCTATACTCTCAACCTGAAGCCTTTGTATGGCTTCGTGTAAAGCATTCTCAGTAAATTCAAGATCATGGCGGCGAAATGCCATTTCAATTACTTTTCGCCCCAGTTCAATAAAATCTTCCCGTCTTCGTTGTTTGACGCTTCGTCTGATGGCTGAACGCGCGCGCCCTGTGACCACCATCGACTCCCAGTCCGGGGTAGGCCCTTGCGCTTCAGAACACAATATTTCCACGCTGTCACCATTTTGCAATACGGTGCGTAAAGGACGGTGAAGTCCATTGATTTTAACGCCCACGCACGTATCGCCGATTGTGGTATGAACGGCATAAGCAAAGTCGATCGGCGTTGCGCCGCGCGGTAGACTTATGAGATCGCCCTTGGGTGAAAATACAAAAACGTGGTCACTGTACATTTCCATTTTTGTATGTTCGAGAAAGTCGGCGGAGCTTTCTTCACTTTCGAAAAGATCGGCAAGTCCTTTCAGATCCCTGAACAGAGATTCGCGTAAACTGTGCGACGCATCATCAGCACCGTCGCCTGCCCGGCCTTTTCCCTTGTCTGAGCCGATCTGATATGTCGCTTCTTTGTAATTCCAGTGCGCCGCCACACCGGTTTCCGCAACTTCATGCATCTTTCTGGTGCGTATTTGCAGTTCAACGCGTTGGTCATCGGGGCCAATCACTGTGGTGTGGATGGATTGATAGCCATTGCGCTTTGGCGTTGAAATATAATCCCTGAAGCGCTCCGGCACCATTTTCCATTCACTGTGCACAACTCCAAGAGCACGGTAACAATCAGGTTTGTTCTCCACGATCACACGAAAACCTATGATATCGGAGAGTTGCTCAAACGAGATGGCCTTGCGTTCCATCTTGCACCAAACAGAATACGGACGCTTAAAACGGCCATAAACCATGGCGTCGATGCCCTGTTTCGCGAGACTCGACTGAATGACCTCCTTAATATGCTCTGAACTGTCACCGCTTTGCTGCTGCAAAAAGTTCAGACGATTGACCACAGAATCCCGTGCATCTGAATTCAGCACCGCGAAAGAACGGTCTTCAAATTCATCGCGAAAACCCTGCATCCCGATGCGGCCCGCCAGAGGTGCATAAATTTCCATAGTCTCTTGCGCAATCGCGCGGCGCTTGGTTTCATCGGGATGATGTCTGATGGTGCGCATATTGTGCAGCCGGTCAGCCAGTTTTACCAAAAGCACACGCACGTCTCTGGAAGTCGCCAGAAAAAATTTTCTAAAATTTTCCGCTTGCCTGATCTGGGAACTGGAGAAATGAATGTTGGAAAGCTTGGTCACGCCTTCGACCAGATCAGCAATTTCACCGCCGAAATGGTATTTGATATCTTCATAAGTCGTGTCTGTATCTTCTATGGTATCATGAAGAAGGGCCGTCACGATGGTTTGCGCATCGAGCTTAAGCTGGGTCAAAATGCCCGCGACTTCAATTGGATGGGAAAAATAGGCATCGCCCGACAGGCGGGTTTGAGTGCCATGCGCCTTCATCGCGAAGACATAGGCCCGGTTGAGAAGGTCTTCATCCGATGACGGGTCATAGGATTTAACAAGGTCAACCAGCTCATATTGCCGCAACATGACTCCACCTTTGACTGGCGTGTCGTGGCCAGAGCGCTGTCAAACCCTCCGGGCGGACGTCATGGTTGAAACGTAAAATGGGGACGGAAAGTCGATGCTGCCACGCCCCAGCAGACAGAAGATAAATGAAAGATGGTGGGAAATGAGATTTATTCAAAACTCTCCGTACTGCGTTCCCGTTCAGTCTGGCGCGCGCCTTCTGTCCGGCGCACTTCTGATTCATTTTGCAGGGCGCGGACAAGATCCTCTTCCGTAAGGGAATCATCCTCCGGAGCATCGGGCTTCGACAACAGGGCCAGTTCTTCGTCTTCCGGTTCATCCACTTCCACATATTTCTGTAGCGATTCGATCAGACTTTCGCGCATGTCCTTAACTGATATGGTTTCTTCCGCAATTTCCCGCAAGGCCACCACCGGGTTCTTGTCGTTATCGCGATCAAGAGTCAGACCCGCACCGGCGGCAATAGCCCGCGCACGGTGGGCCGCCAAAAGCACCAGATTAAAGCGATTAGGAACCTTATCTACGCAATCTTCAACTGTAACACGGGCCATCGGCAACACTCCAAATTCAGGGGAATTGCCACGTACTTATGTCTTTGAACCCTGAAAAGCAAGAATTATCGCCAGAAACACCCTGAAAATCCCTGATTCTCAAACCATGGGCCAGGCGCTGGCAGATTGAGGCAAGGCGTCGATCAGGCTCTCTACGGTCCGGCCGGAAACCGGATGGCGCCAGCGGGGGGCGATCTCCCTAAGCGGCAGGAGAACGAAGGCGCGTTCCGTCAACCGGGGATGAGGCAGTTCGAGAGCCGAAGGCACGACCGGCGCACCGAGACACAACCCTTGGTAGTCCAGCAGATCAAGATCAATCCGGCGCGATTCCCAGCGGGTGCGGCGCTCTCGTCCATACGCTTTTTCAATGCCATGCAAGAGGCTGAGAAGACCTTCCGCTGAGAGAGTTGTCTCGATAGAGATCACACCATTCGTGTAATCGGGTTCATCAGGATCGGGAATAGCTGCGCTCTGGTACCAGCGCGATTGTGCACGTATTCCTACCCCTTGCAATTCAAGTTCATCTATCGCAGCTTCCAGTGTCTGCTTTGGAGAGCCAAAGTGACTGTATAGATTTGCACCTAGTCCGATGTAGATACCCAATTGCATGCACCCGTAATTTGCCTTCGGCCTTTTGTCCCTTTGGTAATTGCGCCCGGATACAGATCTAATTTACTTTTGCAGACTCTGAAACACCACACACTAATGTGAATTCACATCTGAGGGGATGCACACACATAAGAGGTGTGGTAGGCGTTCATGATGTGTGTTCTGGGCCCATATTTGAAAGGATTTACCTCCGGATGAGTAATAGAACGAATGAACGGATTGGCCTGTTCATTGATGGATCGAATCTCTATGCGACAGCGCGCGCTCTCGAGTTTGACATCGATTATAAAAAACTGCTCGGCTTTTTTAAGACTCAAGGTCATCTTATACGCGCATTTTACTACACGGCAATGCTGGATGAACATGATTATTCGCCGCTGCGCCCGCTGGTCGACTGGCTTGATTACAATGGATTTACCATAGTGACCAAACCGACCAAAGAATTCACTGATGCCAGTGGCCGACGAAAAATTAAAGGCAATATGGATATTGAACTGGCGATAGATGTTCTTGAGATGGCGGAGCATCTTGATCATATTGTTCTGTTTTCGGGCGATGGCGATTTCCGGCGGCTTGTTGAAGCTGTGCAGCGTAAGGGCTGCCGTGTTTCAGTTGTCTCCACCACGCGCTCCTCGCCGCCCATGGTGGCGGACGAATTGCGCCGCCAATCCGATGAATTTATTGATCTGATTGAACTCGAAAAAGAAATTGGCCGCCGTGGTCGCGCGCACAGCCCTCAGGCCGGTAGACAGATTGACAGCGGGCAGGATGATATTGAATTTGAGGATGATGAGTATGATGACGATGAATTTGACGACGAAATAACTGAGATGGATGATGTGACTGAACCGGCTTGACACGTGACAGTTATGTTGATGGTTTCAGATTTATGACCCTGGCCAAGCCGGTTTACGATCCCCCGTTGGATTGCAGCAATTGCGCGCGCCTCACCAGTTTTCGGGTTAAAAATCAATCTCTTTATCCCGGGTTTTTCAATGCGCCCGTCCCCTCTTTTGGCGATCTGTCAGGCAGATTTTTGATTGTCGGACTGGCGCCGGGCCTGAAGGGCGCCAATCAGACCGGCCGCCCCTTTACCGGTGATTATGCCGGTGACCTCCTGTATGAAACGCTGGCGCGCTTTGATTTTTCAAACGGGTGCTACGATGTGCGCATTGATGACGGTCTTCAACTCAAAGATTGCCTGATCACCAATGCCGTGCGCTGCGTGCCGCCTGAAAACAAACCAAAAGGCGACGAGATCAAACGGTGCCGCAGTTTTTTCATCGACCTTCTGGCGTCCATGCCCAATCTCGAAGTCATTCTCGCCCTGGGGCGCATTGCGCATGAGTGTGTCGTGTCCAGTTTTGAGATGAAACGCGCGGCCTTCCCGTTCGGCCACGGCGCCCGGCATGCGTTGCGCGAAGGTCTGACGTTTTTCGACAGCTATCACTGTTCGCGCTACAACACCAATACGCGCCGCCTGACCCCGCAGATGTTTTACGACGTGTTTGCGGCCATACGGGCTGAACTCGATTCACACGAATAGAGCAGGTTCTGCTCAGCGGTGGCCCGCGCGCGCGAATCCCCTATCCCTTCTCGCGCATGAGCCGCGCTTTTTCGCGGTTCCAAGTGCGCTTCTTTTCAGTTTCCCGCTTGTCGTGGAGTTTCTTGCCGCGCGCCATAGCGATTTCCACTTTGGCAAATCCACGGTCGTTAAAATAAATTTTCAAGGGCACGAGCGTGATGCCTTTTCTTTGCACCGCGCCTAGGAGCTTTCCGATTTCGCGCCGCTTGAGCAACAGTTTGCGGGGGCGCTTTGTTTCATGATTAAAACGGTTGCCCTTGCCGTATTCTGGAACATACGCGTTGAGAAGATAGATCGCGCCATCCTTCTCCGCGGCGTAAGCGTCGGTCAGGCTGGCCTTGCCCTCGCGTAGAGATTTAACCTCCGTGCCCGCCAGTATAATCCCGGCCTCAATTATTTCATCGATGAAATAATGATACCGGGCGCGCCGATTGTCGGCGACCACGCGGGGTCCCTTCTTCTGGTCAGATTTTTTTGTCATCACCGCCGTTCACCGGGGCTCCCGGTATCCGCTTTAAGAATTACAGCACACCGCTCGCCAGCATGGCTTCCCGCACCCGCTGGCCCGTGGCTTGGCTGACCGGAACCAGAGGCAATCGTAATTCATTCTCACAAAGACCCAGCACATGGGCAGCGAATTTCACGGGCCCGGGACTTGTATCCGTAAAAAGCGCGTCGTGCAGGGGCATCAGGCTTTCGTGAATCTCAAGCGCTTTGATAAAATTGCCGTCCCTGCAGGCGTTTTGAAAAGCCGCGCAGCGGGCCGGTGCCACATTCGCCGTCACCGAGATGCAGCCATGCCCGCCGCTGGCCATAAACGCCAGCGCCGTCGCATCCTCACCGGACAACTGGATGAAATCGCTGCCGCAGAATTGCCGCTGATGCAGAGGCCGGGTGAGATCCGCCGTGGCATCCTTCACGCCCGCAATGTTGGGGAGTTCTGCCAGACGCGTCATGGTGGCGACGGAGATATCAATCACGGAGCGGCCGGGGATGTTGTAAACATAAATCGGAATATCAGCACAATCATTTAAGGCTTTGTAATGTTGATATATTCCTTCCGGATTGGGTTTGTTGTAATAAGGCGCGACCACCAACACGGCATCGGCGCCGGCTTTTTGGGCATGCTGGGTGAGGTCCACAGCCTCTCTGGTTGAATTTGATCCGGCGCCCGCGATGACCGGGATACGGCCTGCCGCGGCCTTGATGCAGATCTCCACCACACGACGGTGTTCTTCATGGCTGAGGGTGGGAGATTCGCCAGTCGTGCCGCACGGCACAAGCCCATGCGTTCCCTCCTCGATGTGCCAGTGGACCAGAGCTTCAAGGGCCTTTTCGTCCACTGCGCCCTGGCGGAAGGGCGTGATCAACGCGCATATCGATCCTTTGAACATAATGTCTGCCTCTTGTTTTATCGCTTGTGCTAAACCCATCCTTCAAGACAACCGGCGCATTCCGCCGCCGGCCAATCCCCAGGCGTGTGCGCGGGGACGATAAACCGGGCGCCGCAGGGCCGCAACAGGGGATGGCGGTGCATTGTGTGGCCTGCATTTGTGGCATATCACATGATTATTCCCAAACTTGAACAGGCGCTTGCTGGATCACAGCCACTAGCCACGCTATCATGAGCCGCAACAGGTTGTTTAAAACCTCTGAAGCGCCGAGAATGCGTCGAAAGATGGGCTTTTTCTTGCATTTGTAACATGGCGACAGGGAAATATGGCAGGACGTGCGTCATTTTAAGAAAATAACCAAGAGAATTTCGGGGCGCACATGTCCTTTGCTGCTTTTGGGCGCCGTGCTGGCGCTCGTGGCACTGCCAGCCAACACCGTCTGGAGCACCCAACTTCCAGGCGGATTCAGTCCGGGCATAAAGCCTCCCATTCCGCCCCGCTCCATCCTGCTGTCGGACCACGATCTCACCCGGTTCGAAAAAGCCCTGGCGGCCGCCGACACGCGTAAATGGAAAAAGGCTCTATCTCTGGTTTCGACACTCTCTCAGCCGCTCCCTGGCAAAATTATTCTATGGCGCTTTCTTCAGAGCGATGACAGCAAAACAAGCACTGGGCAGATTATCGACTTTGTGAACGCCAACCCTGACTGGCCGCGCCTCGACAGATTGCTGCAACGCGCCGAAGAAGAGATCCCTGACGATATGCCTCCCCGGCAGGTCGTCGCCCTCTTCGCCGGACAGGAACCTCTGACAGGCAAAGGCAAAATCCGTTTGGGCGAAGCTTACGCCGCGCTCGGCCAGGAGGATTACGCTGATTACTGGATTCGGGACGCATGGGTTCATGATGATCTGACGGCGAAACTCGAATCCGACATCCTGAAAAAGCACAGCCAGCGTTTGACACAAGAGACCTATGCCGCCCGCGTCAACCGTCTTCTCTGGGATCATAAAACAACGGCAGCGCGCCATCTCATAAGGCGCCTTGCCAGAGATGATCGTGCGGTTGCAAATGCACGCCTTTCTCTCATGGCGAGGGGCAACATCAAAAGAGCACTGGCCAGCGTACCGCTATCCCGGCGCACCGATCCCGGACTTGTCTATGAACAGGTGCGGCTGCACCGCTGGGCGGAACGCGATGAACAGGCCCGGACCGCCTTGCGTCAGGCCCCCGCAGATCCCGCTTTGCTGGTGCGTCCCGACAAATGGTGGAACGAACGGCACATACTCATTCGCCGCGCCATTAAAGAAGAAAAATACAGAGATGCTTATGAATTGGCGTCCGCTCATTCCAGTACAACCGGCCCTGCCTTTGCCGATGCTGAATGGCTGGCAGGCTGGCTGGCTTTGCGCTTTCTCCATGATCCCGATTTGGCGGAGACTCATTTTGCCCGTCTTTATGATGGTGTGGGCTATCCGATCAGCAAAGCCCGCGCCTTATATTGGCGTGCCCGCGCCGCCGAAGCGGCCGGTACAATAGAGCGGGCCGCCGGGTTTTACACCGCAGCATCACAATATTACATGACGTTTTATGGCCAACTGGCGTTGGAAAAACTGAATGCCGGACAAGGCTCTCTTGTGATCCCCGCCAGCATGTCTGTAGCGCCTGGAACGCAGAAGGCTTTGAATCAACGTGAACTGGTTCAGGCGCTGCGTTTGTTGTCGCTGACGGATCAGGAAAAAACCTTGCGCGTGTTCCTGTTTCATCTGGCCGATCACCTTGATGGCGCCAATTATCTGGCTTCTTTAAGCGATCTTATGCGTGAACTGGGCCGTCCGCATCTGGCGGTCCGCGTGGCGAAAAAGGCCAGCCTGAGAAATATCTTTTTGCCGCACCGCGCTTATCCACTGACAAATGTTGACCTTTCGCGAACAACTCCGTCAGGCGCCGAACCGGCTCTCATTCTTGGCCTGTCGCGGCAGGAAAGCGAATTCAACCCCCGCGCCATCAGCCGGGCCGGCGCGCGCGGTCTGATGCAACTCATGCCAGGCACCGCCAGACTTATCGCCCGGAAGAACGGCATGGCATACAGCAGGGCAAAACTGCTGGATGATCCATCCTATAACGTGGCGCTGGGCAGCGCGCATCTGGGCGACCTTGCGCAAAAATTTGACGGTTCCTATATCCTCGCCATCGCGTCTTACAATGCCGGCGCGAACCGGGTGCGGCAATGGATTCAGGATTATGGCGACCCCCGTCTGGCATCCGTTGACGCCATTGACTGGATCGAAAAAATTCCCTTCAACGAAACCCGGAATTATGTTCAGCGCGTTTTGGAAAATACGCAAATCTATAGAACATATCTAGCCGGGATTATGCCTGCAGATCATCTGTATGCTGACCTTGGTATTTCTTCTGGACCTTCAAAAATCAGTGAATACGCCATGGCAACGCCTGATCTGATGGTCAAGAAAGTTGCCGTTGATGCGCCGCGGCGGCGCATTCCCGCGCCACGAAAAAAAGCGGCGTCCACCCCGCCTTTCACCCTGGTCTCACTCACGCCTGATGCGGAAACAAACCCCGCGCCCAATCACCACAAACCTGGAACAGCGCCGCCCCCTTCAGTCGCGCGGCGGCTGGAACCGCGGCCGGATCTGAACAGCACTTCCCTCCCCTTGCGCCCCATGAGCACGCAGACCAAAGAAGCGCTCACGCCCTTCATGGAACCCATCAGAGAAGCGGGCGATCAAACACCCAAAGCCGTGGGCACATTGACACCTCCATCCCCGTCGTCCGCAACAAAAGGCTGCACGCTGTTCATTGCCGACAGCACCGGTGGGGGCACCTGCGCCGATCTGGCGGCGCCGGCCAGCAGCCCACAGAGATTAACCGATCTTGGCCAGCCTGATGGAGAACCAGAAATCCAATCGGATCTGGAAGAATGCACGCTCTTCATCCCCGACAACACCGGCGGGGGCACCTGCGCCGATTTGCCTCAGTAATACACGTTATTTATTTTGTCTGTCGCCTGCTGCCGCCAGCCGGCCTATGATGTTTTTCATCATCACCTGCCTTCTGGATTGGGAGTGACGCTCATGCCCGCACACAAAGAAATTGCCGACCTCGCCACACACACCGTCTCCAATCAGCCCCCGCCTTTGGGCGATATGAATTTTTTCACCAGCGACCCAGTTCTGCAGGCATGTCTCTCGCGGGAAGGCGCGGGCTGGGCGGTGGAAAGCGTCACGGCCTTTGGCAAAGCCATCGGCACGCAAGAGGCGCGGCGCTGGGCCGATGAAGCCAACACGTGTCTGCCCGAATTACACACCCATGACCGCTATGGCTACCGCATTGATGAAGTGCGCTTTCACCCCGCCTACCACAACCTCATGCGCCTGGCTTTCAAACATCAGGTGGCATCGGTTGCCTGGACCACGCCCCATGCGGGCGGCCATGCCGTCCATACGGCACTGGAATTTTTACTGACGCAAACGGAGCCAGGCGTATGCTGCCCCGTCACCATGACCTATGCCGCCATACCGGCCTTGCGCAAACTTCCCGCTCTGGCGCAGGAATGGGAATCGCGTCTGATGTCGACCGCCTATGACTCGGCCTTTGCCCCGGTGGATGAAAAAAGCGGCGCCACCATCGGCATGGCCATGACCGAAAAACAGGGCGGATCGGATGTCCGCGCCAACACCACGCGGGCTACAGCCCTTGGCGCGGACGGACCGGGAGAGGAATATCATCTCACCGGGCACAAATGGTTTTGCTCCGCGCCCATGTGCGATGCTTTTTTGACCTTGGCGCAAACAGAAGAAGGATTGTCTTGCTTTTTCGTGCCACGCTGGACGCCGGACGGCGAAAAGAACCGGATTTTCATCCAGCGGCTGAAAGACAAAATGGGAAACAAATCCAATGCGTCGAGTGAGATTGAGTATGACAAGACGTGGGGCCTCATGGTGGGCGATCCCGGACGGGGGGTCTCGACCATTCTTCAGATGGTGCACCACACAAGGCTCGACTGCACCATGGCGGCGGCGGGCCTGATGCGCCAAGCTCTGGTGCAGGCCGTGCATCATGCGCGCCACCGCACCGCCTTTCAGAAAAAACTTATCGACCAGCCTTTGATGACGAATGTTCTGGCTGACCTCGCCCTGGAATCTGAAGCGGCGACGACTTTGGTCATGCGCGTCGCCCGCAGCTTTGACGAAACGCATGACGGCAGCGATGATACCAGCGCCGCTTTCTCCCGGCTTGCCGTCGCCATCTCAAAATACTGGCTCAACAAACGCGTGCCGCAATTCACTTATGAAGCGATGGAATGTCTGGGCGGCGCCGGCTATGTCGAAGAATCCCTGATGCCCCGCATCTACCGCGAAGCCCCGGTGAACTCGATCTGGGAAGGATCGGGAAATGTCATCTGCCTCGATGTCCTCCGTACCCTGAGCAGAGAGCCTCAGGCGCTGGAGGCGCTGCTTGATGAAATACGCATTGCCCGGGGCGCGAGCGGCACGCTTGATCGCGAAATCGACTGGCTGGCGCAGGTGGCGGCGAAACCCTCAATTGCCGAGATGGATCTGCGCCGCTTTATCGAGCGCCTGAGCATTCTCTTTCAGGCCTCACTGCTGGTGCGCCACGCGCCGACACCGGTCGCGGAAGCCTTCTGCGCCACGCGGCTGGAACATGATTGGGGGCAAGTCTACGGCACCCTCCCCGCTTCGGTCGATTTTCGCGCCATTGTCGAGCGCAACTGCCCGGCGTTTTAAACGCCGCCAAGCGGCTTGACTCTTATGTTCTCTTTTTGTTCTATTGGCTGCCCAGCATCCAGAGGGCAGTTATGCGTAAACCGGAGACGATTGAGCGGCTTTACCTTGATTTTGACGGGTTTTTTGCCTCGGTCATGCAACAGGCCATGCCGGCATTGCGGGGGCGGCCCGTCGGTGTGATCCCCTTCGAGACGGCCGCGGCCAACTCAACCGTGGTGATTGCCTGCTCCAAGGAAGCCAAAGCCGCCGGGTGCCGCAATGTCATGCGCGTGCCCGAAGCCCGGCGGATCTGCCCGGACATCCAGCTTGTGACCCAGCGTCCGGACCTCTTCCGGCGGGCGCACAATGCTTTGCTCAACGAGATCGCTTGTGAAATTCCCGTCGACACCATCAAGTCCATTGACGAGTTGACCTGCCGTCTGGATCGCCACGACAGCGCCCACCCATGCGATCTGGCGCAACGCATCAAAAAGCGTCTGTGCCAGAATATCGGAGACCAGATCACCTGCTCCATCGGCTTTGCCGCCAACCGCATGCTCGCCAAAATCGCCTGCAAGATCGATAAACCGAACGGCGTGACAATCTGGGCGCCAGACGCCATGCCGGTGCCGCTCCTGCCGCTTCCCCTGTCCGAGATACCCGGCGTCGGCGCGCGCATGGAGCGCCGCCTGGGCCGCGCCAATATCTGGAGTATCAAGGATTTGTGGGCGACGCAGCCCAAACAGCTCCGCGCTCTCTGGGGCAATGTCACCGGCGAGCGCATGTGGTACGCCCTGCATGGTTACGACATTCAGGCAACGCCCACGGGGCGCGGCATGTATGGCCACGCGCGGGTGTTGCCGCCCGCCTGGCGGGATCTGCCCCACGCGCGGGAGTGCGCGCGCCTGCTTCTTGTGAAAGCCGCCCGCCGCATGCGCCGCGACGGCTATTACGCTGCCAGGCTCTGGCTGTGGCTCAGCATCCGCAAAGGCGGGTGGTCAAAAGAGCGCCTGCGGGAAAGCGGCTGGTCGGCTGAGCGCCATTTGCCGTACGTTAATGACGATCACGCCTGCCTGTCGGCCCTGGAGCGCCTCTGGGAAACGGCGCGGGCGCAGATATCCCGGCAGACAAAAATCATCCGGGTCGGCGTGACACTGACCAGCCTGGTTCCCGCCCGGGCGCGCCAACTCGACATTTTTCTGAACGACGACCCGGAGCGGCAGCGCTGGGAGCGCCTGACAGCAGCAATCGACCGCATCAATGGCCGGTTTGGCAAACGCCTTGTCACGCTCGGGCCCTGGACGCCGCCGCCGGGTGGTTATGCGGGCGGTAAAATCTCCTACACGCGCATCCCCAGTGCGGAGGATTTCTGGTGAGCTGGCTGGAAAACACAAGCCTGCGCGATCTTGACGAGAGCGTGGTGATCGAAGCGACGTGCATCCGCTGTCTGCACACATGGCAGCAAAGCCCCACGGCGCTGTTGCTCAAAGTCGATCATCGCAATGTGCGGCTTGATGAAGTCGCCGCCAACCTCGCCTGCCCGCATCCCTATTGCCACCATGTGGGCGTGCGGCTCACCCTGATCCGCAACGAAGACACGAGCGGCTTTGTCGGCGGCATGCCCTGAACTCAAGCAGAAGCAAAAAGCGCGTCGATGATGGGGCATTCGGGGACGGCATCGCCGACGCACCCGGCGGAAATCCCAGCCAGAGTTTTTTCAAGGCGGCGCAGGTCGGCAATCTTCTTACGCACAATCTTCCGGTGCCGCTCCGTCAGTGCCTTAACCTCGCCGCACGTGTAACCGCCGCCGTCAACAAGCCCCAGAAGGTGACGAATTTCATCCAGCGTGAATCCCAACTCACGGCTCCGGCGCACGAATGTCAGCCGTTTCAGGTGAGTCTGGTCATAGAGCCTGTGGCCGCCGCTTGAGCGCGGCGGTGGCGGCATCACTTCAACGCGCTCGTAATACCGGATTGTTTCAATATT
>Ga0114931_10001028_pt1 | contig 35259 bp, 24 predicted proteins | sample 2SBtaG_FD_89579 | JGI IMG/M metagenome (GOLD analysis project Ga0114931, IMG submission 89579) | Deep subsurface microbial communities from Kolumbo volcano to uncover new lineages of life (NeLLi) - 2SBTROV14_V59a metaG | ecosystem: Environmental > Aquatic > Marine > Volcanic | place: Kolumbo... | reverse complement strand
CGACCGCTGCATTGTCATCAACAAGCCCGCAGGAATGCTGTCCGTGCCGGGCAGAGGGCCTGACAAACAGGATTGCGCCGCTGGTCGTGTTCGCGCTTTGGCGCCAAACGCGACCGGGCCACTCGTCGTCCACCGCCTCGACATGGAGACGAGTGGCGTGATGCTCTTTGCTCTGGACGCAGCGGCGCAGAGAAATCTCTCGGAACAATTCGCCCAGCGGCGCGTCGGCAAGACCTATGAAGCAATCCTCGCTGGCGCCGTGACGCACGATGCAGGCGTCGTCAAGCTGCGAATGCGTCTTGACGTAGACAACCGACCACACCAGATTGTCGATCCTGTGCAGGGAAAACTGTCCACAACCTGCTGGCGCGTACTTCAGCGTTGGAAAGAAGATGGCGAATATCGCACGCGCATGCGTTTTAACCCTGTCACCGGAAGATCGCACCAGTTGCGCGTCCATGCCGCTGTTTCGACAGGTGTGGGCGGACTCGGGGCGCCCATCATCGGCGACTCGCTTTACGCTCCTGCGCACATCGCTACTGCATCTTCTCGCATGTTGCTGCACGCAACCGAACTGATGTTCGACGACCCCGCGTCGGGCGAGCGCATTTGTGTCCAGAGCCAGACGCCATATTGATCAGTGGTCAAGAGCGCTACCATGTTGTTACCACAGCCTGGATCGCAACGCGCACTACCGGGCGCTGTACGACATCGCTGACGGGGTCTGCGGTCCATGATCGTCCGTGCTCGTCAATGACTGTTCATGATGACCCGTGCGCAGCGCGCAGTGATGGAGCATTTTGTTTGTTCAAATGGCGCCGGAGGCTGTATTTTTCTCGCCAGAGAGCCCGGCTCACGGGCAGCTGGCGTGTTTGCCTCCGAAGGATGACAGCAGGTCGAGCAAGCCACTTGGGCCAAACGTGCTGAAATCCGCAAGAAGAGAAAGGAGTTCGCCAGGACCCACCGGCGCGCAGTCCTCCGTCACAGCGATGTTGTCCACATACCAGCGCTGGGGCGTGATGGGCGCACCGAGGTCGGGCGTCATGTAGAACTGCGCCAGCAGAATGCTGCGGAAACCCTCTGCATTTGAGCCAGGTGAGCCGTCCGGCAGTGGTGTGTTAACGCCTGTGTTGTAAGGTGGATTGTCGTTGACGATTCCTCCGTTGGGGAAGGGATCGTTGGCGCCCGCCTGCCCCGGCTGACCTTCCAGCGTCCAGTCGCCTCGCACGATTTCATTACCCATATTGTCAAGGAAGATGAAACCGTCGTCGGTGGAGCCATTGACTGTCTTGGACGGGCAATCCGGCAGGATGGGATTGCCAAAGCCCGCGCCCGGCGCGTCCACGATGTCGCCGTCCGTCACCTGGCGGGCGAATGTGCGGAAGAGGTCGAACGGTGCGATGCCTTTGGCAGCGGCTTCACTGACAACAGAGGCGGCGAAGGAACGGCCGTCATCCCTGCGGTACACCGCGAGAATATCCTGACTTTGCAGTGGACGCACAGCGCCAAGCGCGCCGGTTACGCCATCCACTGCCTGCACGAGCGGCGCCGTGGGCGCTGTCCCCGCGAGCGTGGCGACGGTGTTCACTTCATACACGCACCAGTCCTCGGGACCAGCAGTCGCGCCTGTGGGTCGCGGCGCATTCCACGGGTCAGAGCCCGCTGGCAGCGGCAGCAGCGATAGATCACCAGGGCGATTCACCGTGTCCGCGTTGCGGGCCCCCTGCACCATCATCTTGGGAGGCACGCGCACGCCATTGCCGCCTTCGTCGGCGCCATCGAGAAACTGCAGACTCGCAATGCGCGTCACGCCAGCGGTCAAGGGCACGCCCGGATTATTCGGGGAGCTCAGCGTCGCTGCGTTTGAGCCCGCAGCAAATACGTCTTCTCCCGGCGTCGTGTCGATCTTCCACGCAAGCACGCCGCTCTTGCGGTCAATCTCAAAGCCCACGCGGAACCACTGGTTAAGTGGGACATTCACACCGGTGGACTCATAGAGGAACTCCGGCACAGCGGCAACCCCCTGCAGTGAAGGGAACGCAGGATTGTTGATGAACATCGCGATCTCACTAGCGGGCACAAGCGTGTCCGGATTCAGATCCGGCCCGCCAAAGCGAATCTCCCCAATTGCCAGCGGATTCGCGCGATCGCCTGTCGATGGGTCCACACCCTGCACCTGCAAACTCAAGCGCTGCAGCGGCGTGTCGTAAAACTCGCCAATCGTGGCGCCTGCAAGCAAGCCCAGCACAACAGGGTGCACGCCAATGCCTCCGGGCGTGTCGCAGCCAGTGCCCCCTAAGCCAAGATCATCGGGAAACCCGCCCACGAAGTAGCGCACGGAGACAAATCCCTCCACAGTGGAAATAAGATCAACCCAGAACATTGTCTGCCTATCACCGGCAAAGTAATAGTCAAACGTGATGACGAGCGGCTGTGTGGTGGTCGGCTCTCACAGATCGTCGTCGATGATCTCGACGCCGGAGCTGGACTGGTTAATCACGGACGTCTGGCTGCGCAGGTAGCCCAGCATCTGCCCTGCCGGGTCGCCGCCGCCATCGGTGATGGGCGCCGCTGCGCTCTTGCCAGACAGTCCCAACGGGCGCCAGCTGCCCGACAATTGCGCCGCCAGAAAACGACGTGGGCAACCCCAGCGACAGATCCTGCGCGACGTAGGTCTCGAAATTGTCAACAACTGCGGGTGGATCTTGCCCGAAAGTAAACACGCCAGCCGCGCCCCCCGACGCGCCGCTCCCCTGCACAGCCAGCTGCGCGCGGGGTGAAAAGAGCGTGCGCTGCGCGCGTGCGCGACTACCGCGCCTGGCGGGCTCATCGAGCGCCAGCAGCGAGCGCCTGGGATCCACGATCCCCGCGTCAATCAGCTGCTGCATCTCATCGAGCACCACGCCTCGCCTGGGCGACTTTGGCGCCCCCAGCGCCGCGTTGCGGCGCGCAGCAAAGTCCGTGAAGCGAACCGGCGCCGATCGCGACGCGACCGATTCCCGGCTCGCTGTGTTGTCGCCTTTTTTCTGTGGTGTTTTTTCGTCATTTGCGCGCGCCGTCGGCGCCATGAATCCGGTCGCAGCCAGGGCCAACCCCGCTGCAGTGACCAGCAAACCAGCATGTGTCTTTCGCATCATGTCGCACCTCGCTCAATCGCAGCGGCTCGAAAACAGAGTCGCTTCAGCCGCGAGTCACACGACGCCTCCCCGCGCCGCTCTCGCCTGTGGACGCGTTGCGCGTCGATCTGTCCGCCAGCGTCAACCAGCGAACCAAACCAATCACGCACTGCGCCCCTCGTTCCTCACTCGCCATCCGCCTGGACCATCCCAGCGGACAGTGCTCTCCGATCAACCAACCTGCTCTCCAACCAACCCATCACGCACTGCACTCAACCAATCATGCACGCTCTACGCATAGCCCATCGTGCACGCAAACCTTGCTTCAAGTCGCCAGCACAACAGCGCTACATCCACAGCGCGTAACCACACCACCCAACCCAGCGGCCCCTCCAACCCCCCTCACCCCCCGCTTGAAGTGAATAATTCGTCGCGCCATGTCGCTGCGAAACTCTCTCCCTCCTTATGCCCTTCCATCCGGACTCTATAATGCACTTTACCCGGCCTTTCACCCCCGTTGCAAGCCTTTTTTCTGAGAAATCGCAAAGTTGGGGCGCACGCAGCAATTACGCGCAGCCCGTCAACAGGCCCCAGACAACCAAGACCCACTCGCACAGCTTGCTCCCGCAGTGGGGCCGCTAAGCCATGCCGAGCGAATTCGCAGTTTCAACACCGCCTTGCACAGCCTGCTTCGCGGCAGGACAATGCGTATCGAACGCCTTGGTTGAAGAACCGCCCCCCCGCTCGCCGATGCACCCATGGGGGCTGTTTCGCTCGCTGCCAGTTCATGTCTTTTAAAACTATGCCTGCATGTACTCGCCAGCCAGACGCGACTCCTCCCCTGTTGCTCGATCAGTCGCAAGCAGCGTTGCCACGCCGAGACGCGCTGCGCATTGGCGGCGCCATGGCGCTCGGTGTTTTGCTTGCTGGCTGCGCGTCGGACGCCACCTCTCCCGTTGGAGGGCTGACAGACGCCATCCGACCTGGCGCTGCAGGCCCTTCACAATTGGCTGGCCGCGGGAGCCTCGACACAACAACACCCAGCGCCCATCGACGTACGCGAAGAGCCAGACTCGACCTTGACGCGCTGGACACACCAGCCGACCGTTCGCATGACACGACACTGGGCTCGACGCCCTCCCGCCGAGCGCCTTCACTTCGCATCGCGCCGCGATCATCGTGGGCCAAGGCGGCGCCGATTCCCTCGCGCATGAATCGCCAGTCCCCCATCTATCGCGTCACGGTGCACCACGACGGCATGCCCCCGGTCGCGCTTCGCTCGCGCGCTGAAGTCGCTGCACGCATCGAGCTCATCCGCCTGTCCCACCTGCGCAGAGGGTTTGGCGATATTGGCTACCATTTTATCATTGATCCACTGGGCGGTATTTGGGAAGGGAGGCCGCTGTCCTGGCAGGGCGCCCATGTGGCGAACCAGAACCCGGGCAACCTGGGCGTCGTCAACCTTGGCAACTTCGAGACGCAAGAGCCCACCCGCGCACAGCTCGCATCGCTTGACGCGTTTGTCGCGATGCAGATGCGCCGCTTCCGCGTGCCATTAGGGCGCCTCTACACACACCGTGAGCTCGCGTCCACACTCTGCCCCGGGCGCAACATGCAGGCGCACATGGTCAGCGCCCGCAAGCGAGGCGGCTCTCTGTACCTGCTTTGACCCTATGACTCCTTTGTTTCTACGTTAGTTCTTCTCACACGACAAACATGTTGAGCCTGCGGGCGCAGGGCCTATCTGCCGCCAGAAGCGTTGGTCTGCGAAACCAGCGTCAGCGCCGGGGCCGAATCGCATTGTTCCATTGGTGTCTGGATTGTTTCCGATCTGGTCCATGGTTTGCGCGTCGTACAGCCTGCCTCCCGCCATCGTGTAGCGGACGGAGTCTGTGTTGCGGATGTCGTCGAGCGGATTGCTCGACATAACCAGAATGTCCGCAAGTTTGCCCACTTCGATTGACCCCAGATCATGGTCGAACCCCAGGGTCTTCGCGGGATTGATCGTCGCAGTCCTGAGCGCCTGCATAGGCGACATGCCGCCTTGCGCATTCATCCAGATTTCCCAGTTCGCTGCGAGTCCCGCCCGCTGACCGTGAGCGCCCATATTCACAAGCACCCCAAGATCATTCAGTTTGCGCGCCAGGCGGGCCGAGTTGAAGTGGTTGTATTCCTCGATCGGCGCCTTCTCACGCCTGCGCGAGCGCGGATCGAGAATGAAACGAGGCGTGAAACGACTGAGCTTCTCGTGCTTCCACACATCCATCACATTATACCAGTAATACTCCCCTGAAATACCGCCATAGGAAACGACATGCGTGGGGGTGTACGCAGTCTGCACGCCTGTCCACAGCTGCAAAACGTCCTGATAGGCGTTTGCAACGGGAATATTGTGCTCGACCGTGGTGTGGCCGTCGATGAGCATGGTCATGTTGTGCTGAAAGGTCGAGCCGCCCTCAGGCACAACGAGCATATGCAGCTCGCGGGCGGCTGTGAGCACCTGCTGGCGCTGGTCGCGCCGCGGCTGGTTGTAGGATTTAACGGAAAATGCGCCTACCTGCTTCATCCTGCGCAGGTGCGAACGAGCGTCGTCAAGCGAGTTGATTTCCGCATGGATCGCGCCCGAGGCGCCATAGAGAATCGTCCCTGTGGAAAACGTTCTCGGCCCGGTCGCCAGTCCTGCTTTCACAAGCTCGCTCTTGGCGAAGATGGTCGCGGTGTCGTTGGAGGGGTCATGGATCGTCGTCACGCCAAAGGCGAGGTGCGTGTAATCATTCCAGTTTTGTTGCGGGATAACGCCATCGTTGCCCTGCGGGCCGTGCGCGTGTGCGTCAATGAAGCCAGGTGTGACGGTCATGCCGTGCGCGTCAAGCACATACGCGTCTTGTGGAATGTCGATGGCGGTCCGCCGACCCACCGCGGTGATGCGGTCGCCTGTGACGATGACCACGCCATTGTCGATGACGTCGTCGGTCGCGTTCATCGTGATGATGCGGGCCCCCACGATCGCCACAGTTCCGGTTGGTTTCGCAAACGGAACGTCAAAGCCGATGTCCACACCCGCTGTTTCTGGTTCAGGCAGCTCCTCGGGCGCGCCATCGAGAAACGCGAAGGTGTCGGTCAGGGACCGACTATACAAAATGGGACCAAGCGAAAAATGCAGCGACGCGCTGTCGCCTGAAAAGTGCAGCCAGTTGCCCACGTCACGCGCGACTTTCCTGACGGGGACCGCTTTACTCTTGGGCCCAATCTTGACCTTGCGCCCTGCTTTCGTAAATGGCGCGAGATAGGTGTGATACCGCTCGGTGAACGCGACCCACTCGCCGTCGGGCGACAGGGCGTACTCCGCAGCGTTGGCGCTGACCAGATGCACGACTTCGTCCTTGCCATCGAGAGAAACACTGACGAGCATGCGCTCGTCGTCGTATCTACCTGGCTTGTTGCGGAAGAAATAGACACGGTCGGTCTCCGCGCCAAACTGCGGCGACGAGCCGTTTTTGACGAGCAGCGCAGGCTTGCCCCCCCTCTCCCCCCTCTCGAAGGGAATCGCATACAGCCCGGGCTCCTGCGAGTAGGCGCTGCTTGTGATGTAGCCGCCCGTCGTCTTGCGGTAGACAACGCTCGTATTGTCGGGCGAAATGGCGGGCTCGACGTAATGCCCGGGTTTGCTGGTGATGACTCTGCCGTCGCCTCCATCTGCGCTTACAACGCGCACGTCGCCCAGATCACGGTCATTCCACGTTGTGTACACGATCCACTTGCTGTCGCGCGACCAACTGGGATAGAGCTCGAAGCGCCCCTCCTGCGTCGTGACCCTGCGCTGTTCCCCTGCGGGAAGATCGCGCATCCACAGTTTGCCCAGCGCTTCAAAGACAACGCGCGAGCCATCGGGCGACACGCGAGGCCAGCGGATGGCGTTCGTATGAAACGTGTCGGGCGCGACATCCTGCGCAAAGCGCACCGCAGGCTGCACTGTGCGGGATGTGTGCACATGGAAGGGAATCTCGCGCGCCTTGCCCGTCGCAACGTCCAGCCGATTGATCTTGCCCCCCGACCAGAAGACAAGCGATGCGCCGTCAGGCGTCCACGCCATCGTCGGGTACACGCCATGGATCGCCCACGCTTCCTGCATGTCGCGCTCGACAGGGCCATACGCAGGCTGGGCGACACCGCTGTCAATATCATAGAAAAAGATGTAGCTCTTGAAGCGCACCCTGCGAACAAAGGCGATGGTCTTGCCGTCGGGCGATGGCGTGGGGCGGATTGATCCACCTGCGCCGGAGATAAACTGCTCAATTTCGTCTGTTTCACGATCCAGCCTGTTAATCGTGTAAATCTGCCCGTTGCTGTCTTTGTTGTATTGAAACGTCTTGCCAGGCGTCGAATCCAGACTGTAGTAGAGATACCTGCCGTCTGGGGAAAACGCGGGTTAACCCAGGTCTTTCTGGTCTGTCGGGCGCTCGATCATCTGCATCCCCGAACCACCGGTGTAGTGGTAGAGCCAGATCTCGCCTGCGCCCAGGCTGCGCTTGGAAGTGAAGTGTTTGCGGGCTGCGATATACTGCGAATCAGGCGTCCACACGGGGCTCGACAGCAGCCTGTAGGACTCCGTCGTCACCTGCTTAGGCTCTGAACCATCGCGGTTCATACTCCAGATATTGTCGCCTCCCGCACGGTCGGATGTAAACGCAATGAAGCGTCCGTCTGGACTGAATCGAGGCTGCATGTCCCACGCGACGCCTGTGGTGATGGCGCGGGCTTCGCCGCCTTCCATTGGCATGACATAGATATCACCCAATAAGTCAAAGGCAATCTCCCGCCCGTCGGGACTGACGTCCAGGCTCATCCACGTGCCTTCACTGGTGTCGATAGCGACGTCGTACTTGTCGCCCGGGGGATTGCTGACGTCCCACTTGCTGTCGTCCTTTGCGTCTGCGTCCTTTGTGGTTGACGCTTGCGCCGCGTGTGCGCCGCGTGCTGCTGTTGATGGAGTTGGGTTTGGCGCTGGCTCAGCGACGACCAGCGGCTTCGCCTCGACGGCTGCGCTGGCGTCGGCTGTGTCCGCCTGCTGCATCAACGCGCAGCCAGCGAGCGTCAGCGTCAGCCCCGCAGCGATTGCTGCGATCAGAGGAAAGCCAGGGCGCATGTGGAACGAACGTGTAAACATCGTGAATTCTCCTGCATGGATAGACGCGCCAGCGCGCGAGTGGCGATGCTACACGACAGACAAGGACGCTGCAGCGCGATCGAATGCAACTGATTCGATAGGCTCAGGCTGTTCGCGCAACGTGAGGAACAACAATGGCCCATGAAACGCTTGTGCTCGACGCAGCCCAGTCGCGCGCCCTGCTGCCCATGCGCAGCTGCATGGAAGTCATGCGCAGCGTGTTTGCAGCGCTTGCTGTGGGGGACGCCCAGCAGCCCTTGCGAACCATCCTGTGGCTCGACGACAAGCGAGGCGGCATGGGCATGATGCCAGGCGCCTTGCCTGCCCAGAACGCGCTGGGCGTGAAAGCGGTCACTGTCTTTCCGTCCAACAGCAGCACAACCTATGAGACACATCAGGGGGTGATTCTGCTCCACGACATGGCGCATGGGCTGCTGCGGGCGATCGTCGACGCAGGCGTTGTGACAGCGATCCGCACCGCAGCAGTCTCTGCGCTGGCGACCGATCTGCTGGCGCGTAAGGACGCGCGAACACTGGCGATCCTTGGCGCAGGCACGCAGGCGCGGGCGCATCTGGAGGCCATGCTGTTCGTCCGCCCGTTTGAGCGCGTGCAGCTGTGGTCGCTGCACAGTGAACGAGCGCAGTCGCTGAGCGCCTGGGCGGACCGGAGCATCCCTGACCATCCCCCCATCGAACTCTGTGATTGTGCACAAACCGCGATAGAAAACGCTGATGTCGTCTGCACACTCACAGCCAGCCACGAGCCAATCGTCAAGCGCCAGTGGCTTGCGCCCGGCGCGCACATCAACGCTGTGGGCGCCTGCACGCCTGACGCCCGCGAGCTCGACAGCGCGACTGTCGCGCAGGCGCGCGTCATCGTTGATCGACTCGAATCCGCCCTGATGGAGTCAGGCGATGTGCGCATCCCCATCGCAGAAGGCGCATTCGACGCCAGTCACATTGCAGGCGAACTTGGCGATGTCGTCACAGGCGCCTGCGAAGGTCGGCGAACTGACGACGAACTCACAATATTTGATTCGCTCGGTCTTGCGGTCGAAGACGTGGCTGCGGCGCAGTGCATCTACGAACAGGCGCTGGCGCAAGACGTTGGCGTGCGCGTACGCTTTGCGACGGAGCGTGAGCCATGACGCTTGACGCAATCAATCCACTTGCCCCAGTGTCGCTTGACGACGTGCGCAGCGCAGCGTCCCGCATCGCTGACCTCGCGATGCGCACGCCACTCATCCAGCTGCACGATGTGGACGCTGCCTGCACTATGCACTGTAAACTTGAGATTTTACAGCCTATTGGCTCGTTCAAGATTCGCGGCGCAGCGAGCGCCATGCGGACCATGTCCAGCGCCGAGCTCGCTGAGGGCGTGTGCACAGCCAGCGCGGGCAACATGGCGCAGGGTGTGGCGTGGTGCGCCAGGGAGCTTGGCGTCAGCGCCCGCATCCTCGTGCCTGAGGCTGCGCCGGCAGCCAAGACAGACGCCATCGAACGCATGGGGGCAGCGGTCATCCGGGCGCCCTACGCACACTGGTGGCGGACGATTGAAACACACGAATCCCCTTTGCTTTCCGGCGCTTTCGTCCATCCCGTCGCGGACGCGCGCGTTGTCGCGGGCAACGGGACAATTGGACTGGAGATTCTGGAGGATTTGCCAGATGTGGACGCAATCCTCGTGCCTTTTGGCGGCGGTGGACTCGCCAGCGGCATCGCCTGCGCCGCCAAAGCCATCAAGCAAGACGTCAAGGTCTACGCCTGCGAGGTCGAGACAGCGGCTCCTTTGGCAGCGTCGCTCCAAGCGGATAGGCCCGTCGCAATCGAGCGCACGCCAAGCTTCGTTGACGGCATAGGCGGCGCAAGCGTGCTCCCGCGCATGTGGCCAATGGTGCGGGACGTTCTCGATGGCTCACTTGTGGTGTCGCTTGAAGAAGTCGCCAGCGCGATTCGCCTGCTCGCCAGTCGCGCCCGTGTCGTTGCGGAAGGCGCTGGAGCTGTGTGCGTAGCAGCGGCGTTCAAGCACATGCGAGATGGCGAGCGCGTCGCGTGCGTTGTGTCAGGCGGGAATATTGATTCTGCAGTCCTGGGAGAGATACTGCAACAACACCATACAGCTAGCATGTAATAAGCCAGAAAGCTTTTTCGAGAAGCGCAACAATCGAGGAGGAGGCTATGACGCTCAAAGAACTAGAAGAAGCATTGACCCGTTTGTCCGACGCAGATTTTGCAACATTCGTTAGTGATTTTGGTGGCAGTTACAAGACTCGTAAGGAAGTCTTGCGCGCATTTGTCGATTATCCGGATTCCGAGCGCCGCATTTGTCAATTGCTGGGCTTGATGACGCAAGATGAACGATTGACAGAAGCGACAATCTCCTCGGCACGATCCGCCCGCTGGTCAATGATTTGGGCGTTCTTTGGTGTGATTGTATCTGTCGTGGCCTTGGTAATTGCAATTACAATTTGATTGCCGTACGAAATTGCCCAGCGCCTTGTTTGGTCAGTTCATAAAACGTGTCGATGTCGATATTCGCGCCGCAGACGATGACGCCCACGCGCTTGCCTGCGACGCGCTCACGCAGTGGACCGAGTAGGGCTGCTGTCGCAGCGGCGCCTGCGGGCTCCACCGCCAGTTTCATCGCGGAAAAGAGCAGCGCCATGGCAGCCCGCAGCTGGTCGTCGCTGACCAGCACCACGTCGTCCACGAACCGCTGACACAAGCGAAAGGAATAGGGGCCGCTGTGCGGCGCAGCCAGACTGTCCGCGATGGTGCTCACTTTGTCAATCGAGACGGGCTCACCCGCTTCCAGGCTGCGGCGCATGGTGTCGGCGCCTTGGGGCTCGACGCCAAAGACCTTGCACGCAGGCTGCGACTGCTTGATGGCGCACGCCATCCCGCTGATGAGTCCACCCCCGCCAATAGGGATAATGACAGCGTCAAGATCGCTCACCTGCGTCGCAAACTCCAGACCACACGTCGCAGTCCCAAGCGATGTGCGAGGCGACTCGAAGGGGTGGATGAACGTCCTGCCTTCTTCGTCCCGGATGCGCTCGACCTCTGCGAACGCTTCATGCACACCTGCGACAAGCACAACCTCGGCGCCCAGCCTCGTACATTTTTCGACACGGGCGGGATTGGCGGTCCGGGGCATGACAACCTTCGCGGTTGCGCCCACGGTTTTCGCTGCGTAGGCGGTTGCGATGGCGTGGTTGCCCGCGCTGACAGTCGTCACGCCTCTTGCGCGCTCGCTTGACGACAACGCCAGCGCGTTGAGGAGCGCGCCTCGTGGCTTGAATGTGCCCGTCACCTGGAGCAGTTCGAGCTTGAGCGCCACGCGCGTTGTTGCGTCCAGCGCACCATCTATGGCGTCCCCCCGCCAGTCCCAGACGGGCGTGGTGCGGACGCGATCCCCCAGCGTGTTGCGGGCGGCTGTGATGTCGTCGAGCGTTGGATGGCGCTGCGCTGTGTTGTTCATGTCAACACGAGTGTAGAGAACGTGTCAGGCGACGATGCGGACACCCTGTGTCGCGGTCTTGGCGCGAAGAATTTCGCACAAGTCGCGCGTCATGCGCCCAATGGCGCCTTGACCGATGCGACGGCTGTCAACCATTCCAACCCATGCGATTTCCCCCATCGTGCCCGTGCAGAACACTTCCCCTGCACGATACACCTCCGCTAGGGAAATATCGCGAACTTCTACCGGTATGCTGTGCTCGGCGCACCACTCAAGCACAGCGCCGCGAGTGACGCCTTCGGGACAAGCGACGGTTGGGCTCGTTGCGAGGATTTCGCCTGTCACAATGAACAGATGCGTGGCGTTGGTCTCCGCCACAAAGCCTCTCTTATCGAGCATAATGGCGTCGTCGGCGCCCGCAGCGTTCGCTTCGATCTTTGCGAGAATGGACTGCAGCAGATTGCAGCTATGGATCTTGGGATCAAGGCAATCGGGCGGAAACCGCCGAACACTGCTTGTGATAAGCGACAGCCCGCCGTCATCCGTCGCGTCGTTGTACACGGGCGTCTTGTGCTCAGCGAGCACGATAAGTGTAGGACCTGACTGGTTGAGCCGAGGATCCATGCCCGACGTGATCTTGACGCCTCGCGTGAGCGTCAGGCGGACGTGCACGTTATCGCGCATGGCGTTGGCTTCCAGCGTCGCGCGAACCTGCGCGATAATTTCCTCTTCGCTCGGGATGCTTTCGAACGCAAGCGCTCTTGCGCCCGCGAACAGCCTGTGCAGATGCTCATGCAATCGAAAAATGCGCCCTTCGTAGACGCGCAGACCTTCCCACACAGCGTCGCCTCCCTGCACGACGGCGTCGAACGGACTCACGCCCGCAACGTCGCGGTGAATGAGTTTGCCACTGATATTGACCAAGATGTCGCGGTTTCGTTCATTAAACTTCTGCAGCATGGGGTTAATCTCCATTGCCTGTCGACACACCGCCGACAAACATGTGCTCTTCACGAAGCGCCCGATACATCGGCTCGCACTGGCGAAGCAAAGGAGTCAATCGAGCAGCAAGCGCAGGGCTGGCGCCACGAGGCGGGCCAAACCCCGTTGTTTTATGGACGCTTGCGTACCAGTGCTTGCCCCACACGCCATCCGTCGTGCGCGGACCGGGCGCCCACGACAGCATGGCGTCGTCAAATTCGACGTCCACGCGTCCGCACAGCGCGCGGAGCGCCGTAGCGGGATCGCGCAATGCTTCATCTGCGTCGAGCACGGGAGGACTGACGCCAAGACGCTCGCGCTCGCGCGTAAAGAGCGCAAGCTGCTGTGGCAATCCCAGGTCGCGCGCTGTGGGATTAGGCGCTATTTTCGTATAAGAAGCAATCACCAGCGCTGGGTCGCGAATGAGAAAACAGTTCTTGAGCGCTTCGGTCCACGCAAGATCATCATCTGCCAGAACATGGTGGGCCATATGCTTCTGGTAGAAGACGCGCTTGCCCGCAGGCATTGGCTCGCGCGTCAGCCACGCGATGATGCGGTCAAGCGAGGTATCGCAGGCTGCGATGGTCTCAGTTGCGCCCGGATGGTCGGTCCCTGTCGCCTTGAGCCAGCGGGCGTAAAGAGGCTCATCGCAGACGACGGTGTCGGCGCGTGATCCCCACGAGCGCATCATCGCTGTTGAGATATTGCGCGGCCCTGACCACATTGCAATGCGAACAGCAGGCGCGTCGTCGTGATCGCGTCGCGGGTGCGCCAAGTTGTCTCCCTTCGTCGCCATCATTACTTGCACGAGATTCCTACGCAATCTCGACTGCACTCCTCGATGTCACAGCGGTGAAACAGAGAGCGTTTGCCTCCCGTGCGCAACCGGCGCCGTTCACCAGTCACTTTTCATCTACACTTATCCAGCGTACCGAGCCAAGGCAGTGGGGGCAGCACATGATGGACGACGAAAAACGCGACACAGCGGGATCGATCAGGCTCATCGTCATGGCTGGACCGCCTTTACCAGCCATCACGCTGACACCCCCGGGACCGGTGCGAATCGGTCGTCGATCGACAAGCGACGTACACCTGCAGCACGAACTCGTTTCACGCGACCACGCGGAGGCCCGGCCGCGCGCAAGCGACCCCGCGGTTCGCGGATGGCGCACCGGGGCGCAATGGCTGCTTTACGACCTGTCAAGCAAACACGGCGTCTATGTAAATAGTGAACGGCTTTCACCAGGCACGCCTTTCCCACTTTGCGCGGGCGACCGTATCCGCATAGATCCATGGGAGTTTCGCATCGCGGGTGGCGATGCGCAGCAAACCTGGCACGGCTCGCGGACGTCCACACTTGCGGACGGGCCAAGTGCACAGTTGCAGACAATCGTCGCGCGAACGCAGCGTCAGATCACCAAAGAACGGCTCGATGCGCTCTTCGCGCTGACAGACGCTTTGCACTCAGCGGACAACGAACGCAGGCTCGCTGAGATCCTGACAACCGCTGCGACTGAGGCAGCTGGATTTGAAAATGCTGTATTTGTTACGTCATTTTCCAGTGATGGCGAAGCGACTCTGCTCGAGTTTGCCGGGCCCGCGAGTGCGAAGAACAGCGCTCCGGAGTTGAGTCGATCGCTGCTTCGAGTCGCCTGGCAAGGGGAGCCAGCGACGATCACGGAGGACACGCGCCCTGCAGCGGCCCATAGCGTGATCGAGCTGGATATTCGCAGCGCCATCGCGGCGCCGCTGCTTGTTGACGGCGTCGTTCGCGCCTGCCTCTACGCGGATGTGCGTCGTCGCAACACGCTTGACGCTGACGCGCAGGGGTTTTTCCTCGGGCTGTCGCGCATCGGCGCCCTGGCGCTTGCGAACCTGCGCAGACTGGAGATCGAGCGCGAGCACACGCGCCTCGAAGCAGACCTCGTCGCTGCGGGCGCAGCCCATCGTTGGATGCAGCCACCTGGAGAAGGCGTCATCGGCCCACTCCGCTACGCAGCCGAGTCGCGCCCGGGCAGGACAACGCTTGGGGGCGACTTCTTCGACGTCATTGAGTTTGGCCAAGGTGTGGCGGCGTTCGCTGTGGGTGACGTGGTTGGCAAGGGCGTCGCAGCGTCGGTGCTCATGACTGCAACACAGGCGTACCTGCATGCCTCGATACTCAGGCATGGCTCGCCAGAAAAGGCAGTCGGGGACCTGCAGGCGTTTCTGACACCTCGACTGCGCGACGGTCGGTTTGTCACGCTGTGGGTCGGCGTTCTTGATACGCAGCGCAATACGCTGCGCTACGTCGACGCGGGACACGGATACGCGGCGCTCGTCACCGATGCGAGCCTCATGCCGCTGCGCGAAGGATCACAGCCGCCTGTGGGTGTTGATCCAGCGGCGCACTGCGACGCAGTGGAAATAGCGTTGCCTGCGACAGGCGCCCTTTGCATTGTAAGCGACGGCGTCGTGGAACAGCCGGGGGTGTGCGTTGATTCCAACGCCCGCCGAGATTTCTTTGGTTTCGATCAAGCTGTTCGACTACTCACTAAAGCTACGACGCCGCAAGCGGGCGTCGATGAAATCTTTCGTGCGCTTGAGACACACGCAGGCGGACCAGCCCTGGCAGACGACGTGACATGCGTGCTCGCTGCGTGGTGATCGCCCCAGCCTGGGCCACCACGTATAGACGCCGAAGGGGGCGTCATAGGACGTCATCCATTATGACGGCGAGTCGACTTCGGTGCGGCTGTGGGGGATTGACGCCCCCGAGCGCGGCGAGCCGGGCGCCGACGAGGCGACGGAGGCGTTGAAACGCCAAGTCGCTGATTGCGGCGGCGTCATCCGCATCAGGTTTATTCCGAGTGAACGCAAACGCGACCACTTCGGACGCCTGCTCGCGACGATCGCATGCCCGGACTCATGATTTTGCGCGTCGCAATGATCCGCTCGATGCGCCGAAAATAGAGCATCGACGCTTGAGTCCAACGCGGGTCCAGATCATGATGAATATTGCAATGCCCCACAGGATCGGCAGCGTGATCGGCCATAATGGAACAATCAAACCCAGGAAGAAAAACACAAGAGGCACGATGCAACCTTCGGCGGTCGATGCCTTATCCATGCGCACGCCAACATTTCGCTTGCATGCAGTGCAATACGCAGTCGATCCATCTCTTCGTATATGGGCATTTGGCCTGATGCCATAGGTTTGTTTTGTTGTTTGACCATGCTGCGACTTTGGTTCGGCTGGTCGCGAAGTTGACGCGGGCGGCTTGTGCGGCGGCGGTTGTTCAATATCGATCGTCGCAACGTACATCGTCTGCAATGCTTTTTTTTCGGCTTGCGACGGTGTGTCTGCCTCGATGATCTGTGTGATGTCTTCCGCTGTTTGCCGATCAGCGCCAGTGACAATCCATCGCGGCATGTGCTCGCCCTTCATGCGAGCCGCGCGATCGACGGTCAGCTCGCCTTGCGTCTCGATGGTTTCGCACTGCGGCGCGTCGGCTTCGACTCTGGCTCGATCGCTCTCGGATCGAGAATTCGGTCGATTAACCACCCGATGTCCGGATTCTGCTCGGCGTCCACGCCTTTGTCAAGCCCTTTTTGCAACGCTTTAACAGCGCGGTCAAGCCTTTTCAACGCTTCCCGCGCCTCTTCGGGCATGACCTTGTGCGGTGAATTCCGCCCGATCGTCAACAGGTATGACACAAGTTGGTCGTCATAGGCAGTTAGAAACTGGACTGAACGCGTGCGATGTCTTGACAGACGCGCGCTCATTCGCAAGTTGCGCATCACGAGCCGATCACCGAGCACAACACGAATATTGCGTCCAAACATCGCTGTCACAATCTGGATCTGTCTTTCGGTCTTTCGATTGATCTGTTAGAGTCAGCGCCGCTGTGATATTGGGTGTAATGCCCCGCTCCGTCGCGCCAGACGGCGACGTAATGCGCATATAGCCAGTCCGGTTTCATGTCCCACAGTCCAGATTCAAACTTCTCACTACGACGACGGGCTACCGCGGATCCGCAACGTATCCCGCAACCTGTCTGAACTTTCACGGTTGACTCTCTACGACCAAGGTAGTAGGCTCTCCTACGCGTGTCGGAGAGCAGGCGGACCGAAGCCATGGCGAAACAGCAAATTGAACTCGGCGCAGCGGAACTTGACGTGCTCAAGGCGCTGTGGCGAGGCGGCCCGGCGACGGTGCGCGAGGTGCGCGAAAGGCTGCATAAAAAAGGTCGCAAGGTCGCCTACACCACCGTGCTTACCTTTCTCACCAGGCTTGAAAAGAAAGCCTGCGTGCGCAGTGATCGCTCGGGATTCGCCTATATCTACCACGCAGCCGTCGAGCAGGATCGCGTCATCGGGTCAAGGCTGCATGAAGCGGTTCGCCAGCTTTTTGACGGCGCAGCGGCCCCCATGGTCGCCCACTTGATGCGCACCGAGAAATTCACGCGGTCGGAAATCGAGGAACTGCAAAGACTCGTTGACTCGCTTGCGGTGCAGGCTGACGAATCGAGCAAATCGCTGGCGAAGCCCAGGCGTTCGGGGCGGCGCTCGCGCTAGGTTGTCCGCCTATTGGCGGGGGTTGGTCCGGGATTGGTGGTGACAAAGGAGCGTGGCGGAGCCATGATGTCCGAGCAAACGCTTGCGTTTCTGTGGCGAGGCGGATTGGGTGTGCTCCCCGTCGTGGCGCTCGTCCTCCTCATCAGCAAGGTGGCGCCATTGCGCCCCGCCACGAGACACATGCTCTGGTTGACTGCGCTTGGCACGCTTGTGCTGGCGCCCATCGTTGGACGACTGGCGCCGGTCAAGTCTGTGGCGCGAAGCGTTCAGACAAAGAAGTTCGATCAGACGACGCCAGCACTGTCGCCTGACACACACCCTGATGATGGCGCGCCGCTCTTGCATACTGACAGCCCGCGGGGCTATGGCCTTGGCGCAACTCCCTGGCGTCCTGATCATCAGTTGCGTCCACCCAAGTCGTTCGTTTTCGACTTGCCTGCACCGTCGTCATTTGTCACGAAGCGCGATCGGGCGCGTTCCTTGGCGTCACGCCCAACGACAGCGACGCCGCTGGTTTACCGCGGCTCTATCGCGACCTCTGGGCGACTCAAGAGCCGCGCCCCAGCAGCCTACAAGCGATCGGGCGCAACGGGACGGCCCGCACCAAGCCGCCCGTGGACCAAGACGCTGTGGCCCGACGCGCCAGTCCACCAATCTGCGCCAACATGGACGAAACCATTGGCGTCACCGAAGCCACATGCCACCCGCAGCGCGCCTGCTGCGCCGCCAGCAATTGCGACCACTCCTGCTCGAACGGGTCCGCTCAGGAGAGCATGGGCCTCTGAGCGGGAAACACTGCTCGCGTGGCGGGCTCGACTTGGCGAAGCAGCATCGGCGCTTCGTAACACGCCGCCACTTCCGGGCGAACTCTGGCTCGGGGGCTCGCTGGTCGTGCTCGCAGTCTTCTTCTGGCGGACAGTGCAAATGCGTGTGTCGATTCGGCGCTCGCGTCAGGCGCCCGCGCATATCACTGCCCAGGTTGATCGCGTTGCGCGCAAGCTGGCGCTGGCGCATGCGCCGCTCGTTTGCATGACGGACGATCGCGTGTCGCCGCTTATCTGGTGCGCAAAGAAACCACGATTGATCTTACCACAAGCGTTATGGAATGAACTCGATGAGGCGGGAAAGGATGCTGTGCTCCATCACGAATTAGCCCATTTGAAACGAAGAGATCATTGGCTCCGCTGGGCGGACCTTCTTGCGGGCGTCGCCTATTGGTGGCATCCCGCTGTCTGGTTTATTCGCAGGCGGCTTCGCGATGAAGCTGACCTGTGTTGTGACGCCTGGGTTACGGCGCTGCTGCCGACACATCGGCGCGCGTACGCGCAGGCGCTCTTGTCAACGAAAGCGTTCCTGTCGTGCGAAACATCGGCCCCCCAGGCGATCGGTCTGGGCGCTGGTCCCTCACGCACCAAGAGATTTGCAAGGAGACTCACCATGGTCATGCTGCATCGAACAAGACCAGGCTCGTCGCTGGCGGGCTTGTTGCTCGTTGTCGCGATTGCGGGCGTTGGTTTGGCGACTGCGCCGCTCTTCGCGTCCCCGCCTGAGGATGGCGCCGTCGCTGCGGTCCATCCCGTGAAAGAAAAAGAAGCGAAACCTGCGCCCGAGGCGAAGAGCGAAGCGCAAAGTGAAAGTAAGGGTGAAGCAGAAAATGAAACAACGTTCGAGAAATATCTTGAACATGTCGAGCGAGAAAAAACAGCGCAGAAGCGAACTGCAGCCAAGGAAAAAGAGCGGCGCGCCAAAGCGATGGCTCGGACCAAGGCCTTGCGCGAAAAAGTGATGGTCAAAGCCAAGGCCCAGCGCGCGAAGGCGATGGCTAAGGCAAGAACCCAGCGCGCCAAGGCCAAAGCCCAGGCCGAAGCTGCACGCACGCGCGCCAGGGCGCTTGCCAAGCGGGCAAGAAAACGTGTGGAATCGCCAAAGGCAGACGAATGTGAATCGCACGGCGCCTCGCCGAGTGTTCGCATTCGAATTGAGCGTGAACTGGCTGGCGCACAGCGCAGGCTCGAGCAAATGCGTAAGCGCCTGCACAACTCCATGAGCGAGCACAACAAAGCCGCGCGCCGATTGCAGGAGCGCATGGGCGCGTTTGTGTTTCGGTACAACAACGACTGCGATGATGACGACGCGCACCACGATGCGGACCGAGATGAATATGTCGTTGTCACGCCGCGCGCCGATGCGCCCGCTGCGATGGTTGAGCATTCGTACAAGCTTCCCGCGGACAAACTGGAGAAACTCGTGGCGCTCATGGCTCGCGAGGATGTGCCCATTCTCGTGCGCCCTGGCGACGGGGAGATTACGGTCATCGCCACGCCGCGAAACCAACGTGTTTTTGGCGCGTTTGTTAGTGTAATCAATCCACAAGACAGGGAAGAAACGTACACGCTCGACAGCGAAGGCAAGCTTGGAGCGTTGCAGTCGCTCATGACGCTGGACTCCGTGCCAGTCGCTGTCCGATCGGGCGATGACGACATCACCGTCCGTGGTTCACGCGTGACGCAACACATATTTGATGCTTTTGTCAAGATGATCGATGGTGAGACAGCGACGCCCGACGCCTCCATGGCCCCACGCGCCCGTCGCGGCATGGTTCGGTCTCGTTCGACAAGGCCGCCAATGCCGCCTCACGCGCCGCGCGGTCCACGCGGCGCAGGTGGGGTGATCGCGCCAACGCCGCCTCATGCGCCGCACGGCGCGCGTGACGCCGGTGGAATGTTTGTAGCGCCGACACCCCTTCACTCGCGCCGAACCCCTCGCGTCAACGCGCTGCGAGATCGGGAGCAACGAGTCAGCACAACAATCAAAGCGGTACAGAAACGCGCTCGAAAACTGGCGGCGCATGCTGATCGCCTCGCTGTAGCCCGGCAGCAGTTGCTGCACAAAGCTCAAGAGATCAATGCAATGCGTGATCGCATGGACAGGGAGGCTGACAGGATCGACGACAAAGCAGACGAGCTTTCGGATCGCGCAGATGATCTCGAAGAACGGGCGGAACAGATCAATGACGCCAGCAAGCGCGAAGAGATTTTCCACAAAGCAGAGGGATTGCGCGAGCAGGCCAAGGTAATGGCGTCGCGCGCTGAAGAAATGGAAGTCCGCCTCGAACAAATGGAAGCACAGTTGGAGCAGATCGAGGCCCAGATCGATGAAATCGAGGAACAGGTAGAGTCTCTCCGCGAGGGCGCTTCGGATCTGGTTGAATCGCTCCAAGATCGCGAAGAGGCGATCGAAGAGCAGACCTCGCAACTACGACAAAACATGGAGGATGCGCTTCGCGAAGCGCAGGACAATCAGACTGACGCACAAAACAGTTTGCAAACCGCGCTTGCGGACAGTCTGGACAGCCTCATTGAAGCACTCACAGAGATGGCGGATGATCTTCAGGATGAGCTTGCACTCACTGCAGAATCTGACGCTGAACAAGTGAACATCACGGACGCCCGAAGCGATTCGGACGCCAACGAGCGCAAGGGCGCTGACGGCCACAATGAATCCAAGAAAGGCTAACGCCTCCCCCGCCCCGGTTCGCGCGTGGTGCGGGCCGGGGCTTTTTGTGCGCTGGCGCGCCGCGCGGGCGTAAGAGTTCGCTACGATTCGCTTCGCATCCGGGCGCAACCGCCATGTGGAACGCGCCGAGAAGCAATGCAGGAGGCCAACAATGAGGCGCCGAGCGTTAATTGTGTGCGCGAGCGTAGGCGTGTGTTTGGCGTGGGCGACGCCAACCGCTGTGCGTGCGCAGGACGCGAAGAGGGGTTCGCAGGACAAAACGCAGGTGGATCCGGCCCTACGGGCGTATTACTCGGGAAATGGCCTTCTTGCGCGCGGACTCGATGAGCTCGCGATTCAGGAATATAGGACGTTTCTGCGTTCGCATGCCGACCACGCCAAAGCGCCCGTGGCCCGCTACGGCCTGGGTGTGGCGCATTTTCGACTCGGACATATGCAAGACGCCGCTGATGCGCTTACGCCGCTCCTCAAACTGCCTGATTTTCCATCGTTCAAGTATGCGGCGGAAACACAGCTCATGCTCGGGCAAGCCGCCCTGGCGCTCGGCCAGTTTGCTCGCGCCGCTGACATTCTCAGCGACATGGCCGAGGCGTTTCCCGAGCACGACAACGCCGATCAGGCCATGGCTCTTCTCGTCGAAGCGCTGCACCGCGCAGGCGCGAACGAACGCGCCGCTCGCACCGGGCGCAACTTCGTCAAACGGTTCCCAAACAGCGGCGCGCTTGATCGAGCTGAACTTTTCCGCGGCGTTTCAGAAATGGCGCTCACACGTTTTGCCGACGCTGCGAAACGTTTTGGCGGCATTCTGGATCGCTCACCCGATGGTCCTTATTTGGCACAAGCGTCACTGCTTCGTGCGCAGTGTCTCGATCGCACCGGCGCGCTGGGTAAAGCTGCGGCGCTGTTTCAGCGCGTGCTCGATGGGGGTGACGACGCGCTCACGCCCGATGCGCTCGTCGGACTTGCCTCGATCGCCCATCGAGCGGGAAAGGCCGACGACGCTGCGGCGCTGCTCGATCGCCTGCTTCGCGAGTTTCCAGCGAGCGACCCCGTTGGAGAAGCGATTGTGCTCAGGGCGCGCATCGCTGTTGAGCAGGGCGCGCTCGACGACGCCAAGCGTCTGCTCAAACGCGCAGTCGCCCGTACGCTTGGCCCGCAGGACGCAGCGCTGTACTGGCTTGGCAAAGCGGAGCTCAGAGGTGGCGACCATGCCGAAGCTGCAGCGCATTTCACCATAGCGCTTCAGCAGTTTCCCGATTCGCCTCTCGCACCGCAGCTGCGATACGACCTCGCTGTGGCGCAGGACCGCCTAGGTCGTAGTGATGATGCGGCAGCAACGCTCGACGCGTTTCTTGCCCGCAACGACGATGGCCCCCTCAAGGCGGATGCGCTATATCTGCGAGCGGCGATCGCCCACGACGCAGGCGAACGAGAGAAGAGCGACGAACTGTTAGCTGCGCTCATCAACAATGAACCGAAAAGCGACATGGTCCCAGCAGCGAGTTTCCTGCGCATCGAAAACGCCTACCTATCAGGCGATCTGCAGGAAGCCGTCGACCGTGCGAGCCGCTTCCTCAACGCACACCCAGCGGACGCACAGGCCAGTGCAGCCAGGTATCGTCGTGGCGCCGCGCTGTACCAGCTTGGCGATCTGAACGATGCGTCAGCTGCGCTGGCGCGCATCGTCAATGGAACAGAGACGCGTACAGCGTTTCGTCCTGCGCTGCTGATGCTTGGCGACATCGCGTTTCGCAAGGACTCTTATGGCGATGCGGAGAGATATTTTAAGCAGTTTCTGTCATTCGGTCCCGATCAGGATGGTGCGGACGACGCCATGCTCAAACTTGGCCTCGCCTACGCACGGCTGGATCAGCCAGCTGACGCGCTTCCCATGTTTGCGCTATTGCTCAAGACGCACCCGGACAGCCCGCACCATTTGCACGCGCTTTTTGAATCAGGCCAGGCGCTGGTCAGCCTCAATCGCGACGACGACGCCAAGGCTGCGTTTTCCGCGCTTCTCGAGCAAGGCGATGACTCGCGCTTCGCTGCGCTCGCGCTGAATCACCTGGGCTCTATCGCAGAGCGCCAGGGAGACGACGCTCGAGCTGCCTCGCTGTACGCACAAGCAGCGCGGACCGCCAAGGCAGGCGACAGCGACATTGCCCCTCGCATCGAGGCGACAGCGCTCTACCGCAGAGCGCAAGCCCTTTTTTCTGACGAGGACTACACAGGCGCCGCCAGCGCTTTCGCTGCATTTATCGCAACGTTTTCGAACGATGATCGCGCTCCCACCGCCAGAGCACAGCGGGGTGTCGCGCTGTCAAGAGCTGGCCAGACAGACGTAGCGATCAAGGCCCTTGCCGATGTCCGCCAGCGCGACTTGCAATACCTTGGCGAAGACCTGCGCAGCGCCGTCGTCTATGAACACGCATGGTCGCTGCGCGCCTCGGGCGACGCTGCTGGCGCCACAAGCGCTCTGCAGGCGCTCCTGTCCCAAGAGCCCGCACCAACAATAAACCTTCGCGCCCATGCGCTTGTTGAACTTGCTGAACTGCACATGGATGAAGAGCATTATGGCGACGCTGCAGACCTGCTCCGTGACGCTCGTTCACTTGCTGCGACGCGCGATGGACGCGATGCGATTGAAGACGAACTCAAACAGAACGCCGCGTACCGCCTGGGTGTGTGCGAATTTCGGTTGAAACGCTTTGATGAAGCGGCCCGCGTGATGGATGAGTTCCTTGCGGGGCGCGACGATGATCCCCTTGCCGAAAGTGCCGCCCTCATCGCTGGAGAATCTCACCATCAACAAGGTCGGCACGCGCAAGCAGTCGAGCGATTCAAGCAGGCGCTCGCCCATGACGACGCGCCCCTGGAAGATCAGCAAACCGCCCTTCTTCGCATGGGCGAAAGCCTCGCGGCGCTGCAACGCTGGCGGGAAAGCGCCGCTTCGTTTCAAGAGTACTTGGAGCGGTTCTCAGAAACACCTCTCTGGTTTCAGGCGCAGTTTGGCGTGGGGTGGGCGCTGGAGAACCAGGGACAGTTTGATAGCGAGATGGCTGCGTACCAGAAGGTGATCGACGGCCATCAAGGTGAAACCGCAGCGCGTGCGCAGTTTCAGATCGGCCAGTGCCTCTTCGCCAAGAAGGCGTATGAACACGCCGTCCGCGAGCTGCTGAAGGTGGACATTCTGTACGCCTATCCGCAGTGGTCGGCGGCGGCGCTGTTTGAAGCGGGTCGGTGCTTCGAGGCGCTTGAGCAACCCGCAGCCGCTCGAAAACAGTTCAATCAGGTTGTCGAGCGTTTTGGCGACACATCATGGGCCCAGCTTGCGCGGGCTCGCCTGGCTGTCCCCGCGAGCAGAGGAATTCCAGGAGGAGAGTGAGCATCTATGTCCACGTCGCCGAACACAGCACGGGAGAATCTGGCGCTACGCGGCGCGTTCGCAGCATGCGTAACGTGGGGAACCGCCTTGCCGACCGCACTGGCGCAGACCCAACCTGTCACCGACGCTGCCAGCGCAAACAGCGCCGCAGCCCTGTCGATCTGGGATCTCATCGTTCGCGGTGGCCCCATGATGATTCCAATTGGCTTGTGCTCGCTGGTCATGCTGGCCATCGCCACAGAGCGAACCATCGCGCTTCGCAAGCGCAACGTCATTCCACCTGGCTTTTTCACTGGCCTCGATAAGATCTTGCGCAGCGACAACGCCTCAGCGATACAGGCGCTGCGCTACTGCAAGAAACGGTCGAGTCCGGTCGCCAATGTCATCGCTGCGGGTGTGCGCCGTTTAAGCGAACCCATCGAGCGCGTCGAGCGGGCCATCGAAGAGGAGGGTGAACGCGAAGCGCTTGGCCTTCGGCGCAGGCTGCGCGGCCTGGCTGTCATCGCCTCCATTTCGCCGCTCATCGGACTTCTTGGCACGGTGCTGGGCATGATCAGCGCGTTTCAGACCATCGCCGCCTCGCCCGACGCCATGGGCCAAACCAGCATGTTTGCAGGAGGTATTTACGAAGCCCTCATCACCACTGCTGCAGGACTGCTCGTGGCGATACCAGCGTTCATCCTGCATCACTGGCTCGCGTCAAAGATCGAGCGTCTTATTGTGGAAATCGACCGCATTGCAGCGCGCTTTCTCGAAACCTACGCAGCGGCGCTGGCGATTGAAGTCACACCGGTGTTCGCGGACAAAGACACATCGCAAGCGTCTCACGAACAGTCCCGAGCCACGCAGGTCGCCTGACGAGGACCCTTCGCCATGATTCGTGCCACAACGCGAGAAGACGCCAGCGCTACGATCGAAATGACGCCAATGATCGACATGGTCTTCTTGCTGCTCACCTTCTTCCTTGTGGCGACGACATTTCAGCAAACCGAGCGTGAGATGGATATTGCGCTCCCCGGGGCCGCCGCCGCCACGCCTATCTCTGCAGCGCTGCGGGAAATCATCATCAATGTCGACGCGCAGGGGCGCATGATCGTCGCTGGACGCGAGATGCAGCCAGCGGATCTTTCGAACGCCATTACAGCGGCGGTGTCGATCAACCCTGCGCAAAAAGTGGCGATTCGCGGTGACCGCGCGACGCCGTACGCGAACATCGTGCAGGTGCTTGATTTGTGCAAGGCTGCGGGCGTGCAGACGCCCTTCCTTGACACGGTTCCGGGACAATGACATGTACGCTGATGTTTCCACGATGGACCTGTGCTGAACAGCCATGAACCGCGCGCTTCGACGAGCCTTGATTGTGTTCCTCGCTTCCCTCGCGGCGCTGGGCGCTGCAGGCGGCGCAGCATATTTCGCGTTGCTGCGCGACGCGCGATTCGTCACCGACGCCGGCGCCATTCGCCAGCCTGCCAAGGACGCACCGCTGCGTGACGTGCTCTGGACGCCGCCCGAGCGCCTGCCACCGTGGATCAACCTCGGGTCTGACGCGCTGTCTCCCCATGTTGCGCCAGATGGACAAACACTTATCGTCGCCCGAGCGGCGCCTGCGGGCGATCTTGATCTCTACACAAGCAAGCGCACGCCATCAGGCTGGTCGGCGCTGTCACCGCTGGCCAGCGTCAATACAGACGCTGACGAAATCGGCGCCGCGTTCTCTTCCGATGGATCACGACTGTATTTCGCAAGTAATCGCGCCGGCGGGTACGGCGGATTCGATATCTGGATGGTGTCGCGCAGCAGCGGCGCGACCTGGTCCAAGCCTGTGCGTCTGGAAAACAGCGTCAACACGCGCGCAAGCGAGTACGCGCCCGCGGTTTCCCCCGATGGTTCAACATTGGTCTTTGCGACGGATCGCCGGGCGGCCGCACCTGCGCCCGCTGACATCGCGCTTCCACCTGAACATGCGGATTTCAACATATTTGCAGGGCCGCTCACGCAAGATGGCGCGCCCGCAAACAAACCTGCGCCGCTTGCAGCGCTCAACTCAACCTCGCAGGAAGCGTCGCCCGCATTCAGCCCCGCCGGGGATTTCCTCTATTTTGCCTCTAATCGTATAGGTGGATTGGGCGGATTCGACATCTACCGTTCGCGCGTTGTCCGCGGCGCATACCAGCCGCCCGTTCTGCTCGCCCGGGGCGTCAATACGCCAGCGGATGAGATCGATCCCGCTGTGGGCCTCGGCGGCTTTTCACTCTTGTTCAGCTCCAATCGCAACAATGACGCTGGGGCGAATGGTGAGCCCGCGAAATACGATGTGTTTCAATCCCTTACTCGCGAAGTGTTTATTGAGACAGTGCCCGCACAGGCGCAGGTGGATTGGGGCCAGTTGCTTCCGTGGCTGTTGCTCCTGTTGCTCCTTGCGCTGCTGCTCGCTGTGACGGCTGCCGCTGGAGGCGCCGCAGGCCGCGCACGTCTTCGTCGATTAAGCCTGCTTGCGCGCTGCGTCATCGCGTCGCTTCTTGTGCACGCAATACTGTTGATGGCGTTCACGGTGTGGCATGTGACGACAACGCTTGGCCAAGCGGGCGACAGGCTCCAGGGTGTGCGTGTGTCGCTTGCGTCACCCGCTGGGAGTGAAGCATTGTTTTCGCAGGTTCGCGCTGACCTGACCAGCGCATCGGCTTCGCCCGCTCGCGCTGCGCCGCTTACGGAGGCGCAAGCGTTTGCGACTGCTCCCGATCGGCTGGACCGGCTGGAGACGCAAGTTGCATCGCAGCAACAGCCGCTGACGCCGCTTGCAGCGCCCGCAGCGGCAGACGCTTCCGCAGCGCTCGCAACCGATCAACAACCAACTGCTCGTATGGATTCGTCGCTTGATGCTGCAGCCCACGCGCCACAGTCGTCGCCTGCGGCTGTTGTTGACACGCTCGCGCCAATCGTCACAGATGAAATGACGCTGGCCGCCGCGCGCGCAGCGCGCCGCGTCATTGCGGCGAGCGGCGCACCAGCAGCCGTCGCGACAACAAACGAACCCCCGAATGAGGCGGACCTGACCGCCCAACTCACCCCCGCGGACACAAAATCCTCGGCGCTGGACAACGCCCTATTGCCTGACGAGTCACAGCGCGTAATCGACGCCAACCCAAATGTGACGGCGCCCGACGAGTTGCAAATCGCAGGAAACGCTGCGCCCGCGCCGCTTCCACCACAGCGAACGACCCCAGCGATTCCTGCAGCCGTTTCGATTGCTGCAACCGACGAACCGATTGCAGCGCTAACGCAGCATGCGTTGGCGTCCGCAAGCGAACGGACGAATCCCCTTGCCAGAGCCCCCCGCAGCGCGGCGCCCGCCAGCCAGATCCGGGCTGAAGTTGCGCCATCTCAGGAACGCGCCCGCCCATCTCTGGCTGAAGCGCTGACACTTCCACCTAGCGAGGACGCCGCCGATGTGGACGCCGCCTTAGCGCCGCCTCCTGCAGCGGCGCTCATGTCCAGCAAGCGAATCGCCCCAGCGAGTCGTGTGGCTATAGGCGCGCCGCCAGGCGGTCCATCGCGCGCAGCGCCTTTCGCAGAAGCCAGACCTAAGGTTGAGGCTGCGCTAGCGCCAGCGACTTCGCGCACAACGACCCAATCTATACAAGGTATTTCCATGACGCATGCGGCAGCGCAGGCGACGATTGCGCCGATCACGACGAACGTCGAACTGGAATCCAGCGCTCAGATGGCGCCAGTGTCGCGATCGGCAGCTAGTCGTGTCACGCCGGAAGCAACCATAGCGCTTCGGGTCGATGACGCCGCCATCGGCGTCGCGAGCGCGCCACCAGTGCCACCGCTGGTCGCGCTCGAACAGCCGAGTGATTCAAGACAGAATGAACGGCAGCAAGGCGCGCCAGGAATCGCAACCGCGACCCCAGCAGCCAGGCGTGCACACATGCCCGTAGGTTTGGCGTCAGCAAACGCTTCTACATCCGCATCGCCGCTTGCGCAGGTGGCGCCTCAGGCAACTCCACGGATCGCTGATCGCCTTTCGTCCGCAAGACGGGTACAACCTGCAACAAGCGATGAGGACGCTGTTCGCACACAACCACTGCTTCCGGCGGGAAAGCCTGCGTTCATCGCGATTGGCCCGGCGCCAAAGATTGCTGTCGCGACGCCGACAGGTCGTCAAGCAGGCGCGAAGAGCGAGTCTGAAACCACGACGCTTGCAGTTGCCCCCGGCGCGCGGGGTCAACCACGCCGAGCGCATATCGATATTCACAAAGATAAACAACCGCGAGCGCTCGAAGAAACAGGCGTCGCTGCAGACGCCATCACGACACTAGCGATGGCGCCGACGCCTGCGAATCGGCCGGCGGCGCGCGAGCAAGAACAAGCCACTGATGCGCCAGCCCTTCGCGCCATATCCCCCATCGCCCGGACGTCGCTGCCTTTGCCCGCTGTTGCGCTTTCACCCGTTATCCCAGATGAACAGCCGCTGCAGATTGATCCATACACGCAGCGATCGCTGACTGCGCGCCAGGCGATTGTCGATCGACTTGGCGGCAGCGAGGAGACGGAGGAATCTGTCGCGTTCGCTCTGGCGTGGCTGGCTGCGCAACAGCAGCCCGACGGTCGCTGGGACGATGAGCTGGCGTTTGAAGACTGCGAAAAATGCCGACGAAAGACGCCGCTCGACTCTGACGTGGCGCTGACAGGTCTTGCACTCCTTTGTTTCCAAGCGGCTGGCAATACACATATGAAAGATGGACCATATCGCGAACGTGTGAAGAAGGGCGTCGACTGGCTCCTGACCCGACAAAGCGCGACGGGCGACCTGCGCTCGGGCGAGACCATGTATAGCCATGGCATTGCGACCATCGCGCTGGCGGAGGCGTATGGCATGACCAAGGATGTGCGCCTGCGCAAGCCCGTCGAGCGGGCCGTGCAGTTCATCACCGAGTCGCGCAATCGTGAAGCGGGTGGATGGCGCTACGAGCCGGGCATGGCGGGCGACACGAGCGTGCTGGGCTGGATGGTGATGGCGATGATGAGCGCCAAGCGAAGCGGCCTTGACATTCCCGATAACGCCTTCAACGCTGCGCAGGACTGGCTAGACCTCGTCAGCACCAAGCGCTCGCGCGGCCTGTATGCCTACCAGCCTGGCGGACCATTTACGCACTCGATGACAGCCGAAGCCATGTTCGTGCAGCAGCTACTCGGCGCCGACCGCACGACGCAGCGCATGGAGCAATCCACCAATTTCATCCTGACAAGTCTACCTGATTGGGAGAAACGGCCAAGCACGTATTACTGGTATTACGCCACCCTCGCTATGTTTCAGCGCCAGGGCAAGGCATGGGAGACGTGGAACAAGTCGCTGACGAACGCTCTGCTCACATCCCAGCGACGCGATGGACTCGCAAGAGGTTCGTGGGACCCTCGCGACCGATGGTCAGCGATCGGAGGCAGGGTCTATCAGACCACCATGTGCACACTCAGCCTTGAGGTGTATTACCGCTATCTACCCCTCTACGTCACGGAAGGACGCGCCAAGAACGGCAAGAATGTGGATAGACGTGGGAAAAACGCTGGATAACCACTCTGGACCCAGTGTTTCAGCGCAATTCAGCAATCTTTAATGCACACGAACGCATCTGGAAGGGTACACTTGCGATACGGGGCAGCATCGACTTTCGGTGGGAGTCGACGGCTGCACCAAATGGACAGGAGGTCCTCCCATGCTCGTCATCACCAGACGAGAGGGCGAGGAAGTCGTGGTGGGCGACCCCTCGCATCCCATAGGCGTCATACGAATCGCAGGCGTCAAGGGCGACCGCGTGCGCCTTGCATTTGACTTCCCGCGCGAAATTGACGTGCACCGCAGAGAGATTGCAGATCAGATCCTTGCGGAACGACCTGACGTTCTTGGCGAGATCAAATCCGCTGCGACGTCAGGCGGCGCCTGATAAAGCCGACATGTTTTCGTATAGAGGATGTCTCTGGTTCGTGCGCCGGAAGCGCCGCAGAGGCTTTGCGCCCGCCCCAGTCAAAACGAAATTCTTCGTCAGCGACACGGATGTTCAGTCCGTATTAATACAACATTATTTCGATGCTAGTCACTTCTTGGGCAGATCAAAGCGCAGTCCCACCGACGGCAAGCGTCCGCCTACTCGTGGCGCAGTGCGTCAATGGGGTCCAGGCGAGCGGCTTTGATCGCGGGGAACATGCCAAACACGACGCCCACGCCCACCGAAAACGCCAGCGCCAGCGCGATTGCCCAACCTGGAATGGCGGCCTGCTCGAGACTCGCGCCTGGAATCTGCTGAATGAGCAGCGTGAGCGTTTGCCCCAGCACAAGCCCGATGGCCCCCCCCACAAGGCACAACATGACGGCTTCCGTAAGAAACTGGAATAATATTATGGATGGTCGGGCGCCGACCGCTTTGCGCAATCCGATTTCGCGCGTGCGCTCCGAGACGGAGACAAGCATGATGTTCATAATGCCAATGCCCCCGACGAGCAGCGACACACTGACAATTCCGCCCCCCACAGCGGTCATTCCCGCAGCCAGCGAGTTGAACTGGTCAATGAACTGCTGCATCACCTGCACTTCAAAAGTCTCGGGTTCTCCAGGCTTGATGTTGCGCATCTTGCGGAGAATGCCTCGAATCTGGGACACAGCTTCGTCCGCCTGGTCCGTGCTTCCCAATTCTGCGATGACGTAGCCGATACGTCCACGCACATTGAGTTTGTGCGCGACGGACAACGGGATAAAGATTTCACTGCGTGTGTCCCCGCCGCCAAACATGGCGCCAATATCCTTTGTTTCAACTTTACCGACAATGAGGAACCTTCTGTTGGCGATGTTGATGTGCTCACCAACAGGATTCTTGGTCAGATCGAGCTCTTCGATTGCTTTGTCGTTAATAATGCAGACATCGCGTGTTTCACGCTCGTCAATCGCGTTGAATGGTCGGCCTTCTTCGACCTGACGGTTCTCAATCTCGTGCCACTCAGGCCAGATGCCAGTGACCGCAACGCTCTGCAGCGTCACTTCACCATGAGTGATTTCATACCCAGCCACACGCATCGGCGTAATGCGTGTAATTGCGGGCGCATGATCAGCGATGGCCTGAACTTCCTTCTCCGTGAGCTGCACATCGCGCCAGTGCACCCTGCCTCGAAGCTCCCGGGGCACATCGCCATCGACATAGATCTTCTTCGTTCCAAATGTTTCAAACTCGCTCAACACATGAGCGCTCATGCCCTGCATCGCAGCGATTACAGCGACCACGCTTCCCACACCGACAATGATGCCAAGCGCTGTGAGCACTGCGCGAACCTTATTTGCGCGAATCTGCCCGAGCGCGAGCGCGACAGTCTGCACGAAGATTCGGATGAGAATCATGGCGTTGGCTCCCCGATGCGCGCGGGCCGACCATGTTGCTTAACGACGGCGCCATTTGTCGCGGCCGTGGGCGATCGGCGCGCCGCAATCGACGCGTCGCCGGCGGATTCTGGCGCATTGTCCACAATTGTGTGACTCGTCCCAACGTTTTCGAGTCGATTGCGTGCGCGTTCGAGCCATTCGATATGCTCGGGGTCGGTGTGGGACGCCAAGTCAGACTCGACAGCGCCGTCGCGCAGGCGAACGATTCGCTGGGCGTGTCCTGCGACATCCTCCTCATGCGTGACGACAATGATCGTCTGTCCGTCCGCGTGGAGGTCTTCAAAGAGCGAGATAATTTCATCGGTTGTTGTGGAGTCGAGGTTGCCAGTCGGCTCGTCCGCGAGGAGGATGCTTGGCTCATTGACGATGGCGCGCGCGATTGCGACGCGCTGCCGTTGTCCACCAGAAAGCTGGTTTGGTTTGTGGTGCATGCGATCGCCAAGGCCGACGCGCTCCAGCGCCGCTTTGGAGAGCCTGTGGGCGCGCCACCAGCCACGCTTGGAATAGAGCAGCGGCAGCATGACGTTCTTCTGCGCGCTGGCGCGGGGGAGCAGCTCAAAGGACTGAAAAACAAAGCCAATTTCCTTGTTCCGCGCCCGGGCGAGCTCCCCAGCGTTCATTTTATGTGTGGGTTTGCCGTTGAGCACGTACTCGCCGCTCGTTGGTCGATCGAGGCAGCCCAGGATATTGAGCATCGTGGATTTTCCCGAACCCGAGGCGCCCATGATGGCGACAAACTCATTGCGGGAAATGGCGAGATCGACACCCCGCAGCGCATGGACGCGCTCGACGCCAATCTTGTACACCTTTGTCAGGTTGCTGATGGAAATAGTCATGGGCCGCTGCTCTGCGACGAACTGGCGTCGGTCGTTGTGTCTGACGAAGCGCCGGTCGTTGGTGGCGCCTCGCCTTCCTGTGTTGGTTTCTGATTATCCGCTGCGCCGCTCTTCGAGGCGTCATCGGTGGCGAGTCTGATCTTTTCATGATGCTTGAGTTTCGCAATAGCCGCCCACGGGCCGACCACAACGCGTTCGCCCTCATCGAGACCGCTGAGAATCGCGGTGCGCGTCAGATCGCTCACGCCAATCCTGACGGGTCGCGCTGCAACGGTGTCTTCGTCTTCAAGCACATATACAACCTGCACAAACGTCTTAGTGTCATCAAAATCTGTCAGTTCTGGCGCCTCATCGCGCAGATCCTCAATGCGCTTGTCTACAACTGCCTGCGAAGGAAGCAGTATCACATCGTCGAGCAATTCCACTTCAATCTCGACATTTGCAGTGAGCCCCGAAAGCAGCGTTCTGCCTGGCTCGAGGGCGAGCAGAATCTCAGTCTCGAAATATTTTGATCGCTCCGCAGTGAGCGAGTGCTGCAGCGCGATTTTCTGCACAATGCCTTCAAACACTTCGTCGGGATAGGCGTTGATGTACACGCGCGCCTTTTGACCGACACGAACCGGAGCAATGTCAGATTCATCGACCTCTGCCTTGACGAGCATTTCCGAGAGGTCGCCGATTTCAAGAATCACCGTCCCCTGGTTGTTCATGGTGCCGGTGACGACAACTTCGCCCACCTCCGCATTAAGGCGTGTCACGCGCCCGTCGATGGGTGTGTGCATTTCCGCAAAGCTCAGGTTTTCCTGCATTCGCGCAACATCAGCATTTGAGGCTTCGATCGAATGCTGGGCCGCCTCCAACGTTGATTTCGTTTGTTTTCTTGTTGCTTCTGCGCTGTCGAGATCCTGCTTGCTGACGTCATTGGAGTCAAACAGCGCGCTGATGCGCTCCCATTCAGCGACCGCATTGACATACGACGCCTTGGCGCCTTCGAGTCGAGCCTCGTCCGCGCGCATGCGGGCCTCCGCAGAATGGAGCGACGCCTGCAAGTCGCGGTCGTCGAGGCGCACCACAACGTCGCCCTTCTTGACCGAATCGCCCTCACGGAAAGGCAGCGCGACAATCTTGGCGCTGATGCGCGAAGAAATCTGCACCTTTGTCTTGGGTTCAACGGCGCCCGGCGCACTGACCGTTCGCACAAGCGTTCCACGAGACGCAGGCTCGACGCGAACGCGGACTATCTTGTCGTCTGCTTTGGACTTCGCCCAATCACGAATGACCGGCGTCAGAAAAACGCCCGCGCCGCCCACGACAACAGCAGATGTGACAAACACCCCTGAAACCCAGCGGATCAATGCTCCGAAGGACATTGCTGAAATCGCCTCCTGCGACGCTGCGTGAAGCGCTGGCGTCGCGCCCACCCATATTTGGTACCCGTACAGGCTACGACCGCTGCGGCGCAAGCCCAATTGACCTGATTCCCCCACTCGCCCCTACAGACGCTATGCCATCGTACGCACGCCTATTCCACGTCGCCTGCATGTTGTTCTTCGTCGTCGGAGGTTGCGTGTTTCATGTTCCATGACGCCAAGGTGGGAAATGGGCGATTCAACACTGTGTCCCAGCTCGTGGCTCTATGCTTCGCAAGCACAACGCAAGAGGAGCTCTCCCACATGCCCGATCTTCTGGTCCGCAGGACCATGCTTGGATTGATTCGTGATCTGGTGGCGACGGCGGCTGTCGCATGGCTGGCCGCCACCGCTGCCTCCGCACAAGACTGGAGCCCGCGTATGGCGCCCGAGCTTTCCCCAAATATTGGCTGGCTCAATACGGATAGACCGCTTCGCCTATCGGACGAGCTCAAGGGGCACGTTGTGCTGCTCGATTTCTGGACTTATTGCTGCATCAACTGCATGCACATCCTGCCCGACCTGGAATACCTTGAAAACAAGTACGCAGATGATCCCTTTGTTGTCCTTGGGGTGCACTCCGCGAAGTTCACAAACGAATCCACCCGCGAGAGCATCCGCCAGGCGATCCAGCGCTACGACATCCACCATCCCGTCGTGATTGATCGCGACATGGAGATCTGGCGGGCGTACGGCGTTCGAAGTTGGCCGACGTTCGTGCTCATTGGCGCTGACGGCAGGGTGGTTGGCGCGACAAGCGGCGAAGGGTTGCGCGACACGCTCGATGGTGCGATTGCGCGGGCGCTGGCCGATGGGCGCGCACGGGGGGACCTCGCTGACAGGCGGGTGCAGATTACTCACGAAGCGATGGTTCCCGCAGCCTCGGGGTTGCGCTTTCCAGGTAAAGTCGCTTCGTGGCGGGGAACAGATGGATCAGGGTATCTCTTTGTCAGCGATTCATCGAATGACCGCGTCATCGTCGCATCGCTTCCCGACGACCATGGCGTCGCTCGCGTCGTGCGCTCTGTTGGTTCAGGCAATCGGGGACTCGCGGATGGCGACGAAGCGGTCGCTCGCTTTCATGATCCGCAGGGGCTGGCGTTTGACCCAGCGTCGCGCACGCTTTATGTGGCAGACACCAATAACCACGCCATCCGAGCCGTCCATCTTGATTCGTGGACGGTGGAGACACTCGTTGGAAGTGGCGCGCAGTCGCATGATCGCAAGGGTGGAATGTCCGGGCGCGAACAGGGGCTCAACTCGCCATGGGGATTGGCGCTGTCGCGCGACGGCAAAACGCTGTTCGTCACCATGGCGGGGTCGCACCAACTGTGGACTGTGGACCTCCGGACCCGCGTCGCGTCCAGACTTGCAGGTTCGGGCGCCGAGAACATCACGGACGG
>Ga0114931_10001027_pt1 | contig 35264 bp, 42 predicted proteins | sample 2SBtaG_FD_89579 | JGI IMG/M metagenome (GOLD analysis project Ga0114931, IMG submission 89579) | Deep subsurface microbial communities from Kolumbo volcano to uncover new lineages of life (NeLLi) - 2SBTROV14_V59a metaG | ecosystem: Environmental > Aquatic > Marine > Volcanic | place: Kolumbo... | reverse complement strand
TCCTGAACTAATGACCGAACCTATTCCAGAACCATCGGAGCCACCGCCAGCAGTTGGACTTAAGTAATCCCCTACATTTACACCTGAAATAGTTACTTGGTCATAAAAGATACCACTTGAAGCACGTAGGGAGCCACTGGCCGTATCATTAGAGTTTCTAACTTCCAAGATATTTGCTTCAAGTCCTTTGGCTGCCGCTTTATTATTAAAAGTAATGGCGGCACCAAGTGTTATATTATTATCAGCGTGAAGTAGATTGGTAGCATTAATATTTTTGGCTTTTATAGCACTATAATCAGACACTGGACCATTCCAAAACTGTAATTCAGCAGAAGTAAGATTTTTCTTAATGATTACATCATTAGTATTACCACTTGCTCCAATAGCAATATTAGATTTACCATCAAGTATTACATCTTTGAAGCCAAGATTAGTTGCGCCTAAATCATAAGAATAGTTAGCATCGGGAATTATATCTCCAGATACTGCGCGACTATCCACTGGATTACCGCCTCCGGCTGCGCTCGCAATTCCAGATATAGTGAGCGTTGAACCTGCCACGCTGGTAACTACTGTGCCTTGACCAGCTACGGTTACATTGGCGGGATAAATACTGCTGCCTGATGCTGTAACCGCACCTATGCCTGAACCATCAGCACCGCCACCTCCAGCACTCAAGTAATCTCCGACCGGCACACCACTTACCCATAGTTGGCTTCCGGCTCCAACGTTAGTTCCGCTGGTAGTTGGTTTAGCAGCCGCACCGCTTGAAGCAAAAGCTGCCCTTAATAGGTATTGGGGATGGTCGTCGTCTCCTAAACCACTTAATGTTCCGTGGTCAGTTGCTGGTCCTGATGTAGCAATACCTGAAACAGTCAAAGTGGAGCCAGCCAAAGATGTAATGACTGTGCCGCGGCCTTCTACTGTTAAATCTGTGGGATATGTTTGAGTTCCAGAACTAATAACAGAGCCTATTCCAGAACCATCTGGGCTACCGGCACCAGTGCCAGCAGGTGTTAAATAATCTCCTACGGGGACACCGCTTACATACATTTGGGATGCGGCACCAACAGTAGTCCCTGACAGTGGGACGCCACCATTATTTCCAGACGCCGCAAAATCATCACGGAGTAAATACTGAGTATGGTCATCATCTGTGAGACCAGCAAGCCCACCGTGGTCAGTTGATAGATAATGACCTACCGGAACACCACTCACATAGACTTCGCTACTTGCGCCAATGACGGTGCCTGAAAGCGGGATGCTACCATCATTTCCAGAAGCAGGAAAATCATCTCGAAGTAGATACTGGGGATGGTCGTCATCTGTGAGACCAGTTAGAAGCCCGTGGTCACTTACACCACCTACGCCTAAATAGTTGCCCACGGGGATACCACTCACCCATAATTGGTTTCCGGCACCTACATCAGTTCCGCTTACGGTTGGTTTATTGGCTGCGCCAGAAGCGGCAACATCATCCCGCAGCAAATACTGCGTGTGGTCGTCATCGCTAAGACCAGTTAAAAGTCCGTGGTCAGTGACGCCGCCGCCTGCGGTTCCATTAATGGTGAGTGTGGTGCCTGCTACGCTTACATCGACTATTCCATTACCTTTAACGGTTAAATCGGTGGGAGTAATCGTGGTTCCTGATGCTATAACAGAAGCAATACCAGAGCCACCTGATGAGCCACCACCGCCGCCGCCGCCAATTTTATTACTTGAAATTTTACTCATTAGATATGTATCCCATATTTATAGGCCATTCCACGCTCAACGTCTAATCGCTGTGAGGCCGCTAAACCACTTGAATAGATGGCCACTTCATAGATGAAGCCTGTGTATTGATTACTTGAAACATTATTCAATATAACACTTCCGATGGTTGAAGTATTGGGAGCAATACTGCTAATATCGCTTCCTGACGGAGCAACTGTTACTTCGGCACCATCTATGTATAACTGTGTCGTGACGCCACTGGAAACCCAGGAAAAGACGTGCTTGGCTTCTGTGGGCGTTCCTGCTCTCACATCAACTGCTGTGGTTCCTTCTTTATACCAACGCAGTTGGCTCGAAATGATGCCGCAACGTAAAGACGGTGTAGTGGCCGCAGTATTACCCAGTGCGTATAAATTTGAGTTCACTAAACTCTGTGGGTTCGCAGCCACTATCACCGTAATAGGTTTATCATTTCCATTAAATATACTTGAATGTAGAACGGATGCTGTATTTAGATATTCAGTTCCGTCAAAATATAAAGCATTTTCTCCATTTGGAGCCTGACCGCTCGCAACATTTGGTCTTAATCCCGCTGTTAGTTGGGCGGTATCCTGTGCTTTTGGACCACTATCAAACCAATCCATAACACCACTTTCTCCCAAATTCTCGGGAGCCAGTTGGTCTCCAAGGCCCCAGAACTCAAGCGCTCCGCTCACACTTGCTTCATCGGCAGGCGTGCCATTTGAGACATCCACCAACCTATTAGGCGATGGTGGTCTAATGGTCGAAGTTCTTTTTTGGGCCAGATTGGTCCTAATGCGGTGCCAAGACACTATCTTAATTCCATTATGCGTGTGTCTGTGGTGCCAGTAACCAAAGTTACGCCATAAAGCGGCACATCCTCAGTTACGGCAAAAGAAAAAGTTTCGCCAGCAGCAATGCGGAAAAGATTACCAACATTAGCAGCCGAAACTACCATATTAGCATCAAATCCAATATAGATGGCATCGGTGGTATCTACATTTTGAACTGCTATCTCAACTCTATTATTCAGACCAGCGGTGAGTTCGGTAAGCGAGCCGGAAGCCACGGATAGCCCGCTGGTAGCACCAGCCGTAAAAGCTACACCGTAGAAATCGGTCTTACGCCCAGCAGCGCCTGCTAATCTACTCATCTTCTTTCTCCTTTTCGAGAATTTCTAGTTCTCGCTCTAATTCTAAAATTTCTTTGAGCCGTTCGTCGAGACGCTGCTCAATTTCTTCCAGTGATACTTCCATTATATCTGTCGCTCCTCAAACGCTAAAATCCATTATTTTTTAAGATTTTCTTGGCTTTTTGGGCTAAACTAATGGCTTTATCAAAATCTTCCATACGCTTTTCCATAAGCATATTGATTATTTCATCTTTATCTAATATCATAGCACGCAAATCAGATATTTCTTTTGACATACGCCGATACATTTGATAGATAATAACCCAAGATATCGCTAAGGCCAGTGTCCAAACGCCAAACTTATCTAAAATTTGAATAACCCAATCCATCATTTCTTCCTCATTCCATTATATTTCTTCAATATCTGGATAAGTTCGGGAGAAGCCGTATCCGTGGTTACCAAATTTCTATATTCCCACAGACCAGTTTCCGTAGGACTTTCTAAAATATGATATAGATAGTTGCGAATGTCTCGCAACGCTTCTTTCTTTAAGTCAATTTGCCGCGGTCTCAGTCCAGTTAGGACCGGGATAAGTCTCTTCATAAAACTTTCTTTCTTCCGCTTCATAGTGTCCTGAACGGCTGACCTAATAGCATCACCTGATAGTTGGTTAACTATGGAAACGGCGCGTATTCCAGGAACCATTCCAATAATGTTCCATACTGTCAGTTTGCGTCCCCGCCAGAATGAGCGACCTGCTATGAGTTGAATAGGCCCAGTGATGACAGGAGACGCCATTCCAAAGTCCTTTTCCAGCGTGCGGCGCGCACCCTCCTCAGAGCCAAAGATAGCCAGCGTATCCAAGATGTTAGAGACGCCGACGACGTATGTTTTGCCGTCAAACTTCATACGGATTTCGCTATTATCGCCGTGGCCCACCGTCTTTCTTAGTAGATTTATGATGCCTGGGCGTTCTTTCAAAGTTTTCAGAGCAGATGGAACTGCTTCCATAGTGAACTTACCAAAGGGGAATAGAGCGCGAACTGTTCTATCCGCACTTCCAAGTGTGCTATAATCATATAGGATTTCTCGCACTAAAATAGAAGCGTCAACTTGGTTCATACCCTGTTCTAAAAAGTGTTTCCACATAGTTAGGCGCATACCTGTCTCTACTGCCTGACCTGTTCCGCCAGCCAAACTGACGCGTTTACCGAGTTTGGTGATAATTTCGCTTGACGCAAATCCTTCAATAACTCCATACTGCTCTGCTATTTCCATAAAGTCTTTGCCGTTGGTAACCTTTTTGGTTATAGTCAAAGGTTCTCTTTTGGCGATATCACCGCCTATGATTTTCCAGCCATCTTCTTCTAATGCTTTGACAGCTGCTTTATATCCTGCCGCCGTCTTAGATGTTGGTTGCCAGAGCTTTTCTAACTGAATAGGCTTAATCTTAACTTTTTCAAGTTCATCCAGTTTATTAAATGAATGTGCCCATGCCAATTTTGATAACTTACTCAATCGAGTAGTTGGGCGTATATTACTTAATAAATCGAATAATTTTTCAAGTGGCTTGAGTTTTAACTTACTTGAGATTGATTTCAAGAGTTCTGGGACTACTGCTACTGCGCCATCTATGGCTGAAGTTAGCCCGACCAGTGATGCGCGTGTTCCCATTTCTATATCGCCGAACCTATGGAAGAGTGCCTGCGTAGGTGCCGAAAGTGCGTTTCTAATGTGGAAGCCAGGGAAGATAATTGGTCCTATGCCTACTGTTGATAGCGCTTTGAAACCGCCACGCTGAACCAAATTACTCTCTATGATGCTGCGTAAGAATTTGCTGTCCGTCCAAATCTTGATTGCTTTGGTTGGGTCTCCTTTTGCTGTCGCCATAGAAACACTCTTGATTAGAGATGGTAGCCCCATCCATTCGCGCGCAAATGCTTCAATGCCGCGCTGAATAATATTAGGCTTTTTAATCCCTATTCCCCGTTCGTGGCGAATAAATCCTTCGAGCATTCTATCCATCGGCAAGTCAAGTTTTGATACACTGGATATTTTTCTTGCTGCGGCTGTTCCAGGCCCTGTATTTCCAGGGATAGTCCGCGGCGATGTTTCTAACTTGATGTTATTAAAGCGTGCGTGTTTAGCGAACTTTCGACGCAATCTCCGTATCTTCAATCTAACCTGATGGAATGCTTTGATATCTTCTGGTGTGGCTGTCCCATCTTTAACGGCAGCCAGCAATTCTTCTCTCCATTTCTTGGTATAGTTGGTATACCTATTGAAGTCATGGATTGCTTCATCTAATGCTGGGTTTTTATAGGATTTAGGGCCAGCAAACTCACCTGTTGATGGTTTGATTGCCCCTCTCCGTAGTCTAATATTATTTTTCTTGAAGAGTTCAGACTTAATATCTTCTAAATACTTATTCTTCACCCGCGTTATCATTGATGGGTCAAGTTTATAGGTTTTAGCCAATTCTCTTCCAGTCTTACCTTCAAGTAAAAGACCTTTCATAATATCAGCGTTTCTACCTTTGCCTACTACATCTTCAATGGTGGCGGCAAACTCTTCAATTGCTTCCTTTGGATAGGTGGTTGGCTTACCAAGTAAAGCGTCCATAGCCTCGAATGGCTTTTCAAGATGGCGGCGTATTGCGGCATTTGCGGCATTATCTACTTCATTAAACAGGCCGTAATAAATCTTCTGTTCTCTGACGAACCGCGATGGGATTTTCTTGGCAAAAACAGCATTTCTTAACTTGATTAACTTATTATAGTGGACTTCAAGTTCTGCGGCTTTTTCAACATCTCCCGCTTTCTCTAATGCGTTGATGTCTTTCGCCATTGCTTCTAACTGAGAAATACCTACGCCTTTTCGGATGCCTGATTTAGAAGACTTGATAATATCTTTGATTTCTTCATCTAAATCTTTTATAATACTTTTTTGCTTACTTATACGGCTTGCTTCCGCCCCTCCCTTTTCGAGTTGGGTTAGAATTTTCTCTGCTCTCTTGCGTTTAGAGATAGCCAGGCTTAAATCGCCGCCAACATCACCCGACTTCATTGCTCTTTCTATTTCTTTAATAGCATATGATTTTTCGGCTTCGATAGCCATCTCAGGTCTTATTTTAGCAACATCTACGCCCATAGATTTAAGAGCCGCTTCAATATCGTCGGTTTTCTTTATCAACTTATCAAGATTTAATCTCTTGATTGCTTCTTCTGCTAACTTATCTTTCTCAGGGATTTTATCCAAGACATCCTGAATAGCCTTTGGAAGTTTAGTTTCGGCTAATGTTTTAGCCATTTCGGCAACAGACTGTTTGGGAGTTTCGACTAACTTCTTAAACCCTCTCAAAAATTCAGTAGAAGGTGGTCTAATCACCCGAGAGCCAAATTTCTTTCCTTCTCTGGCTAACTGCTCGGCTACATTCTTTGCTAAATCGGTATAGTCCGCCATTATTTCAACGGCTTTTGCTGTTGCGCGATTTCTAACTGCTACTTTGAATAAAGCCTCAAAGTCTTCCAGCATCTGCATTTTTTTGCTGACTAAAATTTTTGCGGTTGGTCCAAAGCCACCATTTTTGATAGATGTATTTAGCAGCCGTCTAATTTCGCTGACCTGTTTGCGGACATACTTAAACTTGGTAGTGTGGTGGAATGTTGGTCCCATAATAGGCTCAATAGCACCACCATCGGGAAGCATAGTGCTTCCTACGCGACGGACTTCTATGTCTGCTCGGCGCACCAAGTCCAAGTTATAGTTGATATACTCCATTTTACCTTGGAGAGTTTCCAGATACTTTCTCATTCGAGTTAGGTCTTCTCCGGCAATTAATGGTTGAACAGCCAAATAGGGATGAGAAATAACATCGTGGGATAGTCGCAATCCACCGAGATTATCCATCTCCCATTTTAGCATAGCGGCGGTATCTGTTGATTGAACGCGTAAGTGAAGTAGGTTTTCATACTTTTTAACTTCGGCGCTGTTCTTCAATCTTTTTTCATAATCAAAGAACTTCTTTTGAGCCTGACCGAAAAAGCCCGCATCCTTTTCCATTTTTTCAAGTAGGTCAAAGGCGCCCTTTTCAACGGCGCGTGCGTGCTTATATGCTTTCTTCAATTCTACTTGCCTAATAAGATTGACCCACGCCATTTTATGCGTTTTGTCGGCAAACTGCCCACGCTTCACCATTTCGGTAGTTAGGGATTGCGCGAACGCCATATCAGTCTTTGAAACTTCGGCAATCTTCTTATAGGCGCGCTTTATCGCTTCTGGTGTTCCTTCTGTGGTGCGGAAGATAATTTCGGTTAGGACGGCCTTCTCTTCTTTTTTGAGTTTTCTCCCTAATCTCTGCTCGACATATTTGGCGTTTGGTGTTCCAGGCCCATAATGTGGTTTATCTAAATCAGCACCGAGTTTTTTGATTTCTGCCTTTACACCATCTATGGCTGTATTTACAGCGGCCTCTTCGCCAGTTTCCAAAGCGTCAGAAAGTTCATTCAGTTTTCTGCCGAGTGGTTTCAACTGTGGATGTTGGTAAAGTGTTTTGATGGGTGCGTCAGGGAATAATTCGCGCGCTGCTTTATCTGCTTCTCTATAGACAGTTTTGGCGCCAAACTCTAAATCTTTCTTCAAGTCAATAGGACGCCCTTTTAATTCATTTTGCGTGCGTATTAGGTCTGCTTCAAGTTGCGCTCTTTCAATCTTTCCTAAGTCTGTTTTATTCAGTCTCTCCCTAATATTATTGGCTTTGCTTTCAAGAGTTCTGCCGCTCATATTCTTAAATAGGTCGGGCGCTTCTTTCTTGCCCTCTAAACGTTTCATTATGGTCTGCTTGAGTTTCAGCATCTCATCGGCTGTAATGGGTTCAAGAGCCATCTCGCTTGGTTTGACGCCTGCTTTAAGCGCCGCATCATAGCCGCCCTTTGGAACGCGCACTATAAATGGAAAGTCATTTTCGCGCAGTTTTCTTAACATCCCAATAGTTACATTTTTCAGCGGCATTTCTTCAAAGTCATCAGGCCGATATTTAGGCGTGCCAGGACCAAAGCGCTTGCCCTGTTTCTGCTCCGCAATCGAGTCTTTGAGTTCGTGTTCCAACTCTCCTATCTTTTTGGAGATTTCTTTACGCTGCGGGCTAAACTTATCCAGCGCCTTATACTCCTCTGATAGTTGGCGTATCTCGCCCTGAATAACTTGCGGTGCGCGCAGTTTAGATAGATTTGCGGTTTCTTTTCCTGCTCCACCAACTAACTTCTTAATACCATCGCGGATAATGCTGGTTAGGCTATCCATTTCGGCTACATGCTGGAATGGTTCCTGTGATAGTGTTTTATTTATTTTGATGATTTCAGCAAGACGCGCTGTGGCTCGCGTAATCTCTCCATAGGTTTTACCTTCTGGCGTGTGTATTCCTGCTTTCTTATACTCATCATAAATCTTATTCGATAGAAAAGAATCGCCGTATTTCTGCGCATCATTGGCTTCACGCCAAACTTCGGCATCTCCTGCGTTGAAATGTGGTGTGCCAGGGCCTTTATGCTCTTTACTTCTAAACTGAATTTCTTTATCTTTTAATGTTAATTTTTTGGCTGGGGCAGTAATATTTAACTGCTCGCCAAGATTTGGAAGTTCGGCTTCCATCTCTTTAACTTTACTTAATAAAGTTTTGCCGTCTGGAATATTTTCAATTAAATTAGCAAGTTCTGGCTTATCGGTGGCTCTTAACGCAGTAGCCAATCTTTGCTGGAAATGCCGCGCCACTTCTGGGTCACGCAACACATCCGCTCTTTCTTTGATGTCATTTATGATGCTACCAACTCTTTCCATAGTTGGTTCGAAAGTTTGCGCGCCTTCTTGAAGTTGCGGAACATTAAAACGCCAAGCCTCAATAGCAGATGATAATTTGGTGCCAAGTTTATCTTTGCTTTCATCGATTAATCTATTTAGCGCTATATCTTTATTTCTATTAACCGATGTGCGCATTAATGTCGCTGCCTGCTCCTCCTCAATAATAGGACCAATGTTTCCTAACTCTTCAAGTTTAACACCATATTTATCAGCAATCTTCTGTATCTCGTGTTTAACTAAATCATTCAGGCCTTTTATGGCGGAGATGGTCTCACCCTCGGCATTTAAGAGTTCAAACGGATGTTCGTGGAGCGTAAAATATCTAAACGCTGTAACGGGTTGACCAGCATCTAAATACTTTCCCAAAAGTTCATTAATGAAAGTATGTTTGATGCGTCCTGCTGGGTTTTTAGCCACATCAATCGCATCATTAATAGCATTAATAATAACTCTACCATTATCATTAAAAGAATATCCTTGGAGTGCTTTGCCTTTTTGAGATATACCAGCCAAACCTTGAAGTTTTCTTTCAATTTTACTTCTTGCTTTACCAAACCATTCAGGCATACCTTCCATAGCAATTCGGTTGGCTTCATTAGCAATTTCAGGCGTATAAATGGTCTGCTTAATACCTACTTCATCCATCTTTTGCTGTAAGAAATCAACTACTTTTTTACCATAAATATCAGCGTATTTTTGATATTCTTCAACTGGAATAACTTTGCCGTCAATAGTAAGAGCCTCAATTAAATCACGCTGTGCCTGCTGGTGAGAGCCTGCTAAGTCAATGAAGTAGCGGTGTGTCAGCCTGTTTCCAATCTCAGTCTCTGCTTTATTCTTCGAGAATGCTTTTGCTGTTGCGCGCCCTATGGGACCAGCCACTATATTCTTCATTAGAAGGAATGGGGGCAAATTATATGTAAAGTCAGATAGGGCGATGCGTCCAGGGCCACTTCGGGCTGTGGTTAAAACTTTCAGGTATTTAGATAGGCCGCTAAATAAGCCTTCCAATGCTGGTCCAGCAGTAGGTATTTTTCCAGCAACTTTTCCTGTTTTGCCGAGCAATTTAGCGATGGGTTCAGAAGCAATTCCAACAGGAATACCTTTACCAAGAATAGGAACTTCTTTGCTGAACTCTAATGGTGTTATCAGCCAAGATAGCGCAGAGCGCAAACTTCTTCCACCAGTTAGTTTAGGCACCAAGCCAAATAGGTCAAGTGATAGAAGGGCCGCAATCTGGTCGAAACCAAACGTGGTGCCGCCAGCGTGAAATGCTGGCTTGATAATGCCAGGAATAGCAGTTTTACTCGAAAGTTTCTCAGCCACATTGCTTACTAATTCTTTACCGGTAGGCTTGAGACCTTCTCTGAAAAGTCTATCAACATCTTCTTTTAGGAGTTCGGCAACTTTGGCGCCCATTTTGGCCGTATCTTCGCCGACAATCCCTAAACTTTTAGCAAGTTGCGGCGTGCGATATTTGACTAATGCGTGAGCTGTGTCCTGTAAAGCAACCTGTAAGCCTCTCTTGATTTCTGAGACACTCTCAATGCCTTTGCTTCCTGCAGCCAATACTTTATCAAGCATACCTGCCGTTTTAACGCCCACCTTTTCAATGGCGTTGGTAGGCAGTCCCACATAAAGAAGTGGGTCAAGAAAGATGTCGGCAAGCAATCCCCACTGTTGGTCATCCTTTTCATCTATCAAAAGATTATTAGGGGCATAACCAAGTGTTGCTAATTCAGCGAAGAACTGTCCTATATTGGCTACGGCACGGCCAGGGTGTCCAGAAAGTAAATCTTGAACACCTTTAGTGGGTCTATTTAAGACGAAACCTAAATTACCTAAGAAGCCCTGAGAATAATGAAATGGCTCAGGTTTAGATGCTTCTTCTATGGAAATTGGGTTATTTAGAAATGTTTTAGGCATTTTGCTTCTTTGGATTTAAGATATTTTCTACCGCATCAGATGTTTTCGTAAGAGCGGAAGGTATTTTTCCAGATATTAATGCGCTATAATAATATCTAATTCTGTCTTGAATTCTATTTTGAATATCTGCTTTTGCTCTATCTGGATATTCATCTAATACTTTTTCAGCAACTTTATTCCAAGCGCTAATAACTTCTATTGGATAATAACCACCATTCATCACAGTATCAATCATCCTATCAATGGCCGGATAAATTTGCTTTTTCATTAGGTGGTCACCCTGCATAGTAGAGCCATATAATATTTTTTCTAAGTATTTTTCATAAGATGGCATAAGTGGTAATATACTGGAACCGCGTGCTGCAAATTTACTTCTATAACCTATTTGATTATCTAATACCTTTAATAATGTATCGATTGGTTTTCCTGATTGAACCAACTCTAATACCTTTTCCCCACTATTTGGACGTTGAAAAGTCATCATATCATCTTCTGAAAATCTTGGAAGTTCTGTTAAAGTAGAGAATGTTTTTTCTAATGCCTTAGCAGTATTATCACTTACGCCGCGTTCTTGAAGTTTTTGCGCTATTATTTCTTGCGTATCTATTGGTTGGTCTGGATTTAAGTTTTTCAACTCTTCTCTCATACCTAATTTATCAATAACAGCCTGGGTTCTTTTTTGCTCTGGTGTTAAATCTGATTCTGTATTGACACCTGCCTTTTTAAGGTTCTTTTGGGCTTCGGCCATCAATGCTTTAATATTCACTTTATCTATTTCACCAATACCTGCTTGAATATCGCGTGCTGTTTTTTGCTCTTTGCGTAATGTATCCGCATCTGCTATACGCTGTGTTCTATCGACTTCTTCACCGTGAACCTGTCGCCGCAGCATATTTAATGCTCTTTTTCTGGCTGCCGCATATTCGGGTGAAACAGGTGCTGCTGGATTTAAGATAGCATTAACATCTGATTCCGCATAACCTGGTTCTGCGTTAGGCAAATTTGGCTTATAATATCCTGGGTCTGATGGTCTTATGCCTTCGGCAGTAAAACTATCTCCGCCAAAAGTAGGTCTCTCTACTGGTAATGCCGCTCCAAACGCAGCCATTCTTTCTGCTTCGCTTGGCCCTGTCAAAGTGCGCTTCTTTTCAAAGGCAGACATAGCCGCCCGTAGCGGAACACCGGCTGAAATGTCAGTTACCACTTCTCTTGGAAGCACACGCCGTTCAGTTGCGGCGATAAGTGCGGACTGATTATCCATTCCATCGCGCAATCCTTGAAGCAACCGCTGATAATTCACCGATGTATGCGGCATAAGTTCGGCACCAGCATCAATAGGAGCCGTAGGAACTTGGGTGCGAGCAGCAATATCATTTAGGTTTGGTCCTGCCGCTGGCGGGGTGGCTGGCCGCCCAGCGAGCACATCTCCCATACTTCTTGAGAGAGTAGGCTGTCCGCCGAAAGGAATTTTGGCCGCCATTCTCTTATCTTCGCTATAACGCTGTTGAAGTTTTCCAAGTAAATATTTTCTAACAGAGACTAACTTGCTGGGGTCACCTTCGGCTAACTTATTTGCCGCTTTTTGAAACTCCGGCGAAGCCATAATAGCATTAGGGTCAAATTCTGGATAGGGCATTAGGCTACTCCTGGGAACATTGATTTATACAGGTTTTCAACCAAATTCGCCAGCACATTTGGGCTTATTTTAGACTGTTTAGGTTTCTTGGGTGTTTCCTGTTTAGATGGTTTCTCTTTTTGCTTTCCTGGAAAAGCATAACTGGCCAGCATTCTTGCGCGTATATTTGATAGGCCTTGCTGGTTTTCTTTCAGTGCTTCTCTGGTAGAAAGAACTGGTCTTCCTACGCTCAAGCGATGTATTGGGTCAGCAATACCGCCGTGGATTGGAGAGCCTTGAACGCCGTATAATGCTTCATAGAATGGGTAGGCATCAATGGCGGCAAGATTAAAAACGGGCGCTGTTAGTTGCGGTCTCATTATGCTATCCCCCTGTTATGTGGGGTGTATTTAACCAGCGGGTCACTGATGGGGACTGTGGCGCGATAATTGGCGAGTGATTGAATGGCTGGAAGTTGAAGTGCGGTGGCGTTAGTAATGGCCTGTCCGCGAGCCTGGCTTGCGGCTAAATTCGCCTGCGATGTAAGTTCTCGGGCGCGGCCCTGAACTGCTCCGCTGTTTCGGCTCATTCCACGGGCCGCTGCGCTTAAATAACTATCTCTTAAACCTCTGCGTAACATTTGATAGATGGGGTTAGTTGCCTGTGAAACCAGAGAACTAACGAACTCTGAGTTTAGGTTTGGACTACCCTCCCCACGCAGACTGCGAAGATAATCTTCAAAGCCAGTAATACCAGCCGCACGCTCACGTTCAAGCGCCGTTGAAAAAGAGCGGAGATAATCATCTCTCGCCTTAATCTCGGCAGCATTACTTCTTTCTCTACTTAAAACACTTCTTCTGCCCGTAGGTAAAAAAGAAATATTGGTGCTTGGTAATCTGGCCGCCTGTTGCGCGGCTATACTCGCATAAGCCATTTATACTCTCCGTTTATTTGGGTGTAACATTTGCCCACATTTTCCAGTTCCCACTTGGGATAGAAATACCGCCGCCTGTATTTGAATAATTTAAGATTAAAACGCCATTCTTTTTTAACCCTACATTATATGGTCCAGGAATACGCTGCGGTGTATTGGCGGAAATATCTGTTGCGATAGTCTTAATACTGTTATCACTAACCGCCATAAATCTATTTTGATTTGGTCCCTTATAATCAGCGTTAAATATGTTATAGATGGTAGAAGTAGAACCACTGTCAGGCGCAACATCCGTCATAATATAAATATCATTAAGTGTGGCGTCAAAAATAACAGGGATGGCGAGCGTTCCACTGGCTTCTCCCATTGCTGCCGTATTACTATTAGTTCCGCCACTAATGGCGAAAAGTTCGGGGCCTCCCCACCAAGTTTCAGCGGCGATACGCTCATCCCCAGTTCTTAAATCTTCCGAGATATCGCCCATCTGCGTTTTCTTGATATTCTGCTTTCGATAAAGAATATCTGCGTCCTGTGGATTAGCCTCAGGAACGCCATCTACATTTATGATGGGGTTATTCTTTTGGGTGACCATTAGGCTACTTTCACTTCACTCGATGAACCGACGAACCTAAAAGCATTAATGCGGAAATTTGCTCCTGGGTCAATGGCGGTAATCTTCGCACTCATAACATTATAATAGTTCGTCATAATAGGAATGCGAATATATCCTTTGGTGGTGCTATCAATCTTACAGATGACCGTGCTTAAATCGGCGCTGTCTATTGATAGGTTATAGTTATTAGCATTAAATGTCGCGCTATCAGTGGTAATCTCGACAGGTGCCGCAGAATAGTTGCCGAAAAATTGGACGCGTATACTTCCTACCGTATTAGGCGTGTGGATAATTTCGAACCAGATAAATTGATTATCTTTCTCTGGGCCATTTATGGAAATTTCAGGAGTAGTGACCGATGTTTCAATAGGGCCAATAAAAACCACATCTCCTGGTGTAGGTGGACTTGGAAGTGTATCTACGGGTGTGATAAGTGTGCCTGCCACTGTTTGGATAATGCCACTGGCAAATCCATCAATGACGAACGGCACACCAGCCAAAGTTTCGCGCGATGTATAGAGCGAGCCATCTCCGCTCGCAAAGTTAAAGTGTGTGGTTGCGGGACCAGTTGAAGAAACGTAGCCCGATGTTGCGCTGTCAGGATGCGCGCCTTCTGATGTTCCCACTCCATAATAGAACCAATCCCCATTAGCATTGGCGATTACTGGCCGCAATACCAAGTTTTGGTCTGGCGCAGACATTGAAGATTTGATATCAAGACCATAGTGGCCCAGCGTAAATGTGTGGTTATCAATATGGTAATGAATGCTGCGATAGTTGCCCGCGGTGCTTTCTCCTGTGCGGCGCAGGTCCAGCCACCAGATAACTTCTCTCCTATTTGGGTAATACTGGCCGTGAAAACTATTAGCGGCGCCAGTCCAATAAACACCATCCCAGCCGTCAGCCACACCATCTAAAATCTCATCTATGGCGTAAGATATGTGTTCGGCCTGTCCACCGCGAAACATCCATATTCCGTGACGGTCCAGCGTGTAAATGATATTATCTACGCGAACTACGCATTCCTGATTGACCGCACCACGCTTGTCGGAAACCGACGAAACTTTACCTTCGGTAGTTGGGTCTTCGGTATAAAGCAATGTCTCTGTTGAGTGAGAGCCAAATATGAGAAGATTATCATAATAACTTTCCATTCCCACTGGGCTGTCGTCGGTCTTCAAAAGAACATTGGTGAAGTTATTGATGGTGTCCCAGCTTTCAGGAAGTAAAGCATTAGACCAATACAGAACATTTGGGTTAATAGAAGATATGGTATAGTTGCCAGATGTGGTTATGGCTGCCGCATCTTCAAGCGTAATATCAGTTGGGCTATCTACGCTCTTAATGAAGTTGCGCGCATTAATAGTAGGAAACATTAGAAGACGGCCACTCTGGGCATAGGTGGAAGTCCACTCGGTTCCAAAACCACTAACCATAACATCACCTCCAACAGCTGCTGTTCCGCCGCTTTCGACTACGGCGCCACAGCCAAATAAACGCCCGCGGTGAGAAACCACGTTTTGAAATACAGGTGGCTCATAGTGGAACGTTGAATTGGGCGTATCTTCTGTTAGATATTCTGTGATTGGAATTGAAAATGTGCTGGTAGGTTCATATTTTAAGGTAGTACTGTCGGTGGCGTTGGCTACTTCATCAACCAGTCGCCAAGTGGTAGAACCAGGAATAAGAACCTCTAATAGAATGCCGTCTACTTTGGTGTCTGATGATAGCGTTACTTTCCACTGTAACTTATTGCCTGCGCCAGTAACTTCTAACTTTTCTTCGCTTGAAGCATTGCTAACATAGCCGGTGTGCGAATTTTTATACCGATAGCGCAAATAATAAACGCCAAGAATAGCAGAACTACCACCACCAGCGATTACCACCGAAAATGTATCAGGATCAGCAATGCCAGCATCATAAGCCCTGTAAATATTATATCCATAGACCACTTTCAGTTTATCGCGGTCATTGGCGATATAGGCACTCTCTTCAAATTCAGCAATAGTGGGCCGAATAGAAGTTGGGCTGTAAGTGGTTTGGGTAAACTTGGAACTCATTATTCAAGTCCTGGGGAAGTAAAAAACCTAATGTTGCCGCTACTATCAATGATTAGATGGCCGACATTTCCAGCATAGCGTAGTGGCGACATTGATGCGATGTAGCCGGTGGGCTTTAATGTAGAAAGCGCGCCACTATTATCAAGCGGCAAGCAGCGATGAAAGCCTAATCTTGGCCGCAATACATTACGGACATAAACATCAACATTCACCATTTCTTGAAAGAAGCCTGGCTCAAGACTATTCGGTGCTGCGCCCGCGTCCATACCTTGAAAATTATTTTTCATTATACATTCACCGGTGCTAATCTAATATCCACGAACTTTGACGTGGAGCCTGCCTGTCCCACATAACCTAAATCTGTGGTTCTTTTATCTTTTCTGGCCCAGCGTTTTAGGGACGCTATAAATAGGCCATAGCGTTGATTGGTGAGAACCGCTCGCTCTTGGGGATTTTCGCCAAGTTTGATATATCGCGCTCCAAGCCAGTCTAATGCCTTCCAAAGAACTCCAATATGCTCGTCTGGGAAGTCAATTACATCTGTGGAGACAGTAGGGATGGTAGGTAATCTGTAATAAGCAATGTCTATCGTTTGCTGAATAGTAGGTGCCGGCCAAATATGAATACTCTCTTTATGCGTCACTGGATTTGGTCCAAGACTATAAAAGAATGGGCCGCCTAAATAAACGCCATAGGTGCGTTGATGTCCCAGCATCTCTGGATAAGAAATGTGCTGTAATGGAGATTGGAAGTTATCTTCCCAAGGCAACATCATAGTGTCCATATCATTAGGAAGTTCAATCACCGTTTGATAGATGGTAAAGCCACTTGCGGCAGAAGTCGAACCAACGTAGGGATACTCGCTTTCGAGTGTTATGGTTACGCCTCCACCGGAAACACCGTGGCTTTGGATGGTGTATAATGTATCGTCGGCATCACTCTGGAAAAACTGCCCAGAGAGATTAACGCCGGATAACTCCGTAACACCTGTGCTTAATTGAACTGTGGTGCTACCGCTGGTATAGGCTGCGGTTGCGTTTGCGATACCAGAAGTAATGGCGCGGTTAAGTGTAGAGCGATTAGTGGTATTATAGAAGTGCCAGTTTCTAAAACTCGCAATTTCATAATGAGCTTCTTCAATAATCCTATCTGCGATGTTCTGTGCTTTGGTGTCGCTGCGGCCACCTAAAACTTCATCATAGACATACTGGCGGACATCTGCGAGCGTATGCGTGTTATATCTACTCATCTGTGGTCACCTGAACATCCTGTGGTAGTTGGCTGATAATATCTGCGGCGCGGGCTTCTGCGTCATCCTGAGCGGGTGCCGCCTCCTGTGGAGGCATCTCCTGTGGAGCAGGCTGCGGTGGTAAAGCAAACAGCCTTAACTCATTAGGTGGTATCCCAAGTTTCTTATGTAGGTTAGCCCAATAATGGTTGATGATGTCTATATCTTGGAGTTGGCCGCCAATCTGCGCAGCAGTCTCGAATAGCGTGAAACTCTCCTGTGCCATTTGGCTCCTATTTGGCCGTCTCATTCCATCAGCCCAGATGGTTACATCTAAATCATAGATGGGGTTCTCATTATAATAAGAATGATACTCTTCCCAAAACATTGCTTCTTCAGGGCCAACTATGCTTTCAATGTCTTTGGTCGAAGAAAGCGTGCGAAGCGTAAACGCCAGTTTGCGCGTGGTTTCGGTGAAAGCGCGCGTAACTACGGAAAAGAAAGCGTCAACAGTTTTATTGGCGATGCGTTCTTTGGATTGAGTGGCTGTGGCGCTACGTGCTTCGGCACCAGAAATGGCACTTCGCATATCTGTTAGGCCAACGCGCATATCAAACATATTACTTATCATAAAAAACTCATTCCAAAGAGAAGAGTTATCCTGTTTAAGCGATAGTTTCTTGAAACTTTCTTGGAACGCTTCATTTCCCGCAATGATAGAGAAATTCATTGAGTTCTTGATACGCTCAATATCTTCTTCTTCAACGTCTGGATGTAGTTGAATAATACCACGCGAAGTGTTTAGCATAGCATTTAGGAGGAAGATAAACGCCCAGTTGATGGCTCGCTGTTCTGGAAGAGCCGGTTTGATGGGCGACATAGGATAGACAGTGACCGTCTTGGGATATAGGTCAATGAGCGTAAATGGCCACGCGTTGCGCTGCTCGACATTCTCATAAAATGGAATGTCCCAATCCCCAATATCTAAGATGTATGGGCCAATCTTGGAAACGTGTTCATTATAATCGACGTTATTTCTTTCGGCGGTTGGCGCGCGGATAAGAGAAATCTTTACATTGGTGCCAAACTTATCCTCAAACTTTTCGACTAACTCAATGTCAGTATCTTCATTATTTAGGCCAGCATAGATGCCGCCTTTAACATAAATCTCATACCATTCAATAAGCTCATTCGGCGTATATTTATTGGAGAAGAAACGGTCGGCTTTATTCCCGAACATTTTGATAAGTTCTACTTTTGGCGTTTGATGTTTGCGGGCCATCCAAGTAATGTTTCTGTAGTGGCGCGCATCTGGGTCGCACATAAAGTCTTTATAGGAGACGTGTTCTTCAATAGGCATAAATGGAGATTTTAGCAGCTTATTATGGATTATGCCCCTTCCAGTTATTAGCGCATCTTTAATTGCCGCTCGCCGCTCTGCGAAAGTATCCATCATTTCCATATAGTAGGAAAGGACATCTTCCAGGATTTCGGATAGTTGGTCTGCGCCCGCTGGGGATGTTCGGCGCGGCAACACCGTAGCAACCGGGTCTCGGTTATACAGTTCTGGCTCGACGATGCGCGCAAACTCCGATACTTTATTAACTGTTACTTTGAACGGGTTGGTGCGTATCATCTCTGGTTCGTCGCGCAATCCTACGCCAAAAAATCTGCCTGGGTTATCATCATCTACTCCGTGATAAAAACCATAGCACTCTTCGGCGTCTTCTATCCACCGTCGATAATTCTCGTGTTTTTCGGTATATGATAAAACACTGTCCCATCTGGCCGCTATGCTACTATAAAACTTTGCTATGCGGCGCCGCGTGTTTCTACTCGCCATAGGTTTCTTCCTTAATAATACGTTTCAACTCTTCGGTATGCTTATTGGTTATCTTGGGCTTTTCTTTTGCTCGGGCGGCTTCAATACCTTCCCTTTTAGGCAATACATCATAACCACGGGCGCGCAGTTCTTTTACGCGTTTTTCCTGGTCATTTTTCCCAGAAACCATACATCCAAGAGCGGTATCATAAAAATCGTGCTGAACACGCACAGTAGGGCAACTTCGAAAGGCCATCATAGACGCCCAGTTTTCTGACGCACCTTTGGAACGCAGGCGCAAGTATTCTTTACGCTGTTCTTCTGTGGCGCCGACTAAATAATGGGTGTCTCGTGGTGTTAGCATAGATAGGGGGAGAGCCCCAGGAAAATCCTGAGGCTCTCTATTGCTTTCTATAATAGGCCGTTAATGTGGACGGTTAAGCCCGAAGCGGCTGTATTAGTGGCATAGGCGGCATTGGCCGAAAGGGCCTTACCTACTATAACATAGTTAGCATTATCGCCAACGGCATCTGCTTCGGCAGCAAAGCCAGAGGCATCGACGGTTACAGCATCGCCGACAACGATAGTAGTATCGCGTGTCTTGAATGTTGCTTCGCCGGCAACTACGGCGTAAAAGCCTTCCCCAACTGCGGCAGAGCCAGCAATTGAAAGGTCAGCAACGCCAACGATTACTTGCTGAATTCCAGAAGCCGCGGAAGCCGCGGTAACGGTTCCAGGACTTTCGGCAGCAATAGCGTCTTTAACTACTACTGCTTGCCCGTGAAGAATGGTTCCTTCGCCGTTCAGGCAGAGTTTGATGAAACGGCCATCGTCATCGAGACGAACCTGGCCAAAGCGGGCGCCAAGACCAGAACCGGCTACGCCGGTGGCCATTACATCACCAACTTGGAAACTAAAAGCGTTTAACATTTTATGCTCCTGTGATGATTGCGCCGTGTAGAGATGGAATGCGGAAAATGAAGTTCATATTTGCGCGCACTACATATTTTTCAGCAAGGACATCGATGTCCTTATCCTGCTCTACGGTAATAAAATCGCCGTTGCGGGGGGAGATAACTCCCATTCCGCCGCGCTTCGAGAAGTTTAGGATGAAGGCCCGCTTTGCTGGGCAATAATGGTCCTGATAAACAGGGACGCCATCAAAATAGACCATATTAAAGCCGAGTTCGTGGGACTGAACCTTGGCACCGTTGACCACATAATGTAGTTGGGTGTCGGTTTCGACGTTATCCAGGAATAGGCTGTAATCATTGGTATTCATAAATACGCAAAGGTCTTTCTTCATTCCGCCACGTTCGACTGCTAGCAAGATTGACTTGCGGACTGCTTCACGGGCGTTTGCTAACCAAGTGCTTCCGGTGAATTCGGTGCTGGTAGCATCAATTAAGTTGGGGGATAAGAGACGGTAGCCATCGGCTGTGGTATCAGAAGTGATACTGGTTGCGGCTGTGGATTGCCCGCCGTAAGTATCATTATTAACCATAAGAGCCGTAGCACTTCCCAGACTGTCAGAATAACTGGTCCAGGACCGTGCGCCATCTAATGCGGCGCCACTATCACCATCTGCGTATGCTTGGGCGGAGAGACCTGCGGCGAGAGTATCGCGCAACTGCTCAACGAAACGCTGAGCCACGTTGACTACGAACTTGCCGTGAGCCTGCTCACGCTCGATATCATACAGAAGTTCGGTGGTGACGAAGTTCTTATATTCCAACTCCAAAGTACGGTAGATGTCGGTTGCTTGGAAGTCTAGGGTCTCGCCTACGTTGATGACCTTTGAGGCACTGCGAAGTGCGCGGACGGGCCATCTATAAGTGTGAGAACCTGTCCCAATTTCCTTGCCACTTTGAAGAATTTTTTTCCACAGAGGATTAATCTGGGTCAAAAAGTCCTCGACAAAGAGATTTAGGAACTTTTCGGCAACACGGTCTACTCTAACTGTGGTAGACATTTTTTACCTTCCTGACCGCTTCATCTCTTTCTCCAATTCTTCCTTGAGGAAATCGCTAGCGGACAGTTTTTCGGGTTTACGGGTATGAGAACCCGCTCTTTTACCTCTGTGCTGGCGCCGTTTAGGTTTCGGCGCTAATTCCCGCAAAATGCCGTATGCTTCCAGCTGAGAATAGCCCTTACTCTCCAATTTCTTCATTTCTGATTGGTGAGCAGATAGAAACTCTTCATCTGTCTTCATTTCGGTTGCGGACTGGCGATAAGTATCTCTCTCATCGAGGTAGCGTTCTAGCGTAGGGCCAATTAGTTCGATGATGGCTCCGTGTGGATTAGCCAGAAACGCTTCTGCGAAGTCCCCTTGGCGCTTTTCAATTTCTTCCCTCGAGAGGCGGCTTTGCTTAGCGCCAGTGAAGGGATAATCATTATCTTCGAATGCGGCCAGGGCGTTTCGCGCACTCTCCGCTGGAGGACCGTCCTCTTTTGGAGATTTAGCCACCGGCTCCGGGTCTTGGGCCACAGGAGCTTCGGGCTCTTCGTCATCTTGATGACTGTCTTCGAGGAATTCGTCGTCTTCGAGAGTTTCGGATGCGCCGTCATCGGCGCTGTCTCCCTCTTGGAGACCGTCGTCGAGACGACCGTCGTCGAGACTCTCAAAAAAATCTTCTTCCTTACTCATTTGGTTCCTTTCAAGCGATTTAAGATTTCGGGGACCGATAGTTCCTCGACTTCCTTTTTCTCTTGGAGGTCGAGTTTAGCGCCTTCGGTGTGTTTTAGCAACTCGGTAAGTTGCTTGATACACGCTTTCGCTTGGGTCGCGGCTGCTTCTTTATTACCGGCATCCATTAGCCTTTCTATATCAAATTTAAGTATCTCGAATAGATAGGCGAAAAAATCCGCGGAGATTCCGCGTTTTTCCATACTTTTTAAGATGTCTCGGGAGTTTAGGACTTTCCCGAGATGATATTTAGTGTCTTTGGTGCTTAATTTCAAAAAAAATTCTCTAAAAAAAATTTCAGGGGTGGCATAAATAATCATCCAACCCCACTGGGGGGACGCACCCCCCGAATTCTAACCGCACCTCTCATCCTTTATGAGGGAGGAAGGTATAGTCTCTACTGTTATGTCGTCTGTCAATCATATAAATCCCAATAAATCTTTTTTTTTCTTACACTTTTTTTTTATGAGTCGGGGGGGGAGAAAGAATGTTCCCGCTCCGCGTCTACCACGGACGCCACTCATCGCCGCTCATTCTTCCTTGGTGAGCCATCTATGGATGAAAGTTTAGCGGCCACTTGGGAGGTTCTATACTGGCGCTGCTGCTACTTTCTTTTTAGTTGGTGTAAGTGGCGGCTATTTATTCAGCACACCGACGACCAGGCATAGGCATAAAGAGAGAGAGAGCCGACGAGCTCAACACCTCAGGGCTAGAGGTGGAGCAACTTGCCGAACTCTCTCTCAAGGAGCAGTGAGCGCTATACTGCTTTACTCATTATTATCTCTTCTTTTAGTTCCTCGATGCGGTCTTGGATATTTTTAGGCATATCCTCTTGAATATCAGGGTCAAGTAATACCTTCAATATCATTTCTTCGGTAAATACACGGCTTGGTCTCATCATCCAACCATAATATTCCTCCCAAAACTCTTCATCTGTCATAAGAAGTATATTAATATTCAAACACGCACGGTCCATCGCTAAACTATCCGTAACTTCTTTTACCACTTCTTCGCTATAAGGCAGGAGGCCATCTAAGCTATCAATATATTCCTCAAGTCTATTCAAATCCCAAGATGAAAGTTCGTGTCTCATCAAGGAAGCTCTCATATGCCTATATTCATCAGTATATTTCTCAGGTAAATGAGGAAGAACGGTATTTTTCACCTTATCAATGATATGAATATCATACTCACTAGGATTCTCCGCCTTAGCGGCTTGCTCCGGAGGTAAATCCTCTAGCATCCTTCGGTAAATCTCTGTGTAAACATTCATTACTTACTCCTTTACTTTCTTTCTGTTTAATCAGCACTCCTCCATAGGCCATCTATGGAAAAGTTTAGCCACTATCCAAAGTCTGCTTCGCAATAATCAATATCCTTGAGGTCGCATTCTATAATTGCTCGCTCTTCTTCTTCTGTCCAAGGTTCATCACTCTCCATCATCTCACTCATATAGACGGACTCGCCTCTCCACGAGCGGCTCGCGCATATCGCATATCTCTGTTGCGAGCGTGTTAATTCATTCCAAGTCATTACTAACTCCTTTTTAGTTGGCGGCCATTTAGCCGCATTCTTTCCTACCACTATAATAGTGAAAAACCTTGAACCTTCTACACTTTTTTCTTGCTTTTCTTGGCGTGTTTATTTAGAAGGGCGACGGCAGCCATATCCCTGTTAGTAGGCAGGACATATAAGGCTCTCGAACCTTATAGGGAAAAGTTGGGATGGTGGTGCGCTGTTTATCCCGAAGGGTCACACTTACAGCAATAATAATGCCCAAGATGCTCAGTAACATCTCGACATTGGATTTCTGGGGAAATTTGGGGGCTCCCGCTGCGCCTCTGCTTCGGTCAGCCCGCTCATAAAATTCTCCTACTTCTTTCTCTATATGGGTCAATTAGGATAGTTGGCGTGTTTATTTCGAAGGGTCAAAGAGTTTTTGGCTCTCAAGGCGGGAAAATGGGGGTTTTTCGCTGGGAGGAGTGGACTATCCCATTTATAATCCCCCCACATATAAGGCTATACTCTTGATGTTACTTCTTATGGTGTTTAAGAAAGTAAAACCTACCGTGAGGAAGGTTGAATGGTCACTTTCTGCGTTTCTGGATTTCTTGCTCGACCTGACGAATTCCCCACCTACTTCTATAATCTTTGCGTATCCAATCTATAATAGAGTTGCGGATAATGGTGCGAATTAGGGCCGTAGGTTCGGCATCTTCTGGGATACCTGCTTTCCACAGCCCTATCTCCGCTTCTTGATAAGCATCTTCATTTAGATTATGGAGTTTGGCGGCAACTTGCCCTATTAGATTATGAAGTTTTGGATATATCCCAGGATACCGCATATGTGTCACCTCTCTGGATAATCTTGAACCCTTTGCTGGTTAGGTATTCGGCGTGTTCGTCGCCTAATCTCTTGAATTCGATGCTCATTTTGCCGTCCTGTGCGGCCTTATCAATGTTCTCGATAATAATCCGTTGGTGATGCTCTTTGGCTATCCAATAGGCTTTATTTGCCGTGTATTCGCGGCTACTCTTGGTATCCATCTATCTTCTCTTCTTTCTTTGGTGCTGGGATGGCTGTCTTCTTTACGGCTGATTTAGCCGCCATTAGGGCTTTAAGTGGCTCAAGGAGTGTGCGCACTTTTTCTTCTGCCTGTTGCTGTAAAGCGCGTAATTGGGCGGAAAATCCATAAAGTGTGACTGGATTATCGCAGTGTTCTACTGCTTCCGCTACCTTTTCTAAAAGGGTTTCATTTTCATTCATCATTTCCATTTTCAAATCTTTCTATTGCTTGGCGAAGCCTTTCTTCGCGCTGTTGCTGATACTTTTTAAGGGACTTTTTATAGCAGTCCTTACACACATAAAAGTAATGCGCGTAAAATGTTTCCCGAGAGTATGGTTTGCCGCAATCGGCACATTTATAGGTTTCAGGATTTGGGGGTGTTCCACGAGATTTCAAACTGTCCTCCAGTGCCTGATATGGTGTAATCTAACTTGGTTAGGGCTTCTTTTATGACCTTTTTGGATAGCCGCATCATCGCGCCTTCTTTGAGCGGAGGCGGCAGATATTCTACCAAATTTAGGTGGCAGTAGGTCTCTCCTCTTCCAGCATATACTCGAATAGTGGAGAATATTTTATCCATAATTGATTGAATTGCCGCTGGTGAAAGTAGCAGTCTTCGCTTCTCGATAGCGGCTTTGCGGGCTTGCTCGGCATCATACATTAGAACCCCTCAAGGCATTAGGATGTTCCACTAGAATAATATTGAAAAGGTGCCGTTCGACCTCCGTGATGGTATTAAAGTAGCGCGCGAGTTCTCTCACTACATAGTCGGTTTCTATCCTGACAGCCAAAGTTCGACCACCCCGCTTATATTCTAGAAAACATTGAAATAATATGTTTGAAATTTCCATTTCGCACTTTATTATGAAGGTTTTATCCGCTATTTCCTCTTCATTACGGGCGATAATAGCGTCTTTTTCTTCTATATTTTTCACCAATCTCAGTTCTTTCTCTCGAAATTCCTTCCTTTGGCGTGGTTTGCTGCGTCCCCACATTAAAATCCCGCTTCCTTTCTAGTCTTTTTGACTTGGGCTGGTAGACATTCTCGGTCGGGAAAGGCTGGATATGTTAGGTTATCTCGGCGATTTTCCCCGCTTCCTTGAGCCAAATATAGGATGAGTTGGCATAAATCTTCATCATTCACATTGAAATAGGGCGGCGCTATTACATTATAGGAGACCCAGTTCTTTAGATTTCTAAATGCGGATGCGGCGTTTAGTCCTAAATGACTGGCTTCTAACATTATTTGGCGTTTTTCAGGATATATTAGGATAAAGCGATGTTTATAGCACATCATATGCTTACCTTCGCTCTTGAGGTTATTAAAATGACCGCCATCTGTGAAAGATAGCAGAAAATCTTTGGCGTTTCGCTTTATTTCTATGACCCAACTATCATCAGGGCTGGCTACATCTCCTGTGAGGAGTGAGCGGCGAACCTGCTTCCCGCTCTTGATGGTGTAAAGTTTTAGCGGCAAAGTGCGCGCTTTTATGTAGGGCGCCCACCCAATTTGATTGATTTCTAGGTGGTCTGCTATTACTTCAATCATTTTTTATGGTGCTTGAAATATTCTACGACTTTTAGACGGCGCAATGCTTCTGCTTTGGTCTTATATGGGCCACCGAGATTGCGATGAGTTCTTTCGGAGACTACATAGTAGCCTTTCTTTTTCTTAATAATCATAATTTTTCAATCTGCCTTTCAAGTTGGGATGCTGTGATGCCTGCTAATAGAATGAAGTGGTAAGTGGCACACCATTCGATAGTTTTTTGGAGAATAACGTGGCCGGGCACTTTTGAATAGCGCGTGCCGCGCAAAATGTCCGCGATGAGTGGCGTAATCAACCAGCGATGCTCGAAGGAAGCGGCGCGCTCCCCCAGTTTTAGAAAGCGAGCGCGCCTTTTGGCTAAACATAAAGAAGCGCAGAGGTCTTCGACGCTATGTTTGGCTTCGATACAGACTTTATTTGGTTGGTCGGCGAGTGCGTAATCGCCCGTTTTGAGGCGTTTGCGTTCAGTTTCGCACATAAACTCTAGAGGTCTTTTTTCGCGGTCATCTATTAGGATTTTCATTGAGATAATCTTCAATATTAGTGATAACTGCGCGAGCAGCCGCAAAGTCTTCTTTATAAACGGCTTCAATCAAGTCGCGCAGCATCTGCTTTTCGAACCGAATAGAGATGAATAGGTGTATAAGAAAGGTTCGCACTATTTTAGGTAGTTGGTGGATGTGGTGTATATGGTTTTCCAAGGAGCAGTGGTATCACTTTTATCCCATATGAAAGTGGTGGTTTGGGGCAGCGAAGGAAATGCCTCGCAACCAACATAGGATACTTCCCAGCCTGCGTCGATGCGGTCATCGAGAAGAGTTTTGACGCCTTGGTGAGCGCCATAGCGGCTGCTGTTCTCCATACCATCTGTGAGAATGATTAGAAGTGCGTTTTCTCCATCAGGGACGGAGAATACTGCGCGTAAAATCGCGTCATATAGTGCCGTAGAGCCGTTCGGCAGATAGGATTTGATGGTGTGCGGGCGTGGCTCTCTCCATTGAACGGTCTTGACTTTTCCATTGAAAGTGAATAGGGAGAATAAAGCACCGTTTGCTTCCGCTCCCATCTGTTCGGCCCATTCTTTATAGGAGTTGAGTGTTTCCTCTCGAATGTGGAACATACTGCCGCTCTCGTCGAGTAAAAATATAATGTTTTTTTTCATTTGGTTCTCCGTGCCATCTATTAGGCTTATTAACTATATTTCAAATCCATTTTCTTCAATATCTCATCCCACTCTTTAGGCACATATAATGGATTTTCTCGACAATATTCTAAAATATCGTTAACATATTGCCCATCTTGAGATAAAAGACGAATAGCCTGTCTATATGAACTTTCTACGGGAGGCATAGGTAGTCTCGTTAAAAGCACATAATTTATACAGGTCAGTTGGTCTTCAAAACTTAATGAATAGAAGTTGAGGGTTAGGGACTTTTCGACAAAAGTTAAGAATGATTTTATTCTAGTTCTCCACGTTTTTTTACTCATCGGTTTCTCCTTTAATTTGATTTTATCATCTATATTACATAGATTTAACATTGAGAAAAACTTTTTTCCTTCAATGTATAGTACACTTATTTAACATTGAGGAAAAACTTTTTTTACATATAATGAGTAGTATTATCATTCCAAATAAAAGGACTGGGATTATATGGAATAGGTGTGATGGGAGATTTATCTAAAATATAAATAGGATAGGTGATAGTAGTGGTTTTTAATCTTTCGATTTCTTTTTCTAAATATTCAATATATTCTTTATCGGTCATTTTTTTCCCACAGCGAGAACAGTTTCTTTTCATTTTATACTCCTAATTTTCCTTGAACACTGTATGTGGTGTCACTAATTTTCTTTATTTTCTGTGCTATAAATAATTTTATGGATGTTTCTTGATTAGTCATAACTGGCGTATCATATTCTTCAAGCACATATTTTACATTTATTCTGTTTTGGATAAAGTTATGGTGGGATTTTAGTCTCTCTAAATGTTTTTCTTTCGATAACTTTACGCACTGATGAAGCGTATTATCAATTTCTGGTTTCAGTTCTGGGCATATTTCATATCCTATGGAGTTTCTGCCCGAAATGGCTGCGGCTAATGCTGTGGTGCCTAATCCCATAAATGGGTCTAATATAGTATCGCCATATATGGAATACATATTTATTAGGCGAAATGGTATATTTAGGTGGTATGCTGCCGACCTTTTTCTCGAATAGGAAGTAATGTTTTGCCTTACTCCACCGACATCAGACCAAACATTGCTAAACCACTTATTTCGTTCTTCCCAAAAAAACGCGCTATTTCGCCGCAACTCTTTATCATTTTTGAATTCGCGCCTTGGGTTCTTGCGAAAAATCAAAATATGCTCGTGTTCCATTGTAATATATGCACCAACTGGCAACATTCCAGAACCCATAAATTTATTCGGTTTATTACTGGTTTTCTTCCATATAATGCTGGGAAGCATATCTAACTTTGAGGATATAAAATGCTCAATAATCCTTGCGTGATTAGGATAGACAGCAAATCTTTTTCCAATGGTTCGAGTGGCGTCACCAATATTAATACAGATAATACCGCCCGGCGCCATAACTCTAATACATTCATTCCAAACTGCGTTTAATTCAATGTTCATTAATTCATATGCTTTTACGCCATCTTCTTCTTCTATCGCTTTCGCAATTTTTTTATTCATTAGACTAAACTGTTTATCCCACATTTCTATCATTGGATATATTGGAGACGTGATAATAAGATTTACGCTCTCATCAGGAACATCTTCCATTTTTTGAGAATTGCTAAAATAAATTTTATGAGTTGTCTTATGTTCCATTAGTTTTTTTTGATAATAATTTCGTGAGATTTTTTAATATGGGTATTACCTGCTTCTATGCGATTTTTACCAATGCGTGTTTCTCCCTGCCCCATAGTGTAAGACCAAGATGGGAAGGATTGCTCGAAACCATCATATAACTTGCGGACTGCTTCGCAATTATTATAGGATAGAATGACTGGGCCTTTATGGTTATGGATTAATTGCGCCAATAACTTATGATTAAAGCCTCTTGAATGACAGGTAATATTTCTCATAGGATAAATACCGCGAAACATTTTATTTTCTTTATCAGGTCTACCTAATATTTCTTCTGCGTCTTCGTTAAGTAAATAGGGCGGGTCTAAATAAAAGCAATCATTAGGATAACGCTGAAAAACCTGTTCAAAACTTCCACATTTTACTTCAAAATTAGATGCTTTGAATGTTCGCACTCTCTCTAATATAGCATCATAGCGCTTTTGGTTCATATAAACGCTTGAAGGCCAGCCTAAAAATCCTGGTCCATATGATAGATTATGATTAAAAAAATAATGTATGGCTAATTCCAACGAATTAAGTGCTATCTCTTTATTCCAATGTTTTTTGAGCCGCTCTTTAATTTTAGCATAAGTTTCTTTATTTGGCGTCAATTTAGATAAGCCCATAGCCAATATTTCTGGGCTATTAATTTGCCACACCCAATAATTTATCAAAATATCAAAAATATCATAGCCTATAACTGGAATATCGAATATTTTATTGATGGCGAACTCAACCGAACCACCACCTAAAAATGGAGATATTAGTCTGTCGATAGGAGGCAGGGCTTCAATAATAAAGCCGACAGCATTAGTTTTACCGCCCGCATATCTCAGAGGAGAACTGATTACACGCTTATATTTTCCATTCTTATTTTTGATGGAAGCAAGAAACGCCTGCTGTTTATCTTGGAAGCTCATTTTGCGTCAGGAAAGCCGCAACACGGGCATCGTTAACCACTGACTGAGCCCATTATCAATGAAATTAGTCTCTTGCCCACTTGACTTTTGATTAGTAGGCCTCTTCAACAGCCATTTTTCTCTATATTCCCGTTCTTCTCGGCTTCCTCTTTTCATAATTTCCTTTTTAGCCGGGACAGCGGCGAAAAGGCTGTCCCCGCCAAGGTGTCTTGGACCACTCTGTGGTCTAAGATAGTCTGACGCAACTTTACACTCATTGATGACCATATGATAGAAACCAATGCTTTTATTGGAGAACCAGTGAAATTTCTCGGGATAATTCAGGAGAGCAATGAGGATATCCCTATAAGTATGGCTTTTTAGGAGCCGCCCGAATACTTTGCGCGCCCGTTGGCGTGCTTTGCGTGGGAGAAAGCCGCCGCCCAGATTTAGGACGTGTTTTTTCCAGTTGCCGATAAGCCTATTTACGCGGCCCATAAATGTTCTTTTATCCGTATGAATGCCCTTTGGATTGAGCCAGTAGCGCTTTTTTGCTATGGTAGCCCGGCATTTCTTACATCTGCCCTGTTTGGGCGAATAATCGGTTAGCGGCTTTTTCTTTCCGCAGGAATTACAGGTTTTCATACTATAATATAGTCAGTAAAGCAATTTGCTGCAATCTTTTTTTCTAAAATTCTGTTTGGCCCAGTTCGCGCCGTTTTTCGCGCAATCTCCGCTTCTTCGCTTCTTGGAAGAATTCTTCCACATAGTCGGTTCGGGTCCAGTGTTTGGCTTTCTTGGATTTTGGTATTAGATTACAGATATAGAGTGTCGCATCGCAGCAGTCAATGTAGCCGCGCTTCTTGGGTTTACCGGTTCTCGCATCCCAACTATAATAGGAAAGTTCTTTGATGAGTTTGGTGCAGCGGTTTTTCACCAAGAATGCCCGCCCACTCTCGAAAGTCTGACGCATTTTATCCAGCGCGCCATTTTTCCCCATCTTTTCTGCGGAAATGACGCCTGTTCCTGTGTTAGAAGCGCGTATGCCGTAGTGTTTGAGCCATTTACTCATCTCTACCTTGAGGCTACCGAGTGGGCCGCGGTCAGTGGCGCAATCCATAACTATGCGCGTAATGCCGTTTTTCTTGGGAATGTGCCAGCGTTGGCACAGTCTGGCTATATTTTTGGCGGCCTTTTCTACCGTTTGGTTAGCCTCAGTATAATCGCTATCAATAAAGTAGGCATTGCGGTTTTCTGCGTTTATCGCACACATCACTATCCCAAATCTTGCTTTTCCGCCGCCCGGGTCAATTCCAACGATAATCTCGCACCTGCGGTCAATAATCCAGTGTCCACTTTGCCGGTATAAAATGGGACATTCCTGCGCCGTTATTACAGCATCCCGATATTTAGGGATAACGAGCCCTGCTCGCGCTGATAATTCGCCCTCAGTTTTGACGCCCAGCAGGTGTTTCGGGATGGTTGCGCGGAACCTCTGCTTCATTTCTTCGCTTATATGGTTAGCATCACTCAATCCCCATTTATATTTATGGGAATTTGGGATAACTCCATCCTCAATATCGACGAACCAGTCAATGATTTCCTGAGATGCATCCAAGAATGTCGCGCTACATACCAGCGAGCCATCCCTATCCAGCAAGCGTGTTTGGATTCCGCAAGCATCCCGTTAGTTCCAGGTGGCAACGCCTCATCTAAAAACACATAGTCTGCTACCCAGCCTTGAAATCTATCTGCTGTTTCGGCTGATGCGGGGATTGCGCGTATCTCGGTGCCGTTCGTCAGAACCACCAGGTCCATCCCTGAGCGTCCCTTATGGAACTCACGGATAAACTCTTGGGGGATTAGTGGCGGTCCCCAGGCGCCATCCTGGTAAGCCTGATAGCCTGTCAGGCCCTTCTTGGGTATCTTGAACTGGAAATCCTTGAAAAGTTTAGGGACTATGACCTGAGATATGGTCGCATAGGTGTTGGTTACCACCACTATTTTTAGATTTTTGGTGGTTAGCGCAATGCGAGCGAGTGCGCACATTACGGATTGGCTCTTGCCTAATCGGTTGCCGGCAGTCACCAAATATTGGCGATAGGTATGGGCTTCAATATCGGCGAAGAATTGACGCTGATAGTCCTGTGGCTGAAAAAGAAAAGCGCCGGTGGAACTTATCTTGAGGAGTTGCTCCAACGCCGCTGGGTCATTTTTCTTATAATATTTGATGTCGGCTTCGGTCAGATTGAATGGATTAGCGTTTTTGCCGGCATTTACGCATTTTCGGCAGACTTCTTTATTATCCTTATAGTAGCCGCCTCTTCGGTCTTTCTCTAAACCGCACACTTGACACGTGCGGGTGACCTTCTTCAATTTCTTGGTCATTATTTTCCCTTCAGTCGGTAGTCAGTTAAGACGGATATACCGACATAAACGTTCGAGATTTACTTCTCTATAATCTTCATTTCAACTAAAATGTCTCCGGTTGCCTTGAGGACAGCCATTGCTTCACTTTCGGTTAGTTGGTGGTCTTCGAACGCTGCTTTGATTAGATTGATGATATTTAATACTTTACGCCAATTGCGTAGGATTTTCCAGAACATTTTCATTATGCGAATATCGCTTTCTCCCACATAGACATTACATTATTATAGATTACTAATGCTGAACTTGGGGCTATGTAGGCCATTGAGTTAGCCGTTGGGGTAATACTTTGAACGTCGCTAAATACTGGCACAGTAAACACACCGTCCGTGAAGAAATAGACACCGCTGGCGTTGCTGTTATCTCCGTTGATAGCCAAATATTCCAAGAGTGTCTGTGATGGATAGATGTATTCATAGGCGCCAATATCATAGAGACCATACTGCGGGCGAGCCGTTCCAATAATATCAATGTCGCCGCCATAATCAGCCGCATTAGAGACGCCCGCATCAGTTAGTGGCGAACCAGCAATTGGCGCCAAATTTCTAACTCCGCTATTGGCGAAACACGTTGAAGCGTCTACATTAGTTAGCGGTCTATCTCCCGGCGCGCTACTATCGCTTGAAGCGTTGCCACTACCATAGATGGTCGCTGTTCCAACACTCCAATCACCTCTTAGATTATTTAATGAAGCACAGTTTATAATATAGGCTGTCGCACCATCTTCAACTTTTATTCCTTCTCTAAAACTATTATTACTTAGGTTGCTATTAAAGCCAATACAGTTAATAAATTCAGTGTATGATGTATCATTTAATGAAAATGCTCTTTCATCACCATCTATACCGATACAGTTTCTCATTATACCAGAGCCACCATTAATTGAAGAAATACAGTAACTTTTACCAGAAGAAACCACATCATTCAAAACATAACCTACCACCGTGTCACTGAAACGTCCAACGCGAACACCGTCCATATAAATACCAGAAATTCTGGGATAATCTTCGCGGAAATATAGGCCTGGCGATGTGCTGGCGGTATTTTTCCAACCTACACCTTGACCATATACCCCACTATGGTTGAATGCTCCACCAGATGGATTATTAGTCCAAACTCTATAAAAGTTTGCGTTAGTAGTGGCGCCTTGAATATCTAATAAAGATGCCTCAGTTACCTCAGAGTGAAACTCTAAAATCTCAATGGTGGTGGTAGTCACCAAATCATTATCAGTGGCCGACTCCCAAGTAATAGCCGATGTATAGTCGGTTGCGTAGGGATGGCCGCCACTCGCAATGGTGCTTACATTAACAGTCATACTTTTCTTCCTAGTTTGCGGTCATATAGGACGGAGCGTAATTGAGGTAGGGTGAGTGTTATTTTTCCACTTAATAATCTATTTCTTTGAGTTGGTGTTATATTTTCTAACATAACTCTAAACCGATGCTTATGGGTTTCCGTAGAGCCTAAATATTGCCGCAAAGTATCTGCGGTCACGCCGGTTATTTTAATGATAGCGAAGTTTGGCGGCCCTTCTTTGGTTCCCCATTGATGGCCGTCTTCCATAACAGTCAAAGTGCTACCATTATGTTTATCTCGCATACTGATAATAAGTTCCGCCATTTTAAGCCAACTGATGTGTTTTCCACGTAGTTAAATCGTGGGCGATTGCTAACTTGCCGCTGGGCGCCACGAACACCATCTGTCCTGATGTAGTGGGGACAGGTAAAGTATCAACTGTCGGTATGACTATCGAAGACTTTAAGAAATCGAAAGACCCCGAAGCATTTTGAAATGTATCAAAATCATTTATATGTGTAATCTTCATTTATTCCGCCATCAATAAACTCATCCAGCCATTTCCGCTCGCCACATAGAATGTATTAGTTATGTTATCATAAGAGACGTGTCCATCTCCACGCATATTAGAAGATTGGTCTACGCCACTCGGCATAATAAGTTCTTCCGTAAAATAGTAAGAACCCGAACAGTGATGAATACCATATTTATCAATCAAAATATGTTTAGACATTAGATACTTTCCGTATAAAGTGAGCCGTCTGTGTTAACGCGCATTCTCCAAGCGCTCCCATCTCCACTTGCGAGAAGAACCACGCTATCAAAAGCACCTGACGCAAATGGTTTAGCCTTTGAGCCGAGCATATAGGCACCGCTGGTATCAACCAAGATATCTCCGGTTGCCGCGCGGCTATCAACTGGGCTTCCGCTTCCGCCTCCGCCCGCAATACCAGATATGGTTAGAGTTGAGCCAGCCACGCTTGCCGTAACAGTGCCAGCACCAGCAATGGTTAGGTCTGATGGATATATGGTGCTTCCTGACGCAATGATTGAGCCTACGCCGGAGCCGTTTGATGTTCCGCCGCCCCCGCCCAAGAAATCTCCAACAGCGACACCGCTGATATACATTTGGGACGCGGCTCCAACGGTAGTTCCTGAAAGCGGGACACCGCCGTTATTTCCAGATGCCGCAAAGTCTGCCCGCAGTAGATACTGTGTGTGGTCGTCGTCTGCGAGACCAGTCAGTAATCCGTGGTCAGTTACGCCACCACCAGCACCTGCTATGCCGGAGATGGTCATCGTGGAGCCAGCCACACTTACTTTGACCGTTCCTGCCCCATCAACTGTTAGGTCACTTGGATAGATGGTGCTTCCAGAAGCGATGATTGAACCAACACCCGAGCCATCTGCGCCACCTGCGGTAGTGCTTAAATAATCCCCAACATTCACACCAGAAATGGTGACCTGTTTAGCAAAAACGCCACTTCCTCCTGTGAACGTTCCACTTACTCCGGCTCCATTTTCAATAAGTAAATCATTCTCTGCATTACGTTTTAGTTTTGCATCACTTCCCCATAATACATAAGCACCAGTTTTCCATTCTAATCCACCGTCAAATAATAATGCTCTTTTAATGGCGCCTTCGTAGAACTCAATAGAACGGGTACTTTTATTTATTCTAACGGAGTTGGTAACATCTCCAACTACTAATTCTCCGATTACTTGACCAGAACCAGCAATAAAACCAGAACTAAAAGTACCACTATTTGCATATACATTATTCCATCCAGAACCATCATTACCTATATCATAAATATGATTAGTGTCAGGGATAATATCTCCGGTAGCAGCACGACTATCAACGGGATTTCCGCCACCAGCAGTCCCAGCAATACCAGATATGGTTAGGGTGGAACCAGCCAACGAAGTAACCACAGTTCCTTGACCTTCTACGGTTAAGTCTGTGGGGTATGTTTGAGTTCCTGAACTAATGACCGAACCTATTCCAGAACCATCGGAGCCACCGCCAGCAGTTGGACTTAAGTAATCCCCTACATTTA